>Ga0185299_10003344_pt1 | contig 21693 bp, 26 predicted proteins | sample PaiPotPPA55metaG_FD_128002 | JGI IMG/M metagenome (GOLD analysis project Ga0185299, IMG submission 128002) | Iron sulfur acid spring bacterial and archeal communities from Banff, Canada, to study Microbial Dark Matter (Phase II) - Paint Pots PPA... ... | reverse complement strand
CAGATGCCTCCGTCTTCGGAAGGACATGGGAGTGAAGCGGGACTGGCGTATCACTCCGCGGAGATTGAATATGTATTTGGGACGCTGGATTGGAAGAAGATTTCTTGGCGGGCTGAGGATTACAAATTGTCGGAGCAGATGGGCTCGTACTGGACAAATTTTGCGAAGACTGGAAATCCGAATGGCGCGGGTCTGGGGGTTTGGGCTATGTATATGCGGAAGAGCGGCTACCAGTTGATGCATCTGGGACCGGGTCCGCGGGCGATGGCGGACACGCAGCGGGAGCAGTTTTTGTTTTTGGATAGGAATGCGGCCAAGATGAATTGACGCGACAGTTTTTCTATGAAGACTCACGAGGGCGGACGGGGAAAATCATAGGAACAACCCAAGACCCATGGCTTCAACACACCCTTCTTACGAGGCCACGTACAAGCGATACCCGATAGACCTTTCCCAGCGCCGCCCTATCATTTGCTTGAGGATTTGATTGCCATGAAAGAAAACACAAAAAATCTCGTCGGCATCGGAACTCTGGCAGCCGCGGGATTCTTACTCGCAAAACAATTCGCCAGGCGCGCACGCGCCTTCGATCTCATCGACAAAGTTGTATTGATCACCGGCGCTTCGCGCGGCCTGGGCCTGGTCCTCGCCCGCGAATTCGCCCGGCACGGCGCACGCATCGCCATTTGCGCCCGCGATCAATCCGAACTCGAACACGTGGTCGACGAGTTTGCCTGGATGGGTGAAACCTTTTTAGCCGTAACCTGCGACGTAACCGTCCGCGAAAATGTTGAAACCATGGCCATGCAAGTCGAAACCATGCTCGGTCCCGTCGACGTGCTCGTGAATAACGCCGGCACCATCATCGTCGGCCCGATCGAAAATCAATCCATTGCTACCTTCGAAGACGCCATGAACACCAATTTCTGGGGTCCCTTGTACGCCACCTTCGCCGTCATGCCCGGCATGAAGCAGCGCCAGCAAGGCCGCATCGTTAACATCGCCTCGCTCGGCGGAAAAATTGCCGTGCCGCACTTGCTGCCCTACTCCGCCAGCAAATTCGCCCTCGTCGGCCTCAGCGAAGGCCTCCGCATGGAGTTGGCCAAAGACGGCGTCCTCGTCACCACCGTTTGCCCCGGCCTGATGCGCACCGGTAGCCCCCGCAACGCCGACTTCACCGGCCAGAACGAAAAAGAATATTCCTGGTTCACCGTAAGCGATTCCCTTCCCGGCGTCTCGGTCAGCGCCGAAACCGCCGCGAAAAAAATCGTCGACGCCTGCATTCACGGCGACCCGGAATTAATGTTGGGTGCCACCGCTAAATTCGCCGCGGCGATGCACTCGCTGATGCCCGAAATGGTCAACGAAATCCTGGGCTTCACCAACACCCTGCTAATGCCCGCCCCCAACGGCTCCGGCGCCCGCAAATTCAAAGGCTCCCAAAGCGAAACCGCGGTAACGCAAAGCGCCCTAACCGCGCTCACGCGCATGGCCGAATCCGCCAACAACCAAATCTAACGCGTACCGCATATCCGGGGCTGATACGAAAAAGATGGCTCGCAACTCTACCCGAACCGCGGCATCGGAATTCCCGGCTTCCCCATCCGGCTCGGCGCCCGACCGGAAATTACGTTATTTGAATTGACGTGCAAAACTTAGCCTGTTCGTCGGTTTTTGCAGAGGGTGGGCGCTTTTCTCCGATTCCTTCCATCGTACCTGAAGGGCGCGCCTGCTCGATTGTCATTTTCAGGCGCTACTTTGCTCTGCTGAGTGATAATGCGCACCATGATCGCCGATCGTAACGCCCACGCCCTCGCAATACTTCGCATCTCTGTCGGCTTGCTTTTCCTCATCTTCGCTGAATACAAAGTACTCAGCTCACAGTTCACCCGAGGTGGCGGCTTCCAATTCTGGATCAATCGTTTTCTGAGCGACGGCGCTTACCCATTTATGGTTCCCATCTTGCAAAAATTCGTCCTGCCTTATGCGACTCCCATCGCTTTCCTCGTCGCGTACGGTGAGCTGGCTATTGGTCTCGCGTTGGTGACCGGCATCCTGGTGCGCGCCGCGAGCATTTGTGGAGCAATCTACATGCTCACTCTGCTCTTCTCCGCAAACTACCCCGGCCCCCACGCCGCCCTCTGGCAATACTTTGGTGCTTCCCTTGAACATCTGGTGCTGGCACTCTGCTTCGGTGCATTTGTCCTGGGAGACTCCGCGCAAGTGCGGTCGCTGCGCCCATATCTTCAAGAGCGGCGCGGCACATCCAAGGCACCCCCCTCGTCTCCCCGAACCTGACAGCTGCGCTTGGCGTGTCTGCCCAGCCTTAATCACGCCTTAGAAAGCCACCAGCCATCGCCCGCGAACCAACAAGTATCATCCGGCTGCGAATCGCGCCTCAGCGACTTGACGCTTTGTAAATCGCCACGCTTGAACGCGGCCGACAACTTTCGCGCCGTTTCCTCATCGCGCGCTCCAAAGCACGGTACAAACATCGCAGGACACACAAATCGCGCATCAAATCGATCTGCGGCGCTGCGCGTCACTAACAGCATGCCCCCTGCACCTGGCATTCCTCCCGGCCCGTCAGCCGGCGTCAGCGGAAATAGCAAGCGCCCATTCAGCCGCAGAGCGTCCAGCCAAACTTTTAACGGCGCTGTCGCTCCCGCATTCACATAAATCACATCGCAAGCTGGCAACGGCGCTTCAGAACCCGAGCGTTCCTGTACCGTGACGTTTGAAAGATCGCTGAGATTTTGCTTTGCTCTCTCCGCCAGGTCATGCTCGATCTCATAAGCCACCACCGCGCCGCTCTCGCCCGTTAGTCTCGCCAGCACCGCCGTGTAGTATCCGGTCCCAGCCCCTACATGAAGCACCGCCTCCCCGCACTTCACATCCAGCGCTGCCAGATTAATTGCATGAAGCACCGGCTGCCCATTATTGATCCCGCGTTCCGGTGCTAGCGCCACCACCACATCCTGGTACAGAAATGCCGGATCATCGTTCGGAGTCTCCACATGATGCCCTCCCGCAAATAATTTCCACGGACCCGGACCAACAAACCTCTCCCGCGGCGTAGCCGCAAACGCCTCCCTGAGTCGTTCGTTCTTCCCCGCTCCCGCACTAGCAGTAATCAACTCCGCATAAAACCTCCGTTGCGCTTCCATTCGTTGCGCTTCCATTCGTTCCACCCGCCACCCCGCAACCCGCCGAGACAATAAGAATTCTACCCCGCCACAACACGCGATCGCAGCGCTGCGGCGTTAATACTTGACCCGTCTAGAAAAATTCAGGCTTCTAGAGGGCATGTCCGACTGTTTATATATAAATACATATTGAATTATATAACTAAGTTGTAATAGACTTCAGCCGTCCGAAAAAAGCCACGTTAGTGACGGTTGATACGTCGAATGCGCTGGCTGCCGTATTGTGTGCGAAACGGACTTTCTCACAGAAATTAGCCGTCCGTACTCTCGCCACAATTGGGCCCAATATAGCTGTTCCCGGCGTTGTTCTAGTTCGTAACACAGGAGGCGGTGATGACTCAGGGTCGATCACGTCGTGAGGCAATAAAACTAGCCTTGAGCAAGGTGGCGACTAATTCGCAGATGCTCTCGGCGGGTGCCAGTGCAGCGGCGGCGGTCTTGACCGGCTGTGGCGGGGGAGGTGGCAGCACTCCAGCACCAGGTGTGAGTGCCCCGCAGGGGTTTAAGCTATTCAACCCCTGTGCAGGTAACCGTAGGCACCCCGCTAGCCTCCTTGACTCCAGCCGTCTCGGGCTCTGTAACGAATTATTCCGTCGTTCCCGCTCTTCCCGTGGGTCTAACGCTCAATGCGTCAACCGGAGTAATTTCCGGCACCCCGACCGTGGCAGCTGCACAAACGACGTACACCATCACAGCCAGCAACGCAGGCGGCCGCACGACTTTTTTAATGACTCTCACTGTCCATAGCAAGATTGTGATTAGCGCTTCGACCAGCGCCCCAACGGCGCTCACTCCGGTCGTCCTCAATGTCGTTCGGCTTGAGTGCGGATGCGAGCTCCACCGAGAATTCGAATCTTGAAGTCCCTCTGTCGTCGACATCTTTTGGTCTCGTCGATGGCATGGCATTGGTGAGCAACACCAATATGCCAGGGCTTCTGCCCTTAAGCGGCGTGCAACTGACTGAGCCGACCACGAGCACAGGCTTTACCACGCTGGCCGGTGTGGATGATGTTTATAATGTTATCGTGCCCTTGAACCTCCCCGGCTATAACTATGCTCAGATGAGCTTGGAACCTTACGACCCAATCTCATCGCTGGTAACAGGAGCACCTACGATCATCAACCTGTCAACACTCACAGCAACAACGCCCCTGAATGCGGGACCAATCGCAGAGACCTGTACTGACACTGATGCCCCGTCGCCCGATCAGGATGACCCTGATTGTGATTAATCCCTGGCCTTGATTCCGATTCAGATCGTCCGCGTTGTCTGTGTCGTTCTTTTTTTACTGGCTCTCGCCTTCGCTGCAAAGCTCATGCTGCAGCATGAAGCACCGCTTGCCGCTAAAGTGGGCTGGATCGCCGCCGTGCTGCTTGTGATCGCGCTGGCGCCCGAAAAGCTACCCTTCTTTTCGCGGGATGCGGGAACGTCTCTGTTTTTTAGAAATGTATTCGGCGGGATATTTGTAGCCCTATTGCTACTGGACCTGTTCGTAATCTTCTGGATACAGTTGCCCCAAGAACAGGTGCCGCGGTTTGACGGCAGAGTGGTGGAGCTTGTGAGTTTGCAAGGGGTGGTCATCCCGCGCTTGCAGTTTCAAGACGACATGGGTAAGCCAACCGTTTTCGATGACGCGTTAGCGCCGACGATATTCCCAAGACACACATTTTTCGTCAGTGAACGCCTCGTAGTTCGGGCCCCGGCCACCGCCCTTCCCCATATTGATCACTCCGCGCTCGCGCGCTGGGATACCGCTATCTTTTTGATCCTGATCGCGGCGTTGACCTTTTCCTTAAGTCTTGCCTGTCATTTGCGTTATCTTTCGTTGACCTCTCGCGCCTGACCCGCATTGTGCGATAGGTCTGTTATCGGAGATAACGCCTCCTTTCGTGAATTCCGCAAGCTCGAAAACAAAATCGCCAAACGCGAGTTCCAGGGCCGCCTCCGTTTTGCACAGGATATTATCTTGCCCCCCTAATTTTGCCTTGCGCCATTACTCCTGATTGCTAAAATTCCTGCCATGCAATCGGCTGTTCAACCAATTTTTAGCGTCGAGGAACTTCGCGCCGAACTGCGCAAGATGGACGATGTAAGGTTGAGCGAGTTCGGTCAGGCCGCACGGTATATGGCCGCTATAAGAGCAAACACGAGCAAGCCATCGCTCCACCTTTACGAAGTTCAGCTACAAGAAGCCAAGGCTGAGTGGCGCCGCCGCCACCCCAAGAACTGGCAGTCCGAGTCCGTGAAGGAACACCAGTCCTAGCTCTTCAAAAAAATTTGCCAGGCCTGTCGCTAAGCTGAGCCGGCTGCTTTGCCTTTGACGAATTTCGTGTCGGCAGTAAGACCAAACGCTTCCAGCAGGCCGGCTTGCACTTGCTTTGTGAGGGCATTGATGTCATCGACACCGAACTTCTGCGGGCTGACGATATACCTTAGCTGCTTCTCTCCCGATGGAGTCTCAATAATCCGCAGAACCGCATCCGCGACTTCCTGAGCATTGCCAGCCCCAGAGGAGAGCGCTGCGTTGACCTTCGCAGGGATATCCTTGCCAGCGCCATACGCGCTAGCGCGACCCTCGTCGGAAGCCGTCACCGTATTGCCAAATACAGGAGTCTCATACGCGCCGGGTTCGACTATCACGGATTCAATCCCTTGCGCGGCAAGTTCGTAGCTATAGGCCTCGGCCAACGCCTCCAGCGCGAATTTGCTGGCGCAATAGAAACCCGCGGAAGGAAGAACTACGCGGCCGGCGCCACTGCTGATGTGCATCAGCACGCCGCTGCGTTGCCGCCGCATGTGCGGAAGCACCGCGCGATTTACGCGCACCGGGCCAAGAAAATTGGTGTCCATCAGGCGCCGCGCTTGCTCGGTGGTGACAGCTTCCTCCAGCCCGGTGAGGAAGTAGCCGGCATTGTTAATGGCCACGTCGATGCGGCTGGCTTTCGACACGGCGGCATCTATAGCCCGCTCGACCGAGGCGTCGTCCGTTACATCCAATTCAAGGACGTGTATTGGCAATGCATCATTCAGTGCCAACGTACGGATTTCGGAGGCATTCTTGGCGTTGCGGCCTCCAATGTCGCGCATCGTCGCGAAAACCGTGTGCCCGTTGCGAGCCAGGGTTTCTGTGAACAGTCTGCCGAAGCCGGTGCTGGCGCCGGTGATGAGCACCACTTGCTTGGAATTCATAATTTATGCCTCCTTATGGCATTACGGTGAAAGCCGTTTGATGCCCGAACAAAGCACTTGGGTAAGTAAGCACGATTTTTGCGACCGCCCATGCAGCGAGGCACGGCTATCTAATTGTTAGGATTTGTTTGCAGAAGTATGAGCCCTCGTATTCTTCGGAACAAGACTTACATCCAACTGACTGGCATCACGCAGCCTACCCTACGATAGGACGCATGGAGTGATCAAGACGAATGCAGTGCGGGTTCTCGACACACTCGGGATCAGCTACGAATTGCGCGAGTACCAGGTGGATCCTGACGATTTGTCCGCGACCACCGTGGCGGCCAAAATCGGCATACCACCACAGCAACTCTTCAAGACTCTGGCGGTCCAGGGAGACCGCAACGGAATCTATTTCGCGGTAATCCTGCGACCGAAGAGTTGGACTTCAAGGCACTCGCACATCAGACCGGGGATCGAAAGGTCGACATGGTTCCTTTGAAGGAAGTGCAATCCGCGACCGGTTACATTCGCGGCGGAGTTACCGCTCTGGCCTGCAAAAAAGATTATCCGGTATATATCGACGAGCTCGCGGAAATCTGCGATGTAATCTCGGTAAGTGCAGGGATGAGGGGGCTGCAAATCTTGCTGGCTCCTGAAGACTACATTCGCGCCGTGAAGGCTAGGATCGTGGCTATTACAAAAGGCCAAGCAAACTCCCCTTAATAGATTTGCCGCTTGCTCGGGTCGAGCGGGGATGCAAGGGTTATGCAGATACGGTTGAAGCAGGGGCCGACGAACGTTTTCTATTTTATCTGGATACCTCAAGTGCGCCCGGAGGGGGGTCTCTTTTCAAGGAGCAGGGATGAGAATGGATATGATCGGTGCCGTAACGCTGATCCTAATTTTTCTGGCCTGGTTCATTTTCGGCGCAATCTTTTTACTTCGAAAGAGACCGCCCAAAGCTGAAGAGACCAAACGTGTTGCAACAGCTAAGTGGGGCATTGCACTGCAAGGTGTCGGTTTCGCCTTGGTCGGGTCCTTTCACCGGGCATATTGGTGGCCGTTCCCTCCTTCGCGTTTTGGCGAGTTGACCTTGGCCGCTGCCGCCATCGTGTTGGCCCATACCAGTTGTTTTTTTTGCTTTCAGGCGGTTCGGACGCTCGGAAAGCAGTGGACCTACGAGGCCCGCGTCATTGCGGGGCACGAATTGATAACGCAAGGACCTTACGCTGTGGTGCGCAATCCGATTTACCTCGGAATGTTTGGTTTGATGGTCGCCACAGGCCTGGCTTACACCACCTGGTGGGCCTTGCTCGCTGCCGTCATCATTTTTCTTAGCGGCAACCGCATTCGTATTCGCTCCGAAAAAAAGCTCCTCCGCAAAACTTTTGGAGTACAGTTCGATGAGTACGCCAGCCGTGTTTCTGCCTTCTTCCCCCGCCACCTTTAATTATTTTCGTAGGTACTCTTGTTCTGAAATAATCCGATTTATAACTTGGTTCATGCTTACCATGGGTTAGAACGCCTGATTTGCTTCCGGCTAGTTCTTCAAAGTAGGCTGTGCCTGTGAGATGCCTCTGCGCATCGAATACGTGATGCGTATCTTGATCCTCAATCTCCGCCCGGAGTCCCTTGACGCCACAACTCGCGCCTTGTCTGGACAGGGCTACGAACTCGTCGTGGAAAGCGGACTGACCGTCGATCAAGTACTGGCTCTCTCCCCCGAAGTATTGGTAACCGAAGCCACGCCTTCCGACCTCAGTTGCTGTGGTCTCATCACCCAGCTTAAATCGCGTCCCGAAACCGAATCACCGCTCAAAATCGTGATCATCGTTGAGGGCGGCGCGCTGGAGCGTGCTCGCGCCCTGGACCTCGGCGCCGATGAGGCCATTTCCTTTCCTTTCGAACCCGTGGAATTTGCCGCCAGCATCCGAGCCCAATTCCGCGAGCGTAAGCCGCAAGAAGAGCTCACCACCATGCTCAAGTACGCCGTGCAACGTGAGCATTTCGCGGATATCGCTGTCGAATCGTTGAGCGGCCCTTTCGGCAAACGCCGCTTATGGATGGTCCCCGCTATTTTCGTGCTCAGCGCGGCCGCGGTAGTAGCGGCCGTCTACCTGGGCATTTCGGGCCGCGGCACGCGCAAGGAGACTCGTCAGCTGCGGGCCGAAATCACGCGTCTGAACAGCAGTCTGGGCCAAGGCGACATCCAGCGCCGCGCGGAGTTCACCCGCGGCTTATTCGACGCGCAGTCGCGCTCCGCATCCGCTACCCGCGAATCTCTGAAAGCGCAATCCGAAGATCTCCACAAACGCGTCGCCCGCGGTGGTTCCGACGCCGACTCCCTGAAGCACCAGCTCGCGGACACCCAGAATCGCCTGAAACTTCTGGAAAGCGAGGGCAAGATCGCCGAAAGCGTCGTCCAGGATTACGGGCCCAGCGTTTGCTTGCTGCATGTGGTCGTCGAATTTCTCGACAAGGAAACCGGCCGTCCCATCCAGGTCGCCGTCGATGCCGCCGGCAAGCCGCTGGTCGACGCCAAAGGCATGGTGACGCTCGATTCCGGCGGCCCGGGACCGCATCTTCAAATTGACGTCTTCGGTACCGGCTTTCTCGTCAAACGCGATGGGAAAATCATTACCAATCACCACGTTGTCGAACCTTGGTGGAAGGACGACGAGCTGAAGCAGCTCCTCGATCAAGGCGCCACTGCCTACGCTTTGTTCTACGACGTTTACTTCCCCGGGAAAGCTGAGGGTCTGCGCGCTAAACTGGATCGCATTTCTTCGAAAGCAGACCTAGCAACTCTTCAGCTCGACTCTCCGCTCCCGCCCAACTCCGCAGTGCTCCAACTGGACGATCGCCCGCAAGCCACGGTGTCGGGAGAGGCAGTTGTCTTGATTGGTTATCCCACAGGAATTGAAGGCATTCTCGCTAGGGCCGGTAGCGATGTGACCCAGAAGATCGTCAGCGATACCCAGGACGTCAATCGCATCATGACGCAGCTCGCTTCGCAGCACCTCATCCGCCCCACCACCACGCAGGGCCACATAGGCGACGTGCTTGACGACAAGATTGTCTACGACGCGGCCACCACCTCCGGCGGTTCGGGCGGACCGCTCTTTAACCGCGACGGAAAAGTAATCGGCATAAATTTCGCCGTCCTCCGAGACTTCGGCGGCTCCAACCTAGCCGTCCCCGTCAAATACGCCAAAGACCTGCTGCGGTAGAGGCCCGTTCGGCTCGCGGCCGCGACGTTTACTATTTGCCTGGACCGCAGAATGCTAGCGAGACGCGGCACGCGCAGAAAAATAACTGGTAACATCCCATTGGTCCCCTTCATTTGCCGGGAATCTAAACCGGGTCAATCTTCACCAAACCTAGCTCCCCTTTTTCGTAGAACCAGAAACTGCTCCGTATCCACTTCCTAGGATTCTTCACCAATCCGCGTTTGACTGGATTTTCACGCATGTACTCCAGCTTTTGTCGCAGCTTGTGCGTGGCTGCCAGAAACGCGGCAACCCCGCGTCTCCCGTCATGAAAGCTAGACGTAACTGGTCGTTGCGTGCCTTATGCTTTTTTCTCCGCAATCTCGTGCCACGCGCTGCTTGCGCTTCAGATTCTTCGGCATGACCGAGCCAACCCAAGAGCCCACGTGTAAACCCGACACGTGAGGCACCCAACTACGCAGAGCCTCGCACCTGATTCTATCTGTAATCTTGCGGGTATACTCTCACCATGATTCCCTCGGCGAAAATCCAATTGGCACCTGGGCCACTGGGCCACCCGCCTGTTGAGAAACTCTTTTGTTTTATGATAGCGTCAAATTCTCGCGATGCTGGTAACTGACGGTGCCGCCAAGCGCTCGCAGGAATAAGGGAGAGCTCATGACGCGGGTTCTGTTGGTAGGCTACGATCCAGAGACTGTGGATTTTTCTGACCCTGCTTTGCCACCAGATACGACCGCTGAGCAGATTCACGCCGGCATCGCAGTGGCGCTGAAGCAGTTCGCTGAACGCGGATGGCAGGCGGACCTGGCTTTAATTCGTCCTGACGAAACCGCTGTGCCGACGGTGGAGCGTCAGTTAGGCGCGACCAGCTATGACTGTGTGGTAATCGGAGCCGGCCTGCGCTTGCCGCCCCGGAGCCTTACATTATTCGAAGCGGTCATCAACGCTGTTCATAAGGCTGCTCCAGGCGCGGCGATTGCCTTCAATTCACTGCCCGGGGATAGCGCCGATGCTGCCGCCCGATGGCTGGCGGCTGGCAGCCGGGCTGTTTAGTAGCGATTCAGATTCTTCGGCCTGACCGAGCTTGACCCAAGAACCCACGTGTAAACCCGACACACCTTATTCTATCTGTAATCTTACGGGTATACTCTAACCATGATTCGGTCGGCGAAACACCCTGTTTCAGAGCGTCAACATGAACGCCACCAGATCCTTCTTTTCCTGGGTGGTCAGCTTGGTGCCCAGGATCAGATTGAAAAACTCGACTGAGTCGTCCAGGGTCATTAACCGTCCGTCATGAAAGTAGGTTGGGGTGTCCTTGACGCCGCGTAAAACTGGCGTCTTGATTGGTCCGTCTCCGCCCGCAGGCGCGATCAGGCCGTTAATGACCTGGGCCTTGTAGAAACGCTCGACGTGCAGGTTGTGCATCAGGTTGTCGGTGTAATAAGGAGCCACATGGCAAGCGGAACATTGTCCCTTGCCGAAGAAAACTTCCTGCCCGTGCAGTTCCTGCGGCGTTGCTTTTTTCGGGTCGAGCTTCCCAAACACGTCGAGTTTGGGCGCCGGGGGAAAATCGAGTATCTCCTGAAATTCCGCCATGTCGTGAACCTGGCTGCCGCGGTCCAGGATATTGACCCCTTTTTTGGTGGCGATTACCGGGTCTCCGTCGAAGTACGCCGCGCGCTGTTCAAATTCCGTAAAATCCTCAACAGTTTTCAGGGCCCGCTGCGAACCGAATAGCCGCTGGATGTTGACTCCGCGCAGGGTTGGCGTGTCGATCCGGTGGCGTACTTCCTGGGGACGAACATCTCCCGCCTGGTGTGTGGCTGCGTTGGTGCTACCGTTCTGATGACAATCAAAGCACGAGACTCCCAAACTTGGATGTTCGCTGCGGCGGTCCGCCGTCTGGTTGAACTGTTGCTGCGCGAATGGCGTGAGCAACAACCGCAGGCCTTCCAGTTGTTTGGGATTCAGGATGCCGTTGAACAACGTGTAATAGTTGCTGGAGGTGACCACCTGTCCCTGGGAGACGTCTCCGAGGTCGGGTCGCGTGGTCAAGTAAATTGCTGCGGGAAATTCTGGAAGGAAGTGGTCGGGTATGTCGAAGTCTACGTCAAAACGCGCCAGGTCTCTTCCTGTCTGCTTCTTGACTTCATCAATTGCGAAATGCGGAAAGACCATGCCCCCTTCAACGTTCTTGGGATGGGGCAAGGGGAGAAAGCCCGCCGGAAATAACCCCTTCGATCGAATGTCTTCTGGACTCGTTGCGGAAAGCTGGTCCCAGCTGAGCCCAGCCGACAGCTTGACGCGCACACCAGTCTGGACTGGCTTCCCGCGGCTCTGCTTGGCATTCGGGTCGGGACGATCGCTCAGATCGTATCGTTCATTCAGCAAGCTCATCTGCCGTTTGCGGACTTCCGGCTGATCGCTGCTGGTTCGCTTAAACAGTAATGAAAAATCTTCTTCGGCCACCGGAAACTGGTAGCTCGACTTGACTGGAACGCTTTGACTTGGGGGATTCTGGGCATTCAGCCTCAGGGCAGCAACCAGGGACAAGGCAACGGCCAGACCGAGCGAAATGCGAGTGTTGGGAAGCAATGTCATCTCCTTCTGTCATGTGTGAGGCAAAGAGGCAACCTCACTCAGTGGGTTTAAGGGGCAACTTTGCAGCCAATCCAAAAAATGTCGATTCGCCGGAAGAGCTTGAAAAAATGTGCGTTAAGCGAGACCCGGCGCCCGGGGAAAATTGTGTGACAGCTTGGTGCCCAACGGGTTGGACACGTGTGTCCGCCGCCCGCCACCTAATCCATTTCCACCGATGAAGGGAATCCTGCGGGATGCAGGGACGGACATTTTCTATTTTATCTGGATATCACAAGGACGGAAACGGACAGACGCACGGGACGTTTTCTATTTTATTTGGACACCACAATTGCGCGCCGGGAAAGATTCGAACTCCCAACCTTCTGGTTCGCAGCGACATAAGTCAATCTAAGAACGCTTATTTGGCGTCGCTTACGAACTTTGATCGTCACTCTTCTTCAAGGAGCCGTAAGACGCCGTGAGTGTGGCTATCGGGTCCTTCACACTTCGTAGGATAAAATAATGACCGCGCCTATTTCAAAGCGCGCTGCAAACGTTTCTTCGTTTTTAAAAGTTGACGTTTTAGCGTGTTAATCTGTGCGGCGATGTCGGCCAGTTCATCCTTCGCCGCCAGGCCGGCCTTTGCAATTTGATGCGCGGTGCGGTCTGCTTTTCCAATAGCCGTTCCGATTTTCACTGCAGCTTGAGTTAGCTTGGTTTTTCTGGCCATCCTAACCTCCTGCTAAATAATGTCATCCTATAGACGCCGTCGGGAGCCGTCAATCGTTCGACTGAATTAGTGCCGTGCGAGATGACCGTTTAGCCTTCCGGTTTTTAGGCTAACGATTAGGAAACCTGCGACTCTGGCGGAATTTCTGGGCGGCTTGATAGTCGGTGTACATCAATTCATAACGCTGATAGGTGGAACCCTTTTTACAGTTAGGGCAAGCCATCCGCAAACCGCCTTCGGGAAAATCAGGTTTGGGCGGCCAAAGGGGGTCATAAGATGCCCAGGACGCCAAATCTATTTCGTCGCAGGTGAATAATTTATGGCAGTGCTGACAATTCAAAACCCATTGAGGCATTTGCATCGCTCCGAGGGGACAGGCTAAGAGCCGTCATGATAGTAATGGTCTGGCGTCGGACCTCCTATACCACTAAGGTGCTGTTTACCAGTAAGCTGCTATTCGCCCCCAGATTCGCCTTTTCTTCATCATCGCTTGGTGATCCGTTAAATCCCCATTACCTCACAAGCATTCTCGCTCCGCAGCGCATTGGAGCGCCACGAAACTGACATCGATACAATATATCGACACTTCCCACGGTCCAGACATCCTCCGAGTCTGCCTACCAGCTGCTCCTAACCTCTAGAAAATAAGTCGCTTACAGACACACTGCCGTTGCTTCTGAGTTTGGCATCAGGTCTGCCTTTATCCATGATGTGAAAAAACGAGGGCGCGATGACGGTGAGAAGCACGGAAGCTTGCTTGTGAACGTGAGCTACATGCGTTCCACAGCACTCAGCCGCACCACCCGTAAAGGAGACGTCATGAAAAAGCTCATTGCCGTACTTGCATTTTCTTTGGCTCTTGGGGGTGCGTCATTCGGGGCCGAACACGTTGTTGCCCATTCCGCGAAAGTCGCAGGCAAGGGCACTTACAAAGCGACGAAGGCGACCGTGAAGGGAACCGGCAAGGTCCTGAAGCACATGTTCTAGCGTACTTCAACAGTGAAATCGAATCGAAAAATAAAAAGGAGATAGAAAAAATGAAAATCAACAAAGTTGCTTTGCTAATTGCTTTCGCCATTACATCGGTGCTGTTCATGGAAGTTGTTGCTCATGCCGATGAAGCGGATCAGTACACCAAAATCACTTTCAACCAGGCGATAGAAATTCCAGGGAAGATCTTGCCGGCCGGGACCTACCTGTTCAAACTGGAAAACCCGGACAACCTGAGCGTAGTCCAAATCCTCAGTGCTGATGGAACTCACACGTATGCGACGCTTCAGACCATTGCAGCCGAGCGCCGCAAGCCAACCGGACACACCGTCGTTGTCCTGGCGGAACAACCAGAGGGAAAACCCGAAACGCTCCTGGAGTGGTTCTATCCCGGAGATACGATCGGCCACGAATTCGTGTATTCCAAGCAAGAAGAACGACAACTAGCCCAAGACCGGCAGCAAACAGTAAAGGCCGATCAAACTGCCCAAGCTGGCGATTGAAAAACTGCACTGGGAACGAGAAATTTGACCCGGTCAAACGACAAGCCCCGCCGTCCTTAACCGGATAGCGGGCGTTTTCGTTTTAGGCGAGAAATTTGGTTACGATGCTGAACAAATAGCATCTAAGCCTAGATGGTCAGCATTCGCATGGTCAGTAACCTGAAAACGGCCGCCGACATTGGCCTTTTCGTCTTATTTATAAGCCTTCTTATCGCAGCGCTTCCTGGATTGGGATTTGATAACGTGCGAACTGGTTTTGAACTTCTTAGCGCGGCGCTTTTTTGCGGCTTAATTCTGATCTGGACGCAAATTTTGAATGAGTTTTTCCCCGGCTACAAGCCTATGCACCGTTTAATTTTTACGGGCGTTTTGTTGGCAGTTTTGATTGTCCTCGGCATAGTAGGACGCGCTCATGCAAACAAAAGCGCACACTTCAGGCGGCAGGCAATCTTCGTTCAACACTCGTGACGCTTGTGCAAAGTGAAAAACGGAGGGACAAAAACAGAGGCACAAACAGGACGTTTTCTGTTTTACCTGGCGTGTCGCTTTTGTTCGTATTTTTCGCCACCTTTTTTGTGTGACCTTAATCTTTCGTTTCTCAGTCTTCCCATTTTTCAATTCGACTTGCACAACAAAAAGCCACCCCCTAGGTTCCCGAAACGCATGCTAAAATTGAATTTATGAAAGTCAGAGTAAATGTCTCCGATCGGTTGGCTGCTAAGGCTCAAGCGCGAGGGGTCTCGCTCGAAATGTATGTCAAAGAGATCCTCGACCAACAGCCAATTAGCGCCGATCAGGGACCTTCCAAGGGTTCAGTTAGCGAAGCCATCGACCGAATCCGCGAGTTGCGGAAGAAAAACTCGCTCGGTGGTCTGAGACCCAAGGATCTCATTCACGAAATATCCCCTCTAGCGAGCAGCTTTTAGACTTCTTGTAGAAGAAGTGATTCATACTTCAAGCGTATCTAGCACCGTTGGAAAAAAAGTTCTTGGATTCTGCATCCCGAGGCGGGCGGTGCAAGCAAGTTTGGAATCCGGCCAATCCGTGCTTCTCGCGATGCAATCAAACGAAGATGGTGCGTCATTCTGCTATTACGACCCTACATATGACGAACTTCAGCAATTTGGCCCAACTATAACGTGCGGCGGGTCTGCGGTGACTGATGTCACGACGGAAAATGATCAATTACAAAATCGCCAAAGTTCGCAAGCAAGAATCTTGGCTGTGCCAAAAGGGAATGCTCAATCGGTTCATCGGAGTGGTCCAATTTTTAAGAGCCCAAAAATGTCTCGGCCGATCGTCGCCTTTGAATTTGGGATATCCGTCGATAACGCAGTGGCGCCCGGTGCGTTATACACGATTCCAGCTGCAATCAGAAATACAGGTGATTCCCCGATCGTTTTCGCTAAAGCTTTGAGCGATAACGTTGGGCAGGAAGTTCCCCCTAGTGTTCAGGGCGGAGCCGTGCCAGCGATTACGTTTGGTTGGCCGACCGGTGATTGGACAACAGTGCATTTTGAGCCGGTATCTAGGACCCAATTCGCGGGTGTTATCATAGCCCCGGGCGGCCTGTTCGAATTCAATTTTGGCTCATTGACGATACCGAACGCACCGATAGGTGGTACGAGCCGCTCAGCGGTGGTTGATTTCAGTATCAGGATTACGGATACGATCATGGGACAACTTTTGAATATGAGTGGCGCCGAGTTTCAGTTTCCAACAAATGTAAACCAGACACTTATATTCAAGGTAGCCGCGCAATCGGCTCCGTCGGGACTGAGCTTTAATCCAGCCCGTGTCATCGACACAGCCACTGGCGAACTCATTTCTGGTCCTGCAGACGGTTCACCCTCTGTAAATTTCTTTGCCGTTTTCACTGATACGTCGATCAGTACAGGCGCGCCTGGGCTTGCCCTAGGTCCCTCCTCATCGTGAAGCTGAATGCAGGGGATGCACGGACAAGCGGAACATCCTGTATTTTTATTTGGATACCACAAGTGCGCCCGGAGAGATTCGAACTCCCGACCTTCTGGTTCGTAGCCTTTTTCGCGACCGCTGCAATTAAAGGACCTATACTGATTCTTTAATACTTTATCGTGTTGCATTGTTTGCTCTGTTTCCTCCGTCGCGCTGCGTAAGTCAAAGTCTAGTGAAAGTTTTTTGCCCACAGAAACGATACGATTCGGAACTAAAATTAGGTCGGTCCAAGAGAGGGGTGGATGGTGGTGGGCCACTCTGTGCTACATCAAATGCAAATTAAGCATCAGAAACAATTGCGGCATCATTTCATGGTTGCAGTCCCAGAAGTGTTAGGAGAAGCTACGCGTGTCGCCGCCGCACCAACTTCGCTCCCCTGCATTTTCTATAAGCCCAAGCTCCATCAATTTCGATTCGCTCGAAGGTATTGTCCCAAGCAGAATTCCCGTCCGTAAATACTTTGGAGAACCAAGCCACCATGTTGGCCGCCCACCAAGCATCGGTTTTGTTGTGGGGGCGGTTAAGAATCAACTGCGCTTCCCGATGCTCCATGAATGCCTCGACCAAAGTTCGGTGGTCCATGAATTCGCCACTACGGCCACTGAATGCTTCAATAACCTCAGCAATTATTGGGAATACTTCATCGTGGGTGAAAAAACCACTGCCATCATGGCGCTTCGTATGCCGCGCCGGGCGGACTACGGTTGGCAAATTTACCTCAGAAACAATATTGCAATGAATGCGCCATTTATCCGCTATTGCGGAGTCACGACGCGTACCGTCCGAGTATTCAACAACCATTCGACCATCACTAACGGAAATGACGCAGTATTTCCCCAGACGGTCTTGATAGGTTGAACCGACGACAAATTCGTGATGAGATGACATCACAATTCCTGCATTTCACGGCGGTTAGATTCGCCACTGTGGAGGCGACCATAGACAGGGGCGTTGTCCGAAAATCGTCCCGTCAAATTACTCGCCACGTGCCCTACGTGTCTCCCATGCTTTGTGAGCCGCGAGACTTCGCTTGTGCGATAGCACCGCTGAAATATTCCGTTTTTTTCCTGGACGACCGCCCATTGCTCCAATATCGTTCACGATTTCCTCTCGCCTCGAACTTTCCCCGCCCACGCTTGCGGCTACACAATCCGGCGGCGACACTTCATTTGTCGGCACGTTGCAGGGGCCTATTCTTTCCAAAAAGGTATCTCGCAGCCCAGCCTTGCGCTTCTGGCGTGCGCGTAGGTCAAAGATTTGGTGGCACGGTTGACACATGGACTTTAAATGGTTGAGAGAGGAGCACCTTGGTTTATGGCACAGATGTGCGGTTGTTAAAATTACTCTGTGCTTTGATTTAGTGCCTGTAACAAAACCTCGCCTTGTACAATCCTAGCGTCTGGCCCTCTCAACCCGGAGGAATTTTTATGGCCGCTGCCCTTGTTCCCGATGCGCTATGGAGTTTAATCGGACCGCTCCTCCCAGCTTCAATACCGAAACCGCAAGGTGGTCGACCACGTGTATCCGACCGAGCTTGCCTCACGGGTATTCTGTTCGTACTCCGAAGTGGCATTCCCTGGCGGATGCTGCCGAAACAATTGGGTTGCGGTTCTGGTATGACTTGTTGGCGGCGTTTACGCGATTGGCAGCATGCCGGAATTTGGGACCTGACTCACTTCGTGTTGCTGAATTGGCTTGCTCGGGATGGCCAGATCGACTGGTCCCATGCGGTTGTTGATAGTTGTTCGGTGCGAGCCGTTTTTGGGGGCCGCAAACTGGGGCGAATCCGACCGATCGAGCTAAACGGGGCAGCAAGCGCCATTTGATGTGTGACGGGCGTGGCATTCCATTGGCAATCGAACTGACCGGCGCGAATTGCCACGACTCAACCCAGGCGTTGCCGCTGCTCGATGCCATTCCGCCGTTGCAAGGCCCGCGTGGTCGGCCGCGCTGTCACCCCGATTGCATACTGGGAGATCGGGCCTACGACGCTGAGAGAATCCGCCGTGCTCTGCGTGCACGTCACATCTCTCCGCTACTCGCGATGCGCAATACGGAAAACGGCAGCGGTTTGGGACGATGGCGCTGGGTCATAGAACGTACCTTCGCGTGGTTGAACCAGTTCCGTCGTCTTCGCCTGCGGTACGAGAAAAGAGCAGATATGCACAAGGCGTTTCTATCGCTCGCGTGCGCTCTGATCTGCTGGAAATTCCTACAGGGTCACTTCCCCTGATCCGCGCCTTCCAGAGCGACAGGCCGCAAATGAGAAAATTGAGGCACGTTTCTTTTCATGGTCGATTACTTCCGGTTTGCCCGTGAGACATCCGCTACGAAGTTCTGCTGTGCGAGCGGAGGAGTTCATGTTCGCCAAGAGGGAGGAATAACGAGTTGGATGGAGTCTCGCTTAGAGGCGTTCAAACATTCCGTGAAGGGATCAGAAGTTCTCCAACAACCAAAAGTTGGTGTTTGTCGTCCAGGCCGACAGGGCTAGGTGGCGCCCGTCCCGCGAAGGTATAGCCCAGGTGATTAAGCTGCCTCTCTGCTCCCACAAGGGGTGAGCGTTGCCCTGCAAATCCACGTACAGCAGAACTGAACCTCGCTGTACGAGGCCGGACGTAAACAGCCCCTTGCCATCTGCCGCCCAATCCAAATTGATTAGAGTACTCCAGCCCTTAACAATGAGCTCCCGCGGTCCCTGACCGGTCAAGGAAAGCATACTAAGCCGTGGTTCACGGTTTTTGCGAATGTCGATGAAGCTAGCATCGGGAGAAAGGTCCCAGTCATAGTCGGCTGTGGGATCGGCGTCGAACCTGGCGAGTTCACGGCCACGGCCTTTCAAGGGCTCCAGTGTCGTGAAGATGAGTTGCTTGCGGTCCGGAGTCTGCTCACAAAGCACACACAAGGTGGCGGAAGCCTTAGCGCAGCGATACCCGCGCAGACGCGCTACTAATACCAACTGAGCGGGGCCGCCCGTTATCGCAACCCTCATGAGTGGCACTGGTGTTGAGGGGCTCAACATGTGTTCGAAATGTTTCGCCGGACGCTGCCAAACGGTACTTCTCGCCGCCCCTGCGTTTTTTGGCGCAGTTTCGTACAGGACCCAGGCGCCGTCCGGACTAACCCTAGCACCCACCGCGTCCTCCGGCCCGTTTACGATAGGCTCCGCTAGGTCCGCGTCCAGAGACTGTCTGAAGATCCCCCAGTGACCGTTGCGATTCGAATTGAAAATTACTGCCTTGCTGTCGGCCGTCCAGTCCAGCGGCATATTCTCACCCTCGCTCAATGTGAGGAGGCTTGGGCTGGCGATGCGCATTCCCGCACCTTGGAGGCTGGCTACATACACGCTGCTCTTGTGGATCAATTCCAGGAAAGCAAGCCGCTTGCCAGGCTTGAGGCTCGGCTTACAAAAAATCTGGAGGCACTATGAAATTCCGCATTTTGCTCTTTCTGCTCACAGTCGCTCTGGCTGCATCGTCACCCTTGACGGCCCATGCCAGCGCTTGCAGCAATTCGACCATCCAGGGAACCTATGCTTTTACCATCCATGGAACGATCTTTCTTCCAGACGGGTCTACTCTGCTCATTGACGGCATCGACAAGGTTACGTTTGATGGCAAGGGGAACTTCACGCAAGTGGATGCGGTTGCCACAAACGGGATCCTCGCGCCGGGCTGGCGCCCTGGCACGGGCACCTACACGGTGAACCCGGACTGCACCGGAACCCAGACCATTGTGGTCCCGGGCATGGCCGACCTGCACCTGCAGTTTATTGTTGCTCAAGGTGGGAACACGATCCACCAAGTGGTGATTGATCCGGGATTCGCAACCACAGCTGAAGGGGAGCGTGTCACAGCTGAAGGGGAGCGTGTCCGCACTCCCCAAGAGTAGTAAGGATTGCGGCTTCCAGAAAGAAGGGGCCGCTCTCGAAACGGGCGGGGAGAAATACCCGGCTCGTTTCTTCGCAAGCTTCCTCGGGCAAACCCAAGGAATCTTTTAAGTACTGAAGTTCGGAGAATCATCCAACCACGCAAAAGTCCCTCACCCCGGACTCATGTGAACCTACGGTTCAAGAAGGCGCCGATGATTAGGGTTGGATGGTCGGCAATCCGGAAGTTATCCCCGCCCCGATTGGCGGCGGTCACTTGGACGCGCAGTCGGGTAATCGTAGAAGTGGTTTTGCTCTGATTTCATTTTTCGGGTAACAGCGTTTGGACGTAGCCGCCCGGCGGCGGACGCTTCGCGTGAGGTAGTGGAGCATTGGTTGCTCTATGGTTTGTGAGGTAAGAGTGGGTCACAGGAGGTTTCCCTATGACCCATTTGCGAAAAATGATGCTGGAAGAGCTCCAGCGTCGTAATTATTCTGAAAATACCACACGCTGCTACATTCGCACAGTCGAGGATTTTTCTCGACGCTTCAACTGCTCCCCGGATCGCTTAGGCCCTCGACACATTCGCGAATACCAAGCGGAACTATTTGAGAAGCGCAAGTTGTCAGCGGGTAGCGTCGCGGTCCGTCTGGCAGCCTTGCGGTTCTTTTACTGTAAGACGCTCAGGAGAGCCTGGAGCATCGCCGACACTCCCTATCCGAAAGGGGCCCATCACCTGCCAGCGATCCTCAGCCAGGAAGAAGTTGCTCAACTCATTCAGGCGGCCGGCACTTCCTTCCATCGCACTCTACTGATGACGCTCTACGCCACCGGAGTACGACGCGCTGAATTGACACACCTGAAAGTCAGCGACATCGATAGCAAACGCATGGTGATTCACGTCCAGGGCGGCAAGGGACGCAAAGACCGGGATGTGATGCTCAGCCCAAAACTACTCGAGGCGCTGCGTGAGCACTGGCGCGGATTACAGCGCAAGCCCAGCGCCTGGCTGTTTCCAGGCAACCGCTGGCATACCGGTGATACGCCCATCGACACCAAGGTGGTCTGGAACGCTTGCAAGGAAGCCGCCCAGCGAGCGGGTCTCCAGAAAGCTGTTCATCCTCACACGCTTCGTCACTGTTTTGCGACGCATCTACTCGAGGATGGTGCTGACCTGCGCACCATTCAGATCCTGTTAGGTCATAACGATCTGAAAGAGACGGCCCGCTATCTGCATCTCTCCCAACGTCACTTGCATGCGGCCGCGAGTCCATTGGATTCATTGCCGCTCGAGGGCCCTTCGCCGCAGGAGCACTAGATGGCCCGGCCACCACTCGAGGTGGCCGATCTGATCCGCGCCGCGGGAGATGCCTTCATCGAACGAAATCGCCACTGGCTCCGTTGGAAGCACATCAAAGTATTGCTGGCCATTC
>Ga0185299_10003342_pt1 | contig 21696 bp, 18 predicted proteins | sample PaiPotPPA55metaG_FD_128002 | JGI IMG/M metagenome (GOLD analysis project Ga0185299, IMG submission 128002) | Iron sulfur acid spring bacterial and archeal communities from Banff, Canada, to study Microbial Dark Matter (Phase II) - Paint Pots PPA... ... | reverse complement strand
ACGCAGAATTACGTTTACTACTGCGACGACACTGCAACCGTTCGCCGCTTTCCAGAAGGTTGGAAAATCGTCTTTGAGCGCACCACCTTGGTGACACACTGAAGATCGAGCGGCGATTAAATGTCCTGATGAAAACACTTACTCTTATCGCTGCAGGCCTCCTGGTAACCGCGAGTGGCATGGCAGCCTCGGCTATCAATCTTCTCGGAAGATCGCCCCTGGATCATACAGCACCCATCATCGAGCAGACGCGGGTACAATCCACGTCGGCCAAAAAAGAAACCCTCCGGGCACCACGGCCTATGCTGGGACTGCCAAGAAACGGTAAAAACGGTTAAGACCTGTCAGCTTTGAGCATCCAGGGTCCCACAAGCACTGGATGCTGTGGCTTTGGGGCTGTCTGATGCAACGCGTCGAAACACCCAAGTCCAATCGCAAGAGTAAGAACTGGCACCACGAGTAGCCATTGTCTTGCCCGCCGCTTCGTGCGGCTCCAAGCCAAAGTCGCCTGAAGTGCTTCCAAGCCATCCACGTCGTACTTGTGCCTGGTTAGCATATTGAAAGTTCAACCCAATTCGGGCGAAATGCACAAGCCTAAAATAACCTAACCTTTTATTTTCGTGGGCACGTCCGATGCCGGATCGTCTGGCGGAAGAGGCGGCACCAGGCCTGCCTGCTCCGCTTCGGCCCGCCCCACTATTACAAAAGGTACACTGACTGTTCCTTTCCTCTCGAATGCGTCCACCAGTGCGCGTAAACACTGGCGCAACCAGACCCCAGGTAAGATACCGGTCACTTTGGCGAGCCGTTCCAATCGTTGTAAATCCACTACGTAATAGCGCACACTGTGTGTTTCGAGCCCGCTTGTAGACTCGTCCTCTCCTGAAAATTTTCGTCGCCTGGCCATCCGGGAATTTTAACGCTGCACGGATAACCCCTGCTAAATCAAGCCCTAAACGCCGGATCAGCGTTTCTGCTCGAACCATTCAGGTGGGCAATGTACACCAGATTTACCGATTACATTTGATGAAGCTGACCCCTGCCGCTCACGGCTCCCCTTCCGGGTATTCTCCCTCTAAACGCCAGTCCGGCTCGGACCTTCGCGCATCCAGCCAAAATGCGTAGCAGCGCCGCGATCCAGTCACGGACTTGTTCCACTAGTGCCAGGCAACGGATGCAGGGAAAAACCGTGGAATCGGACTCAGAGGCGGTCTCGGATAATAGCGGCAAGTCGCTTCACACCATCCTGGATTTGCTTCTGATCGACGCCGCCGTAACCAAGAATGAGCCCGCACCTTTGCGGCTTTCCTTGATAACAAACCGAGAGCGGCCAAGATGCGATGCCCGCTTTGGTGGCGCGCTGCCAGATGCTGGTGTCTTCCACCGCAGAAGGTAACAAACAAACCAAATGCATACCGGCTTGGGCGCTGACCAGCTCAACAGAGTCGCCGAGTTGCTTTTTCAATTCGGCGGTTAGTATCTCGTTTCTCTCCATGTAAAGCATACGCATCCGCCGGATATGCCGGGCAAGATGTCCTTCCTGGATAAAGTCGGTTAATACGGCCTGTTCCAGCGTCGAGTGAGCGATATCTGAGGCCCGCCGAATTCGACAGAAAGCAGAAACCAAGTCGGATGGAACGATGAGGTATCCAAGTCGGAGAGATGGGAATAAAATCTTACTAAACGTGCCTACGTAGATTACCCTGGCATTGGTGTCTAGGCCCTGGACTGCCGCGATCGGACGGTTACGGAAATCATACTCACTGTCGTAGTCATCTTCGACGATCCAGGAGTTATTACGGTCCGCCCAATCCAGGAGCATCATTCTGCGTCCTGCGCTCATGGTCATACCCATAGGGAATTGATGAGATGGAGTAATGAATGCCGCCCGCGCTTGGGGGCAACGCCTAATACCTTCCTTCACGTCCAAGCCCTCATCATCGACCTGCACCGGAATCAATTTACCGGCAACCGCACCGAAAGCCTGCACTGCGCCGGGATAACCCGGTTCTTCTATCCATACGGGGTCGCCTGGATCTAACAATGTCCGAGCGGAAATCTCGAGCCCTTGTTGGGAGCCGTTCACGATCATCACCTGAGAGGCATCGCAACATACGCCTCGTACATTAGTTACATATTCGGCAATCGCCTGGCGGCACGGTCCGAAGCCCATGGCGCCGCCGTAGTCCATCAGCTCTCTTCTAGGTTGTCTCCAACGACTAGCCAAGAGGCGCGACCAGACATTTACCGGGAAGCGATCCAACGCAGGTAAGCCAACCCGGAACGCCTCAATGCCAAATGGCATACTCGGGAAAGTAATTAATCTAGCGCTAAGTTGTGAAACCCGGCGCGAACCTGTGTTCCCCCAAGGCTTAATTGATCTTGGCTGGTTTCCGAACCCCAGTCGAGTTACCTGATCCGGGATCGATTTTGCCACATAGGTTCCCGAGCCGGTGGAACTCTCGATATAACCCTCGGCGGATAGTAGCTGAAAGGCGCCTAAGACCGTGATGCGTGAAACCTTTAACTCTGAAGCTAGGTGACGAGTTGAAGGGATCTTTTGTCCGGGACGGAGTTGGCCCGACAATATGGCGGATCGAACCCGATCATATAGCCGGCGGTACATAGGGCTCGATTCAACGTTTTCTACCATGATCGAGGGGAAAAACCCTGAGCCGGAGCGCTTCATACGTAATCCAAAGTGGCTATATTATTTTTCCCGGAATTGGCCATTTTGTCGATCCGCTTCTTAGATCATTAATAAATTTTCGGGCATTCACAAACCCGACAAAGTGGCTATGTCATTTCTTGCAGAAGTGGTCATTTTCGGCGCCCACTTTTCCGGTTACTGATGTGATCAAAACAGCCGCAAGCCGGCCCCCTGTCACTGTCGAGAGTGATCGAATCTAGGATAAGTAGATGAAAACAGACCCGAATCTAGGTGCGGTTGTTGTCCTGGCCGCCGTCTTAACCATTACGGGCGGAATCGCCCGAGGCCAAACGCCAACCACGCCACCGGATGCGACTGGTGCTGTTACTGCGGCAACCAATCCAGTCAATGGTAACGCTCCAACCAGCGGCGGCGAGTTGGAACAGGTAACCGTCACTGGGTATTTGATCCCGCGAGTTGGCGAAGGGCCCCAACCGGTAGCTACCCTGAACCAGGACTTCATTACCAAGCAGGCGTATCAGACCGTTAACGACGTCTTGAACAACTATCCGGGCGGTCTGAGCGGGCAAAACGCGCAGACCTTTGCTGGGAACAGTAATTCTCCGGCTACCTCGGCCTACAACTTAAAATCGCTGCCCATCGGGTCCACGCTGGTCTTGATCGACGGATTTCGATTTCCTTCGACCGCGATTTCCATCAATGGAGGAACCATTCCTTTCGTTGACCTCAACGCGATCCCGTTAGCGTCGATCGACCGTATCGAAATTCTAAAAGACGGCGGCAGTGCCACCTATGGTGACGACGCCATCGGCGGTGTGGTCAACGTTATTACCAAAGAGGATTACAATGGGGCTGATATCATCAATTATTTCGGTGAGAGCCAGCGCGGTGATGATGCGATCTATCACCTCTCCATGACCGGAGGCGTTAGCCAGAAAGGCGCTTTCGGTAAAGTCAGTATCGTTGCCACGTTCGACTATTACGATTCGTCTCCGATCAATTCTAGTGATCGTTCGTGGTCCAATGACAGCTTCTTTTCAAGGCTTTCACCAGGTAAGTACCCAAATGCCGCGATCACCTTCACTCCTCCGAATGGGAGCTATCAGTATGGCGGACCTAGTACGCCCACTATTCCCACCGGCACCACTTTTATTGTGAAGCCCGGGACTGTCGGCCCGAACATTACCCAGAACGATTTCAACGTTAACGGTACTCCTGGTAACGTCTTTATCCCGGAAGGTGACTTTCTCACCCAGTTGTTAGGCCGGGAACGGCGTTACGGCGGGACGGTCAATCTTGACTACGAGCCGACCGATTGGCTCAAATTTTATGATCATTTCATCATTCAGCGTAATGAAGAAACCAGCACAACGCCTAATCAGGGTTTCAGCTCTTCCGATCCTGCCCCTGGCCCCGTAGTCGTCCCTGCGAATAACCCATATAATCCTTGGCACGTGCCCTTAGCGTCATTAAACGGGACATCATTGCCCGAATTTGGGCAGTGGTATACTGACACGATTAGCCGGACCTTCCGCAACGTCGTCGGCACCACCATCCAACTTCCCTGGAACGCATGGTACATTGACGCTGCCGCTGTGTACGGCGAAAGCGATGCCAGCGAATCTGTTGCCAACTCCGTCAAACTTCGACAGTTGCAGGAGGCTTTGGACGGAACGCTTCCTCAGCTACCTGGCGTTTTCTTTAACCCATTCACCGATGAAAGCGTATCAGGCCATCCCAATGCGGCTTTTTATCCGTATCTCAGAACGAGCCAGTACGAAGATAATAGCACCAATCTAATCCAATACAGATTGCTAGCTGGCGGTACGCTCTGGGCTCTTCCGAGCGGCGACCTAACCGTTGCCGGTGGACTTGAGTACCGCAGCGAAACGTTAGACCAATCGAACGATGTAAATAGCCGCAATTTTAATATCACCTCGGATAATTTTCCTGGCAAACTGCTCAGTGCCGGTCGCTGGGTTCAGAGCATGTACGGCGAACTATCCATCCCGATCTTCGGAGACAGGTGGTCTTGGCCGGGCTTAAGGAGCCTGCAAGTCATCTTGGATGAACGCCTCGACAACTACAGCCACTTTGGCAGCGCGGCGAAGCCAAAAATTGCCGTCCTCTATAAGCCGTGCGATGACATTACTTTCCGGGCCACCTATTCCGAAGGCTACATCGTTCCATCGCTTGGGCAGCTTTTTTCGCCCCAGACCCAGTTCTTGACCAGTGTATTTGATCCGGTCAAAGGGGTTTTTGCTTCTAATGTTGTCCTGGTTCAGGGAGGCAACCCCAACTTGAAGTCAGAGAACTCTTACGGCTACTACCTCGAAGGAGTCTGGTCACCGGGATCGAAAGACGAAAATAGCTGGTGGCATTGGGCGAAGGGATTTACTGCCTACATCGACTGGTACCAAGTCGAACTTCGTAACGTGATCTCGCTGCCCGCCCCCGCCACGGTGCTCGCGGCCAATCTTCCGGGGTCCGTTCTCCGGGGTGTGAATGGCACCCTCGAAGGGATTTTCGCGAATTATACGAATCTCGGCACCCTGCTGGTCGACGGGATTGAGTTTGGCGCCAGCTATGTCACCAAAGAATACAATTGGGGCAAACTCGAATTCGACGCTAATGCTGCTTATATCTACAACTACTCCCTAAAACAACTGGAGGCAGAACCGAATGGCTTCGCGCAATTCCTGGTTACCAACCTCACCGATACTGCAGGCGGTAGTTCGAGCACTCCCCCCGGAAGCGGACCCGACCTCAAAATCGTGGCCAGTATTTTCTACTCCAAACATGTGTTCGGTAACGATCTATTCAGAACTGGTTTTACGCTGAACTATGAAAATTCGGAGTTGGACAACACGAATGACGGCCACGGGACTATTCCAGCAATAGATGCAGGTTTGCTTCAGCCCGGTTACGTCCATCTGGTCGGCAGCTGGACCACCGTTGATTGGCAAGTCTCCTATGAATTCGGGCCGCCCGCTACGATCACTCCGGAAACGCCGAAACCCGGCTACGACAAAGAAGGAAAGAGGATGGTCGGCGAAAAGGCGATTGCGCCCGCACCCGAAGGTCATGGTTGGAGTTGGCGAAGCCTGCTGAACAGTATGACCTTGACCTTTGGTATCAAGAACCTCACTGACGCCCACCCCCCGCTGGCATTCGTAGGCAACGGCGCCTATCAAGGCTACGACACCTATGCTGCGAACCCGGTCCAAAGGTTCTTCTACGGCCAGATCGAGAAGAAGTTCTGAGTTTTTCGGCGGGTCGAAAAGACAGCGAGTGGATCTTTTTGTTGGCCAATTTTTCGCTAGGCTTCGACCGAGGCAGTATTGATGTGAGCTCGAGATCAGCCCCCCGCCGAGAGAAATTTTTGCGTCGTTTTGACGGAAGCAAAGATATTTTTGCCAGGGCTGGATCCATTGAGTCCTCTTTGTCGCCGTTTAGTTTTCAAAGTGTGAAAACGGCGGGAACGTCAGCTCAGCTAACATGGACCGCCGTTGGCAGCGACGCGCGTTATTTGGTTTTCTCTCAAGAAAGTTACGGAGTTTATTTCACAAAAGAAAACAGATTCCAATTCGTAGATCTGGAGCCGGGAAAGACCTACCATGTTTTTGTACTAGCCATAAATCTGGGTCCCGAATATATCGCGTTCACCGCGTTTGAAACCTCTCAGTAACTTTTCCAAAGGCCGGCGCCAGGCGTCAAGGTTGAGTCGCTTGAATCACGGCCGCGAGCCTCTTTACCCCATCTTGAATTTGCTTTCGATCGACGCCGCCGTAACCAAGAATGAGGCCTTGTCTGTCGGGCTCCTCCTGGTAGCAGATAGACAATGCGACGGAGGAAATATTGGCTTGGGCGGCCTTCTCCGCGACTATTGTGTCTCGCCAGCCAGCGGGAAACAACATCACCAGATAGGTGCCGGCGTTGGCGGTCAGTATCTCGAAGCTAACTCCCAAACGCTTCTGGATTTCTGTTACCAGGATGTCGTGTCGTTCCATGTACAGCATCCGCATGCGTCTTATGTGTCGATCCAGATGGCCTTCGCGGATAAAGTCAGTCAAGACTCCCTGATGCAGTGGAGATGGGAAAATGTCAGACAGTTCTCGGACCCGGGTAAATGCCGGGATAAGGTCCTTCGGTATAATTAAATAACCGATTCGCAGAGATGGGAACAGGACTTTGCTGAATGTCCCGACATAAATGACTCTATCGTCTTTATCCAAGCCTTGCAGAGAAGCGATAGGGCGAATGCCAAAGCGATATTCGTTGTCGTAATCATCTTCTATAATCCAGGAACCGTGGCGCGTGGCCCAATCTAGCAAGAGAACCCGGCGACTCGCGCTCAGCGTCATGCCCAGCGGAAATTGGTGTGAAGGTGTAATGACAGCGACGCGCGCATGGGGACAGCGCTTGATTCCTCGCTTTACGTCCAGGCCCTCTTCATCAACCGGAACCGGCACTAAGCGAGCACCGGCGGCGGCGAAAGCTCGGACCGCGCCTAGATAGGCCGGTTCTTCGATCCACACGGGATCTCCTGGATCGAGTAGTACGCGCGCAGCGATATCGAGCGCCTGCTGAGAGCCTGTCACGATCATAATCTGCGAGGGATCACAACGCACACCTCGCACCGCGCTCAAGTATTCCGCGATGGCTTCGCGACAAGCTAGACGCCCCATGGGGTTGCCGTAAGCCATTAGCTCTTTTTTGGTCTGCCGCGAATGCCGGATCGCCAGTCTCGACCAAATCGTTTTCGGAAAACGATCAAGAGCGGGTAGACCAACCTGGAAGGCGCGAAAGCCTCGTGGTATCGCGGGGTCCGATAGGAACTTGGTCCCCAGTCTCGAAATCCGGCGGGAGCCATGCTGCGATGCAGACGACGTACATCGCGCGTCGACTGAAGTAAGTTTGCCCGCTTGGTCCGGGATAGATCTGGCCACGTACGTGCCTGAGCCAACAGAGCTCTCAAGATAGCCTTCGGCGTGGAGTTGGTCAAAGGCGGTCAAAACCGTAATGCGCGAAACCTGGAGCTCCAAGGCAAGGGACCGGCTGGAAGGAATCCGTTGTCCCGGGCGTAGGTGTCCACTATTTATGGCCGATCGAAACCAATCGTACAATTGTGTATACATTGGCCTCGACTTATCGTTATCGACCGGAATCGGTGGGAAAAAGCCGGTGCTAACGCGTTTCATAATGGCGCGAGTGGCTATATCGATTTTTGACGGAAGCCGGCGTAATGTCGAGCCACAAAGCCCTTCGTACTCGTCGTCGTCCTCGTCCTCGAATCCGGCTACGCGGAGTGATGGCCGCGCCCGCAACGCTTCGCGTAGCGATGCGGGCGGGAGTATTTGGAGTGTTAGAGTACTGCGCTAATCCGAATTGCACCCCGCGTCCGCGGGTTTGAACTGCTGAAAAAAGGCGACCGACTCTATGGCGTGTGATCGATCAGCGTTCGTTATTGTCGATCGGTACTCGACACAGCGCCCCTTGCCCGAAACTGCGCGTCTAGCCAGATATGCCTTTGGCTGGTAGCAAGAAAGTCGTTTCTTAAATTTATATTGACTTAGTGTCCCGTCCCTTGATCCGCCCCCCTAGGAATCGTTACAGATTTCGTCGAGCGGCTTGGTTCTTCCTGCGGCGATCTCTTTATCGACTTCTTGAAGCAGAAAATCCAAGCGCCCAACGGCCAAGTCTTCTTCGATCTGCTTATCCCATTCATCGTTATGCCGCTCCCGTAACCCGCGAACCAGCTCGAAAAGCTCTTGCCGAGAGAGTCGTGCAATTTTCTCTTCGATCTCTTCCAAAATCGTTACAGCTTAACATTAGCCTCAATGAGGCCATGCGTGCAAAGCGATTTCATTGGGGCCGCGCTATTTTGGAAAACCTCCCATCGAGCGTGCTAGCGGAAATCCTGGGCTGTCTTCAGGATCACGCGGTCACCTGTCCCTGGTTCGTTCGACTCCAACTTTCCTCCGGATGTGACTCTGTGTCCGTCTCCCTATCACCAGTCCCCAATCTAATCACCGATCGGCCTTTGACGCGCCCGGCCTCGAGCTTGTCGAAAGGTTACGCTTGCGGATGGCAGGCCTCTCACCAATCACCTTTCACTTTTTTCTCCCCCTCTGCCCCTGCCGATGTCATATCCCTCGTGGGCTGTCGCAAGAAAATGGAGAGAAACCGAAACCGGAAGAAGCAAAAGAATTACTAATAAAGAGAAGCGTAACCCCCGGAACAAAGTCTCGCTTTCCCTTGATTAGAGGCTGGCAAGAAAGCACCGACGGCACGCCAAATCAGAGCTTGCGACGACCTAATGTCGACTTTTTTCTTTATCTGTGAATCGGTTTCTGATGTTATTCCGCGCGCAGTTTGCCGTATGTTGTACGTCGTCACCCGGAATCGGATTTCCATCAGACCATTTCAACTTCTCGTCTCCAGGCTGGAGATGGATAGCTCCCAGTCACACGAGGTGACGTCTATGTTTTGATGAGTGAGTTAGATTTTGGCCCGGTTTTCAAGACCACGAGTGGGTTCGAGCGATTCGGGTATCAATGCCGCTTGGCGTGTGGAGATCTTGAAGTATGACTTCGAGTCTTTCCAGTAGCGACAGCTGTGTTTCAATGATTGAACCTTCTGATTGCCTTGCACGAGCATTGATGCTTGGCCCCGGAGAGTCGCCGTTTCCATGGCAAATGCAGCTGCTGAACAAGTTCATTGAGGGCGACCTACCAGCGGCGCTCGACATTCCGACAGGTCTTGGAAAGACCGCTGTGATGGCGATTTGGCTGGTTGCTCGCGCAGCCGGGGCACGGCTTCCGAGACGACTCTTCTACATCGTGGACCGACGAGCTGTCGTTGATCAAGCTACTGAAGTCGCGTCCGGTCTCCGCAATTTTGTCGAACGAGAGTCGAGAGTTAGAGAAGCTCTTGGTCTTGCGAGCGCTCTGCCAATATCGACCCTGCGCGGACAGTACGTGGACAATCGAGAGTGGCTGGAGGATCCTACCTCGCCCGCGATCATTTTAGGCACGGTCGATATGGTTGGGTCCCGGCTTTTGTTTGAGGGGTACGGTATTTCTCGCAGAATGCGTCCATACCACGCTGGGCTTATGGGTGTTGATAGCCTTATCGTGCTAGACGAAGCGCACCTGGTTCCGCCCTTTGAGAGGTTGCTTGAGACGATCTCCTTGTCAGAGGACCTATTCCCAGATATCAATGAACGAACTCAACTAGTTCCCCGACCAAAGGTCCTCACGCTTTCAGCAACCGGCAGAGGGAATCGGACGGCGTTCGTTCTCGGGGACGATGATTTCAAGCCTGAAACTGTAACGCATCAGCGGCTCACCGCCGCGAAAAGTCTGCAGATCAGGAGATTGGATAATACTGACACGCTGGCTGATTCCTTGGCACGCGAAGCTTGGGCGCTGACGGGCGGTGGAAAGAAGAATTTGAAGGTAATCGTATACTGCGACCGACGCGAAGATGCTATTGCCACAAAAAAGGCCACCGAACAGATAGCAAAAGGAAACAGGAAAGAAGGAATTCCACAGACGGAAGTTGATTGCGAGTTGTTTGTCGGCGGACGCCGAGTCCACGAGCGGCAGGATGCCGCTTCGTGGCTCAAGACTCATTCATTTCTCGCTGGATCCAAATCCTCCCCAAACCGACCGACCTTCGTTTTTGCAACGTCAGCTGGCGAAGTAGGCGTCGATTTGAACGCAGATCACATGGCTTGCGACTTGGTCACGTGGGAACGCATGGTTCAGCGGTTGGGGCGGGTTAATCGACGGGGAGAGGGAAATGCCAAAATCATTGTCCTTCAAGAGCCGGACCCGAAGCCATCAAAGACTGTCGAAAAGGCTCTGGCCAAAGCCCCAGCAGAACGAGACAAGAAGGAAGAAAAGGCAGTGGCATATCATTATACCAAGGTTCAACAAGCCCAAGCGTTGGCTAGACCGTTCGAACTTCTTCCACAGTCAGAAAATAGCATCGACGTCAGTCCGAAAACCTTGTACTGCCTGAGGCCCCCGGCCAATAGCTCCGAGGGGCAGATTCTCGCCAAAGCCACGTCGTCAGTACCGTTGCGTCCTGGTATTACTCGCCCGCTCGTTGACGCTTGGGCAATGACCTCTTTGAAGGACCACACGGGCAGGCCCCGCGTTCAGCCATGGCTTCGTGGCTGGATAGACGATGAGCCGCAGACAACCGTTGTATGGCGAACCCATTTACCGTTTCCCGAACACGGCGGAATATCGCTCACTCGAGAGATAGAGGCTTTCTTTGAAGCCGCGCCGACCCACACAAGCGAAATGTTGGAAACCGAAACGTCTAGGGTAGTGGATTGGTTGAAGGCTCGAGCGGCCTTGATAGTTGACTCCACAACACCAGAACGCAAGGCACCAACTGACCACGCAAACGAAGCGCTTAATCAAAGCCAACCGTGCGCAGTCATTCTGGAGGCAGACGGTTCGCCTCGTGTGGCGCGTCTGACAATTGCAGATTTTCTATTCACTGCAGACGACAAGAAAGAGAACGAAAGGCGAGACAAGAATCTAGGGGAACGCCTCAAAAACGCCACTCTGATACTGGATTCGCGTTTTGGGGGTCTGAGCCGTGACGGGCTTCTTGATGTGGGAACTTCTAGCTCCCCTTCCACTTTGGACGGCTCCGACGATTGGCTCCCCCCTGTCAATGGTAACCCGGCAATTCGGTTTCGTGTGTGCGTAACTGATGCAGGATGCGAGATGCAACAATCAGCGGCTTCTGGTTGGAGGCAGCGGTTTCGAATTCCGATTGATCGCTCCGCCGAGGGCGACCCATTGAAGTGGCTTGTCGTGGAGAAGTGGCGTTACGATGTCGCCACTCCAGATGACGGATCCGCTAGCCAATTGCAGGCTCTCGATCAGCACCAACAGCTGACTGCGACAAAGGCTTCCGATTTGGCGAAGCGTCTAAGCTTGTCTGGTGTATACGCGAAAATGCTGGAGATTGCAGCCCGGTTACACGACGAGGGCAAGCGACACGTTAGGTGGCAAAACGCCTTTAACGCACCGCGTGACGGCCGGCCTTACGCCAAGACACCGGGACCAATAAACCAATCTCTCTTGGATGGTTATCGTCATGAGTTCGCTTCGTTGGCAGCAGCAAATGACGATCACGAATTCAAAGCATTGCCGAGCGATCTTCAGGACCTCGTTTTGCATCTTATCGCCACTCACCACGGCTTTTCTCGGCCAAATATCAACACGAGCGGTTGCCCGGACCTTCCGCCTTCAATCCTTGAAGAACGGGCACGCGAAGTCGCGCTGCGGTTTGCGAGACTTCAACGCAATTGGGGTCCCTGGGGACTGGCTTGGTGGGAATCGCTCCTCCGAGCGGCCGATCAACAAGCGTCGCGTAACCTCGAAGTGACGCCCAAAGAAAACTGATCTCGATGTCTGAAGCTTTTATTCCCATCGATCTATTTAATCCCGGCCAAGTCTTCGCCTGTTTAGGGCTTCTGGAATCCACGGGCGTATTGCTCGGCAACGCCGCCGGCGGGTTCGACTGGAGCGATGAGCCGAACGCACGTTTCAGAATCTGCGCTGACGGAGCTAACAATCCTGTAAGAACGGTCATAGAATTTCTCAGCAAGGCCGAGGTTACAGCGCTGTCGCCATCTCAAGAGGAACTGACCACCGATAGCTGGGATGTTCCAACGAGGCAGATTCAAGCTGAAAGCGATCCATTTTCGGTCCCGCGACCGGCTACTCCTGCGACTTTACCCGCTCGCCTTTCCTATCAAGGCAAAAGTATCGTCGTCGATTACTGGGGAGATGATACTTCCAAGACAGGACGGGACAACGCGAAATTCTGGGCCGGTGCTGGCGGGTATCCGGGAGCGGCATTAGCCAAGGATGCTCTTGAATTAATCAAACAGTGTAAGGGCGACCTTGCATCCGATCCATTCAATGTTTCTGCAAGGCAAAGTAGTAGCTTTCGATTTGATTGGCGACGGGATTACATCCCACTAGACATAGGATTCTCGCTGAACGCCCATAGTGGCGATCGATTCTGCGCTGTCGGTTATCCGCTCGTAGAGATTTTGGCGGCGGTCGGGCTGACCTACTCTCGTCCAAAACGAAAATCCAAATTGGAGTATTTCTATAGTGTAATTGGCGTACCCAGCGACACCGAACTGCCCGACGCGATCTTTTCGCGGGCAGCTTTGGGATGTTCTGAACTCCCTTTTTACCAGCGGTTTTTCAGAATGCGATTGGAGTGGCCGGGTCAGGAAAACCAGGCCCGCTGCATCACAACTGTGGAAGAAATCAATTCGCGTCCGGAAGAATAATCTAAGGCAACGAGAAAATACAATGAACGCCATAACTGAAACAACACTTGAGCAATGGGCGACTGATTCAGACGGACCGGTGGCGGTGAATCTGAAACAGAAGCTGACATCCGTGGAATGCGTGGAGGACAGCGACGCGTGCATCATCTACCCGCCAACGTACGCAGATATTGGATACAATATCGACACGCTGTCGAACGGCAAAAAGATCGCTCTCGTTGATAGCATTGGCTCACAAGCCAATCGGATGGAGCCTGTTTTCAAATCGGACGAAATACAACGCGACAAGTGGTTGGTGCCGCAGATTCGAATCGCTCTCGGGAACGGCAAAGACCCAACAAAACTGTCCTTGCTCGATCTGGCCCATCGCGGTGCCGACGCTGTTGTCCAATCATCTGGTGATCTTGCAACTGGAATTCGAAAGGCTTTTTCCAGTCTACGGAGCTCGGGTGATGCCGGTCCGCTTTGTGCAATCGCGCCGACATCGCTAGTATTTGGTGTATGGGACTCACGTGGCGGCTCGTCAGAGAAGCGGCCTCGGCTCGTTCGCTCTGTCATCCGCGCGTGGGATGTTGAAGTCCTTCACGCCGCCGCGCAGTTCAACTCAGTATGGAAGGAGCTTGATCAAGACCAGCAGAAAGCTCTGCAGGACGAGGCGAAGAAGCAGAAAAAGGAACTTTCAACAAAGGGCCTTGCCGATGCTCCAGCAACTTTTCGAAAAGTGGGTAAGGCGGCGGAAGCCCAGATTCGCCAATTTAGGGATGGCAGTGCAAATCCAGAGCGCCGAATTTTGGGTGGGGTTTTGGTCAAGGCGGGCATTCTACGAGACCTAACGGTTAACCTCGTTGCATTGCGCGGCTTGTGCGCGAGTGACGAAGACGAGACGAAAGCTCTTCGAAAATATTTGCTTGGCCTCGCCTTAATTGCCGCCACTACTGACATCGATCTCTTTCTTCGTGAGGGATGCAATCTCCGCTTCAGCGGTGACGATCAGTGGCATTCTGTTCCACGTAGAGGCAATGCTGAAAGAATCGATTTGACTAGTGAATCCGCCATCGGCGCGATTCATGCGGTCGCGGAAGCGGGCGCCGCTCATTTCCGGAAAAAGTGGCCAGAGAAAATGGAGTACATTTTTGACATCGCGGAAGCGAAAAAGTTACTCGCTGCGAAAGATGACGACGAAGAGTCTGCTGCGTAGCCATGTCTAGCGTCTTGGTGATCTCTTTGCGAATGCACGAAGGGCGGTATCACGGAGCCGGCGCCTGGCCACCTTCCCCTGCCCGACTATTTCAAGCCTTGTTAGCTGGAGCTGGATTAAGCGGTCCCCCTCCGGAGGGCCAGTTGGAGGTGCTTCAGTGGCTTGAAAACCGTCCGGCTCCTATCATTGCCGCCCCGCTGGTTCGAGACGGGCAGCTGGTCCAAAATTTCGTTCCGAACAATGACTTAGATGCCAAGGGTGGAGACCCTCGAAAGATAGGATCGATCCGGACGAAGAAATCGATTTTCCCAAGAATTTTCGACCCGTCAGAACCATTCCATTATGCGTGGTTCCTGCCAGAAGGTGCCGCGGGACGCGATCATATTGAGACGCTCCGCAGGTTAGCCGAGCGGCTTTACCAGTTTGGTCGAGGAATAGATTTTGCGTGGGCCTGGATTGGATTGCTGGACCACGCCGAATTCAATAGTCAGTTGGACGAGTACCCCGGTACCATCTATCGCCCGTCCGGGACAGTAGACGGTGGCTTAGTTCTTCCGTCGCCTACAAAGGGGTCGCTTTCCAGCCTTCAAGCGCGTTATGCTGCAAACCTGAATCGTTTTCAGATTGTCTCAAGTGGTGGTCCATTCTCGCAAAGTTTCCGGCAGCAACCAAAACCTCGTTTTAAGCTGATTAATTATGATGCTCCGCCAATCCGTCAGCTATTTGAGATTCACGAGCGGGGATCGGCCGGCGCCCTTCGCCCATTCCCATTGCACGAAGCGTACGTGTTAGTAGAGACAGTGCGCGATGCTGTCAAAGGCCGATTGGCTTCTGCATTTCCATCGAAGAAAGCTGAGATCGATCAGTGGTTGATCGGTCGGAAGCTGGATGGAACAATCGGCGGCTCCCCCGAAGAACGGCTTCGTATGATTCCGTTGCCGTCCATCGGTCATTACTACGCGGATCGGGGAATTCGACGGGTTCTGGTTGAAGTTCCGGCGAATTCTCCGATCCGAGCAGAGGACATTTTTTGGGCATTCAGTGCTTTAGAAGTTCCCGAATCCAACCCTGCCGTTTTTCTTTCCGTTACCAGCGATATGTCGATGCTTCGACATTATGGCTTCAACCGCAGAGCTCAGATTTGGCGGACTGTCACCGCCGCCGCCCTCCCGGAATCGGCCGGACGACGTAGGATAGATCCTAAACGCCGAATCGAGCAGGCAAAGAACGCAACCGAAAGGGCGGAAGAGAAGCGCAATGCGCACGCGGCAGTCTTGGCAGCTTTGCGCCATGCCAACACCAAAGTCCCAGTTGTCGAGATTTGTGTACAACGTGAGCCATTCGAGGGCAAAGGGGAACGCGCGGAGGCTTTCTCGACCGGATCGCGTTTCGTGAAAGAACGGCTCTGGCACGTTCAGATTACTTTTGTGAAACCAATTGAAGGCCCAATCGTGATCGGCGATGGACGATTTCTTGGCCTCGGAATCATGGCGCCTGTTTCGGCGACTCAAGTAGTCGCCGAAATGGAATAGGGGATGAATTATGCTGGGAGTGGCTAAAGGCAAGATCCATGTCGCGCGATTCGCTTTGGATTCGGCTGAGTCACCCTTGGTTACCGAGACCCTGCCTGTTGCGGAGTCGGCCCGACGCATGTTGATGGGTATCTATGGACGGCGATTCACTGCCTCCGACGGATCGCGAGGACGTTCCGCACTTTTTTCAGGCAAAGACGCTGACAGCCGCCCGTTGCAAGGTCATGGCCATGCCTATTACCTGCCGACTGATGAAGACAACGATGGCCGGCTTGACCACCTTACCATCGTCGCAATAGACGGATTTGGAGGAAATGAACTCGGAGCTCTCGATCGACTGCGTGAACTGAAGAGTCATGAGCGGGAACAGTCTGGCCATCCATTACGAGTTCTGCTGCTTGGTTTAGGCCGGGTCGACGACTACCAGCCTTTGCCGTTACGTCCTTCGCACGCGTGGACCTCGGCGACACCTTTCGTTGCTCCGCGCCATCTCAAGAAACGAGGTAGGAAGCGCGATCCGGTTGACCTATGGAATTGTACAGAAAAGTTTCTGGCTGCTCTCCTCCGTGAGGAACTCGTCCGCTTCATTAGCCGACGACCGGATCTGAAAGATCTATCAATCGACGCCGTAAAGATAGAACCTGCGGTTGACGAGCACGGAGTATTCGGGATAGACAAACGCAATCTCCGGCCAATCCAGTTCAAGCGTTTTCGCCAGAAGCGCGGAGACGATGGTGGAAACCGTCCGGCTGGATTTTTTCGGATTGATTTTGGTCGGAACGTCGCCGGCCCCATCGCCCTCGGCCATTCCTGTCATTTCGGCCTGGGCCTGTTTGTCCCAGCAGAATGATTATTAGGAACAAATCTGTCGGGTTATAAAAGCAAGCATTCACTCGGTTGAGCGCAGTCTACAATAGGAGCGGACAAAGGACTTTGCTTTCTCAAACTGTTCCACCGGGTCTGACTCGGACGGGCAGCGCGCAATACTAAAGGCAGATTCGACCGTTTCTTGTGAGAAATTCTCGTGCTCAATCAGCTGAAGCATGTCAGCTCGATCGACTGGATCATCCGCCCGAGCCATTTTACTGAGTAAGAGATCAAGACTGGAAGGTCTGAAGAGCACGAGATTGCTCGCTCCAGGAAGAGCGATCTGTACCCTCCTCTCTTTCCAGTTACTTCCGATGATGATCTGGTTCTCGAGGAAGATGTGGCTCGCTCAAGTGCTCGTTCAGCTTTCTCAAAATGATCTCGGGGTTGGACGGAGCCATCGTTTTTCGATTATTTTCTTTTTAACCAACCGCTGAAAACCAGTTTCGACTCGGAAACGTGACGGGTGCGGGAATACCGCTTCAGGAAAGCTGATTTTCCTTCGACTATAATGGTAGATTTGCCGCCTAGGTTCTGTCCAGAACGGGTTCTCGGGCTCGGACTCGACCGCCGCCGTCATGATCCACGCTAACGGGCAAAGAGCGTTTTCTCGTTGGCAGAGTTGCACCAGTGTTTTGATATCGGTGCCTGGGGCACTGAGAAGTTGGGCTGCGACACGAATCAGCACCGGAGCGTAGTCATTGGCGGGTGAGAGCAGTAATGCCGCCAATTCTTCGTCCGGAAACTCCTCCCGCGAGACTGGTTTGGCTGGCCGTTGGGTGGAATAGTGATAACAACCTCTCTGGCCGGCAAGAGCAATCCAATCTTCTGGTTCGTGCAACCCAAAGCGCTTGGCTTTTCTCCGAAGCAACGACAGATGAGGGGCTAACCCCAATTTCCTCGCCAGGGCTGTTACAGCATGCTTCTAACATGGGAGCGATCTGCAGCTTTTGCCAGCTTTCCGCTGGTTCCTTTCCATTAACCGTCGGCGACGGTCAATGGGGGACAGGCCCTAGTTTTCGGGATGCGTAGCCCGACATGTGGCAACAGCCCCAAATTTGCTGACCTGTCCCTGGTATGAGTCCCTCATTGGCTCGGCGGCTGTAAGGGCATGCCTGACTGTCGGACTGCGTTACCCACGCCGTTGATTTTAGCGTACATACAATTAAATAATGGAGTATGAATGAGACCAGACAAAGAGCAAAAGGAATCTTGCTATTCACGGTGTGATTTTTCGGCGATTGACTCGTTCGAGTGGGCAGAGGCTCTCGTCGAAAAAGATTTACGCAGAGACTACGGCGAGAGCCCATACGCTGCTGGGAATCATTTAACGGCCGCTTGCACGCCGTTGAGTTCACTCCGCGTGGTGGGAACCATTGCGTCATCAGCCTGCGAAAGGCCAACAGAAAGAGAGTTAAGAAAATGGCGAAGAAAGTGAGACAACCGACTAGGGCCGAGGACGTCGAGATCAATCGGGGAATCGCTAGTGATCCGGAAAATCCAGAATGGACGAATATCGATTTTGCGCGGGCTAGACCCGCGAAGGAAGTTCTTCCTGCCGGCTTGTATCAGGCCTCTGTAAAGCGCTATCGCGGACAACGCGGACCGCAGAAAAAGCCGGTCAAAAAGCCAGTCACACTTCGCCTAGATCCTGATATCCTCGCCGGTTACAAAGCAGCGGGCCCAGGCTGGCAATCCCGCATGAACGAAGCCTTACGACGAGCGCTGATTAACCTTAGAGACGTATCCAGGTCGCCTTCGTCAAACCGAGGAAAAATGGCTGACGATAAGCAGTTGTTCGTCGGAAAACGTAAGCAAGGAGACTGCGCGGTGAGAAAAGGCAATTCGAAACGGCCTAGCGCGGTCGAACCCACTCAGGCGAAGGCAATCAGGAGAGCAAAAGAGCTGAACCCGAATAAACCGGCTTTGGTCGAGCGCGTCCGAAAGACCAAACATCACTTGGCATCGCGTTCTTCAGAAATGTAAATCGTCGAATCGACCCGAACCTTAGGAAGCGAAGACAATTTCCGCTTAGGGAAAGGTTGGCCGAAGCTCTCTTCTCCGGTTATCGATTTGAGCACGGCGATTTGTTGTCCGCGATCTGTGATCACTATCGGTTCCTTCTGGGCCTGACGGACAAGCTTCCCCGTGTGTTGGTGTAGCTCCCGGATGGAGACTTCTTTCATGTGTGCAATGTGACGTAAGCCGGCTTTGTCACAAGCTCCACCGGACAACGCCGTCCAATTTACGGTTTTGCTTGGCTTTCCTCCGCCGATCTGCTTGGGTAAGTTTTCCTCCGCGCTATTGTCCTTTGGAAAAAATGTGAGCACTTAACTCTAATGGCTAAACGTGCGGGACCTAAGACGCGCAGGATGTCGCCAGGCAGACGGGCAGTTAGCCGTCTGGAACGTTTAAAAGAGATCAGCCTCGGCGTTGCCGCGTCACGAACAAGGGAGTGCGCGGTTTCGTCGCAGCAAGAGACGGCGCAAACTGCAAGTCCGGCTTCGCTTGACCTTTTCGCTCAGCCGAATCTGGTGCCGGCCTATCTCCCGGCTCGGATGATTAACGAGTTCGTCTATTGTCCCCGCCTGTTCTATTACGAGCAGGTCGAAGGTGTCTTTGTAGAGAGTGCAGATACGATTCGAGGATCGCAGGGTCATAAAAGAGTCGATCAAGGGTCAGGTGCTTTACCAAGTGCGGACGGTGCAGACGCCTCCGAAGACAAGCTTCATGCGCGTTCGGTTGAGCTGGCCTCTGATCGGCTCGGTGTGGTTTGTAAGATGGACCTGGTCGAGCTGCGTACCGATCTCTTCAGCAATGTTCAGGTTTCTCCAGTCGAATATAAGGTTGGAGCACCGCGGGAGAATGATGACGGGATCGACCTCTGGGATACGGATAAGATTCAGCTAACGCTTCAATGCCTGATTCTCCGAGACAACGGTTACGAGTGCAAAGAGGGCATCCTTTACTATCGGAGCACGAAACAACGGGTTCGCTTAGAAATCACGCCTGAGATTGAAAAGTGGGCGATTGAGATTGTAGCCAAAGCCCGGGAATGCTCGAAAGGACAACGGCCTGCTCCTCTGGTGGCGTCGCCTAAATGTGTACGTTGTTCGTTGGCTCCGGTGTGTCTGCCAGATGAAACGAATTTTCTGCGCCAGCTCGGTCCCGAGTCATCAGAAGATGCCGGGAGCGACCTCGCAGATAAGGCCGGGGCGGGGGCCAGCTACAACGGGCGTCGATCTTTGACCCCGCGCGATGAACGGCGCGCGCTCTACCTGAACTCACCCGGCCTTTTCGTCGGCAGGAAAGGGGAAGTATTAGAAATCCGTGAGAAGAAGACCGTCCTACAAGAGGTCCGGATACGTGACATCAATCAGCTTGGGCTATTCGGAAATATCCAGGTATCAACCCAGGTTGTGCAAGAACTCTGTGAACAGGAAGTTCCGATTATTTATTTCTCAGGCGGTGGTTGGTTTTACGGGATGACTCACGGGTTAGGTCTAACCAACGTTTTTACCCGGATCGCACAATTTGATGTTGCCCGTGACGAACGTACTCGCAGGCTTTTCGCGCGATCCTTTGTGGCCGGCAAAATCCGGAATCAGCGGACCATGCTGATGCGTAACCATGAGGAGCCGCCTACGCCTTTAATAAACCGATTACGCCAAGCTGTGAATGACGCGCTGATGGCCAAGAGTCTGGATGAACTTCTTGGGATTGAAGGCAGCGCCGCCGCCAACTATTTTGGTGCATTCGCCGGAATGTTGAAACCAGAATCGAATGGCTTATCGACATTCGATTTTCGGGTCCGTAACCGGCGACCGCCGCGAGACCCGGTCAACGCGCTCCTTTCTCTTGGCTATAGCCTGTTAGCAAAGGACTGTGCGATTGCGGCCGCGGCCGTCGGTTTCGATCCATATGTCGGTTTCTATCATCAACCTCGGTATGGCCGGCCCGCGTTAGCACTCGATATCATGGAAGAATTCCGACCCCTGATCGCAGACTCTGTGGTAGTGACCCTGGTCAATAACCGGATGTTAGATGAGTCCCATTTTGTCCGGGCGGGCAATGCGGTCAATTTAACGGCACGAGGGCGTAAAATTTTCTTTGAAGCGTACGAGGCGAGAATGAACAGTGTGGTGACCCATCCGGTGTTCGATTATAAAGTCTGCTATCGGAGGGCGATTGAACTGCAATTTCGTTTACTGGCTCGGGTGCTAACCGGAGAGATCGCAATTTACCGGCCTTTTGTGACTCGATGAGAAATACCTACATCGTCTGTTATGATGTGGCTGATCCCAAACGCCTGCGGCGCGTGTTCAAAGTGTGCAAAGATTTCGGCCAACATCTTCAATTTTCAGTTTTTGAGTGTGATCTAACGGTCAGCGAGAAGCTTCAATTCGAAGAGAAACTGGCTGCAGAAATCAAACGGGAAGAAGACCAAGTTTTATTTATCCGCCTCGGGCCGGCTGAGCAACGAGGTCAACGCGAAATCACGGCGGTCGGTTTGCCATATATCAATGTGGATACGTCCTGTTTCGTCGTGTGAAGCATTCTTTGACATTTTAGTCGCGAGCGGCTCGGTGATGAACAGATTGCGCGGAGCGCTCGCGATGTGAGATTTCCGAGAGAAAAACGGTAACAAAATATGATTAAGTGTAGGGCAAAGTCGTCGCTGCCGAGTGTAACAAACAGGCTGCTCGCGAATTCGCGGAACAGCTGTTCTCGTGCAACGAGTTAGCGAGAGGCTATTTCCGCGGCTAACACGCCGCGGCCCCATTGAAGTATTAACAACGTCGGTCTCGCCGCAGCCTAACGCCAATATTTCCGCGGCTAACACGCCGCGGCCCCATTGAAGTTTCTACTTTGTCCGGTGGAATTGTCATCGAGGCACCGCATTTCCGCGGCTAACACGCCGCGGCCCCATTGAAGTGTATTCGGTGCAACTCCTCCGGGCTGAATGCGATCCAGATTTCCGCGGCTAACACGCCGCGGCCCCATTGAAGTCATAAGCTATCCTCCTCCAGCAACCCGGCGTTCACCAGATTTCCGCGGCTAACACGCCGCGGCCCCATTGATCAAGCTC
>Ga0185299_10003339_pt1 | contig 21701 bp, 17 predicted proteins | sample PaiPotPPA55metaG_FD_128002 | JGI IMG/M metagenome (GOLD analysis project Ga0185299, IMG submission 128002) | Iron sulfur acid spring bacterial and archeal communities from Banff, Canada, to study Microbial Dark Matter (Phase II) - Paint Pots PPA... ... | reverse complement strand
TGCCCGAATCTGCGCTTTTCTTGAGATCCCCGGCTGCATCTTCAATTCCTCTATCTCGCGTTGGCTGCCCGAAGGGTGCTGCGCTTCCGGCCGAAGTTGTAGTAAATGACGAGGCCGATGGCCATCCAGACAAAGAAGCGGATCCAGTTCGTAATCGGCAGCCCGGCCATGAGCAGAATACACGTCAGAATGGTCACAATCGGCGCCAGCGGCCCTCCAGGGGCACGGAAGGCGCGGTGGCGGTCTGGCTCTCGATAACGGAGGATCAGCACGCCTGCGGCGACCAGCGCGAAGGCAAAGAGAGTGCCGATGTTGGAGAGATCGGCGAGCGTGCCGATGTCCAGCAATCCCGCCGGGATGCCGACGACGAAGCCTGCCATCCAGGTGGAAAAATCTGGCGTACAGAACTTCGGATGCACGCGCGAGAAGATTCGCGGCAGGAGCCCATCGCGCGACATGGCGAACCACACGCGGGCTTGGCCAAGCTGGAAGACGAGCAGCGATGAGATCATGCCCATCAGAGCGCCAATCAGGACGACAAGACGCACGCCGCCAAAATGCAATTTCTTCATCGTGTTGACGACGGGTGCAGCATCGTCGAGCAGCGTTTGGTAGGGAACTAGCCCTGTAAGCACAACCACTACGCCGATGTAGAGAAGCGTGCAAATCACGAGAGTGGCGATGATGCCAATAGGCACGTCGCGCTGGGGATTCTTGCATTCCTCGGCCGCGGTGGAGACCGAATCAAATCCGATGTACGTAAAGAAAACGATCGAGCCGCCCGTCAAGATGCCTGGCCAACCGTTCGGGGCGAAGGGATGCCAGTTAGCGGGATGGATGAAACGCATGGCGAAGGTGATGAAAACGAGAATTGCCATGATTTTTAAGAATACCATGATGTTATTCGCTTCCGCGGACTCGCGAATTCCACGGACCAGAATGACGGTCAGCAACATAACGATGATAAATGCGGGCCAATTGAAGCCGAAATGCCAGCCCGGCGCGTAAAGCATGTTTCCTTGCAAGTCGGCTAAACCGCTCGGCAGATAAGCCGGGACGATCCAACGCGGGTTGGGATGTACGCCAAACCAGTCGAGCAGGTCCACCATGTGTGCAGAAAAACCGACGCTGACCGCCATGTTGCTGACTGCATACTCCAGGATGAGGTCCCAGCCGATAATCCACGCAACGAGCTCGCCCATGGTCGCGTAAGTGTAGGTATAAGCGCTGCCCGCGATGGGGATCATGGCAGCTAGTTCCGCGTAACAGACAGAGGCGAATCCGCAGACGATTGCCACCAAGACAAAGGAAAGCGCAATCGCTGGCCCTGCGCCAGGCCTTCCAAACGAAGGCGAGCGGTAGATCAGGTATTCCAGCAGAGGTGCATTCAGGATGGAACTGGCCTGCATTTTCTGCCCGGCAATGGCGGTGCCTATGACCGTGAAAATTCCGGAGCCGATCACAGCGCCGATGCCGAGCGAGGTCAGGCTCAGCCATCCGAGGGATTTCTTTAGTCGAATTTCCTGGTTTTCCGAGTCCGACAGAAGTTGGTCGATACTCTTGCAGCGCAGGAGATGTGATCCCACCCATGCTCTCCGATCGCGTCCGGGCAAGCCGGAAGCCTGGAATTACCGGATCCGCCGTTCAGGAAAGATTGCCTGGCTCAATTTACCCCGAGATGCCATGTTTCGCAACAAAGTGGGCCGCACGCTTTCGCAGCGACTCTGCATGAGCCTAAGCCGGCTCAAGCTGGGCGTAGCGCTCGATGAATTTTTTTGTGCCACGGCCTGGAAAACTTACGGAGAGGCGGCGGTCTTCTTCGTCGCCCTCTACGCCGACTACGGTGCCGACGCCGTAGCTCGGATGGCGAACCTTACGGCCAAGCATGGGATCTGCATTGGCGCCGCGTTTTATGGCCGGCCTGCCAAACGAACTCACGGTTCGAGCTGGCTTGGGTGGGGCCACTGTGGGTTCCGGTTTGCCGCGCACACGCCGCAGAAACTCGTCCGCCGAGTAGGAATACTCTGGGTCAGGTTCGTAACGGCGCTTTTCGCCAATTTCTGCCAGCGAGCCACGGATCGTCTCGACCAACTCACTGGGAATTTCCGCCAAGAATCGTGATGGCAAGGAAGCGCGCATCTGTTGTTCGTTGCCAAAAATGCGCCGGTAGACGGCCCGCGTGAGCGTCAGCGACGTGCGCGCGCGCGTCATGCCAACGTAAACCAGGCGCCGTTCCTCTTCAATTCCTTTTTCTTCATTTAGAGACCGGCCGTGCGGGCAGATGCCTTCTTCCATCCCCGTCAGGAAAACATGATCGAACTCCAGGCCCTTTGTGCTGTGCAGCGTAATGAGAGTCACGCCGGGCTTGCCCTCGAACGAATCGGCGTCGCTTACCAGGGCTGCGGCGTCCAGGAAATCCGTAAACGTTTCGCCCGCTTCCATGCTTTCTGCAACCGCCCGTGTCAGCTCTTCCAGATTCTCCAGCCGCGCGACATCCTCGGGGGTGTTGCGGTCTTTCAGCATATCCATGTAACCGCTCTCTACCAGGACAGTGCGCAGAAACTCTGCCGGCTCTTTCGTCGCCAAGGCTTCTTGGAGTTTGCCGATCAACTCCTGAAACGAACGCAGTGGTGTTACGGCGCGGCCACTAGCCACCCCGGTTACGAATTTTTCAATCGCCGCCCAAAGAGAAAACCCGTCCACGCGCGCCGTCTCCCGCAGAGAATCGAGCGTAGTCTTGCCGATGCCGCGCGGAGGTACATTCAACACACGCAATAGCGAAATGTCATCTTCCGGATGCATGGCCAGTCGCACGTAGGCCAGCGCGTCTTTGACTTCGGCGCGATTGTAGAAGCTGAATCCTCCGACCAGCTTGTAGCGCAACCCGCGCCGGCGAAACATCTCTTCAAAGGCCCGCGATTGAAAATTTGTCCGGTACTCGACGGCGCAGGTCTGTGCGGAGTCGTCATTCACAATTCGTTCCAGCTCTCCCGCGACAAATTCCGCTTCGGCTTGGGCATCCCGCGCTTCGAAATAGCGGAGGTTCGCGCCGATACCTTTTGTAGCGCTCAACGATTTGCCGAGGCGTTCCGGATTGTTCGCAACTACCGCGCCTGCGGCATCCAAAATATTCTGTGTCGAACGGTAGTTGCGCTCCAGCTTCACGACGCGCGCGCCGGGGAAGTCCCGCGAAAAACTAAGCAAAATCGAAACGTCGGCCCCGCGCCATCGGTAGATCGACTGGTCTTCATCACCGACGACGCACAAGTTGTGTTTCGGCCCTGTCAGCAGACGTAGCAGATCGTACTGCACGCGGTTGGTGTCCTGATATTCATCGACGTGGATGTATTGAAACCGAGCCTGCCACTTTTCGCGCACCGGCGGCACTTCCCGAAGCATGCGGACGGAGCGCAGAAGAAGGTCGTCAAAATCGAGCGCATTGCTTTGGTGCAGAAGCTTTTCATAGGCCGCGAAAACATCCGCGGTGCGCCGCCCATCTTGGCCGATGGCCTCGCCGCGCATCATTTCCGGGGTCTTCCCATGGTTTTTCGCGTGGCTGATGCTGCTGAGGATATTGCGCGGCGTCAGGCTGTCGTCGTCAATCGCCAGCTTGCTCATGGCCAGCTTCACTGCGGCAAGCTGGTCGTCATCATCGTAAATCGCGAAATCGCGGGGCAAACCTGCGCTCGGCGCTTCCCGCCGCAGAAGCCGCGCGCACAGGGAGTGAAACGTCGAAAGCCAGGGTTGCGCGGGGGGCACTCCCGAGCGAAGCAGAAGATCGGACACACGCGTTCGCATCTCCTCCGCGGCCTTGTTGGTGAAAGTGACAGCGAGGATCGCTTCGGCGGGCACTCCCTTGGAAATCAAGTTGGCCATGCGGAAGGTGATGGCGCGCGTCTTGCCCGTTCCTGCTCCGGCAAGGATGAGCACGGGCCCTTCCACTGTTTCTGCCGCCAGGCGCTGTTCCGGATTTAGTTCGTCGAGGAGATTCAACATTTACCTGCAGTGGTCGAAGATGCTCTGCCTTGTGATGGTAGCCGACTGCGCGGACTCGCGCAAATTACGCAATTTTTCTCTAGCATTCGGCAAGAAATTGCCGGCAAAGAATCGCGGCCTGCGTTTAGCGTCCGCCTTGTCGGCTGAGATCAATCTCGAAGTACACCAGCGGATGGTTCTTTTCCAGCGCTCGCACATCCGGGATGTAGAGATGCGCGGTGTTGAGCAGATCGAGTTGTCCCTGGAGATCGAAGTAAAGCAATCCTTGCACGGAATGATGAGGGGCTACGATGCTGCTGGCGACTGCGGCCTCGGAGGCGGCCTTTTGCATTTCCATCCAGTGTTTGTCGCGGCCCCCTTTTGGGCCGGTGGGAATCGGAATAGGAGACCGCCGCGATGCCGTCGGATCTTTTCTCCTCGATTCGATCGCCACGTCGGCTACGTCGTCGGCTGTTAAGGAGCGCAGTGCCTGACGATTGTCTTCAGACACCGTGACATTCAATCGGATTTGCTCGAGGTCTACCTTCATGCTGTCGTCCGAATCGTTGCGGATGATGGTGTCGATGGCCACGACTCCTGCGGCAAACGGAGACTTCTTTGGGAATTTCGTTTTGTAAGTGGCCGGGTCCGTCCAGGGCTGGGCGGAAATAGTTACGCCTTCATGCGATTCGAGTGCTGCTGCCTTCAGTGTAGTGGGCGGCTGTTGGGCGGCTGGTCCGTCAGAAAAAAGTGTAGCCGCAAGAAAGGGAACTATAATGGCTAAGTTTCGCATCGGGTTATAATAGTCCTTTCTCATCTCGACGCCTTCGATTCCTGAGGGAAGTGCAAGGTTGCCCGCACCGCGCACCGCTGCATGCGGCGGTACGAAGAGAGACCGGAGCCACGTTTAGTGCATTTTATCTACAGCCTGTTCATGGGGTTTGCCGCCCTGCTGCTCACACCTTATTGGCTGGTGCAGGGATTGCGCCATGGCAAATACTTTTCCAATCTTCGCCAGCGCCTCGGTTTTTCGTTTCCGACGCTCAGCAAACTCCCTGAAAAGCGCTCTGGCGCTATCTGGATCCATGCTGTTTCCGTCGGCGAAGCGCTATCCGGCGTCACTCTTGCCCGGCGATTGAAGCAGGTCTATCCGGACCGCCCCCTCGTCGTGTCTACAACTACCTTAACCGGTCAGGCGCTTGCTCGCGAGCGCATGCCCTTTGCCGACGCGATTTTCTACTTTCCTTTGGATTGGGCGTTTTGCGTTCGCCGGGTTTTGCGCGCGGTTCGGCCATCTATCGTAATAATTCTCGAGACGGAAATCTGGCCCAACTTTCTTCGGGAAGCGCGGCGCAGCAGCGTGCCCGTGGTGTTTGTGAGTGGACGCATTTCGGACCGTTCCTGCGCTCGCTATCAACGATTCCTTGGCGTTTTCGGGTTTTTCCTTCGGCCTTTTCTCCGGCATGCTCTTGCGAATGCTTCTGCTTTTCTCATGCAGAGCGAAAAGGACGCGGAGAGGATTCGCGCACTCGGCGCGCCGGCCGAGCGCGTGCAAGTCAGCGGCAACTTGAAGTACGACTTGGAGCTTCCTGCGACCACGCCAATCTCCCAGTGGCTTGCGACGGAAGCGCAGCGCGGTGGACGCTCGCCCATCATTGTCGCGGGAAGCGTCGTCGCGACTGAGGAACCCCACGCGTTGATCGCGTTCGGTACTCTGCAAGGGGAATATCCCAAAGCGCTCCTAGTGCTGGCCCCGCGCAAGCCGGAGTGCTTTGAGGCCGCTGCTGAGTTTATCGACGAGTCCCATCGCAAATTCATTCGCCGCTCGCAACTCCCGGTCCCTGGTCTTTCGCAAAATGGCGCCCTAACGGGCGAGTCTTCGATTCCCGACGATGTCACCGTGATTCTCCTGGATACCATCGGGGAGCTAGCTTCGCTTTACCGCGTGGCCGACGGAGCCTTTGTCGGTGGTTCACTCGTTCCGAGCGGCGGACACAACATCCTTGAGCCTGCGGCGTTCGGAAAAATTCCAGTGTTTGGGCCGTCCATGGAAAACTTTGCGGAAATTGCCGCCCGATTCACCGCTGCAGGTGCCGCTGTCCAGGTGGAAAGCCCCGAAGATGCAGGCGTTGCCTGGATCGAGTTCATGCGCAATCCCGAGCGCGCCGCACGGATGGGCGAGACCGCGCGCAGCCTCGTCGAAAGCAGCCGCGGCGCTACCGATCGTGCCATCGCGGAAATTGCCCGGCACCTCAAAGGCGCTGCACGAGAGAATGGATGATACTTCCGCTGCCTGTGCGAATCCTGCTCTGGCCGCTTTCTGTTGTGTTTGGCGGCTATGTTCGGATGCGTGCCTGGCTTTATGCGCAAGGCTGGCTGAAGCAGAGGCGCTTGCATGCCAAAGTGATTAGCATCGGCAATTTGACCGTTGGAGGCACTGGCAAGACGCCCATGGTTATGTGGCTCGCGGAAAAATTTCTCGTGGAAGGGAAACGCGTCGCGGTCCTGAGCCGGGGCTATCACGGCGCTGGTGGTACGAGCGACGAAATCGAGCTTATGAGGCATCGCCTGCAGGGCCGTGTCACGTTTGGCGTCGGCAAAGATCGCTTTGCCGAAGGCCAACGCATCGAGCAGCAGCATTCCGTCGACGTGTTCCTACTTGACGACGGCTTTCAGCATCTCTCGCTCGCACGCGATCTGGATATTGTGATGCTCGACGGTTCGCACAAACTTAAAGACCAGTGGCTGCTCCCGGCAGGAGTGCTCCGCGAACCCATTTCCGCCTGCCGCCGAGCTGACATCCTGGTTGTGACGCGTAAGACCGAACGACCCGACATCGAAGCTGGCGACGTTAACAAATATTCGATTTTCTACGCGCACACACGTTTGTTGGGGTTTCGTCGTTATGGCGATCGCTCCGACATTCATTGTCTGAACGAGATTTGTCACGGCCCGTTCTATGCTTTCTGTGGTATTGGTAATCCCCAGGCGTTCTTTAATGATCTGAACCGGTGGGAAGTTCCCTTCGCGGGGGAAAGCGTCTTTCGGGATCACCATCTGTACACGGCTGCAGATCTTCGACGATTGGAAAAGGCGGCGCAAAGCGCTGGTGCAATAGCCTTCGTCACCACAGAAAAAGATGCGGAAAACCTGGGCGGAATAGACTCTACGGCGCTCCCCATCTTCGTAGCGGTGATCGATTTCGTGCTTGCGGCGGAGAGCGAATTCCTTGCCGCTCTGGAACAAAAACTGCACCCGCCGCAGGGAGCGCCGGCTTGAAAATCCTCATCCGCGCCACCAACTGGGTTGGCGACGCCATCATGGCCCTGCCTGCGTTGCGCGCTGTACGCACGCGTTTCTCGGAAGCAGAGATAACAATTCTTGCCCGGCCCTATGTTGCGTTCATCTACAAAAATCAGCAGGTGTGCGACAACATGATGTTCGTGGATCACAAACGCGACATGGTAGGCGAAATCCGAGCGCAGAAATTCGATATCGCTCTGTTGCTACAGAACGCCTTCGAGGCGGCCTGGTTTGCCTGGCGCGCGGGAATTCCAGAACGCATCGGCTACGCGCGCGATGGCCGCAGCCTTCTCCTCACAAGAGCAGTGCCAGTTCCCAAGCCCGGCGAAATTCCCTCGCACGAGCAGTATTACTATCTGGAATTGCTTCGGCGTGCTGGCTGGCTGGATTCCTTGCCGAACGAATCTTTCATCAGATTCAGTGTTGCCGAGGAGGATCGCCGGCGCGCCGAGGAATTTCTTCGTTCCAATGGCGTGAAACCCGGCAGCTTTCGAATTGCGATCGGCGCCGGCGCTTCTTATGGTTCAGCGAAATGCTGGCCGCCGGCCCGCTTTGCGGAGCTAGCAAATCGTCTTCAGGCACAGTCAGGCGCTGACGTAATCCTATTCGGCACGCGTGCGGAAGCCGCTGTTTCGTCGGCCATTGCGGCGGGCATGCACCGCGCGCCGATCGATCTCACGGGCAAAACGGCCATCAACGATTTACCTGCTCTTCTTTCTCAGTGCCATCTCTTTATTGGCAATGATTCCGGAGCGATGCACGTAGCCGCCGCCGTCGGTCTCCCCGTTGTGGCCGTCTTCGGGCCAACCGATCCATTCGGCACAGCTCCTGTCACACCTCGGTGCAGCATCGTTCAGGAAAAACCATACTGCAGCCCCTGCTTTCTGCGCCGCTGCCCCACGGATCACCGCTGCATGACCCGCGTTACTCCGGACGCCGTCGAAGCCGCCGCGCGACACTGGATTTCCTCGATGGAGGTGCGCCCTGTCTGACGCCAGTACTCTCCGCCCCGCCGTTTTTCTCGATCGTGACGGCACTATCTCCGAAGAAGTAGGCTACTTGAATCACGTCAGCCGATTTCATCTCCTGCCGCGTGTCGCCGATTCCATTCGCCGCTTGAATGAGGCGGGACTCCCCGTGATTGTTGTGACAAATCAGTCCGGCGTTGGCCGCGGCTACTTTCCAGAATCGCTTGTACGCACGGTCCATGAACTCTTGACCCAGCAACTCGAAGCCGCCGGCGCCCGTCTCGACGCCATATACTACTGCCCGCATACCTCGGCCGACGGCTGTGATTGCCGCAAGCCAAAGACGGGAATGCTGGAGCGCGCCGCCCGCGAGCATGCCATCGACTTAAAACGTTCCTTCGTCGTCGGCGATCGCCACGGCGACATCGAGCTTGCGCGACGTGCGGGCGCATCCGGTATCCTTGTGCGCACCGGTTACGGCGAAGGCGAAAATCTCTGGAATGCGGCAAAGTGGCAGTCTCAGCCTGATTTTGTCGCCGCTGACGTTGCGGATGCCGTTCACTGGATCTTGAGGCCAACGAAATGAAGCGCGTCGCCATGAAGAGCGCACCGTCATCGTCCGTCGATCTCCTAGCCCTCGCGGACTATGTCGAGCAATTTTCATCGAAAACGGTTGTTCTCTTTGGCGATTTTGTCGCTGATGAATTTCAGTTTGGCGAGATTTCGCGTGTTTCGCGCGAAGCGCCTGTCTTGATTCTTCGCCACCGCGAAACGCATCTCGTCCCGGGCGGCGGGGCCAATGCCGCCAACAATTTTGCAGCTCTCGGTACACGCGTCTTTCCCATCAGCGCCGTCGGTAATGATCCAGCGGGAGATGCGCTCGTCGCTTATTTCCGCGGCAAGCACGTCGACGTCTCCGGTATCTTCCGTGTCAAAGGATGGACGACTCCCACCAAAACCCGCATCCTTGCTGGCTGGGCCCACACCGTCGGACAGCAAGTTCTCCGCGTCGACCGTGAGCCGCATTCTCCAATACCAGAGGCAGTCCACAAAAAGCTTCAGGCAAAGTTGCAAGCGAAGCTTCGTTCCGCGCATGCGCTGGCCGTATCCGACTACGGATTTGGCGTAGCCGCTCCTGCCGTGGTCCGCAAAGCTATCTCGGAACAAAAAAACGCCCCACCCGTCACCCTGGATGCCCGGCACAACCTTCACGCTTACGCCAAGGCTGGCATTACATCGGCCACTCCCAACGAGGCGGAGCTGGAAGCTCTTCATCATGTCTCGATCGGCCAGAATCTTTCTGAGCTGACGCGTTGCGGCGCCGCAACACTTGCCGAAATGAAGCTGTACTCCCTCCTTGTCACGCGCGGCCGTCATGGCATGGCGCTTTTCGAGCGCGCAGGTCGCCATACGCAAATCGCTGTCTACGGAAGCGATCAGGCTGTTGACGTTACCGGTGCTGGAGACACGGTCCTTGCCGCTTACACGCTTGCGCTTGCCTCCGGCGCTTCTCCTCTTGAATCCGCGCACATCGCCAACATCGCTGGCGGTCTCGTCGTCATGAAGCGCGGCACAGCCACCGTCACGCGCGATGAGCTTCTCGCTGCCATTCGCCACCAAGCCGGCGGGGGCGCCTCCTGACTCATGCGCCGCGCTGAATCCAAAATTGTCACGCGCCAAGGGCTCCGCGGCATATTAGCGGAGCACAAGCGGCTCGGTAAGCAAATCGTTTTTGCCAACGGTTGTTTTGACACCCTTCATGTCGGCCACGTCCGTTATCTGGAAGGCGCGCGCCGCGAAGGCGACATCCTCGTCGTAGGCGTGAATGCGGACTCGAGCGTCTGCGCATTGAAAGGCCTCGGCCGCCCCATTCTTGATGAGAAAGCCCGCGCCCTCCTCGTCGCCGCGCTCCGCTCCGTCGATTACGTGCTCCTTTTCAGCGAACCCAGCGTCGAATCACTGCTCGAAGACCTTCGCCCGGACGTTCACGCTAAAGGCACCGACTACTCTGTGGAAACCGTGCCGGAGCGAGCCACGGCCAATCGTCTCGGCATTAAAGTTGCCATCGTCGGCGATCCCAAAGATCATTCCACACGCGACTTTCTTGAATCCGTTCGCAAGGCTCCGCATGCCTGATCCCCGCTTCTTGGTTGTGCGCCTCGGCTCGCTCGGCGATATCGTGCACACTTTTCCCGCTGTTTCCAGCTTGCGCGAAACCTTCCCAAACGGGGAAATTGTCTGGCTCGCGCACCCTCGTTGGAAACTTCTAGTCGAAAGTAGCAGCCTCGCCTCGCAAGTCTCGACAGCGGATACCCGCTCTTTTCACTCACTGCGTAAGACCATCGATGAACTACGTAGCGTTCCCTGGGACGCGGCGATCGACTATCAGGGTCTTTGGAAATCCGCGGCGCTGCCTTTTTTCAGCGGCATCAAACGCAGAATTGGTTTCTCCTCCGAAACGATTCGCGAGTTTGGTGTTCCCATCCTCTACACAGATAAAGTTCACTGCTCCGCGATCCACATCGCCGATCAAAACGGAGAGTTGTCGACACGCGCGGGCGCGCGCAATCCCGTGGCGCCCTTTCAATTGCACGTTCCCCAAATGGACGACTGCGGCATCCGCGATTATCTGCAGAAACTTGGCCTGCATCGTTATGTCGTTCTAAGTCCGGGCGGCGGCTGGCGTTCAAAATGCTGGCCGCCCGAGCGCTTCGGTCAACTCAGCAAGTTGATTCGAGACTCTCTCGGCCTGCGTTGTGTCGTGAATTACGGTCCCGGAGAAGATGACCTCGCTCTCGCCGTCCGTGAATGCAGCAGCGACGCAGACCCTATGCCTTACAATGGTCCGCTGGGTCCATTGATGGCTCTCTTGCGCAGCGCGGCGTGCATCGTCGGCGGGGACACGGGGCCGCTCCATCTTGCGGTCGCGCTCGGCACTCCGGCCGTCGCTCTCTTCGGCCCCACGAATCCCGCGCGCAACGGCCCGTATCGCACGGACGACATCGTTTTACGTGCGCCCAGCGTCGTCACCACGCACAGCCGCAACAATCAAGTTCACCCTTCGATGCTGCAAATACAAGTGCCCGAAGTTTTCGAGGCGGTTCGGCGTCGCCTCGGAGTCGCTGCTTGAGCTCCGCCAGCGCTTTCTTTGCCCGCTGGCGCGTGCGCCTCAGCTATCCGTGCGCCATTCTCGTTCTGTGGTTCGCTCGCCCAACTCCCCGCAGTATTCTTTGGGGAGCGCCCATCGGTTTGCTCGGCTTATTCATCCGGGCCAGCGCCGCTGGGCACCTGCACAAGCAGAAAGTGCTCACGGTTACAGGCCCCTATGCTTATACGCGTAATCCGCTCTATTTCGGCAGCGCCATTCTCACGCTCGCAGCGGCCGTCGCCACCCGCTCCTGGGTATCGGCTGTCATCCTGTGCGGCTATTTTGCATTATTTTATTCCATTGTCATGCGCGGGGAAGAAGCAGAGCTTCGCCAGCATCACGGTGCCGCTTTCGACGAGTACGCCAAGTCCGTGCCGCTGTTTTTTCCGAGGCTCAGGCCCGTCCGACTCCCTTTCGCTGGCGCTGATTCGTTTTCCTTTGCGCAGTACAAGAAAAACCATGAATATCAAGCCGCTATTGGTTTTTTGCTGTTGCTCTTGTTGCTTCTCCTAATCTGGCGTTTTGTGCCTGTGCTGGTGCCGTACTTCCGAACGTACCGGGACACACCACGAAGCAGCTGACTTCCAGTTGGTTTCCGTCCGTCAGGATGTGTACTGCGCCGTCGCGGTCCGTGCGCAGAATCCGTACCCCTGCATTTGCAAGTCGCTCCAGCAGCTCCGCATTGGGATGCCCGTAAGAATTGTCTTCTCCCGCGCTGATCACCGCCACGCGCGGATGCACCGCAGCCAGAAATCCCGGCATCGTCGAGTTTTTGCTGCCATGATGGCCAACCTTCAGCACGTCTGCATGTAGTGCCGTTTCGCTGTTTTCATCGAGCATCGCACTCTCTGCTTGTTTCTCGGCGTCTCCCGGCAGCAGTAAGGTGCGTTCTCCGTACTTCAGCCGCAGCACCAGCGAATCATTGTTCTTCGGCGCAGGCCCAACTTCTTCCGGGACAATCTCCGGCCAGAGGAACTGTGTCTCGACGCCATCCCACGAAAAATCATTTCCACGGATTTCGTGCAAGATCGGAATTTGTTTCTCGCGGGCCAGTTTTTCCAGATTCGCCAACGCCGCCGACTCGACCTCCCGCCCAATCCATAACGAGCCGACGCGAAAGTTTTCAAGGATCGCGGTCAATCCACCGATGTGATCCTGATGAGCGTGCGTCAACGCCACAACATCCAATTTCTGAACGCCACGCGACCACAAATACGGCGACACGGCATCTTCACCCGGATCAATCCCGTTGTGCTCCTCATGTCCTGGGAATCCGCCGAACGCTCCTCCTCCGTCGATTAACAGCCTTTTTCCATGCGGCGAAACGACAAACAGCGAATCTCCCTGTCCCACATCCAAAACCGTCAATTCCAGCTTTCCCACCGACCAGCGCGGCGCAAATGGAAATGTCGCAATAGTGAGAGCGCTTATTGTCAATACTCCCGCCGCCCCTCGCGCGGCCCAACCGCTCCAAGAGTTTGAGAGGCGCGCCATCGCTGCCAAAACCGCGCCCGTCAAAAGAAACACCACAATCAACCAAGTAGGCGGCCCCGGAATGCGGTAGCTCCATCCAGGAAACTGCGCAAACCACTGCACGACATGTACGAGCAGCGTCGCCACCCACGTCAGGGGCGCAGCCAGTAGTCTTCCCAATAAAGGTGAGATGAGCCCGCCTGCAAGCGTCAGAAATCCCGCTGGCACCACAATCCCTGTCAACGGAACCACCGCCAGATTGACTAGCGGCGCGCTCAGCGTAATGCGATGAAAGTTTAGCGCCATCAAAGGCAGCATCCCAACCTGCAACGCCAAGGTGATCACCAGCAATTCCCACACGCGAAGGGAAACGCCAATGCCGTGCGCTAGCGCGTCGCCTCCCAAATTCCCCAAGCGCGCAGGCACACGCGAGGCAAGCCAACGCGCGGTTGCTCTCAGATCGATCCGGAATTGCGCCGCCCGCGGCTCATGAGCCGCGTCACGCGCGACGTCACGCCACCCGCGCAGCGCCTTCACATGGGGTTGAACCGTTTTCTCTAGAAATGGCGCAGCCAGCCCTGCAATGCAGCCGATCGCCAAGAATGTAAGTTGAAAGCTTGAATCTCGAACCGCCAGCGGCTCGGCAATCAGCAGAATGAGTGCCGCCATTCCCGCGGAATTCAGCAAGTCCAGCCGCCGAAAAAACAATCCACCCAGCACGACCAGGGCTGTCATTAGAGCCGCGCGGATCACCGGCGGTCGCTGCTCCACCACGGCCACGTAAGCAAATAGCACGGTGAGCGTGGTAAGTGCCGTCCAAAACGGCCTCAGTTTCAATCTACGTCCCAGCCAAAACAGAAACACTGCCAGCGCACCAACATGCAGCCCCGCCACAACCAGCACGTGAAATACGCCCGTCTTCTGAAAATCGGTAGACTCTGCGCGTTCAACGAAGCTCCGGTCACCCAAAAGCATCGCTCGCAACACTCCGCCAACTTGCGGTGTCTTCTCGAAAAGTTCGTCGATCTCATCTCGCAATCTGCGCCGAACGCGCGCCAGGAGTGTCGCAGCGGTCATTGGAGACGCCGCCGTCAGTTCCATAAGTTTCGGTGCTCGCAACGTCGCGACCAGATCAACATCCTGTTGGGCCAAATACGCGCGCCTGTCAAAGGCTCCCTCATCTCTGTAAACCTGTGGATACTTCGCCTCTGTCGCCACTACTACTTCGTCTCCCGCATGAACGTCCGGCGCCGCTGTATGCTCCGGCCCGCCTGAAAAGCTAACCCGCAATCCTCCCCGCGCGGGCACCAATGATCCTTGGTATTCCACTCCCGTCAATTCGATCTCGTATCCGTACCCCCACGGCAATCGCGCCGGTTCGTCCCGCAGATGCCCGTGCCACCGCAACGGCGTCTTCAACTCCAAGCGCCCCGCCTCAACGAGCGACAAAACGTAGTCCGCAGGCCGCGGTTGATTTCCAATGCCCGCGCCGATCATGCCCAGAACTAGCCAACTCAAAGCAGAAACTGCGGCAGCAGGGAAGAGGCGTCCGAATCTGACCAAGCAGATGCCCGCGCAAATCAGAATTGCCAATGCGACGAAGCCGATCGAGAAGAAAACTTGGGAGGAAACGCCTTGTGCGAACCAGTGCATTTGGCCGAGCACAGCGCCGCAAGCAAATAACGCGGCGATGGCGACGGCCGGCAGTCTCATCAGACCCTTCTCAACCTTACCAGCGTTTCGATGTGATACGTCTGCGGGAACAGATCGAACAGGTGCATCTCGCTCAATTCGTAGCGCACGCTCGGTCCCGTAATCTCTTTAGGTTTCCGCGGTGAGCCAGTCAGAACGGCCAAATCCCTCGCCAAAGTAGACGGATCGCACGAGAGGTAGACGATTTCCGCCGCTCCGAGATCGGCCAGCTTCGCCGCCGTTTCAGCGCCCAATCCCGCCCGCGGAGGATCCAGCACGACGAACTCTGGCTTCTCCTGTGTTTTTTTCAAAAAGTCTTCCGCGTGTTCGTTGTGAGTGGTGACCGACACTCCGGCAGCTTCTGCGTTCGCATATAGATCGCGCGTAGCCGCAAGATTTGCGTCCACACTCACGACTCTCTCAAACGCTCGCGCAAGCGGCAGCGTAAAAAATCCCACACCGGCATACATGTCCAGCGCCAGCTTGCCCTTTGCGCCCGCTGTCACCGTCTTGAGCAAATCCTCGACCAAAAACCGGTTCACCTGGAAAAACGACAAGTGGCTCACCCGAAACTTGAACCCGCCAGCCTCATGAATCAAGTATCCCGGCCCAGTCAATTCGAACTTGTCTTTTTTCTGATCCAGCAGAAGCAAACTATCGATCTGCGGTATCGCCTCTCGCAGCACCGCGGCAAGCTCCGCCGCAGGCTTCGGAAATCGTTCGAACGCCACGTTCAAAGCAATCTTCTCGTCCGCCGAGTCCGCAAACGCTTCGATCTCAAGAATTCCTTCAGGCAGCCCGCCGGACCTCGCCATCTCCTGCAATCGTCCAAAGGTTTGCGCCAACCGCGGTGAAAGCACCGGACACTCGTCAATGGGCACAATAAACGAGCTCTCCGGTAAAAAATATCCCAGCGCCCGCGGCATCCCGCTGCGTACCGCCCACTGTGCGCGATTCCGGTAACCATAAGGCTCCGCAGTATGTTCCTGGATCGCCCCGTCCCAGGAGATTCCGCCCAATCGAGAAAGCGTCTCTCGCAAAATGTCTTTCTTTAGACGAACCTGCTCTCCAGCCCTGATGTGCTGATAGTGGCATCCGCCGCAGGTCTGAAAATGCGGGCATGGCGCCGCAGTGCGCTCCTTCGACGCGGACGTCACCTCCAGCAATTTTGCCCAAACCACTTTTTTCTTCTTCGACTTCTCCGTCGCGCGCACCTCTTCTCCCGGCAGCACGAAAGGCACAAAAACAGTATTCCCATCGGCGTGCCCTAGCCCGTCTCCGCCGTATACAAGCTTCTCAATCGATAATCGTAACTCGTCAGACATATCTGTAAGACCCCATTCTGCGATTTTTCGCGCGGAAAGAAAAGACAATTGCTTCCGGAAAGCGTGCTATCAGGAAAAGTAGTACAAGCTCAGCCGCGGCAATCCAAACTCTTCAAGCAGCCGCTTCTGCAAATATTGTTTTTCCACCAGCGCGATCTGCTCCGCCTTCATCTTTCGCCGGTACGCCGCAAGCTGGCCGTCCATCTCCCGCCGAATCTTCAGCATCGTTTCTTCGCTGGCGTGGCTCACCAACAAGGCCTGTAGCTTCTCGTCTAAAATTGTCAGCCGCCTCTCCAAATCTTCCAAGTCCAGCGCACCCGGCACATCGAGCAGCGTCGCCGCAGCGCTCAGCGACTCCGCGATCTCTCGTAACCGCCTGGCGAACTCCACATTCATCGATCCCGTGCTGCTCGCTGCCTTGGCTATCTGCGCCACATTTTTCTCGAAGTAGACTTTCAACTCATCGCGCGAAAACGGCTCTTTTGCCCCAGCGTTTCCATTCTTCGGCGCGCTCCCTGCCGAGGCCTCCAATTGTTCTTCCGCCGCTTCCAAAACCGCATCCGTGCAGTACGCCAGACTTTTCAACGCCTTTCCCGCTCCGCGCCGCGACCGTTGATAGCTCTCAAACGCGTGATCGATCCCTTTCAACACTGCATCCAGCGGCACGCCCGCCTTCTGCCACGTTTCCATGATCGCCCAGTCCAGCGGTGACACCAGCAGATGCGCCCCGCGCTTCTTCCAGAAATAATTTTCAATTTCCGTGAAGTAGTTGAAGTAGTTCCAACTGTCCATGTGATTTGCCATCGCGAAGGAAAGCAACTGAATTCTGCCTACTCTCGAAGACGCAACGCGCCTCAGCGCCAACTATCTCTGCGCTTTCTTCGTGGGCATCGCCGCCGGCGCGGCAGTACGCGTCCCGCGATTCGCCGCCGCCCCTTTTCCAGCTTCCGCAGGCTGATTCTTCTCCCAGATCAGCCGCAACCCGGTCAACGTCAAAAACTCATCCGTATCCTGTATCTGCTTTGAACCTTTCGCCACCAATCTCGCCTGCCCGCCCGTCGCAACCACTTTTACATCGCCGCCCATCTCCGCCTTCATCCGCGTCAGCATCCCATCCACCATATCCACCGCGCCATAATAAAGTCCCGCCTGCATGTGCGTAACGGTATTCGTCCCAATCACCTTGCCCGGATCCTTAATCTCCACCCGCGGCAATCTCGCCGCCCGCGCAAACAACGCTTCCGAAGCAATCCCCAGCCCAGGTGCAATCACTCCGCCCAGATATTCCCCGCGCGCCGAAATCGCATCAAACGTAATCGCCGTCCCAAAATCCACAACGATACAAGGCCCGCCATACTTGTGAAATGCCGCCACTCCGTTCACAATCCGGTCCGCCCCAACCTCCAACGGATTATCCACCAACACCGCCATCCCCGTTTTCACACCCAGTTCCACGAACAACGCCTTCTGCCCAAAATAAATCCTCGACATCTCCGCAAGCGTCCAATTCACAGGCGGCACCACCGAGCTGATAATCACGCCGCCAATCGCGTCGCGGTCCACCTCCGCCAATGTGAACAGATTTCGCGTCAGCACGCCGTACTCGTCGATGGTTTGCTGCCTGGCCGTCGTCAACCGCCAGTTGGCAATCAACTCTTCGCCACGAAAAACTCCCAGCACCGTATTCGTGTTCCCGACATCGATCGTCAGCAGCATCTACCGCGCCTCCGCCACGTCTCCAGAAATTACCGTCACCACTTGCCCGTCATCGCGCCTCACCAGCAGCAATCCTTCCGGCCCAAGCCCAGCCGTCGTTCCCGCAAAACTCGCTGCGCCGTTCGTCACCCGCACGCGTTTCCCCTGCGCATAACTCGACACCGCCTCAAATTTCTGTGTCACCCCGGCCGGCCCTTCGCGCAGAAAACGATTGTAGTCATTCTCGAATTCACGCAGCAACCGCACCAGCAATTCCAGCCGCGAAACCTGCTTACCCGTCTCGATGCGTAGCGAACTCGCCGTAGTCCCCAACTCCCCCGGAAACTTCTCCTGATTCACGTTCAGCCCAATCCCCACAATCACGAATCGCACCTGCGACGGTTCCGCATGCATCTCCGTCAAAATCCCGCCCACTTTCTTCCCGCCTACCAGCAAATCATTCGGCCACTTCAGGTCCGGCGTCAGTCCCGTCTGCGCTTCAATAGCAGTGCGCGCCGAAAGCCCCGCCATCATCGTCAAAAGCGGCGCCTGCACCGGCGCAAGCCGCGGTCGCAAAAGCAGCGTCACGTAAATTCCCGCTGCCCGGTCCGATTGCCAAGTCCGTCCCGCACGCCCTTTGCCCGCCGTTTGCTCTTCCGCCAAAATCACGGCGCCTTCTGGCTCGCCCGCGTGTCCCATTTCCAGCGCCACGCGATTCGTCGAATCCGTTTTAAAAAAATGGTAGATGTGCTTTCCGAAAAGACTTCCCTTCAACCGCTGCCGCAACATGTCCGGCGTCAAAATATCCGGCACGCGTTCCAAAAAATATCCTTCACCGGCTTTTCCCTTCACGCGCACGCCCAGCCCGCGCAGTTGCCGCACCCATTGCCATACCATCGACCGCGACACACCAATTTCCCGCGCAATCCGCGCCCCGCTAGTAACAATCGTCGCGTTCTCTGCCAGTAACGTCAGCAAAGCCGCAAGCCTTTTGTCAGTTATTCCTGGAAGGGTCTCTTGTGCCATCGAGGTTGTGCCGCGTTCAACCGCGCCGCCTAAGCTTACGTTTCCTCGCGCTTGTCCACAAGCCAGCTCAGTTAAACCTTAGCGCCCGGTGGGGTCCCCCTTACAGGGGCGGGCAGCATTAGCGCTCACCGTTTCCGCGACCTGCTCTTTTCCTAGAGCTGCCCCATCCGCTCCTCAATCTTCTGCAATTCCACACGCTGCTCCGCGAGTGTCGCTTCCAACCCGCGAACAATCTTTTCCGGCGCTCGGCTGCGAAAAGTTTCATCGCCGAGCTGTCTCTCCTTCGAAGCCACGGCCTTCTGCAACCCTTCTAGTTCCTTTTTCAATCGAGTCTTTTCCGCCGCAACATCCACAACCTCCGCGTAAACAATCCGCACATCAAATTGCGCCGTCGACCGCACCGCTCCGCCAGCCTGCGGCAAACGCTCGCCGGAAATCTTCAACTCCGAAAGAATCGCCAATCGCAGAATCCCGTCCCGATTCACGTCGATCAAGTTCCGCGTCTCAGCTTCCGCGCTGAAAAACTCCGCCCCAATCTTCTTCTTGGGATCCAATTTCATTTCCGCGCGGATATTTCTCAGCGCCACAATCACTTCCTGGATCAGCGAAAACTCCTCCTGCGCCCGCGGACTCTTCCATTCCGCCCGCGCCACGGGATACTTATCCAGCGCAATCGACTTCGCCCCCGCAGGCTGCGGCAACTGATGCCACAGCTCCTCTGTCAAAAATGGCATCAACGGATGCAAAAGCCTCAGCGCCGCGTCAAACGCCGCAAATATGTTTTTCCAGGCCGCCACCGCACGTTCTCGGTTTGCGCTCTGCAGCTCCGGTTTCACCCATTCAATGTACCAATCGCAAAAATCCCCCCAGAAAAACTGATACACGCCTTGTGCCGCCTCATGAAATCTGTAATTCGCCAGCGCGTCATTCACCATCTCGGCCGTGCCCGCCAGTCTTGAAAACAGCCACGCATCTACCAGCGGTATCTCTCCGTTCGCCGCATAGGGCGCTTTCGCGCGCACGTCCAGCCTCGCAAGCTCTTCCAGAGTGACGCCGGACTGCTCGAATTTATCCAGGTTTACGAACAAGAACCGCGCCGCGTTCCATATCTTGTTCGCAAAATTTCTCGAACTCTGGATGCGATCTCCGGTCCAAACCAGGTCCGATCCTGGCGCCGCCATCAGTGCCAGCGTGAACCGCATCGCGTCCGTGCCGTACTCACGGTTCACGTCAATCGGATCAATGCCCGTCCCTTTGGACTTCGACATCTTCTGTCCTTCGGCATTTTTCACTATATTGTGCAGGTACACGTCGCGGAACGGCACCTTGCCCGTAAAGTGGAGGCCCATCATGGCCATCCGCGCCACCCAGAAGAACAAAATCTCATGCCCGGTAATCAATACGCTTGTCGGATAGTACGTACGCAGGTCTTGTGTGTCCGCCGGCCAGCCCAGCGTTGAAAAAGGCCACAGCGCGGAGCTAAACCAGGTGTCCAGCACGTCCGGGTCTTGCACCAGATTCTTCGATCCACACGTTCCGCAGGCTGCAGGCTCTTCTCTTGCCACCGTGATGTGGCCATTTTCTCGGCAATGCCATGCAGGAATGCGGTGCCCCCACCAGAGCTGGCGCGAAATGGGCCATTCGCGGATGTTCCTCATCCAGTGAAAATAGACCGCCTGCCAGTTTTCCGGGATGATGCGTATTTCTCCGTTCTCCACCGCCGCAATCGCCGGCTCCGCAAGCGGCTTCATCTTGCAAAACCATTGCGTCGAGGCCCGCGGTTCCACAATCGTCTTGCAACGCTCGCACAATCCCAAAGAGAGCGTGTGCGCCGCTGTTTTCACCAGCAAACCTTGGCTCTTCAGATCCTCGACGATTTTCTTCCGCGCCTCGAAGCGGTCCAGACCCGCATATGCGCCCGCCTCCGCATTCATGTGCGCGTCGTCGGTCATCACGTTAATTTCCGCGAGTTGGTGCCGCTTTCCTGCTTCGAAGTCGTTCGGGTCGTGCGCCGGGGTAATCTTCACCGCGCCCGTCCCAAATTCCCGGTCCACCATTTCGTCAGCAATAATCGGGATCTCCCGGTTCATCAGCGGCAAGAGCGCTTTCTTCCCCACAAGACTCTTGTACCGTTCGTCCTCGGGATGCACCGCGACCGCCGAATCGCCCAACATCGTCTCCGGACGCGTCGTCGCAACAACTAACGACTCATTCGAACCCACTACGGGGTACCGTATGTGCCACAAGTCTCCTTGCCGCTCCTCGTGGACCACTTCCAGGTCGCTCAGCGTCGTCAGGCAGCTGGGGCACCAATTCACCATGTAATGCCCGCGGTAGATCAGCCCTTCTTCGTACAGCCGCACAAACACTTCGCGCACCACCGGCGAAAGCTCCGGCGAAAGCGTAAACTTCTCTCGCGACCAGTCGCAGCTCTCCCCGATCTGCCGCATCTGTTCGGTGATTTTCCCGCCGCTTTCTTCTTTCCATTTCCAAACCCGCCGCTCGAACTCCTCGCGGCCCAGCGTCCTGTAATCAATCCCTTGTTCCGCCAGTTGCCGCACCACCACGCGCTGCGTCGAAATCCCCGCATGATCCGTTCCCGGCAAGTACAGCGTGTTGTACCCGCGCATCCGGTGCCAGCGCGTCAAAATATCGATTTCCGTGTGATCCAGCATGTGCCCGATATGCAGCGAACCCGTCACGTTGGGCGGCGGAATCACGATGGAAAACACGGGCCCTGGAGCGCTCGCATCCGCCCTAAATAGCTCTTCCTTAACCCAGTATTCCGCCCAGCGCGGCTCTATCTGCTGCGGTTCGTATGCTTTAGCTATCTCTCGAGCCATTCGACTCTCAACTCCCGGCACTTTTCTGTACAAGTACACGTACACGTGTCCCATGTCGCGTGCAAAGTAATCTTCGACTATACGGGGGAAAAACCGACTCCGTCAATTCAACGCCAATTCGGGTAGTGGGTCATCTCTAACGACGCCGGCCGTGTCAAGGGTGTTTTGATTTTGTTTTTACCTGTTCGAGTCTTTGGTTTTTCCTCGTTGAGCACACCCGTGCGACTGCGCGGGAACGCTGTTCTGCGGGACG
>Ga0185299_10003338_pt1 | contig 21707 bp, 11 predicted proteins | sample PaiPotPPA55metaG_FD_128002 | JGI IMG/M metagenome (GOLD analysis project Ga0185299, IMG submission 128002) | Iron sulfur acid spring bacterial and archeal communities from Banff, Canada, to study Microbial Dark Matter (Phase II) - Paint Pots PPA... ... | reverse complement strand
TAAAGGTCACTTCATCGCCGGGCTGGATTTTGCCGAAATTGGCAAAAGGTATTTGGTCAACCGCAGCGTCTGGCGTCGCGATCGGTTCTTTTCGCCCAACCTCGCTAGGAACCACATAGATGTTCGGCTGAGTCATTGCGGGCTATGGATGCTGGGTAGATTCTCATCAATAATGTGGGCTTCTTTCAGAAGCTCCCCCGCCGCTACTGCACTTCGCAATCTGCGGCCCATTATGCTGGCGAGTCTGTCCTCTGGGATACCAGTGCCGGGCTTTCTTAGCACCAGGCACTGCGGAGTCAGCACGGTTCCTTCCGGGAGATCCATTTTCGCCACCAGGCTCTTGGTAAAGAGTTTGCGAGTGGGCAACATTTCTAGGGACAACTCGTCTTTGTTCACTGCATGAGTGGTCATTTTTTGGATGAAACGGACGCCTTCGACTAGCGTTCTTAGCTCAGTCGTGGTTATGGATGCCGATACATCGGGCCCGAAACACTCACGGCTGAGGGTGATGTGAACTTCCAGAACCTCGATTCCCATTGTCGCCGCCGCCAACCCGGGAAAAATCGTTCCGGAGTGATCGGACAGTCCAATGGCGCATTCATAGCGCTGCCGATAAACGGGGATCAAGTTTAGGCCGACCTTTTCGGGGGGGCACGGGTACATGGAGGTGCACTGGGTTATCGCGCAAGAAATGCTTGCGGACTTAATACGGGACATCGCAGCGTCGATTTCGGTGATGCTGCTGAAACCTGTAGAAAGAATGATAGGTAAACGCGTTTCGATGAGGTAATCGAACAGGGGCGAATTCGTCACCTCACCGGACGCAACTTTCCAGGTTCGCACACCAATGCGTGACATCATCCTGGCAGCCTCTACCGAAAACGGTGAAGTAATAAATTCAAGACCGCGCTCTTCGGCATGGCGCTTCAGTTCCATCCACTGAGGTTCCGTAAATTCCATGCGTTTCCAATACGCGTAGCGAGATTCATCTTGATAGCTGAATGGAACTCGCCAAGGCTCGCTGGGGCTACTTTCCGCTTCCGCAATATGGGTTTGAAATTTCACGGCGTCGGCACCGGCCTTCGCAACGGCGTCGATGTACGCGTGAGCAGTGCCCAGACTTCCGTCGTGAGCTTGAGCTACCTCCCCTATGATCAAACAACGACCTGATTCAAAGTTCATTTATGCGCTCGCTGCCGCTTTCATTTCATTTCCACTCACTGGCGATTTTTCGGTTGCGCTCTGATTTAACAATGTGCGCCAGCGATGACTCGGTTGGTATTCCGGCACGATGTCCATCATCCGGGCCAGGACTGCGCATTGATTTCTTTGCAGGCATGCCGAGCGAAGGTCGGCGAGCCAACGACGCATAGGATCGTACTCGAGAGTAGGGCCGCAAAAAATCATGATCTTCTCATGACGCGTGGGAAGAACTTGATCACTCGAGGTAGACAGCTCTTCGAACAGTTTCTCTCCCGGCCGCAGCCCCACAAATCGGATCGGAATATCTACGTCCGGTTCATGACCCGATAGGCGAATCATGTTTTTCGCGAGATCCAAAATGCGCACCGGCTCACCCATGTCCAAAACAAATGTCTCTCCACCCTGGCCCATGGTTGAGGCTTGTAGTACAAGCTGCACAGCTTCAGGAATGGTCATGAAGTAGCGTCGCATCTCCGGGTGCGTAACGGTGACTGGGCCACCTGAAGCTATTTGCGCTTTGAAAATTGGAACTACGCTGCCGTTGCTATCCAAGACATTGCCAAAACGCACTGAAACAAACCGCGTGCACGGACAATTTCCAGTCGTGGGCATTGATGACACTACTAGCTCGGCGACCCGTTTGGTTAGGCCCATGATATTGGTGGGATTAACCGCTTTATCCGTGGAAATCATCACAAACGACGTAACGCCATTTTGCACACTGGCTTGCACCATGTTGTACAAACCGAACACGTTATTGCTGACCGCTTCGATCAAACTATCTTCCATCATGGGTACGTGTTTGTAGGCGGCGGCATGGTAGATCGAAGTGACTTTGTATTTCCTAAGTATCTCCTCAATACGCGCATAGTTACGAATGTCTCCAATAACTGGGCAGAATGGGACGAATTCGCCTCTATCTTTCATCTCCATCTCAATCTTGAACAACTCACTCTCCGCTTGATCCAAAGCGACCAGGCAGCTCGGATTGAATTGCGCCAACTGGCGGCACAATTCAGAGCCAATCGATCCGCCAGCCCCGGTGACTAAGACGGAGCATCCAGAGACGGATTGACGGATGCGATCGTGCTCAAGATAAACGGGCGCCCTACCTAGCAAATTCTCAACTGCAATTTCTCTAATCTGACTTACTTTCACCTTACCGGCGATAAGCTCGCCCAAGCCCGGTATGGACTTGCAGGGCACTCCGGTTGCGCGCGCATTCGCCAGCGCCTCGGAAAGTTGACGCGCAGATGCGGTAGGCATGGCTATTACAATCTGGTCAATCGGTTGGGTCGTATTCTTGTAGCGTTGCACGATTTGCGCAGCATTTCGGCCCCGACCGAGTACTTGAACACCCAACAGCGTGGCGCCCTGCTTCTGCGCGTCGTCATCGAGGAAGCCGACAATTCTGTAATGCAGACTGGGGTTGGATCGGATTTCCCGAACCAGATTGAGACCAGCGATACCGGCGCCGTATATCAGAAGCCCTTGATGCCCCTTCGTCACAGAAACGCTGTTAACCAGGCTTTCATGGTACAGCCGAACAGCGAAGCGCGCGCCAGCCGACGCTAGAAAACACAGCAGAAAATCAATCAGGAAAACGGAGCGCGGGAAATTGCGGCCCGCGACTGCCGTAGTCACCATAGTGAACAAAACCGAGCCGGCGAAGTTTGCCGCTAAGATATCCAATAGGTCAACAATTCCCGCAAACCGCCACCAGACGACGTAGGTTCCAAGCAAGTAAACCACCAGCATCTTCGTGGCCAGCGCGATTGCCTCGCCAACCCAAAGTCTGTGGAACTCTTCCTGCGGAATAATGAAATCAAAGCGCAGTGCGTAGGCCAGCAGCAGCGACACAACTACAATGACCGCATGGGATCCAAACTTAAGGGTTACTCGCCGGCTTGCTCCCAGTTTTTTTAGCCACTGCGGCACCAGTCCAGCGAGCCGGGGAGCAAGCAAGTGCCACGCACGCATTGTGAAATGCGGTTCATTCATCGAGAATCGAGGCGCCTTTTTTGTCATAAGAGTTCTTCCAACTGACAGATTTCTCAGAGGATTGCGGGAACAACATTTCTGCTGGGGACATATGACTTGCGACTATTCATAACTTCATGGTTTCCGAGAGGTAGGGCTCTTGTGATCTTCAAATTCCCAGGAATTCATGGGCGGCAACACACCCGCAACGATATGAACTGTTTCCGTCACAGGCTCATCCGAGTCCGGGCCCATGACATTCAATTGTAAAGTGGCATTGTCGGTCACCGGAATGTACATGATTCTGCCATTGCGCAGTTCCGCGGGCCCCAGCGGGAGATTTTTGTGGATGAAGCCGTCTTCGATCACCATTTCTGCAGACGTCGCTTTTAAGAGTACAGGCGAAGTGGTGTCCCAGCTCACCACCCAGTCAGATCCATTTCGATCAGCCTTCAATCCCAGATGAATATCACCCTCAAAATCAGAGAGTCCGAATGCCGAGGCAAACTTGGCCCAACCGCCAGAGTAAAGTATGAAGGCCATGGCTAAGGTACAGGCGATGGTCGCGAGCATCCACTTCGATCGCAGCGCCGACGCCAAATTCTGTTTCCATTCATCTGAAGATTGACTTCGCTCCGTTGTGACTGGCGTGAAATTCTGGACGAGAATCTGTTGGGGACCAGGAGGATCTGAAGTGGCAACTGCACCGCCGGGTATCGGAACACGCTGGATTTTGGGACCTTGCTTGGCCACCGCCTTAGGCTTGGAAAACTCCGTGCTATCGAGGTGTACCGGGAGCCACTCGTATTGGACCTCTCCATTTTTAACCACAAAGAGCACGCATTTCATCCGTTGATGAGGTTTATTTTCGATTAATAACAAGACTTTAGGGGGGTCGCATTCATGGTGAGGAATGCCAGAAATTTGTCGACTCACTCGCGATCCGATCGGAACTGTGCGCGCATCGATCGCGTCCTTGGTCGTTGTGCCCTTAATTTTGGACCGCGAGTTAGCTTCCGAGGACCCCGTCTGAGATTCGAAAATGATCTGCTCAAAGCGATTCAAAATCGGAGATTTAGACATCTGAAAACGTAAGTGCGCTGGTTCCAGGCAATAACGTGCGGATTCAGGCGAAAGTCTGACGTCCAATGCCATCAAATCAACCGTGCCAATAGTGGCCCGCTCGCCGTCACAGGTGCGGCATAAGCCGAGAATAGACATCGACCTCTTGCGTGCGTATGAGCCGTCTTCCCTTTCCGAAGGCATCCGATTATCGCTCACGGGCGAGTCAACTGCGGTATGTTCGGGAATGAACGCATCGAAGTCTTCTATCGTAAATGTAGTCTGGACCCCTTCTTTTACATTTCCCAGTAAGACGCCCGCGACTATCTTTCCGTTCGAACCCAATGAGACACGCTCGATCAGTTGTGCCGCACTGGCTTGCAGATAGACTTCGACCTTTCGATCTTCGGACTCCCATCGAAAAAAGCCTTCGGCATAGACGCCCGAAACAACATAAGAAAGGTTTTGTGTGTTCAAGAAAAAATTAATCAATTTCTATACATCTAGGCTCGGGCCGGCTATGCACTTAGAAACGCAACAATACGTAGGTAGCTGTTTGCGCCAGCGAAAGCGCTGCCGCTTGACTGTAAGTCTTGAGGCGACTCGAGGGCACCATGACGATGTCGCCACCGATTAACGCACGATCCTTGACCTTGCCATTCAACACACCGTTTAGGTCAATCGATGCAGTCCGATCGTAAAGCCCCTTAGCATCCACGCGCATTATTTGCGTATTGTGGGCGGATGCCACCTTGGTTAAACCGCCCGCGGCCGCCAAAACCTGCATCACTGAGATGGAATCCTGCGATACAAGCTCAACCACCCCCGGGCGATTCACCTCACCGATGATGTATACCAATTGCCGATTGGTCGAAACGGATACTACGTCGTTTGGCCGCAAGATCAAATTAGCTTCGGACGAACTCGCGTCCAGCACATTCTTCAATCGTAATTCCGCCGAACTGTACTTTTGTTGAGGATCTATGATCGTTTGTGGTAGTGGGATTGGCCCGTACTTCATGTCACGAGTTACGGTCACCGTAGGGCCAGGCAAATTTACCCCGCCTGCCATCATTAGGACCGTCAAAAGCGTTTTTGGCCCCTCGGTCTGTAGTCTTCCTGGATTGTGCACGGCTCCGGCGACCGTAACGGGTTGACTTCGGTATTCAGAGATGTAAACGCTTACTTGCGGCTCTTTGACGTAGGCCTTCAGTCTGAGGGTCAGTTCTTGCGCGAGTTGATCAGTCGTCAAACCGGCCGCGTGAACCGTTCCGAGCATGGGCAGCGATAGCTCCCCCGAACTTGTCACTCTCCACGCTTTGCTGAGTTCCTCCGATTCGGGAGCGACGATCGTCACGCTGTCACCAGGGCCCATCACATCGGAATTTTGAACCAGCTGCGTCGCTGGCGTTTGTGCAATCACACAGGACGCCGTCGATATGGCGATGCAAATTCCGAAGGTCAAAAAAGCCAGAAGCCCGTACTTCATTGTGCAATCCCTTCCACTGCGGTTGTTACACCTGGCTGCCAGGATGGCACCGGTGCAGTCTTGCTGAATTTTTTAACAATGTCTCGGACGGAATTCGCGATATAAAGTAGTTCGCTATCCGTCATGGCAGGGTACAAAGGCAGAGAAACTAGCCTAGGGTAGAGCTTTAGACAGTTCGGACAATCGTTGTGAGCCAGATTCGCAAACTGCTTGAAAAATGGATGAAAGGGTATCGGAATAAAATGTACGCTCGCCCCGATATGTCTGTTGCGTAATTCAGTGATAAAGTGAGAGCGGTCTATATTTAACAACCCGAGGTTTAATCGCAGCACGTACAAATGCCAGGAGTGCCTGCCGTTGGTAACTGGGGGCGGCAGTTCCAGCTCCTCTAAATTAGCAAAGGCTTGCTGGTAAAAAGCTGCTTGGCGCGCACGGCGGTCGATAAAGCGTTCTAGCTTCCTAAGCTGATGAATGCCAATGGCGGATTGAATGTCGCTGAGATTGTACTTGAACCCATTGTCCACCACTTCGTAATACCAATTGCCTTCTTCGTGATAACGATTCCAGGCGTCTTTACTGATTCCATGGAGCGCGAGCACCCTCATGCGGTTCAACAACGATTCGTGCGAAGTGGTGACCATCCCACCTTCGCCGGTGGTCAGATTCTTAGTGGCATAGAAGCTAAAGGCAACCGCGTCACTTCGTGATTCCTGACTGCCTATGCTCTGCCCGTCATAATGCGTTCCGACCGCGTGAGCCGCGTCTTCAATCACGAAAAGAGAATACTTTTTGGCCAGGTTCCAGATTGCATTCATGTCACACGGAGCGCCCGCGAAGTGCACTGGAATAATTGCTTTGGTGCGTGGAGTGATACGGGCCTCGATCGACAATGGATCGATATTCCCATCAGGGCCGATGTCAGCAAGTACCGGCGTAGCGCCGACGTGCAAAATGACATTGACCGTCGCGCAAAATGTCAATGGAGTAGTTATCACCTCATCGCCGGGACCCACACCAAGAGCCGCGAGCGCCAGGTGAAGTGCGGCTGTGCAGGAATTCAGCGCCAAAGCGTGACGTGCGCCGGTATACTCGCAGAATTCGCGCTCAAATTGCGCGGTTCGTACTCCTGTAGTGAGCCAACCGGATCGAAGTGTATCGACCACTTCTTCTATCTCGGCATTGTCGATTTCTGGCTTATTAAAGGGAATGAAAGGTTGCTTGTTCATGAAGTTTTAGTCATTGGAATTACCTACGGTGATAATCCTCCGTGTGTCGGGGAAAAAACGCGCAGCGGAATGTCTTTGCGATCACCTCGAAGTCGCTCAAAAATGATCGATTTTCCAGGTATGCGAGGTCGATCGCCAACTTAGACGGCACTACGGTATCGATATAATACTGAACAGGATCGGTCACCGCGCCGAGCAACGATTCCTCGTTCCGATACGCTATGGACGCCGGACTTGTAATTCCCGGTCGGACCTTCATCGCAGAACGCCACCCCGGGTCGCTCAGATCAACAAATTTAGGAACTTCCGGGCGCGGTCCGACAAAATTCATCCCCGCTCGGACCACGTTCCAAAGTTGAGGTAATTCGTCCAATTTGTATTTGCGCAAAAACCGGCCGACGTGTGTGGTACGTGAGTCTCCGCTAAAGGTAATCGCAGGACCCAAAGCTCCCGCTCTCATCGTGCGGAATTTCCACAAACGAAAAGGCTGTCCGTAGCGTCCCACGCGGGTCTGTTTAAAGAACACCGGCCGCCCGCATTCAATGAAGATAGCAACTGAAATCAGCAACAGTAACGGCGATACCACGACCAGTAAGATCAGGGCTATACACCTTTCCACAATCTGCTGGGTTGTTGATGGATTTCTGGGGTTCATGACGTTTTGCGCGCCCAGTGAATCAGTCGATCGGCGTGAGGTTACACATGATCGTGAGTGTATTGATAATCGCCGTAGCCGTATCTGCTCATGCTCTTCAAATCCCAGGCGTTCAAGATCGTGCCAAGAACAACTATTCCGTCTTCGGTCAGCCGTCGTTTCACAGCCGATGCTATTTCACGGCTAGTCTTACCCGCGCGAACTACCAGTATGCCCGCATCGGCGAGGCGGCCGAGAATTCGTGCGTCGGAGATGTCCAGGAGTGGAGGAGTGTCGATGAGAATGGTATCGAATTCTCCACGCACACGCTGAATTAGCTCCAGCATCCGATTCGAATAAAGCAGGTTCGAAATACTATGTGTGCCTGGGCCGCTGGTCAAAAGGAACAGGTTGGCTATTTCAGTTCGCTTGACGAGTGCTTCGAGAGGACAATCGCGGAGGGATGTTTTTTCCCGCAACAAATCACTCAGGCCCCAATTGTTGGGCACATCGAAAATCTCGTTCAACCGTGGCTTCCGCATGTCTCCATCAATCAGCAATACTCGTTGGTTGATTTCTGCCAGCGCTGCACCCAAGTTGCTTACTACGGTAGTCTTGCCCTCGCCACGCTTCGCGCTGCTCACGAACAGCACTCTGGGTGAGCCGCCGCTCTGTTGCGCGAACAAAATTGATGTGATGGTGCTGCGGAAAGATTCAGCGATCGCCGATGATTTTTCTCGCCACGTAGCCAACTCGATGCTCCCCATAGGCATTTTGGGATTGGTGCCATTTAGTGGCGGGACCAACGGCCGGGTCCCATTGCCGTTTGTGTTCAACGCAATGTAATCACCTGCGGGGATAACTCCAAGTTCCGGCAGATTGAGATGGAATGCGACTTCGCCTGGAGCCTTGAAGCTGCGGTCAAAACTTTCCCGACCGGTGATTAGTACCAAACCAACAAACAAGCCCAATAACCCTCCTAACGATCCGTTCAGAATTAGGTTGGGCTTAAAGGGCAGCGTAGGGCGCTCCGCGGGATCGATGATGCGTACGTTGCTGCCCCGAAAAGCCGTGGCTACATCGGCTTCTTTGGCTTTCTGCGAAAGGGATTCGTACAACTGACGATTAGTTTCGACGTCACGCTGGAGAATATTGTAGTTGACGCTCTTTTGTGTTTGCTGGGTAACCATTTTAGATTGTGTACGGTACGCGTTCATTAGCAGGTTTTCCCTGAATAAAGCGGTTTTGTAATCGTTTCGGATGCGCGAAAGTATGTTGGCTCGTTCCTTGCGGAAAGTCGCCTCCACAGCATCGATTTGAGCCTGCAGACTTTTCACTTTGTAGTGCTCGGGGGTGTACTGCGAAGTCAGCTGAGCCAATTGCTGTCGCAGAGCGGCAAGTTGCGTTTGATAACCCATCAGGCTTGCGTTGTCGATCACCTGCGGTACGGAATCCGCGCTGCTCGACGAGGCGATACGATATGCGGATTGCTTTTCGATTCGGCTAGCTTGAGCGCGGGAAAGCTCCTCCTGCAATTGCTTGAGCTTTTCCTGTTCAACGCTTTCTTTCGAGGCAGTAAACATCAGGTTCGAAGACCGGCCATAGGCTTGAAGGTCGTCTTCAGATTTTCTCAATTTTTCGCGAGTCTCTTCCAGTTGATGCGAAAGCCATTTACGTGCTTGATTCATAGCGTCGAACCGAGCTTCCAGATTTGCATCTGTGTATTCTTCAGCAAGGCCATTCGCAAACGCTTGTGCCATGTCTGGATCGGTTGATTCAGCCGTAATTTCCAGTATCCGAGTGTTGTCGGACACCTTAACCTTGGTCTGAACCTTAGGCAGGCCAGCAGTCATTTCTGCCTGCGGTTTGCCAAATCCGAGCGCGGAACCCCAAGAAGATCGGTGTGCGTGCTGCGCCACTTTGAGACTATTGCCGGTCTGAATCTTTGCGAGTGCTCGTTGTTGCAGCGTGCGACTTTCGAGGATTTGGACCTGCGTCGGGAGATAGGATTCCGGCGAGATCGTCGCGGACCCATTCTGCAAGTCGCCAATTCGTAGATTTAATGTGCCGTCTACGCTCTGCAATTCCAAAGTGACTTTGGCCTGGTAGACAGGCGTTTGCAACAAACTAACCAAAAGGCCTAGAGTCGCTCCCGCACCCAAGATAACCGCTAACAAAGGGAGATGGTGAATGATCACCCGCCAGTATTCAGCTAAAAACGATCTGCCATCCTGACCAGGAACCGTCGGGCTGACTGGTTCCAAGTAAAGCAGCCGTGAGGCGGACCTTACGGACGGTGCTGTGTGAAGAATAATTTCATTTCCGGACGAATGAATGGGTTCTCGCACTGAAAGCTCCGTTAACTAGCAACGTAAATTAAGTCAGTTTTGCCAAATACTCTTCAAAGTTAATCGCCGTAATCTATCCGAGAGGCGATCGTATTGGGGATTTGTGAATCGCAGGGAATGATCCAATCGCTAGACACTTCGACAGCGACGGCTCGCTGCAGCAACTCGATACCTACAATCAATCGCTCTTGACCCTTGATTCTTAGCAGTATGCCTTCCAAGCCGCGCAGAGAACCCTGCTCTATGCGTACGCGGCGCCCAATTTTCAAGTAAGCACAGGGTTCAATCCGACGTCCCGAGCCGGCTGCGATGCGAATCGCTTCAATTTCTTCGCCACGGACCGGGTAAGGTATTTTTCCTTGCCCGACGATGTTTGCGACCCCGGGCGTTGCTAGAATCGGCACTTTCTGCATGGGGTCGAATCGGCAGAACAAATATCCGGAAAACAGCGGTAGTTGAAGATCCTTTACGCGGTCGGACCACCTGCGGCGGCACCAATACAACGGCAGATATTCCTCGTAACCTTTTTCCCGCAAGGCGTTCGAGACATTGCGTTCGCATCGTGATTTAACTCGAATCGCAAACCAAGGCAGATTAGATGTCGATACGTGCATCACTCACCCGAAAGCTGAGACGGGAGCTATTACGACCCAGGAGCCACCCGTTAAAACTGGAGTAACCGCTCGGGAAATCGGCTTCAGCGCCGCCAACCGTCACCCTGGATGAGATTTTTGAATGAACTCCCGCCCCTTCACTCCCATTTTCGATAAAAATTAGTAGTCCAAAAGTACTCGCAGAGGGGCGATAAAGGAACTTGTGCATCTTAAAGGCCGAACATTCGAGCATGAACCTTTTTCAGGCTTCCAAGAGCTCATTGGTGTTTTATAACCCGATGCTCAGAAATCAGTGAAAATACTAGACTTCTCAGTACTCGCTGGCCGTACAAAAATCCATTTTAGCAAGAATCGGAATGGGTCATAGTCGGTCAGTTGCCGAGTCTCCCAATGCGATGAAAACCTGATACTTCCGAGTGAGGGTTAGAGGTTTATTCAATTTCCTTGCGGGTCAGACAGTATTCTCGCTGAATTCAAAGACGGACACGCCAAACTGACTGCTTTGTGTGAACGTCTTACAGGACCCTCCAAGGCTCACCGCTCGGACGTACCCCAGTTGCGAAGGACATTTTCGTACGGTTATCGGCAGGCCCGGATGCCGAAGGTTGTACACTTTCGGTGACAGCCAATCACCGATATGAGACGTCACCCAGCGCTCGGCGGGTGTGGCTGCTAATAGACGTCCCGGACCGGCCCGCGTGCACTCATCCACCACACTCAACACCCGGATCGCTCGCCCGCTGGCAGTGGCGTCGTGTGTAAAGTCCACCGCCCATTCCTGCTCGCTGCCGTTAGCGCCGGACGCAGAGAACCCCTCGCGCACCAAGCTCTTTCGCGCCTTCCTGCGCACGGCAAGCCCCGCTTCCCGGTACACGCGAAACACTCGCTTCTGATTCACACGCGTCCCGCGCGCATCCAACAAAATGTGCAACCGCCGATATCCGAATCGCGTTTTTTGCGTGCCAATTCCACCAACCGCGCACGCAATGCTTCATCACTTCGCGTGCTCCGGTAGCGATAGTTCGATATGGCAATCTCCGTCAGCCCAGAAATCCGCTGCCGGCTCACTCGATAATTCTCGCGCAGCCAGCTCACCTCTTTGCGCAGACTCACGAGCCCCATCCGTTTCTTGAGATCACCGCTCTCAGCATGTCCTTGTCGGGGCTTAGATCCGCACCCAACTTCTTCAACCGGTGATTTTCATCCTCCAGCTGCCGCAGCCGCTGCGCCTCGTTCACATCCAGCCCGCCGAACTTCGCCTTCCACGCGTAAATGGTGTGCTTGCTCGCCCAACTCGCGCCACGTCCGCCAACCATCCGCCCGGCTTCAAGCTGCTTCAACGCTCCAATCATTTCCGCTTCGCTGTGCTTCCCTCTGGACATGACTCTCCTCCTTCCGCGGACTCATATACACTTTCCTGCGGACTGAGGGGAGCACGTCAGGCGCCGAGTCACATGTAAATACCGCCGTCATCCTTACTCTGAGAAATTGTTCATTCGGCTCGCGTGTCGGTATATAATCCCGCGCAACGAGGCAGGCCTTGCTCTGCTCTAAAAGCACCTCTAATCAGCTCTGCTAAGTATGGAAGACCACAAACAGCATCCGGGACGTGAAAAGAAACCTGGCACCGCCAACTCTCCCGGGGTGCGCTCGCCTGCCACCGGGGAGAGTTCAGCTAGCGATATTCGTGTCAATTCTGATGTACCGTTCGATCCGGGGGATCAACCTTTAGACGGCGCGACCTTAGCTGGGAAGTCATTCACCCCAGTTCCTCATCCTGCTATCTTGCGCGCTACCAAAAAGTTACAACTAGGCGACGTTATCGGTGGACGCTACGAAATCCTCGAGTTGTTGGGCGAGGGCGGAATGGGCGCCGTTTATAAAGCTGCTGACCGTGAATTAAATAGATTTGTAGCGCTTAAATTGATTCGTTCCGACCTCGCTTCCAATCCCGCCATCCTGGCCCGATTTAAACAGGAGTTGTTAACAGCGCACCAGGTCACCCACAGGAATGTCATCCGAATTTATGATCTCGCCGAAGCTGATGACGTCAAATTTATTACCATGGAGTATATCGAAGGCCGCGACCTTCGCCGCCTGCTCCTGGACGAAGGCAAACTTCCCCCGGAACGGGCCATTGAGATCATACGGCAAGTGTGCTTAGCCTTGGACGCCGCACACATCGTAGGGGTAATTCACCGCGATCTAAAGCCTCAAAACATTATGTGCGACAAAGCCGGCCGAATCCTGGTCATGGATTTTGGCTTGGCCCGTTCCATCGAGTCAAAGGGGATGACCCAGACCGGGGCCTTGATGGGCACCATCGAATACATGTCCCCGGAACAATCCATGGGGAAGCAACTCGATGCACGCTCGGACTTATTTGCCATTGGATTGATTTTTTATGAATTGCTAACTAATAAACCACCCTACCAAGCGGATTCTGCTATGGGCAGCTTGCTGTTGCGAAACCAGCAGCGCGCCATTCCTGTCTCGGATTCGGATGCTTCCATACCCAGAGGATTGAGTGACATCGTAGGCAAGTGCCTAGAACGTGATTTGAACTTGCGTTATCAAAGCGCTCAGGAAATTCTGACCGACCTTGACGCCTTGCAGGGTAGGCGACCGATTTCGGCTTCCGTAGTGATGCCGGTTCCGGTTCCCAAGCGTGCGGTGCCTTGGAAGTGGATCGCCGTCGCAGCGGCGTTGCTAGTGCTGGTAGGAACGCCAGTCGTTATTCAAAGGCTTCGGCCCAAAGCTCCGACGCAGCATGCTCAGGTATCGGTGTTAGTGGCCGACTTCACGAACCATACCGGCGACCCTATATTCGACGACACCTTAGAGCCGATGTTTAACGTCGCCCTGGAAGGCGCGAACTTTATCAACGCCTACAATCGAGGGACGGCGCGCAAGCTCGCCCAGAAACTTCCGAATCCCACCGATAAACTCGATGAGAAGGCGGCACGCCTTGTGGCGGTCGGACAAGGTATCGGTGCGGTGATCACCGGCGAACTCGGCCGCCGGGGCGACAGCTACAGCGTTTCGGCGACTGCGCTGGATTCGGTGAGCGGTAACGTTCTAACCAAGACCGAGGTTACGGCCGCAAATAAAGACGAGGTCCTTCTCGCCATTCCAAAGCTCGCCAGTTCCATCCGAACCGCGCTGGGTGACACCACACCGGAGTCGATTCAGGTCGCCAAGACTCGCGGAGCGATTACGGCCGCATCATTGGAGGCCATGCACCAGTATGGAGTCGGGATAGAACAGTTGAATGCGGGGAAAATGGAGGAAGCCCTGCATTCCTTTTCCAGCGCCGTAGCCTTGGACCCCGGCTTCGCCCGCGCTTACGGCAGCAGGGCCGCGGCAAATGTAAACCTGGGCAAAATGCAGGACGCCGAAAGGGATGTGAAGCTGGCCATGGAACACGTCGATCGGATGACGGACCGCGAACGATACCGTGTACGCGGGTTCTACTATCTCACGACACATAATTGGCAGAAATGCGTTGAAGAATATGGAGAGCTCGTCAACCAATTCCCAGTCGACAATGCCGGGCAGGCCAATCTCGCCGGTTGCTATTTATATTTGCGCAACCTGCCCAAAGCGGTTGAGGCCGCGCAACGAGCAGTCGAAATCGTCCCGAAGGGTGCACTGCAGCGCGCAGCTCTGTCGCTTTACACTTCTTACAACGGGGATTTCGCCGGCGGCGAACGCGAGGCGCAGACGGCCCTAGGACTCAGTCCGTCATTCCCGTCCTATCTCGCTCTCGTAGAGGCGCAACTGGGGCTAGGCCAGATGTCCCAAGCCACTGAAACCTATCACAAACTCGCGAAGCTTAACCCGCAGGGCGCTTCTCTGGCCGCTTCCGGGCTCGCGGATTTGGCTTTGTATGAAGGCCGTTTTTCCGACGCCGCTCGCATCCTTGAACACGGTGCAACCACCGATCTGGCCGCCAAGGACTCTGACGCTGCCGCACAAAAGTTTGCTGCTCTCGCTCACATTCAGCTTTTGCGCGGACAGAAAGGACCGGCACTTGCCAATGCGTCCAAGGCGTCGGATATGAGCCAGGACATACGAGTCAGGGTCCTCGCCGCACAAACATTTGTCGAGGTTGGAGAAATCGCCAAGGCCCAAAAATTGGCTTCGGGCCTGGCCGCCGAGTTGCAATCCGAGCCGCAAGCTTACGGCAAAATCATTGAGGGGGATTTGCTACTGAAGAGCGGGGATGTACCTAACGCTGTCAAAACATTAACGGACGCTAACAACTTGTTGGACACCTGGCTCGGTCGCTTCGAGCTTGGCCGGGCTTATTTGGAAGCCGGCGCCTTCGTCGAAGCCGATGCCGAACTCGAGCGATGCATAAAGCGCCGTGGAGAAGCCCTGGAGCTCTTCATGGATAATGTTCCCACCTTCGGCTATTTTCCGCCCGTATATTATTTCCAGGGGCGCGCGCGAGAGGGTCTCAAAAGTCCCGGTTTTGCCGAGTCGTACCGCACGTATCTGAACATTCGCGGCAAAGCAGGGGAAGACCCCTTACTCGCGGAAATTCACCGCCGCCTCGGTCAATAAAAATCCACCGGTGCTAGTTCCAAAATTCGATTCGCCAGCTGGCATAACTCCGGGTGACCGCACGCCGCTAACGACAAAAATGCCCGGCAACCGCCGGGCATTTTTTACGTCGCAAAACGGGTCCGCTCGCATCCCTCCCCTGGTGAGCACGCTGCTAAAGTTATCGAATAGCAGCAGACGCCCGACCAGTGGTTAGCTCACGGGCTTGCAAGCGGAGAACGGCGATGTCGTGCCACCAGAATCGGTAGCCGTCGCTGTGATGACGTTCCCTACTGCCGGGCCCGCGATTGAGAAAGTGAACGGTGTAGGCGTATTGCCAGTGGCGTCGGTTGTAACGGATGTTGATCCGAGGAAGGTTGCTCCTTCCCCGTTTCCGCTCGCGTTGCAGACCGTACTCGAGAAGAATTCAATTGTGAACGTCGTGTTGGCTGTGCTGGTAAGGTTTCCGGTAATTGTCGTCATGCCACTGACAGTGTCGAATGTGGCTGTCGCAATTACAGGGTAATTGCCAGGAGCGACAATTCCCAGTCCGCCGTGGCCCGAGATCAGGTTCTGACTCAGGGTGTTCCCGGTTAGGGATGCATCCACCGAAATGCCCACCGTAGTTGCGGCCGCCTTACCCTGGATGGTGTTGCCTTGGATCTTGTTTGAAATGGCGCCCGTGTCGAAAATTTGAATGTCGTTCGAGCCGTTGAATGAAATAACGTTGTCGATAGCGGTTGTTGTTCCGCCCACCTGGGTGTTTGGCGCCCCGTCGATACTCAGGCCTGCGCCGTTGTTGCCCAATGCGACCGTGCCGGCAGAGTTCGTTCCAACAAAATTCCCCTGCACCACGTTATTGGCAGCATTACTTTCATCAATCCCCGTAATGTCGCCCCCTCCACAGGAAGTGCCGAAGCCGCAAATCGCGATGCCGGCGAACCCGAGGTTCGCGGAAACAACGTTTCCGATTACGGAGTTGCCGGGCGCGCGGCGAATGTAAATGCCGCTGAGGTGATTGCCAATCGCCGTCGAACCGGACGCATCGGTGCCGATGTAGTTGCCCTGCACGATGTTCCCGGTCGCAAGGGTACCGTCAATTCTCACCCCTTCACCTCCGTTTCCGGAGATTAGGTTGCGCATGGAACTCGCTGTTCCACCCACGACGTTGTTGGCTGTGGCGATGATCTGAATGCCATTGCCAGCGTTGGGCTGAGCCGCGGTGCCGGCGACATTTGTCCCGATGTAATTTCCTTGAATGACATCGCCGCCATTGGTGTCGATTAGGATTCCATCACCGGTGAAGCTATGAATAGCTAAGCCTTTTACCGTGCTGTTGCCCGCTGTGATGTGTAGCCCAGCGGCTGCGGCGCCGGCACTGTCGACGGCAGTGCTGCCATCCAACTCAATCAGAGGGGCATTCGTGTACCCGGACTGTGTTGTGCCATCGAGGATGGTCGGCTGCGTTAGTGTTGGCAGAGACGTAAGTGGCGTGATCGTTTGCACGCCGGTACTGGAAATATTGAAGATGATACTGATTGGCTGTGAAGATTGTGCGTTACTTACGTCCAGCATCGCCTGCCGCAGCGAACCTGGTCCGCCGTCGGTGGTGTTAGTAACAACAGCGTTTATCTGCTGGCTGATCGAGCTGGATGTGCTGGTCAGGAAGTTCGGATTTCCGGTATAGCTCGCGGTGATTGCGTGAAAACCAACGGAAAGAGTGGACGTTGTGAACGTCGCAATCCCGCCGTTGAGTGCGACGGTCCCGAGCTGTATTGCGCCGTCAGAGAAGACGATGTTTCCAATTGGCGTGCCCGCGCCAGGCGCAATGGGCGCTACCGTTGCGCCGAAGGTTACAGGCTGCGCAAACATCGTCGGGTTTGCACTTGTGGTTAGGCTCGTTGTAGTGCTGGCCGGCAGCACCGTCTGCGACAAGGTGGAGGAAGTGCTGCCATTGAAATTAGCATCGCCGGAATAGCTTACGGTAATAGTGTGAGTACCGGCTGGCAAAGCGTTCGTCGCGAACGCCGCCATTCCTCCGGCGAGCTGGCCGGAAGTGATCGCAGCTCCTCCATCTAACAAGGTCACGGTTCCCGTCGGCGTAAAAATATCTTGCGGAGGCGGGGCGACCGTAACAGTGAATGTGACCATCTGGCCAAACACCGATGGGTTCACACTGGTTGTTACTCCTGTCGTGGTGTTGGCCTTCAATATATTCAGCGTTAGCGTTTGCGTACCATAGTTCGACTTGCTGTCAGTGACTTTCACCGCGAAAGTGTACGGCCCCACCGCAGTCGGCGTGCCCGAGAGCACGCCCGAATTCACACCCAGCAAAATGCCAGGTGGCAACGAGGGGGAGGATGTCCATGTGAATAATCCTGGCGAACCACCGTCTTGAGTAATCAAATCGCTATAGGACAGTCCTACAATTCCGTCGGGTAGAGCCGTAGTGGTAATGTGCGGAGTAGTGTCTGTGTCATTTGCGTCAATCAGGAGCTGCAATGCAGATGTACTCGTCTCCGATTGGCCGCTATCAGTTGTCAGCTTCAAGAAATAGCAACCCGAACTCAATACATCCGTGTCGAGGTTATATGTAAATTGGTAATTTGGTCCCGCTCCGACGCCATAAGTGCTGCTACCAATCGGGTTTACCATTCCTTTTGACAATAACGGGATAACCGGGCCAGTCGGCGCGGAAGTTGGGCACACTCCACCAGTCGGTTGAAGGGGTCCGATGGCGATGAGTGTGTTTGCCAGCAAGTTGTTCACAAAGGGGTTCGGATAAGAGCTGGGGTTATCCACCTGCATCGTCCACTTTATCGGTACCACGCTCCCCTGTACGTTGGGGTTCGCCGGGAATGACAAGTCAGTTAAAGCGACCGTCCCTTGTGTGTTCGTATAGCAGCCCGTCAGCAGCGGCTGGCCGGATGCAGGCACAGTATTCGAAGGTATGCTCTCCTGATTTACTGCCGGGTTGACTGTGGTATTTAGCAGAACTGCGGTGACGAAATACTGGTAGCCGGTCGGATTGCAGGTGACAGTGTCCGTGTATGTAGCTTGCGTACCGGGCCCGGTTGCGGTAACGGAGGTGAGGAATATAAAGGTAACTCCGTTGTCCGAAGAACGGTAGATGTTGTTTGTCTGGACCACCGGGAAGGTCGGCTCGAACCAGCTCAGCGTTATGCTTCTGGCTGACAACCCCTCTGTCGCCGTCAGGCCACTGGGAGGAGAGGTCACTGAGACGGCCGTCGCGAAATCAAGTTCCCCGGGACCGCTGAAAAGACCGCCGGGACCGCTGAAAAGACCGCCAGGACCGCTAAAGAGGCCGCCAGGACCGCTGAAAAACCCGCCAGGACCGCTAAAGAGACCGCCAGGACCACTAAAGAGACCGCCAGGACCGCTGAAAAACCCGCCAGGACCGCTGAAAAGACCGCCAGGACCAGGAAGGCTACTACCGGTCGCGCCGACCTGCCGGAAGTCGGCGTTGGCCCAGTCGTTGTATCCGCGGAATGGGAGCTCACTGCCGACCGACTTGCCGTCGAAATTAATGTCCACAGGAGTAGTCGGCCAAGGAATGGCTAATTGATTTCCCAAGAGCGTACCACCTGAATAAAAATAAGTCGTGGGATCATTAATGGAAGGCGGCGTATCGTCGCAATGGTGAGTGGCTGGAGTTCCAACTGGCACTTTTGTCCCGTCTTGACGGACAAAGAAGGTTTGCTTCGTGTCGTACCAGTCCGTCGTTGCGAAAGCGACCGTCGAAAAATCCGTGCTTGTTATGGGCCCAAGCTTCGTTTCGTCTAGGGTGCTTAGCTGCTGACTTGAAAAGTCTAGAATCCCCCTTGGTCCCAACAAGCGCGTCTGGAACATGTAGTTCATCACGCTCTGGTAGTTGGATTTGCAGTTGGGCTCCACGGTGAGTCTGTAATCTGGATTCGTCGGAGTCAGTTTGTCGTAATACAAACCACCATGGCCTAATCCAAGCGTATGCCCCAACTCATGCATTAGCGTCCCGGCCTTCGCCGTTGTGGTTGCGTCAGTTCCCCATCCGCCCAGCGTCACAAGCGTGCCAGCGCCACCGATATCCGATAGTCCGGACCCCGAGCTGCCCTGGCCGGAGGCAACCGCAAGGCTGGGGTCTGTGTTGAGGGTATAGTTCGCATGTACCGGATTGCCCGGAATATTTATCGTGAAGATGTAAGGTCCAGCCGCTTTGTTACTGCCACTGCAGTCCGGCTTTTGGTAGCTTGGGGAACTAGGGTCAGGATTAACGGGGCAAGTGACACTTTGGACGAGGTAGGTGCCGTTTAGATTGGGATTGGTACTCGCATCAGCGATCGTGACTCGGCCATTGCCGTTAACCTTGTTAATCGCAAGCCCGTGGCCTCTTGACGCGTAGAACGTGACCGTGTTATTGGACTGCACAACAAGTCCGGCGCCTTTCCCGGTGAAGTCCGTTAATCCTCCAAGAAAAGTCCAATTCGCCGCCCCTAGTATATCTCCGAAAACGACATAGTGATGACTGTTCCTCTGTGCAAGCGGGAAACGCGGCGCACAGTTCGCCCCGGCGGGCGAGCAGACGTTCCCGCTGGAATCGATCAGTTGATTCTTAACAAACTCAAAACCATACCGCCAGGTCGTAATTCCGGGCTGGCTGGGGTAGGGGCACAACTGCGTCAGTGTGTCGGTACACACTTGCTCCTGGATAGCGTTCCCGCCACTGATGTGCAGATGGACATTGTGCACCTTGAATGCATCTTTCACCATTTGTACAGCTTGTGCATCCGGTGTGAAGTTCCCATTCGAATCAACTACGTGGTCGAGCTGGATGAAAACATCTTTTTGCCCAGGCTGTGGTTGATCGTTTACATCGAAGAGACTCACTGCTTGGCCGGTCCCGACGTCCGTGTATCCTTGGCTCTTCTTCCAAACCTGCAAGATTCCATCCTTATCGTCGTCGTGAACCGTTGTACTGACGATGACTGCTCCCCATGCCAGGCATCCGCTCGGCGCTACCACGGTTTTCGCCGAAGAGTCATTTTCGTGCACAGGATTTGAGCTGGGATTATTGAAGGTCCAGGTCGGATTATCCCAGCCGCCGTACCACCCGGGGAACGGAGTCAGTCCGTTTGAATAAACAGAGTGAAGCTGCATTTGCGCATTGGTGTTAGTGCCCAAGGAAACGCTGCGAAACTTGTCACCACGACCGCCGCCCACAATATGAGTCAATCTGGAAACTGGACTACCGGAAGCTTGATAAAATCCCTGCAGATTTTGCGTCATGCTTGACGGGGTGCTGCCCGGAGCAAAGGAACCGTCGTAAATCACAATCGAGTTCAACGGAAAATTTGGCGAGATGACCCGATATATGAGGACAAGAGTTGCGCCTCGAGTATGAGGCGTGCCGTCCTCGTTGTTACGGAGCCGGACTTCATATTTTCCGTTGGCTAAGACGTTCCCGTTCGCATCTAGCGGCAGGAAGGCGCGAACATCCGCGCGATAGGTCCGCACGACCTTCCCAGAGCCCTCCCAATCATCCGAGCAGCCACTAGCATTGGCAGTGTTTTGGCCGTTCAGGTTCAGCCCAGAAATCGGATAACCCGTCTGCGGTCCTCCCGGGAACAACGCTCTGAAAAATCCATTCTGGCCAGATCCGTTCGACCCCGGCATCGCCGTAGAGTTCTCAATCGTTTGCCAGTAAAGCAAGGCAGCAACAATCTGGGCTCCTGCTGGGACGCAGTTTTTGAACGTGATACCGGAAATAATGCAGGTGTTGTTGGCGCTCGGCTGAATACCAGGGTTCAGATCAGGTACCGAGATGATTCCCTCGGAGTAGCCATTTTCCACATCCGTATGGATATTGTAGGCGCCCGCGACTACGTAGTCGCCCGTGACAAAAAAGTTGTTGCCAAAGTTCAGCGGACCATCCGGCGACTGTGCCAAGACAGATTGCGCTGCTACAGAAAGTGATGCCAGAACGAGAAGAAGTGCGAATTCGATCCTGCGAGACATGGCCGTCTCCTTTATGATAGGGCGCTGCTAAGAAGTGGCGCGCGTGCACAGCATTAGTAATGCGGTTAATAAGGATTCCAAGGAGCTCAAGGTGGCGCGGGCCCATGGGGAACTCCTCGGGTTGACTTACGTTGATCGCTGCAGGGTATCGCGACGGCCGGTCTGCTTTCGCCACCACGAGGGAGGCGACGCTGGCCCGGGAGTCACAATAAAACTTGCAAGAGGACGTCCGACAACGGTCCGAAGAGTCTCCCTTCAACACCCTGGAAAAGTCAAGTAATAAATGTATTGACAAGAGTAAGACTAGCGCCAATGTGTACTCGTCGATGTGATCGAAGCTGCCCATGAATCTAAGAGGCCGAGAAAAAGCGTTTCTTTGCCCTCACCAACAAACTCACTGAGTCCATAAACCCAGAGGAGCGCCAGCAACTGAAAGAGGAACTTGCCAGTATTCACATTCGGTGACTATGCCAAAGCTTCAGTGGACGAATCTTCCACCAGCTCTCCACGAGCACCTCTTCGACCGGCTCGTCGAACGTCAAATTACCGGACGACCTATACAGGCTAAAAATTTGGCGGGAGACTGAGCCG
>Ga0185299_10003335_pt1 | contig 21726 bp, 24 predicted proteins | sample PaiPotPPA55metaG_FD_128002 | JGI IMG/M metagenome (GOLD analysis project Ga0185299, IMG submission 128002) | Iron sulfur acid spring bacterial and archeal communities from Banff, Canada, to study Microbial Dark Matter (Phase II) - Paint Pots PPA... ... | reverse complement strand
ATGCTGGTGCTCAGATCAGAGTTTTGACGATCCTCGGAAATGGCCTGGTACTGTCCAAGATGTATGAGCAGGCTCTCCCATACCTTGAGAAGGCGATCAGCGTCGCAAGCGCGATCCCAGACTCTGGCTATCAGTTTGCAGCGCAAGAATTCCGCTTAGATGCTTTGATCGGCCTGAAGCAGTTTGATACGGCTCAGCGGATAATCGAGGATCTCCTGACGCGCGCCCGGGAAACTCGCAGAACTGTACACGAGGCGAACGCGCTGGTTCTTGCCGCTGATGTCGCTGGCGCTCGACAGGACCACAAAACGGCCTTGTCAAAACTTGAACAGGCCACCGCTCTTGGCAAGGGCGCGGGCCTGACGCGCCTTCTCGCTGAAGTGTACAGTAGAACCGCCGAAATTCACCGTGAGGATGGCGACCTAGAAGCGGCGGAACAGTCCGCAGAATTAGCGGCTGCATCCACCCAAGCAAGCGGAGACGTTTGGTCGGTTCCCCAGCGCCTGCAAGCACTCGCCGAACTTCAGGTTGCCCGAGGTAGGTATTCCGAGGCAAATCGCGTATACGACCGTGCAGAGGCCTTCCTTGATTCCATGATCGGCAATGTTTCAACAGCTTTGGAGAAGACGGCGGTGATCACGGCATCCAGCCAAATCTATTCGCAACATTTCGCGCTGATTGCGGAGCGATTTAACGACCCGCAGAAAGCCTACGCCGTTATTGAACAAGTTCGAGGGCGTGTAGCTGCCGATCTCCTAGCGGCGGGATCGGTAGCTCTCCCGACGGCGAAGAGTGCTGAGCGGGCAATTTCTCAATTGCGACTGAAGCTGATGGGGGCACGATCGACAGATGAAGTACGCAATCTCCGCGATCAGATCTTCATGATGGAGCAGACCCGTTGGATTGCTCCCGGAGTAAGTGTTCTCAAGACAAAATCAAGGGAGACCGTCGGACTCAAGCAGATTCAGCAAGCCCTTGCTCCGTCTACCGTGCTCCTGGAATATGTGATCGCGGATCCCATTTCTTATTGCCTGACGATCTCAAGAAACGGGTCTCGCATTGTGCGTTTGGGAGGTAAGACTTCGATCGAGACACTTGTCGTCGCTTATCTTAGGGCGGTAAAAGCAAAATTACCTGCTGCGACCGAAGCGCGTAGCTTGTACGACGCACTCGTTCGCCCGATTCCTGAGGTGGCTCAGAGAGAGAGTCTTATTATTGTTCGCGATGGCCAGCTACATCTGGTACCGTTCGACGGGCTCAGAGAGGTATCCGGGCGCTATGTCGCAGAAACCCGAACGGTCATCTATTCACCTTCCGCAACCGCATTTTATTTGTTGACGGAAGAGAGGCCGCGTCCGCATACACGCCATAACGCGCTTCTTGCGATTGGAGGGATTCAGTATTCACGGAGTCCCATGAATAGGTCTGGTCTCACGCGGGGGTACGATCGGAGCGGGTTTGTCGATCTGCCATCTTCAGGAGACGAAGTGCGGATAGCACAATCCACGTTTACCAAGAAGGAAACGAAGCTATTGTTGGGAACAGCGGCCACTGAAGCGGCCTTCAAAGCGGCGAGCTTAGCGCAATACCGCGTCATTCATCTCGCCGTTCACGGCTTTGCAGACTCCACATTTCCGGATCGAGCGGCCTTGGTGCTGTTGAGCGACCAACTGGCCGGGGAAGACGGGTTTCTCCAGGCGTCAGAAATTGTTCAGCTCCGGTTCGATGCTGATTTGGTAGTGCTTTCGGCCTGCGATACCGCCGTCGGCCCGCTTCAGGGACAGGAGGGCATCGCGAACTTGTCCAAAGCATTCCTTCTAGCTGGCGCCCGAACGGTGATATCCACGCTTTGGCAGATTGACGACAGTTCGTCTTTGTTTCTCATGAAGCGTTTCTACGCGCACCTATCGGCGAACTGGTCTGTAGCGTCCGCTCTGACGGGCGCCAAACGTGACATGTTGCGGACATTCGGGGGCAAGGCGCTTCCATACCAGTGGGCCGGTTTCACAGTCGAAGGTGCGACGGGGCGGCCGATATCGCCGAACGCGGGTGATAACTGAGATGACCTTGGATTTGAAAACCCGTGCCCAGATTCTGCGGTCTATAAAGAAACTGGTTCTCGCACACCACATCAATGTCGGTGGAATTGATTACGGCGCATGGACCGAGCGAGTCGATGAGCGAACTCCAGAATTGCTCACCGCCGACCTAACGGCATTCGAGGCAGGTATACGTGAAGTTCTTGCGGAACTGAAGACCAGTCATACCGTCTTCTACCCTTCGCTTCCGAGAGAACTGCTTCCACAGCACACGATCAATGCGAGCTTGCGGGATGTGCAACTGAATGGTGCGCGCAAATGGATGTTTCTGGATGTTTTTGAAGACGGACCGGCCCACGTTGCGGGGATCCGGCCCGGAGATATCCTGGACGCCGTGGACGGCACAACTTGCCTGCCGCCCTCGACACCATATTTTGCGATCGGCAATACTCACACGTTGGGTGTTAGCCACCGCAGCAACGGGAGCCAAAAGGAGATTGTGATTGAAGTTCCCAAGCGGAAGGGGACGAAACAGCGCCCTCCGATCGTCGAACCGAAGAGCCCGCTTCACGCGAATATTGGATCCAGGATTGGACTCCTTAAGACGCCGTACTTTCCAGGTGCCGTGGGGATGCGATTTGCGAAGACACTGGATAACGCGGTTCGCGATCTCAAACAACAAGGGTCCGATCGCCTCATCGTTGACCTCCGAGGGAATATCGGCGGCAGCCTAGGATTCGCCCACTTGGCTAGCTATATGTGTCCCGGCCAGATTGCTATCGGCCACAGCCTCACGCCTTCGCGTCTGCGGAAGGGCTACGATCCGGAGGCACTCCCACGCGTTCCGATGCCGAGGAGCAGAGCCGAACTCTTGGTAACGCTTGCTCGCTTCTTGTTCCGCGACAAATCCGTAATGCTCCTCACGCAAGGCCTGGGAGAACAGCCATTTCACAACAGAATCGTGTTGCTCGTTAATGAATGGACAAACAGCGCTGCCGAGATGTTGGCTGCATTCGCAGCGGAGAACCGGCTGGCAACTATCGTCGGCCAGAAAACGCGCGGCAATGTCCTCGGGGCGGCGAACTTTAGAGTCGGCGGCGGCTATTGGCTGCGCGTGCCTGTCTTCGGCTGGTTCACGTCAAAAGGTCGCAGTCTTGAGGGAAATGGCGTTGATCCGGACGTCTTCCTCGAAATCTCACCGGACGCTCTGGCCGATGGGAAAGACAACCAAATGACAAAGGCCATTGAGATTGTCAAGGGGCTATGATCGACGACTTGCCGCACTTGTCATCACGTAGACGCACGCGGCTTCCCTTCACAAGGGATGCGGCTTCGAGCACGTTGCCACGCACGGGGTACTTGTCGCTTCAGTCGTAACGCACTGAGCCGCCGTACTCCTTCTCACACACACTCCAGAATCCGCAGATTCGTCTTGAACACAATGGACTGCTGCGCCGAGGCAGGAAAATCCCTTCACGGATTGAATCCTGGACCATCGGATAGATCGTTTCCGCGTAGTGCCTGTCCTTCTCGTTGATAAAGAAGCTCTTTTGAATCAGGCTGACCGTCTTCCCTTTTGTCACGGTGTCCAACCGGCAGGCCCCGCTTGCGGCCGACGTGATCGTCGCATAGCTCGTAAGCTGCAGGCGATGATCGTGCGCGATCCCCTTGAGCGGCTTGAGCGCACTTTTGGAGTCGATGATCCGTCCTTCGATATCGAGCAGATCCACGTAGCCCGACACCTTGACGCCGCCATTCACGCCGGAGACTCTGGATTCGACGGCGGCCGGCCGGATTAACGGAGCGGCATCTTCAATGTATTTTGTGACCATGGTCTCTCCCAATTCGAGGAGTTCCATGGGATGTTCGCCCTTCTGTAGCTTGGCTTCTTCCAGTTGCGGTCCTAAAACCTTCCGGAAGCAGTCCAGGCATTCCGCGACTGGGAGATCGTGCGCCGTCTCCGCCTTCTGGCGGAAATTGTGGGCAATGGTCTCATGGAACGCTCTACCCAATGCGGTGGCCGCGGTACCTGGCTCCTTGAGATCGAGAAGGTATCGAAACATCCACTTGGCCGGACAATTCAAGAACTGCGAGACTTGGCTCGGAGAGAGTACCTCGGCGAGAAGCATTTCCTGTCCAGCTTCCATGCGACACCTACTTCGCGCCGGTCGTGTAAATACTCAGCCCGATTTCGCGCAGATCTTCGCTGGTGAACTGCAGTTCCACACCGCACGCGGCCGCGTAGTGCTCGGTCGCAGACGCCACGTCCACCGCTGCTGCCAGTGCTTGCAGCAGGAACTGCCGAGTTCACTCAGCGATGCCAAAGGCTTTTTGGTAACGGGCCCCGGGCCTGTGACCGTTTCCATTTCCCGGCGCCGATCCGGCTCCCAGGCGTCGCTGGTCCGGCCCGTGGCCGTTCGGTTGCGGAGCGCGCCTCTGAGGGTTTCGATCTCCGCTTCCGTCTGTCGCAACCACCCACTCGATGGTGCGCCGTGTTCCGTTCTTCTTCTCCGCCTTCGTAATCGTAAACAGTTCGCCACGTCCGATTCCGAGCTCGTCAATGTTCTTCTTGACGATGGGTGGGACGTACATGACGCGGCCATCGGTGAGTGTGTAGAGGACTTGATCACCGTACTGCCCAGTCACCTCCTTGCCATCGTTGTACTTCAATGCGACGTCGATTGAGACGTTGGTTTGAAATTGAACTTTCTCGCTCATCTCACACTTCTCCTTCCCTCGCCGGGGCGGATGGACGTTCGCGACGAAGCACTTGATCAATCGGGCCGGGCTTGAACTACAGGTCCCGTTCTACGGGCAGGCCCAGCGGTCCGCGCGCGCTTGCAATTTCACTCAGCAGAGAATATCCCCACTCCTCTTCGAATCCGATCACGAGTCCGAAGAGGAGCCAATCGCCGTCTTCCTGTTCTGCTCCCTCGGTAACGTACCAAGTGAATGACGAGTCGGGAGTGAACAACTTGACGTGCACGATCGGGGTCGGGCACGACTCTTGTGAATACAGCGGTGGCAGACCCTCCCTCAGTTCCACAGGAAGCAGTTCCATGGGATCGTTCTCCTTTGTTGAGCGCTCGCCGCCCGAGATGGAGGCGAGCGTTCCGTTGTGTTCGGGTTCGATCTCAGAACAGCGAGAGTTGACGGTCCGTTTCGACAACGAGGGGCCTTCGTCGAGGCGACTCCCTTTCGAGCCGCTCCCCAAAAATCAAGGCCGGAGCAGTCCCGTCGACTGGGACCACTTCGTCGAAGGGTCCGGCGACCAGTTCTTCTCTAAGTTCCTCATCGAGCACAGATGAGGTCGGCAGTATCCGAGCGTGCTGCTCTTGAACAGCCTTCCACTATTCCGAGCCGGAGACTATTCCGAGTGACGCCTCGATTGAAATAGACGTTCCGCGCGAGCGGCCCTTTGGGCCGGCAACGCAATTGAGCCTCTTCGAGTGAACGCGATCGTTTGATCTCGGCATAGTCTTCCCAGTTCTCGCCGTTTTCGTGAAACGCTTGGTTGGAAGGAGGCTCTATGGAGCGATTCTTCAAAGACCCACGGACGCCGGAACGTTTTCGCTCAGGTCCGATGGGATCACACATGCAGCTCGTTGCGAGTAGTCTTTTAAACGATGGCTACACCCACAAAACGATCCGTTACCATCTCCGGATCATCGATCATTTTGGCCACTGGCTCAAAAGACGCGGGCAAGCGACGGAGGATATAACAAATGATCACGTCAGCGCCTACGTGCGTCAACGTGGCCGCATCAGAAATGGGGACGCCGGTGCTTTGATTCGGCTTCTCGACATGCTGCGGCAGAACGGAGTAATTCCAGAAGAAACCGCCGCCAAAGTAATACCTGCGGAATTGATGATCGGGGAGTTCACTCGTTACTTGCAAGAAGAGCGCGCCGTGGCGTCCTCGACGATTGAGAATTACGGCCATTATTCGAAGCTTTTTCTCATGTGGCGATTCGGCAGCCGCCGGATCGATCTATCGTCCCTCCAAGCAGAGGATGTGGTCGAATTTGTACAACATCAGGCTGCAACCGTTCGTTCGGAAGCGATCAAGAACGTTACGACGGCCCTGCGGTCCTTTCTGGCTTATGTGCGGTATCGAGGCGACATATCCGTTGACCTAGCTTCTGCGGTTCCCCGGGTTGCGAACTGGTCGCAATCTACGATTCCGAAAGGCCTCCCGCCTGAGGATGTGCGGCGTGTATTGGAAGGCTGCAATCGGAAGACAGCACTGGGCCGGCGCGACTATGCGATTCTGCTGCTGCTCGCCCGCTTGGGCCTGCGCGCCGGTGAGGTCGCGTCAATGTCTCTTGACGACATCGACTGGGAAGGAGGTTGTCTCGCCGTTCAGAGCAAGGGTGGCAAGCGCTGCCAGCTGCCGTTACCAGCCGACGTGGGCAAGGCAATCGCCGCTTATCTTCGCGCGGGACGGCAGCAGATTCCCAGCCGGCGTTTGTTCCTCTGCGCGCAGGCCCCGTCTCGCGCCTTCAAGAATGGCGGGCCAGTGAGTGATGTGGTAAAAAACGCCCTCGCGCGCGCTGAGGTGAAATCTCCCAGAAAGGGAGCACATCAGTTCCGCCATGCTCTCGCCTGTTGCATGCTTCGCCGCGGAGCCTCACTGGCTGAAATCGGGCGTGTCCTCCGGCATGAGAGTGTTCATACTACCGCCATCTACGCCAAGGTCGATTTCGCCGCGCTTGGACCTTTGGCTCAGCCATGGCCGGGAGGTGCGAAGTGAAAGATCTCCGTCATGCCCTCGAGAACTATCTGACAATGCGACGCGGCCTCGGCTTCAAGTTGGAGGAAACTGAGACTCAGCTCGCGAAGTTCGTCTTGTTCATGCGGAAAAAGCGCGCAACGTTCATCACGAACTCACTCGCTCTTGAATGGGCCCAGCAATCGGTATCCAGTCGAAATGCGCCTGCGAAACGCCTCACGCTGGTTCGTGGATTGGCGAGATACCTGAGCGCCTTTGATGCGCGAACGCAAGTTCCGGCAGAGAATCTTCTCAGGCATTGGCCTGATCGAGCGCGCCCGTACTTGTACAACGATCAGGAGACCAAGGGTCTCTTGGAAGCCGCCCTGACTCGATCAATGTGCGATCTGAACAATCGCACCTATCATTGTCTCTTCGGGCTTCTGGCTGTGTCGGGCATTCGCGTCGGCGAAGGGATCGGCCTGAATATTGACGACCTTGATCTAAACAGCGGCCTTTTGACGATTCGCAAGCCGAAGTTCGGCAATACTCGTGTGATCCCATTGCATGCGACGACCCTGCGGGTGCTCCGTGACTACAAATTTCGCCGCGACCGATTCTTAGGTGGGCGGCAAGTCGAGCCCTTCTTCATATCAAACCGTGGTACCCGGCTCTTTCACACCGAGGTCTACAGAGTGTTCAACCTCTTGTCAGTAAAAATAGGCTTACGGGCACCTGGGGACGGACGGGGTCCACGGCTCCACGACTTCCGGCATCGGTTCGCCGTAAGAACGTTGTTGCAATGGTATCGCTCGGGTCAAGATGCCGAGCGGCTGTTGCCGGTTCTGTCCACCTATCTTGGACACCTTCGCGTGACCGACACGTACTGGTATCTGTCTGCCTGCCCGGAACTGATGGGACTAGCTGTTCAGCGATTGGATCGACGTTGGGAGGGGACAATATGAGCAGCAGAGCCTTCCCCAGCTTCCCTTTCTTGCTTGAGGCGTTCTTCACGAAGCGCCTAATGCAGCAACGTCAAGTCAGCGGGCACACCATCACTTCCTATCGCGATGCGTTTCGGATGTTCCTGGAATTCGCACGGCAGCGGTTGAAGAAGGACCCGTCGGGCCTGAGGTTCGAGGAAATCGACGCCCCACTTATCGCCGCCTTCCTTCAAGATCTGGAGAAGACGCGCGGCGTCTCGGCTCGAACGCGCAATCTCCGCCTCACGGCAGTTCGGTCCTTTTTCCGCTTCGCTGCTTTCGAACTTCCGGATCACGCGAGTCAGATACAGCGAGTTTTGGCCATTCCTGGTAAGCGCTTCACACGCCGTCAGGTGGCGTTCCTCACTCGGCCTGAGATCGATGCGTTGCTGGAAGTGCCGGACAAGAGCGGCTGGTCCGGTCGTCGGGATCACGCCCTCCTGCTGATGGCTATACAAACGGGCCTGCGACAGTCTGAGATCACAGCATTGCGAAGAGTGGATCTGGTTTTGGGAGCCGGAGCGCACGTGAGAGTTCTCGGCAAGGGGCGGAAAGAACGCTGCACGCCGTTCGGAAAGAAGACCGTTGGAGTACTGAAGGAGTGGCTCCGCGAGCCCTCTCGGTCTGGTTCCGAGTTCCTGTTTCCCAACGCAAAGGGTGGCTGCCTGAGTGCTGACGGCGTGCAATATATTCTTCACAAACATTTGAACGTTGCCCGCGGGCGGTGTCCTTCCCTTCGAGAAAAGCGAGTGACGCCGCATGTTCTTAGGCACACTGCCGCAATGGAGCTACTACAAGCCGGCGTGGATCGATCGGTCATTGCCTTGTGGCTGGGGCATGAATCGGTCGAGACCACACAGATCTATTTGGACGCAGACCTGGCATTGAAGGAGAGGGCTCTGTCCAAGACGGTTCCGGTCAACGCCCGGCCAAAGCGTTACCGACCGGATGACCAGCTATTGGCGTTTTTAAAGAGATTGTAGCTGCACTGAATCAAAAAGTCCGCGCGGCTTGGCAAAAGCGCCGGGTTTCATTGAGTTCGCCTTCCTGGCAGGACGTTCAGCTGAGCCTCTTTGGCTGACTGTCCATTCCACGTCGGCATAGTTTTTTTTTGCGCCCATCTGGCGTCTCGCGGTTTTGAAGATGGTGTTTCGCGAAATGGTCAAGGTCACAGGCTTCGCCGGCCGCGACGAAGATTAGGCTCGGGAAGCGATACCGCCTCGGCAGGCTCTTTCCCGGCAACTCTCAGCGTGGGCCTAAAGCGTCCCCGCCCGCAGCGCAGCGAGCATCGCCGGATTCGCGCGAACCTTCTCGGACTCCAGCCACTCGGGCTCAAGTCTCGCTCCAGCAGAAACCAGAAGCACGACCACTTCGCGCTGCCTGCCGTGGTTCCCGGCTGGAGGGTCGCCCCAGCCGTGGATCGCCCATCCCAGGGGTGGGGATTTGTATTTCTCGTCCTTGAGGTTCAAGTCTGCACCCTCGATCAGCCTTCCTGCGAGCCGGTCCTCACCGAGCAGCGCCGCCCAATGGAGCGCAGTCTCCCCGAACAGCCCACGCAGTTCCGGTCTGGCTCCCGCATCCAACAACCTGAGCCCTACTTCTTCCGCTCCGAGGCTCGCAGCTCCGATAAGGGGCGTATCGCTCTTGCCGTTCTTGCCGTCCCGCTGAAAATCAAGATCCGCTCCGGCCTGGATCAGCAATTCGACCAGCGCCAGTTCCTTGCCTCTTGCCAGCTTGCCTTCGAATAGCATGTCCGAGACGTAGTGGAGCGGATGCGTGAGGACGCAATCGTTTATTCCCCAGCGAACGAGTGCATTCGCTCGTGACGAATCTTCGGCTAGAAGCAGGCGAAGACCGTCGGCGTCGCCGTTCCGAATGGTTGTTTTCACGTCCATATTTCGTGTTGCTCCGATAGTCACCTGCTCAGAAGGTTGACCTGCGCCTGTTCGCCTTGAAGCGCCTGCACGTTCCCCCGTTTTCCTCAATTCCAGATACGCTCGCGTTCTTTCGTAGCGATACTCCAAGCAATGGCTTCGTAGGTTGGCGCAGCGCCCTATATTAGTCCCGCCTCTTCTAACGCTCGACGGTAGATCGGCTCGAATCCCACCTCGATCCAGAGGTGTGACGGCAGATCAGTCGCCGGTATGACCCGACGATGCACAATCTCGAAACGCGGTTTCCACGGCATCAATTCGACTTCGGCCCGCCACACGGAGCGGACGAGCACGAGACCCTCCTCTGGACCGGTGAGGCACGCGCTACGGCAGAACCCGAGGAGCCGCGCGTCGCGCACGATGGAGCACGTCTCCTCCAAGATCTCTCGGCGAAGAGTCTGTTCCCAGGACTCATCTCCCTCAGGACGACCCCCCGGCCACCCCCATCGCTCACCATCGTTGCTGATTAGTACGACGCGATCATCGGCGGTTACGCAGAAAGCGTTCGCTCCATGGGGCCTGCCCAAGGGAACCGCGATCGGAGAGTGCCAAGCGATCAACCAATCGCCGCCGTTAGAGTGAACCGCGAACTCTTCGCCGTCGCGCGCGATAAGACTCCGAAGTATTGTCATTCCCATACGAGCACTCACGCCGCCGCCGTCACAAGAATCCCTCTTCAAGGGCCTTCAGCACTGCTCGCGTTCGATCCCTCACGCCCATCTTCGACAGGATGCTCGATATGTAATTTTTTACCGTGCCTTCCGCAATTGTAAGCGCATCGCCGATTTCACGGTTGCTGTATCCGCGCGCCACCAGGCGGAGAATTTCAATTTCCCGGCCACTGAGTGCGTCGGGCGTTTCCATACTTGGAAAATCGCATCGAATGCGATCACGATTGTCCATCAGACGTTGCGTGATCGTGGGATGCACCAACGTCCCACCGCCTGCGAGAGTGCGGATCGCGCTGGTCAACTGATCCAGAGAAACATCCTTGAGCAGGTACCCCTTTGCACCAGCCTGGAGCCCGCCGATGACATACTTGTCCTCATCAAACGTCGTTAGGATCAGCGTCGGAGGGAGGGACTCGGATTCTTTTAGCGCTTTCAAAACTTCGAGACCGTTTCGCTTCGGCAGGTGCATGTCGAGAAGAACGACGTCCGGCTTGGCCTGCTGTATCACGCATAGCGCCTCGTCGCCATCCTTCGCCTGCGCCACAACATCGATATCATCGACCAAGTCCAGGAGCGTTTGAATGCCCTGACGAACCAAGGTCTGGTCTTCGACAAGACAGACGCGGATCATGCTACACCGCCGGAAACCGGCATCCAGGCCTGAATCCGGAAGCCTTTGGCAGGTTGCGTTTCGATCTCCAGGGTGCCGCCAACCTGCTCAAGTCTCTCGCGCATACCCGTCAAACCATGTCCCGGCCGCACTTCCTTTGCGCCGCGGCCGTCGTCTCTCGCCCGTATCGCAATTCCGCTCCCGGTTCGTGCAAGCTCGATCCAGACGTTCCCGGCCGCGGCGTGCCGAACTGCATTGGTAAGGATCTCCTGGACGCATCGCAGCACGGTGTGCGCTCGCATGGGATCATCAATCGCCAGATCTTCGGCAATCAGAAGGTGAATCTGAGGTGCGGGCACACCCGCTACAAGCGTCCTCAATGCCTGGGCAAGGCCGATTGGGTCTTCGCCCCGTAGGACGCTGACCACACCTCTAACGTCGGATAATAGAAGCTTGGTCACCGACTGCGCCCGCTGTATCTGCACGAGAGCATTTTCCTGTGCAAGATGACTGGCAGCTTCCAGATTCAGGCTGAGCGCTGTCAGGTGGTGTCCAAGCGTGTCGTGCAACTCGCGCGAGATTCGTTCCCGCTCAGCCAGTCGGCTGGTGTTGGCGAGCAACTCACCGGTGGCCCGCAGTTCGCTGTTGGCGCGGGCAAGCCCCGAACGAGCGCTTGCCTCGCTTGCTGCGAGGAAACAGCTGAACAGCGCTAGAACCTGGAATCCGACGTAAGTAGACATCAGAGATAGCGTCGAGCGCCCTCCGAAGGCCAGTATCACGCCCATCAATGCAGCCTGGGTCGACACCCATAGCAGGGCGCGACGGAGCGACATGAACCAACCGAGTTGGGCGGACACCAGGACCAGCAACGCCCCCTCATGACCGCTGCAAACCAGGATGATCATAACCAGTGCAGTGATGGCCTGTACCGCCAGTGACGCAAATTGAAGCAGACGCCCGTTGGGAGAACTCACGTTCCACCGCGTCAGGCCGAACGTGGCGCCAAAAACGAAGAAACAGGTCAACCAGAGCCAGTAGCGCGGCTGATGCAACAGCTCTGGCACTTGGACAAGCCTGGCAAATAGCGGCAGGCCCGCCAGAGACCAAATCAGGAAGCCGGCAAGGCGTAGAAGTCCCCGGGCCTCAGGGCTCATTTCGTCCATTTTATGATGATGCGGCTCAGGAAAGCAGGTGCCGAAAGTCATGTTCATATTGAATGACGTTCGGCACTGCCAACGGAGAGCCTTTGGCTCTATCATTTACGTTGATAATGGGAATCTTCTGGCAGGATCTACGATACAGCGTGCGGACGCTACTGAAGCGACCGGGCTTCACTCTTACGGTAGTCGTCACCCTGGCGCTAGGTATCGGCGCCAACGCGACCATCTTCACCTGGATCAGGGCGGTGCTCCTGGCACCCTTGCCCGGCATTGAACGGCCGGATGAACTGGTCGAGGTCTGGGGCTCAACGCGAAACAACTCTGCCATGTCATTGTCCTACCTCGATTACCTGGACCTCCGAGACCGCAACCAAGCCCTCTCTGGGTTGGTCGCCCATCAAGTGATGTCCATGAATCTGGGACGGGAAGGTAAGCCGGAGCTTGTACGCGGCGCTGTCGTTTCCGGAAACTATTTCGATGTCCTCGGTGTGAAGGCCCAGATCGGGCGTACATTTCTTCCCGAAGAGGATCGTACGCCGAATTCGCACCCTGTCGCGGTGATCGGCTATGGATTATGGCAGCGCCGTTTTGGCGCCGATTCTAAAGTTATTGGTCAAACCATAACGCTAAACGAGCACGAGTTCAGCATCATCGGCATCACGCCCAAGGATTTTGGCAGCCCATTCAGCGGCGCCGCGATCGATGTATGGACGCCAGTGATGATGAAGGATTATGTCGCACGCTCGCATTTCTCACTGACCGATCGCGGCAGCCGTTGGCTGATGGTTATGGGCCGGCTCAGGCCCGGCGCAACCATACCCCAGGCTCAAGCGAATGTCTCCTCAATCGCGCAGCAATTGCAGCACGCCTATCCGCAAACCAACGATCAGCTGGGCGTTGCGATTTTTTCTCTGACACAATCGCCCTTCGGCTTGAAAAGTAGTCTTCAGTCGGCGCTGGCTATTCTCATGGCGGCGGTCGCCGTTGTGCTGCTGATTGCGTGTGCGAATGTTGCCAACCTCTTGCTGGCACGCGCTGCTTCACGGCGAAAGGAGATCGCAGTGCGCATGGCCTTGGGCGGTAGCCGGGGACGACTTATCCTGCAAATGCTGACTGAGAGTTTCGTTCTCGCGTCGCTTGGCGCCGCGGTCGGGCTGGCTCTCGCATTCTGGACGGCCCGATTGCTCCCAGCCTTCCTTCCTCCCTATGCCGGGCAAATGAGCTTTGACACTCGCCCAGATGCTGTTGTTCTCGGATTCACGCTCGCGTTGACGGTCATCACGACTGGTCTCTTTGGCTTGGCTCCGACTCTTCAGGCCTCCAAATCGGATATGGTTGGAGCTCTCAAGGGCGATACGGCCACGCTTGGGCGCGGACAGCGCAAGGTTTCCTTGCGACACGCGCTCGTGATCACTCAGGTGGCTCTCTCGACCGTCGCGCTGATCAGCGCAGGGTTATTTGTTCGCAGTCTGCGCGAATCGTACAAGGCAGATCCGGGATTTGATCCAAACCGCGTTCTACTCGCTTCCTTGGACCCGTTCCTGAACGGCTATGACGAGACTCGCGGGCGCGAGTTCTACCGTCGCCTGGTTGAGCGCGTGGCAACACTGCCCGGCGTTGAATCTGCGAGTCTTGCTCGCCGCTTGCCGCTCACCCTAAGCGGAATCGCGTTTTCAGCGGTTGTGATCGACGGCTACTCACCCGGCCGGGATGAGGACATGCGCCTGAACTATGAGACGGTCGGTCCACATTACTTTCACGCGATGCGCATTCCACTCCTGCGAGGCCGAGATTTCGATGATCGGGATCACGAACGGGCTGCTAGCGTGGTGATTGTCAATGAGACGATGGCTCGACGCTACTGGCCCGGTGGCGATGCTCTGGGTAGACGGCTCAATGTCGGCAAGGACTGGCTACAAATCGTGGGCATTGCCAAAGATGTGAAGAACAGGAGCCTGAGCGAGGGTCATCAGCCGTTTCTTTACCTTCCATTGCTGCAGGACTATCGCTCGAATATGATTTTGGTCACCCGCGCGACAAGCGACCCGGCAAAGCTGTTCCATGCGGTCCAGGCCGAGGTCGCCGCACTCGACCCGGAGATGCCTGTCTTCGATGCCAAGACGCTGGAGGACCATATCGGCGTTTCGTTGTTTCTTCAACGCATGGCCGCTACGCTGTTGAGCATCTTCGGCCTCCTGGCGCTTTCGTTATCTGCGGTGGGACTCTACGGCGTAAATGGCGTATGCCGTCAGTCAGCGCACCCGCGAGCTGGGAATTCGCATTTCAATTGGCGCGCAGCGAAGTGATGTCCTGAGAATAATTCTCGGGCAAGGTCTGATGTTGTCGGCAATCGGGCTGATCGGCGGTTTGGTCACGGCTCTGCTGGTGACCCGTTTAGCGGCTCATCTATTGTATGGAATCAGCGCCGCCGATCCTGCGACTTTCACAGGCATCTCGATAATGCTACTCGTCGTCGCGCTGTTGGCAAGCTACTTCCCCGCGCGACGCGCGACAAAGATCGATCCGATGATCGCTGTGCGGATGGAATGAAGACATGCATTTTCCCGACCTGCCGAAAGTCACATCCAAAACGGGTGACCTCTGGCACTCGTAGGAATTATCCGTCGCCATTAAGATTTTGGCAGGAGAACAACAATGTCGCGTCTCAATTCGTTTCTAACTACAGCAGCACTACTGATCGCCCCGGTGCTGACATATGCTCAACCACCTTCGCCTCAATCGAAAGATTCCACAATCTCGGTTGATCAGGTGAGCTTCTATGAAGTGCCCTTGGCCTGCCCTGCTGCTCGCGGTCTCGGTTGCGGGTCCGCTGCGAAACCGGCGCTGTTGTCTTTCGAAAAGAAAAGGTCCATTCAGGAAGCCTGGTTGGACCACGCTGGCGCAACGCTCGCAATCGTGTGGAAAATTGGCACGAAAGCCGACGCACGCGTGGCGGACATCGAGGCCGTGGCTGACGATCGCGGCCTATCGTTGCGCGAGATAACGGGTGCGCGCCGGGATGAGGCCTTGAAAAGCTTCGCATCCCGGACGGGATGGTATCGCGGCGCCGAAGTTGACCGCCTCAGCGAAGAGGAGGCCGGGGTGATCGTTGGGCGCCTGGTTCATCGAGCGATGCTGAAAGAGCCGACGATCAGGGGTAAGGCAGATTTGTTGAAGACGGCTCTCACAAAAGTGATTCGAGAACAGCTTATTGGCTGCACGTCCACGCAGTGCCGTGAGGACTGTCATAAGAAGCTGGCGAACATTGCTCGTCAGAACCTGAATGACCGTGAATTCCGTGCGCTCATGGAGGCTGAGAAGCAAGGATACCGGCCTGTGGGCGATGAGCAGTAGTGGCTCGCAAGTTTCATTGGACAGGTCATTCCAGCACCTTGCCGTATTGTGCCTCATTCTTTCGTCGGCCGACCGCGTGCGCTTCACCGATCGATAGCAGGAAAGATCCTGCGTGCTGCGCGGCCCAACTCTCGCCAGCTTGGCACGAAGGGAAAAAATGCACGAAATGACAGAACGCGGTCACCATGTCTTTCTGAACGGCTGCGGCGTCTGGAAGCAGGAACGACATCCGCGCGCCGACCGGTTCGACACGCTCCACTTCTTCGGGCGTCACTGTTAGGCTGATGGTGGCGCCGGGAGTCGGACTGGCGGACTCGACCTCGGCCCGCTGGCCAAGGAGTTGAGGAAGAAAAAGAGTGTCCCACGCGCACCAGGCGGAGAGCCTTCGGCCGTCGATTGTCAGCCGATGCGGGCTCACATAGGCTGCCGGAATTGAGAGGCCCCAGTAGCCGACCACTCTCTGCTGCGGGTCCGAAAATACGCCTGGCCACCCGTTGAGAACCTGGTTGACGATCTCGATCGGCACGCTAAGCCTTTCCGCCAACAGAGCGCGTGGGACCGGCTGTCCCTCAGCTAAGAACCGATAGAGCTCCAACGACAAGCGTTGTTCGAACAAGTCGAGTGTAGGAAAAACACCCACAATGCTTGTGGCCACGCGATCGAGATCGAGTTTGTGCTCTATCGCCATACTGGTCAATCTTCGCCCTTGGTACTCAACCTGGTCGTCTAGACCATATACTTCACGTCCGATGCGAGCGTCGGATAGGAAAAAATCATGTCTTTGAGGTCGGTCACCGTGAGACCCTTCCGAATCGCCAAGGCAAAGATGTTTATGGTTTCACCAGCATCAGGACCCAGCAAGTGCGCGCCCAGAATCCGGCCGTTTGCCTCGTCAACAAGAACCTTGAAACCCGAACACTGTTCCGCTACGCGGCGGGAAGAATACCAGCTTGATGTGTCCTGCTGATTGACGCGAAACAGCAGGCCAAGCTCCCGTGCAGTGCGTTCCTGTAATCCGACCGACGCGAGAGGCGGGACGGTGAACACAGCGCTAGGCGTCCCAGCATAGTTCGGCTTACGGCGATTTCCTTCGAGTATGTTGTCGGCTACGATCTGACCCTCGTAGCTGGCCACGGGAGTCAGCTTGGGACCTTCACTCGCGGCGGCATCGCCAGCGGCATAAACGGCAGGATTAGAGATGCTCTGCAGGTATTCGTTGACCTTGACTCCGCGATGAGGGTCCCATTCCACGCCGGCCTCCGCCAGATGCATGTCGTCGATCTCGGGTACACGGCCCGCGCCATGCACAACTAGATCTGCCTCGAACTCGCGCTCCCTACCTTTTGCTACAGTGCGGACTTTGAATTTGGTAGCGTCGGCGACGATGCTCTTTACTTCCGATTCGACCTGTACATCCACGCCGAGCTCGCGGGTCCTGCGGACCAATCGATCCACCAAGTCCGGGTCGAAGCGATCCAGAGGCCGCTGGCCGCGATGCAGGATAGTTACACGGGTATCAGCTCGCGCGGCGACATGTGCGAATTCGAATGCGATGTAACCGCCGCCTATAAACACGATGCGCTCGGCCAGATTATCCAATTCCAAGAACTGCTCGCTGGTCAAAGCATGGTCGGCTCCGGGGATATTCAAATCGACAGGTTTGGCTCCTGCCGCGACAACCACGTTCGCCGTCTCAAGCACATCGTCTCCTACCTGAATCGCCACGGGTCCGACGAAGCGCGCTCTGCCGTGGAAGGTGGCGATCCCGGATTTAGCCATCCACTGCTCGGTTTGCTTGGGAACAGGCTCGGTGAACGTACGCTTGAATCGCATCAACTCGGGCCAATCAATGCGAGTTTGCCGCGCGCGAATACCTTTGTCTTGCATGCGGCGATTCCAGTCGATCACCTCAGCGGTGCCCACGAGCACCTTTTTCGGATCACAACCCCGCAGCGCGCACGTGCCCCCGAATGGCCTGGAATCCACGACAGCCACCTGCCGTCCGGCTTTACGGCAGCCCGTGGCTGCTGCGGACGCCGCCGATCCTGTTCCGATCACGACAACATCGAACTTTCTGATCATTTTGTCGTTCAGCTTCGGCGCGACATAGCGCATCCTCAAACCGCCCCAACGATTCGCTTCAGTTCGACGGTTGGCAGCCAGCGCTGCCTATTGCCCAGATGAAAACGCGCGCTGAGACGCCCTCAAGAATAAGCACCACCAAGTCTGCCGCCGGCCGATGAAGCTGAGAAGTGGGCTCGTCAGTGTGGCGAGTTGGGAGAGTGCTTGTTAAGGTTCAGAGGCTCCATCGCTGCATACCACCCGAAACACAGCTGGGTGCGTCAGTTACTTCTTACTTGGCTCGGTCTTGAACCCGCTCTTCTCGATCGCCTTCTCGATCTGAGGTTCCGTGACCTGAGTGTCCTCGTAGACGATCGTAGCCGTCCGCTTTTCAACGTTGAGATCAACAGTTTTTACGCCTTTCGTCTGCGTCAGTGCCTTCTTGATGACCACTGTGCAGGCGGCGCAATCCATTGCCGGCACCTTCATCTCCGCGGTAGCTTCCTTGGCTACGGCGGTGCCGCCGATCAAACTCAGACCAATCATGGTTGCAATCAGTTTCACGTTGTAGTCCTTTCTAAACTTTCCGTGTGTCATATCCCGCTTCCTTAATCGCCTTTTCCAATTGCGATACGTTCGTGGAGTGTGGGTCATAGTCGATTTCCGCTTTCCGCGATTCGACTGAGACCGTTACGGTTCGCACCCCGTTCAATGTCTTCAATTTGTTCTCGACGGCGCTCGCACAACCTGCACAGTCCATGCCTTCGACCACGAAGCTTGCGTGCGCCAGCTTGGGTGACTCGCTCGCCGCAGCAGAAGAGGTGCCGGAGAGCACCAATTCTGCTACGGTGCCTGAGTAGTATGGAAACCCCGCAAACAAAACGACTCCACCGGTCGCGAGCCACAACATCCAGCGTCCCGAGCGATTCGTCGCAGGCATAGCGCAAGCGGAATCGGGCGCACACTGCTCTTTTCTCGGCCGATACGCGAAGTAGAAGCCCAATCCGAGCAGTCCGAACGTCAGGCCAAGCAGATAGGGTCTCCACGCATCGAACACTGCCGACGCGCCAAGGACCGAGAAGCCCGTTACCGCGAAAACGATCGGAAGGATGCAGCAGAAGCTTGCGATGATCGCGGCGAACACTGATCCCGCCGCGAACAGCGACGCGCGCTTCGCTTCCCCCGCTGGCCCCCCACCCGAGCGGGAGTTGCCGATGCCAGACTGAGCCTCCAGGATTGCCTGGCGCAACATCTCCAGTGATGGCAATCCTACCCTTCGCCCACTCCCGGCGTATGTCCGGCACATCATGCCGAAGTCGCGCACGGAACGTGCGGCTGGTTCGACGTCAAGTCCATTCACGCGGACGCTCGGAGAGCCCAGGAAACCGAGCTCCTGAGCGGTTGAGGCATCTCTGACGTTCACTTCCACGACCTCCGCGGAGATCGCTTCTTCCTTTAATACTTCTCGCACTCGTTCAACGGCAGGCTCGTGGTTTGGACAGCCATCGAAATACAGAACTTCAATTCTCATGATTCGAATCTCCTACTCCACGCGCGGCCTGGCTGATCTCTTCGAGCACGGGACAGCACTCTTCATGTCCGGGCGCAGTTTCCTTCAACCCTCGCTTGCATTTTCGGAGAGCCTGCTTCAGGCTGCGTTCCAGATTCTGCAGCTCCTGGATCTTCTGCTCAACAGCGGTCAATTTCTGATCGAGGAGTTCCTTGACATGCGAACAAGCCGGTACGTGGTCCGCCTGCAGGATCAGCAGTTCTCGAATTTCGCCCAGCGAGAAGCCCAATTCCTGGGCCTTACGAACAAACTTCAAAGTCTGAACAGCATGGCTGCCAAATAGTCGGAACCCGCCTTCTGTGCGGGCCGACCGCTTCAGCAATCCCTGCTTCTCGTAAAAACGGATCGTGTCGATGCTGAGCCCAGTCTCCTGGGCAACTTGGCCGATCTTGGCCGCATGGCTCACAGTTTTTGGCTCCCATGCATAGAATACACTCTGGAGTCCACTCCAGAGTCAAGTGCCGAAGTCGGGAACCCAAACAGGTTCCCTGTCGGGCAGGGGCAAAGGTGTGCGGAGGGGGCCAGCTTGGTAGCGTATTCCAGCAGCTTATCTTCAACTATCCAAGTCGTTTCAACGAGTTGGGAATTTTTCTTGGAGAATTACCTTTGCACCTCGAGGCCCGGTTAGGGTCAACATCCAATCGGCCTGATTACCAGAAGCGGAAAGTTGAAAGGTCAGGAAGGGGCAACACAGCCTCTCCATGCCGATCCATTCCGCAACTTCTTTGAGGTCAATGGCTCCGCCGTCCAGCTTGAAAGTGTAACCGTCTGCATGCTCAGTTCTTTCGCGAACGCTGGCCCGAAGACTTTTCATCAAATCGTTGTACCGCGGTCGCTCGGCAGAGGCGATTGCCTTCAGGTTGCAGGCGAGTGCCGGCGTCGAACCGTCCTGAGCCGAGACGAATATGCTTCCGCAAAGGACGGAAGCAAATAAGGCAGTTGCAATAGTCATGGTCTAAAGGTAAGACTTGAAGTGAACTTCAAGTCAAGAGGTTATTTTGTGACGATTGGCGAACTTGCATCTCAAAGCGGCCTGCCTGCCTCCACGATTCGCTATTGGGAGAAAATCGGCGTACTGCCCAAGCCTGCACGGGTCAGCAAACAACGCCGCTATGCTCCTGATGCTTTTCATCTCCTGGCGGTGCTGCGGCTGGCGCAGGCTTGTGGGTTCCGGCTGGATGAAATGCGGCGTTTGATGCACGGGTTTCGACCAGGTGTCACCGCTTCGCATCGATGGCGGGAACTCGCCCGAAAAAAGCAGCAGGAGCTCGATGATCGAATTGCACAGCTCGAAACAATGCGGAAGCTCGTGAACCGAGTAATGCAATGCCAATGCCCGGAACTTCTCGATTGTGGAAGAATTGCCGCTTCCGTGTTAGGCTGCCATCCGGACCCGATAGCTCACGTCACCCGCCGATGGAGTACATCGGACCGGGCAGTGGCACAAACCGCTGGGAGTTGATTTCGCGGCTGATCCATTTACCAGCAACCGAACCGCAGATCGCGCCTGCGATTGCCGCGCCGACGCGGCCTTACATCGGTCTCCTCAATTGCGAAACCTTTCCCCCTGAGGCACCCTACCGCTCCCGTAGTCGCACCTGCAACACTGTTCTTGACAGTTTCCATATTTCTGCTATAGTCGAAATATGGCCACGGCCAAGGCGAAGAAGTCCTCCGAACAGGTCGCTAAATATGCTGATATGTTTACCGCGATGGGTACGGAACCGCGGCTGCGGATTATGCAGCTTCTCCTCTCCGCTCATCCGGACGGCCTTGTAGTCGGCGAGATCCAAAGCGAACTTGGCATCCCCAATTCCACCCTTTCCCATCATCTGGAAAAGCTCAAGAACGAGGATTTGGTCAAGGTCCGACGCGACAGCACCTTCCTCTGGTACACCGCCAACACCGAGGCCCTGCAGGAGCTGCTCGGTTTTCTCTATGCGGAATGTTGCACCCGCAACAAGGCCATTCAGCCCGACAAGATCGTGACACTTTGCAAGTAGAGGCCAACCACCATGATTAAGCCGAAAGTACTTTTTCTCTGTTCCGGGAATTCGTGCCGGACTCAAATGGCCGAGGCATTCCTCAGCGACTTGGCGGGCGACCGGTTCGAGATCACCAGTGCGGGCAGCGAAGCAACACCGCTCGATCCGGATGCGATCGCAGCCATGCGCGAACTGGGCATCGATATTTCCCGTCATCAGTCCAAGAGCGTGACCTCCTACCTCGGCCAGCGCTTCACTTTTGTTATTACGTTGTGCGATCGGCAGCAGGAGCGGGCTTGCCCGATTTTTCCAGGCGCCATCTGGCGGCGCGAGTGGCATCTTGACAATCCTGCGCTCGCCGATTCGCCTGAAGAACATCGTCACCGTGTTCGCCGCGTTCGAGATCAGTTGCGGGAGCATGTCGTTCAATTTGTCGGCGAGAACCAATAAGGAGAACCTTGGAAATCAAAGAGATCGTCAAAGAGAAGTACGGCCAAGCCGCATTGCGCGTCACCACTGGCGGAAGCTCCTGTTGCGGAGCGAGCGCGAGCCTTGAAGGCTGTAGCGTCGATCCGATCACCTCCAATCTGTACGATGCCATCCAGACCGGACAAATCCCTGAAGAGGCCGTCCTCGCTTCGCTGGGTT
>Ga0185299_10003329_pt1 | contig 21744 bp, 15 predicted proteins | sample PaiPotPPA55metaG_FD_128002 | JGI IMG/M metagenome (GOLD analysis project Ga0185299, IMG submission 128002) | Iron sulfur acid spring bacterial and archeal communities from Banff, Canada, to study Microbial Dark Matter (Phase II) - Paint Pots PPA... ... | reverse complement strand
CGCTTTGAACTTGGTGTGCGGCGTGATCGATCCACCCTTGGCCAGCACCATGCCGCGTTCCACATCTTCTTTCGCAATGCTGCGCAGCAGCAGGCCGGCGTTGTCGCCCGCCATGCCTTCGTCCAACTGCTTCTTGAACATTTCGACGCCGGTCACAACCGTCTTGCGGGTCTCGCGGAAGCCGACGATTTCCACTTCCTCGCCTACCTTCACCTTGCCACGCTCGATGCGGCCGGTCACCACCGTGCCGCGGCCCTGAATCGAAAAAATGTCTTCGATCGGCATCAGGAACGGCTTGTCCAGCTCGCGCGCCGGCTGCGGCACACTCTTGTCCACCGCTTCCATCAAAGCGTCAATCTGCTTCTCCCACTTGGCTTCGCCATTCAGCGCACCTAGAGCCGACAGGCGTACCACCGGAACATCGTCGCCGGGAAACTTGTAGCTCTTCAGCAACTCGCGCACTTCCAGTTCGACGAGATCAAGCAACTCGGGATCGTCCACAGCGTCGCATTTATTCAAAGCTACAACGATGTAAGGCACGCCGACCTGCCGCGCCAAAAGCACGTGCTCGCGGGTCTGCGGCATCGGACCATCCGTCGCTGCCACAACCAGAATCGCGCCATCCATCTGCGCCGCGCCCGTGATCATGTTCTTGATGTAGTCGGCGTGGCCCGGGCAATCGACGTGCGCATAGTGCCGGTTCGCCGTCTCATACTCCACGTGCGCCGTGGCAATCGTGATTCCACGCGCCTTCTCTTCCGGCGCGTTATCAATCGAGTCGAACGACCGGAACGCATTCTTCGGATTATGCTTCGACAAAACCTTGGTGATGGCCGCCGTCAACGTGGTCTTGCCATGGTCGATATGACCAATCGTCCCAACGTTGCAGTGCGGCTTGTTACGATCAAATTTTTCTTTCGCCATAAATCAGCTCTTAGCTCCTAGCTTTTAGCTCAAACCCTCGTCATCTAACTTTGTCATCCTGAGGCGCCGCTCTTTGGCGCCGAAGGACCTATGTAACTTCCCTGACGACAATATTTCAATAGTACTGATACAGCTTCTTAAACCTGTGCCGCAGCGCGACGTCGACGCCCTCTAACTTCGAGAGGTAGAACTCGCGCATCTGCGCCTGGTCGGAAACTGGCAGCGACTCGTACAACTGTCGAGCATTCAGTTCCGCCTCTCCAACCGATTCCAGCACCCGCTGCGCCAAGATCGCGTCGAAATCTCGAACGCGAATTCCTTTGCGATCCAGTTGTTTCAGAAAGCTCTCGGCCTTTTTCGGCAAGAACGCTTGTTCGACTGCGGCTTGCAGTCTGGCAAACTCTTGCGCCTTCTCGACCTTAATGCCAGCCTGTTCGAAACTCCTCATCGCACCTGACAAAAGACCCCTCGCAAAAAACGCTCGGGAGTTCGGCAGTGGTCTCGCCCCTTCGAGTCCGCTCAGGGTCACGACCGCAAACGCCTCAATCTGGAGCGGGAGACGGGAATCGAACCCGCGACCAACAGCTTGGAAGGCTGTGACTCTACCACTGAGTTACTCCCGCCTTGTAAAAGCTCTCAGCTATAAGCCGTCAGCTCTCAACTAAACCTCAGCGGCTAAAGCCGCGTCCCAGCCCGACTCTGGCGGCACGGCTGAAGGCGTGCCCTTCCCAAATCATGCGCCCGGTAAAACTGCGCTCCACTTCATCTTGCTCGCGCGCCTACTACGTTTTTCCAAACCCTTCTCATCACAGCCAAACTATCTGGAGCCGATGACCAGGATTGAACTGGTGACCTCTCCCTTACCAAGGGAGTGCTCTACCAACTGAGCTACATCGGCCCTGAACTCAGCTGCCAGCTATCAGCCATCAGCTGTCAGCCAAACCTAGTCTGCATCCTTGTCGGAGTGCAGCACATCGTTGCGGCGCAACACTGACTTGACTGCGAACAGCGCCAGGATCACCAGCGTTCCCGCCCGAATCTTCGGGTCTGCGATCGTGGCCCAAGTGAGCGCTCCCAGCACTACGTAACAAACCAACGCAATGGACAATCTGTTCACGAATCAGCGCTTCACGTGAGTCCAAATCTGGTGCACAGGGAAGGATTCGAACCTTCGTACCTCGCTAGGAGGGACAGATTTACAGTCTGTTGGCTTTAACCACTCACCCACCTGTGCATAAACTCTCGGGCGATGCGGCTGACGCGATCCATTCGAACACTAATGCGATACTGCTGGAACGCACTCATGCCAAACCCGCAGACCAACTCTTATTTACTTTCGCAAAGCAGGGAAATCAAGGCTCACGCAAGACACCGCGAAGAACGCTGATCATCGATCACTGCACGCCGGAAAAGTACCGAATGGAGTGCGTTGGAAAAACCTGTTGCGCCGCTACCGAGTCCGCTGTCTGCCGGAACTGCATTTCCTGGAGCTGGCGAAGGGATTTGAACCCCTGACCCTCTGATTACAAATCAGATGCTCTACCGACTGAGCTACGCCAGCAATTCGGGGGAAAGACGCGCCTTCGCGCGAACTTATCCCTCTGATCCCTTCCAGATGTCCGGGACAATTATTTAAGGTACCACAAGGGGAATTCAGCGTGCAAGCAACACCGGCGAAGTGGCTTGATCGAATGCGCAGCCCACCATGAACGTCGCGGCACCTGCCTGGATGCTATCATTCCTCTCTGACCGCATGTCATGCGAATTAGACGCGCCTTCCCCATTACTTTAGCGCTCGTGATTGTGGCTGCTGCCCTGACGCTTGCCGTCCAGCTGCGAAAACACGCTCCCCCGGAAGGGGCTCGGCTTTTGCCTGGGGCCGATGCTTTCGTCTACGGCAATTTTGTTTGGGCGCGCAAGGCGAACGGCGGAAAGCTTCTGCTGCCGGTGGCGCACGATCCGGAATATGAACGTTTCATCGAGGAAACCGGCTTTGATTTCGAGCGGGATCTGAATGCGGCGGCTTTCGCCATCCACTACCCACAGAACTGGCCCGGCGGTGGGACCGGAGGCGCAGCGGCTGAGCCCCGTTTTTCCGAAGTCTTCACCGGAAAGTTTGACGCGAGCAAGTGCCTCGCCTACCTGAAGCGCACCGCGCAATCGGTCGAAAACTACAATTCGATCGACATCTTCACCATTCCACTCTACGGACGGTCGTTCCGCATCGCGATTCTGGGGGTGGACATTGTCGCGGCTTCCAATCACGACGATCCGGCGGTGATGCGTGGGATCGTCGACCGTTCGCGACGGCTGGCGTCGCCCTTTGGAGGGCCGGCACTTCTGCGAAAGTATTACAAGCGCGTGCAGCTGGCGAGCCCGTTCTGGATGGTGGCGCGGGTTGAGCCATTGGCGCGGCAATCCGCGGCTTGGGCGACGATTTTTCCCAAGCCTGCGGATCTTGTTGTTTCCGCCAGTTACAGCCCGCTCCATCTTCCGCTGCGTGTCGACGCGTTGCACCTGCGGGCGGAAGCCTGGGCGGGCAGTGACGAGGACGCCCGCGAGATCGCCGACAAAGCGAATGTGTTTCTGGCGATGTTTCGCAGCGCGGAAGTATCGGTCGGAGCGCCAGGCACTGACGCCGACGTGAAGGCTCTTTTTGACAGCCTGCAGGTGCGCCAGGAAGGCAACCATGCCATCCTCGCTGCGATACTCCCGGGGCCGGTTCTGCGCAAGCTCAGCGAGTCTCCGGAACAGACCGCGTCCCCGGGAATACCGGCTGCGGCGGAACGACCTCACGTTCCACGCTGAAAGCGCACGCAACTTTGCACGGAAGCCTTCGCAACTTCTGCAACTAAAGCCGGTTCCGAGCGTCTTATCCAGTGAGGCAGTTTCCAGCAGCTACAATAAGAATTCGATGCACAGCCTTCCGCTTCCCATTGCCGCGTTCTTCGCAGGATTGATTTCTTTCCTCTCGCCGTGCGTGCTGCCGTTGGTTCCGGGATATGTTTCCCTGATCTCGGGCGTGGGCGTGGAAGAGCTAAAGTCGCGGCAAAGCCAGCTCATGCGACGAGTCATGGTGAACTCGGTCGGGTTCATCCTGGGCTTCAGCGTCGTATTTGTAACCTTAGGCGCGATCTCGACGGAGATTGGGCAGATGGCGGCGCGCTACAAACACACGCTGTCCATCGTGGCTGGGGTGGTCATCATCATTTTCGGGCTGCATCTGACCGGAATTTTCAAGATCAAAGCGCTCTATACCGATGCCCGGCTGCACAGCGTGAAAGGCAGCAGCACGCCGATTGGAGCGTTCGTCATTGGCTTCGCCTTCGCCTTCGGCTGGACGCCGTGCCTGGGTCCGATCTTGACCGCTATCTTGACCTTGGCCGGCGAGCAGGACACGGTAGTAAAAGGAATTTTCCTGTTGGCGGTCTATTCGCTTGGACTGGCGGTGCCGTTCTTGTTGACCTCACTGCTGATGGAGCGCTTCCTGAAGTTTTATAGCCGCTTTCGATCCAAGATGCATATTCTCGAAGTGGCCAGCGGGGGCTTACTCATCGCGCTGGGAGTCTTGCTGGTAATCGGGCGTTTTACGCTGATCTCGAGCTGGCTGTCGTTCCTGAATCGTTTTGCTTTGTAGTTGGAGGATCTGATTTATGTCTACGGTTGAAAATTCCCTTGGAAGTCAAATAGAGAACTCTGAGCGGTGTCCGAATTGTGGCGCTCCCGTCGAAAGCGGTCGCGACGGAGCCTTAGGTGCAGCAACTTGCGAAGTCTGCGGCGCTAGTCTCTCGGCGGTCGTCGATGGTGGGGTGTCCGCATCTCCGGGAAGCTCAGGAAAGCGCAATCCGCTGGCCTTGGTAGTGGTTGCGGTCGTCGCTGCCGCTATGCTGTATTTCGGTTTTCACATGGCGCGCCGCTCCGGAGCCGCGCCACCGCCCATCACTAAGTCCGGACCTGCGCCTGATTTCACGCTGCAGTCGCTCGACGGCAATAGCATGCGACTGTCGGACCTGCGCGGCAAAGCGGTTCTGCTGAATTTCTGGGCGACGTGGTGCAGTCCTTGCAAGATTGAAATGCCGTGGTTCATCGAGTTGCAGAAGCAGTACGGAGCCCAGGGCCTGCAGATCGTCGGCGTCGCGATGGATGATTCCAGCAAGGAAGACATCGCCAAGTTCGCCAAAGAAATGGGAGTGAATTATCCCGTGCTGCTGGGCAAAGAAGAAGTGGGTGAGGCCTACGGCGGAGTCCCGGCCTTGCCGGAGACTTTTTTCATTGGTCGCGACGGAAAAATTGTCGACAAAATTATCGGTCTGAAGGGCAAGGCTGAAATCGAGGACTCCATCAAGAGGGCGCTGAATACACAAGCGCCGAATCCACCGGCGACGGCTGCATCTTTATCTCTATCTTTATCTCTATCTTTGCAGCCTCAGAAGTGATACTAGGAACCCGCCTAGAATCGCTCTACTATGGCGGCACAGGAATGATCTTGCCAGGGCAAAAGTCGAGGTTCATCGGTCTGCTGGCGCTGTGCATGGGTACAGTGGCGGCCCAATCGGTGAAGGCACCTTCAGTCTCAATCGCTCCCATTCCGCTGGTCACCGCCCCGCGCGCCGCACAGACCATGGTGGACTTGAATTTCCGCGTGGCCTCAGGATTTCATATCAATTCGAACACGCCCAAGTCCGAGTTTCTAATCCCGACAAATCTGAGGATGGACCTGCCCACCGACATCATCCTGGGAAAGATTGAGTATCCCGCGGGCAAGGATTTGGCGTTTCCTTTTTCGCCGGATGAAAAGTTGAACGTGTATAGCGGGGATTTCACCATCGCGGTGGCCGTCCACCCGTTGCACGCCGTGGTGCCGGGGAAATACATAATGCATGGTGTCCTGCGCTACCAGGCCTGCGACAATGCACAATGCTTTCCGCCGAAGACTCTGCCCGTAAGCTTCGATGTGAAAGTCGTGAAAGAACCGCCCGGACCTCGGCATAATCCGGCGCAGAGCCCGCACGTGCACAACTAGCTGTCAGCTTTCACAATAACGTCGCGGTCCTGGTTTCGTAACATGCGGGCAGTTCGCATTTGATCGGTGCGTGGCGAGGCGCTGGCGAGCGCCAGAATCGCTCCAGCAAACAGCAACGTGTCCGCAAAGTAGTTGATCCCCTCAACCTTGACTGCGGTGCTCGGGTCGGACAGCGACGCGATCAGGATCGGCCCATAGATGAACAAGACCAGCAGCACAATCCAGGTCCCGAGGTAGGTTGCCCCCGCTCGCGTCTTCTTGGCTAGCAGCATGCATGCCCCGGCAACGACAAGAATTGCGCCTGTCAGATAGTTAATGAGCAGACGTCCGGGAATCCACGCGGGCATGAGTTTTTCGAGCGGGACTCCGGGAACGTTCGCTGGATGCAGAAAATGCTCAACCCCAAAAAATATAGCGGCGATTGCGATCAACACGCGGCCCACGGTTATGAGCTTGCCTCCAACTTGCCCGCGGCTTTGCTCCCGACCTTTCTCGCGCAGGGCGTTTCCCGCAAGCATCGCGCTTCCCGCTAAGATCCAGCCTCCGCCGCCGAATGAGCTTTCGCGGAAGACAAAAGTCAATGGAAACCGGTCTCTGGGGTGCGCGAGAACTCCCGGGATGATCAGCATCGCCACAAAGAGAAACATCGCGATCCCGAACAGCAGGCCGGACCAGCGCACCTGAATTTTTGTGGCAATGCTCAAAGACGCGGCCAGCAGCGCAAAGCCGAAGAAATACGCCCAACACAAACGCCATGGCATGTACGAAGGCACCATGGGCACGATGGATCTTGCGTCCGCGAGATGCAGGGCGCCAAAGACCGCCAGGGGAACGGCGAAACACAAATTGCTCAAGGCTACGATCTTGTCGAGGCCGCGGGACCGCGCGAAATCGGTCTTGGCAGCGTAGAGCGCAATAAGAAAAACCAGGATGCCGGCGCTGCACATCGAGACCGGGGTGCGAGAGATCTCAAAAAATGTGGCGAGAATGGTTGAGTGCATGTGCATGCCAGGCGTAAGGGTGCGCGCCCTCTAGGGCACGTTTTCGCGGATCAATGCTGCGCCGCGAATTGTACTACGAAGCGTAAGTGCGGATATTTGTCGCCCGAGGGGCCGCTACTTTGAAGCGCGCCTGCGAATGTGCACAACCAAAACCAGTGGATTCCGAAACGCTCCGACAGGCGGCCTCCTCAAGCATGGCCCGGTCCGATTCCCGGTCGTTCGCAGAAGAAGTCGCCGCGCGTGTACCAGAAAAGCACTCCGTAGCGAAAACAAAGTACAAACAGGACGAAAGAAGGCGACCTCGTTTTCCTCTCAGCGACATCGGAGACCAACGTTTATTGCCGACCGATTCTAAGCCCCTTGCTTCTTCTCCAGCTTCGCCCAAGTATCCTTCAGCGCGATCGTGCGGTTGAATACCGGCCTCCCCGGCTTCGAGTCAGGATCGACGCAGAAATATCCCAGGCGTTCGAACTGATAGCGGCTCCCAGGAGTAGCATTCGCCAGTGACGGTTCCAGCTTCGCGTCGGCAACTATCTCCAGTGAGTTCGGATTGAGATTGTCGAGAACGTCTTTGCCCTCTTCCACGTCACTGGGATTTTCCTTGAGGAACAAGTTCTCGTAGACGCGCACCTCGGCGTCGATCGCGCTAGCCGCTGCGACCCAGTGGATGGTCGCCTTAACTTTGCGGCCATCAGGCGCGTTTCCTCCGCGCGTCGCAGGATCGTAGGTGCAACGCACTTCGATGACTTCGCCCTTCACGTTCTTCACGACGCTCCTGCAGGTGACGAAGTAGCCGTAGCGCAGGCGAACCTCGCGCCCTGGCGACAGACGGTAATACTTCGGCGGAGGAACTTCGCGGAAATCATCCTGCTCGATGTAGAGCACACGAGAGAACGGGACGGTCCGTGAACCGGCGCTCTCGTCTTCGGGATTATTGACCGCGTCCATCTCCTCAACTTTCTCTTCCGGATAGTTATCGATCACGACTTTCAGCGGGCGCAGCACAGCCATCACGCGAGGTACGCGCTTATTCAAGTCTTCGCGCACGAAGTGTTCGAGCATGGCAAGTTCGATCGAACCGGTGGTCTTCGACACTCCAATTGACGCGATGAAATTTCGAATCGCCTCTGGCGTATAGCCGCGACGGCGGATGCCGCTCAGCGTTGGCATGCGGGGATCATCCCATCCACTGACGCGTCCCTCCTGCACTAACTGCAACAGTTTGCGCTTACTCAGGAGCGTGTGGGTTAGATTGAGGCGGTCGAACTCGATTTGCTGCGAAGGGAAGATGCCGAGCTGCTGGATAAACCAGTTGTAGAGCGGGCGGTGATCTTCAAATTCCAGCGTACACATGGAGTGCGTGACCCGTTCCAACGAATCCGACTGCCCGTGGGCGAAGTCGTACATCGGATAGATGCACCACTTATTCCCGGTCCGGTGATGCTCGGCATGCAGGATTCGGTACATGACAGGATCGCGCATATTCAGGTTCGGCGACGCCATGTCGATCTTTGCTCGTAAAACCCGGGAGCCGTCGGGGAATTCTCCGGCCTTCATGCGCTGAAACAAATTGAGATTTTCGTCCGCCGAGCGGTTGCGGTACGGGCTGTCCTTGCCCGGCTCGGTGAGCGTGCCGCGGTATTTGCGAATTTCCTCGGCGGAAAGATCGTCAACGTATGCCTTGCCATCCTTCACCAGCTTCACTGCCCATTCATAGAGCTGATCGAAATAATCGGACGCATAAAACAGTCCGTCCCAAAGGAAGCCGAGCCACTTCACGTCGGCCTGGATGGATTCGACGTATTCGGTCTCTTCTTTCTCGGGATTGGTGTCGTCGAAGCGGAGATTCGTGTGTCCGCCGAATTCGTCGGCCAGTCCAAAGTCGAGGCAGATGGCCTTGGCGTGCCCGATATGCAGATATCCGTTAGGCTCGGGAGGAAAGCGTGTCTGCACCCGGCCGCCAAATTTATTGGTCCTCAGATCGTCGAGAATGATGTCGCGAACGAAGTTAGATGGCCGAGGCTCCGGGGCGGCGTTTTCGCCGGCCTTTTCAGCCTCGGTATCGGACGTTTTCATAGCTCTGATCTTACCGCAAGAAAGGCGAGTCAGACTCCAGCCGACACGACCTGCCCTGGAGCGCCGCCAGCGATCTCTCGTTGCTTCAGTTGTCGGCGGTAATGGACATGCCGCCAGCGCGTCATCTCCACTAGCGGCTTCCAGACTGGATTGACGAGGTCATGCTTGATCAGCAGGTGCCAGAAGTGGTTGGAGCGCTTGTACAGGTACGACATCGCCAGGTAGAGCGGGATGGCCTGCCAGTCTTCGGGTCTTCGACGCCAGATTGAGGCGTGCGAGAACAGGCGCTGATAGATCCAGGCGTATCCCTGCTCAAGTTCTTGCGGGGTCATATGCTTGGGCTGAAAGACGGCGTGGCCTGTGTCGTATAGATTCCAGTCGCGATGCAGGATTCGTCCTTGCGCTTCCATCTGGCGAAACAGGGGCGTCGCGGGATAGGGCGTGAGGATGTGAAATGTCGCGCACTCCAGGCGATTGTCTTCGATCCATTCTGCGGTGCGGGCGAATACGTCTTTGCGATCGTGATCGAAGCCGAGAACGAACGATCCGTTCACCTGAATGCCGAAATCGTGCAGGATACGGACGCGCCGCGCGTAGTCGCTGGTCTTCGGCGTCTTTTTGTGCGAGTCGGCCAGATTGTCATCGGAGAGCGATTCGAAACCGATGAAGACGCCGGTGCATCCGGCCAGCGCCATATTGCGGATCGAGCTCGGGTCGTCGGTGACATCGATAGTGACGGCGGCGCTCCAGATCTTGTTGAGCGGACGTAGCGCGGCGCACAGCTGGTGCAGATAGTCGCGGCGCGAACCCAGATTGTTGTCTACAAAGACCGCGTAGGGCTGGTCGTCAGCTTTGAACTCATCGACTACCTGCTGAGGGTCGCGCATGCGGTACGGCATGCGCAGGCCGTCGGTGGCGAGATAGCAGAATCCGCACCGGTTGTGGCATCCGCGGGTGGCGATCAGGCTGGTGGTGGTCAGAAAGCTGCGGCGCGGGAGAAGAGATCGTTTCGGTGGCGGATCCTCGCAGTAGTCATTCTCATACGTAGCGACGTACCGAGGCTGGAGACTATTCGTCTCGATGTCACGCAGAATGCGCGGCCAGAGTTGCACCCCATCGCCAAGGGCAAGCGCATCCGCATGTGACGCGCATTCCTCGGGGCACGACAGAACATGCAGCCCTCCGAAGATTACTTTCGCGCCCCGGGCGCGGTACCAGTCGGCCAACTCGTAAGCACGTCGCGCGAAGGTCAGATGCACGGTGATGCCGACCACCTGTGGCAGGGGTCGAAACGGCGGTCGTCCATCGAGAAGATTCTCGTCCCAATACTCTACGCGCCAATTTTCCGGTGTGATCGCGGCGAAACTGGTCAGCGCGAGCGTCGGCGTCAGGACGTGCTTGCCGAAGCTGGCATTCGCATCTTTCGGATAGAAGGGATTGATCAGCAGCGCGTAGTGCGGCTCGACTGCTCCGCCGAGTTCGCTGGCATCAAGAACGGGCGCAGTAGTCATTTCGCGTGGAATCCAGCGCTTGGGGACAGGCCGAAGGAACGGATCGTCTGATGCGAGCATGACTGTTACTTTACTGTACAAAGTACTTCATGTCAACAGATTTGTCGACGAGCTCCGCGAAATCGGCGGGGATTCTTGATTGAGAATGATTACAAACCTTGAAACGAACTAAGGGACGGGATTGGAAAAATCAATGGGATCAAGTTCCGTAAACGAATTAAGGGCCGGAAGGATAACCCTCCGGCCCCAATCCGGCACTCAGGCCAGGTCGAAACGATCGAGGTTCATCACCTTGTTCCACGCAGCCACGAAGTCCTTTACAAACTTCTCCTTCGAGTCAGCGCACGCATAGACTTCCGTCAGAGCACGGAGCTGGGAGTGCGAACCGAAGATCAGGTCGACACGGGTGGCGGTCCACTTGACTTGATTCGTCTTGCGGTCACGCCCTTCATACAGGCCTTCGGAAACGCCTTCGACGGAAGTGGACGCCTGCCATTGCGTGCTCATGTCGAGCAGGTTGACAAAAAAGTCGTTGGTCAGCGTCTCTGGCCGTTTTGTGAATACGCCATGTTTGGAGTTTCCGGCATTCGCACCCAGCACGCGCAAACCGCCGACAAGAACCGTCATCTCTGGCGCCGTCAGCTTTAGCAGCTGTGCCCGATCCACCAACAACTCCTCCGCCGACAGGCGCCGGGGCTTGCCGTTGAAATAGTTGCGAAACCCATCGGCAGTGGGTTCGAGGGGAGCGAACGAGTCGACATCGGTCTGTTCTTGAGACGCGTCCATGCGCCCCGCCGTGAAGGGAACCTTCACGTCGTGCCCCGCGGCCTTGGCGGCTTTTTCAACTGCCGCGCAGCCCCCGAGAACGATGAGGTCTGCCAGCGAAACCTTCTTCCCCTTACTGCCATTGGTCTGCGCGCTGTTGAACTCCCTTTGGATTCCTTCCAGAGTCTGCATCACCTTTGCCAATTGGGCCGGCTGGTTGACCGCCCAGTCCCTTTGCGGGGCCAGGCGAATGCGCGCGCCACTCGCTCCACCGCGCTTATCCGAGCCACGGAACGTGGACGCCGATGCCCACGCCGTCGAGACCAGTTGCGAAACGGACAGCCCTGACGCGAGTATTTTCGCCTTCAGAGCTGCGATGTCCTGGTCCCCGATCAGCGAATGGTCCAGGGCGGGGATGGGGTCTTGCCACGGGAGTATTTCCTTGGGAACGAGCGGGCCGAGATAACGTACGATCGGGCCCATGTCACGGTGCGTCAGCTTGAACCACGCCCGGGCAAACGCGTCCGCAAACTGATCTGGATGCTCGAAAAAGCGCCGCGAGATCTTTTCGTAAGCGGGATCGAACCGCAAGGCCAAGTCTGTGGTCAGCATGGTAGGGGCATGACGCTTGGAAGGATCGTGCGCATCCGGAACCGTACCGTTGCCTGCACCATTTTTCGGTGTCCACTGATGCGCGCCAGCCGGACTCTTGGTCAGTTCCCAATCGAAGCTGAACAGGTTGGTGAAGAAGTTGTTGCTCCACTTCGTCGGCGTCGTGGTCCAGGTAACTTCCAAGCCGCTGCCGATAGTGTCCCCACCATGACCTTTGCCAAATTTATTCTTCCACCCGAAGCCTTGATCCTCAATGTCGGCACCTTCTGGTTCGTTGCCCACATATTGAGCGGGAACGGCAGCGCCGTGAGTTTTGCCGAAGGTGTGACCTCCGGCAATGAGCGCAACCGTCTCTTCGTCGTTCATCGCCATGCGGGCGAAGGTCTCGCGGATGTCGCGTGCCGCGGCAATCGGATCCGGCTTTCCATTCGGCCCTTCCGGGTTCACATAAATCAGGCCCATTTGTACGGCCGCGAGCGGATTCTGGAGATCACGGTCGCCGCTGTAGCGCTCGTCCGCCAGCCACGTCCCCTCAGGTCCCCAGTTCAACTCTTCGGGCTCCCACACGTCCGCGCGCCCGCCACCAAAACCGAATGTCTTGAAGCCCATCGATTCCAATGCGACGTTGCCGGCGAGAATCATGAGGTCGGCCCAGGAGATTTTCCGGCCATACTTCTGCTTGATCGGCCAGAGCAGCCGGCGGGCCTTGTCCAGGTTCACATTGTCCGGCCAGCTATTGAGGGGCGCGAAGCGCTGCTGTCCGGCTCCGGCACCGCCGCGGCCATCGCCGATGCGGTACGTGCCGGCGCTGTGCCACGCCATACGAATGAACAGTGGCCCATAGTGGCCAAAGTCGGCCGGCCACCACTCCTGCGAGTCCGTCATCAGGGCATGCAGATCTTTGATCACGGTATTCAGGTCGAGAGTCTTAAACTCTGCGGCGTAATTGAACTCCTTGCCCATCGGATCGGACTTTGGAGAATGCTGGTGCAGGACGTTCACGTTCACCTGATTCGGCCACCAGTCAGCATTCGTGTGGGATTTGCGAGCGCCGTGCGCTACCGGGCACTTGCCTTCGGGTGTCGTGCTTTTGTCTTTAGCTTCCGGGGAAACGCTCCCCGATGAAGTCGCGAGTGTGTTTTCCATAAATTTATTTTCCTTTACTGAATCGAAAATGGAATGAATCAAAAATGCGACGAACTCTTCGCATTGGTCCTGAAATGCTGCATCACGTGCTGGTTGCTACTCCAGCGAGAGCGAGAGCGACCAGAACTTAAGTCATAAGAATCTCCAGTCTTACGTGCAGCCTTGCAACTACTTGGTGGCACAGCGCCGACAAAGGCCAAAGACCTCGACCAGAGGTTGCGTCAAGTCAAAGCCATCCGGAAGCTGCCGCGAGAGACGTTTGAAATCGATGAACTCGCCTTCGATATCCTGCACCGACTTGCAGCGCGAACACACCAGGTGATGGTGAGGTTCGAGATTGCCATCCACGAGCAGGGTCGAGGCATGGGGCGAGACTTCTCGCAGCAGACCGCGCTCCACGAAAAGCCTTAGATTGTTGTAAACCGTGGCTAACGAGATGGAAGGAAGCTTCCGCCGTACGGCGGCGTAGATCTTTTCCGGGGAATGGTGTCCATGAGAGGCCACGACAGCTTCATAGACAACCCGGCGCTGGTGCGTGGCGGCCAAGCCGCGCTTCCATGCCAGCTCGCGAAACTGCTCGTGGGTTAAACGCATTGTGAGAGACTACTGATTATCGAACAAGAATTATTATAAAACAGAAGCACAAGTTCCAACAGCTCCATAAAGAACGAGTTCCCGCCAGCAGAACTACGCCTCAAAATGGTTTAGATTCACCAGGACCAGTGTGGATTACAAAAATTAAGAAATCGCGGGTCGTCTTTTACGCTATCTTCCGAATCGCCTGGCCGATGCGCGCCAATGTCGTCTCCCGTCCCAGCACTTCGAGAGTCTCAAACAAAGGCGGTGCGTTCTTGCGTCCACAAACTGCAACGCGGATAGGCTGGAACATTTGTCCGGCCTTGATGCCCAGCTCCTGCGCAGCTGCGCGCAAGCCTTGGTCCAGGGGGTCGTGTTTGAATTCGACGTTCGCCAGCACTTCCTTGGCTCGCTGCAGAACTTTCTGCGCCATGGCTGCATCGCCCTTTTGCGGGATGAGTTCGGCTGGATCGTACGGCGGCAGCTGATCGACAAAGAAGAAGTCGGCGGCGGTAAGCACGTCGCGGAGCAGCTTGATCCGCTCTCGTATGAGCGGCGTGATATTAAGCATTTTTTCCGGACTGACATTAAAGCCGGCTTCGCGCACGACCGGCAGCAGGCGCTGGCTCAGGTCTTCGATGGGCAGAGCGCGAATGTGCTCGGCGTTGAGCCAGAGAGCCTTGGAGTCAAAAGTATCTTCGGGGACGGCATTGGCGGGCAAGAGTGCCCGCCCCACATCATCCCGCTCCTTGAAGTTCACCACCGCGTTCGCGCGATTGATGCCTTCGAGCGAGAAGGCATCAATCAACTCTTGCACGCTCATCCGTTCGCGGTCGTTTTTCGGCGACCAGCCCAGCAGGCACAGGAAATTGATGAAGGCTTCGGGCAGAAATCCCGCGTCGCGGTATGTAGTTACGCTGACGATTGGGCCGTGGCGGCGCTTCGACAGCTTCGTTCCGTCGGGCGCAACCAGCAGCGGAAGATGCGCGAACTGCGGGGGTCTGAAGCCGGCGGCTTCGAATATCAACACGTGCTTGTATGTGTTCGACAGATGGTCCTGGCCTCGGATGATGTGACCGATGCGCAGATCGGCATCGTCGGCGCACGAGGCCAGGTGATACGTCGGCATGCCATCGGAGCGTAACAGGGCGAAATCCTCGATGTCGGCAGCCGCCTTCACCTGCTCGCCATACACGGCGTCGCTAAAAATCACAACCCGCCCGGCCTCGCGCGGCACGCGGAAGCGCAAGGCATACGGTTCTCCCGCCGCGGCCCGCCGATCGCTCTCTTCCCGTGAAAGTTCGCGCATCCCGGGATTGAACAACCACGTGCCTTGCGCGCCGGATCGTTCGCCGTCTCCGGTGTGAGCGGGCGTGAAGTCGCGGTAGGCGAGTCCTTTCTGGAAGATGGCATCCGCCATTTGCCGATGCAGTTCTCCGCGTTGAGACTGCTTGTATTCTTCATCCCAGCTTAAGCCCAGCCATTTAAGTCCTTCAAAAATGGAATTGACCGAGGCATCGGTGTTCCGTTCCACGTCGGTATCGTCGAGACGCAAAATCATCGTCCCGCCATTCCGGCGGGCGTACAACCAGTTAAAAATGAAGGTCCGGGCACTGCCGACGTGCAGGAATCCGGTGGGCGACGGTGCAAAGCGCACTCTGGGCTTGCCTTGCGACAGTGAATTCAAAACTTCGGGCATATTAGAGATCGCGACTACGAAAACCCTGGTATGCAGCGCGGCATCTCCTGGAGAGAGGATTGCTAGCGCCGTGAGGTTCGATTGCCCAAGCCTTCGATGGTACGGGCAAGTAAAAAAGGTCGTCAAGCGCAGCGCCATAACAATTTGGACGCAACCCTTTGATTTCAAAAGATATCGAATGGCTGGGACTGTACTTAAATCTTATTGTGTTCCCCGAGGCGATGTGAAAACATTAACACACTGTTTCCCCCCTAAACTGAGCCAGAGGGTTTGGCCAGAGGTGTCTTCAACGGCCCTATGAACAGTGTCGTCATCACCACGGTTTTAATCCCAGGTTTTGTCTCGGTCCTGCTGTTTCTGGTTTTCACTTATCTTCACGAGCAGAGCCGGCAAGCCTACTTCCGCGCGTGGCAACTGGCTTGGGCCGCTTATTCCCTGCACTACATTCTCGATACGTTTCCAAAGTCTTCTGTCGCGTTTTTTGTGAGCGAGCTATTTCTGGTCGCGATGGCGTTGTGTATTTTCGTTTCGACGCGGCTGATGCGCGGTTCGTATCGTTTCCAATGGTATGACGCGGTGGTGGGAACGATCGGGGTCGCGCTCGCTTGCCTTACGCTGCGGGGGCACATTGTTAACGGGGTGTTCCGCCCAGACGCTCAACCCGCGGTACGTCTGGGCTTAGGTCTGGCCGCGATCCTGCTCTACTGTTCGGCTGTCTTTTATTTGAACAGCCATCGCCGCAAGTCTCTCGCCTTCTGGGTGCTCGCGGCTTCGCTGGCCTTCTGGGCTGTGCTGATGGGCGTAGGGCAGCTGCAGAATCCCTGGACGGAAATGTTCGGCAATGCCAGCCGTTTGTTCGGCCCCGTTCCACAGATGCTCCTGGGCATTGCCATGGTGATGGTGCTGTTTGAAAATCAGCGCAACGCAGTGCAGGAAAATACGTTGGCTCTCTCGACTCTGGGTGTCGACCCGCGGAGGCTGCTATTCGCCGAAGACCTGGTGCCCAGCATGCAAGCCGCGCTGGAGCGCTTGCGGAGCGCCCTGCCGATGGAACGCGCAGCCATATTCGTTACCGAACGCTGGCGCGGTCTGTTGCCTTCGGTGCAACACGGTTTTGAGCCGGGATTCTTAGCTGCTCTGGAAAGTAGCGGTGCTGGAGATTACATCTGCGAACTGGCGTACCGGCGCAACGGAGTCTTCACCGTGCAGCACCTGGCCGAGATGACCGAACCATTCCCTGTGTCGTCGGTGGGAACGTTCGCGGAATTGAAGAGGATCCTTGCCGAGGCGGGAGTTCGCAATCTGACCGCGGTCAGTCTGCAGACTCGCGAGCACAATTTCGGGGTGATCTTGTTCCCGCACGCCGAACGCCGCGCTTTCGGTTCGTCGGGGCCTCGCCTCATGGTAGGACTCGCCTTGCAACTGGGGCTGACGCTGGAAAACTACGTGGTCAGTCACGATGCGCATCGGCGCACGAAAGAGTACGAGCTGTTAACCGAGATCGGGAAGGCGATTAGTTCACGCCTCGACCAGGACGAAATCCTTCGCACCATCCAGGTCGAACTGGGCCAGATTTTCGATACCAGTCACTTCTATATCGCGTTTCAGGAGGGAGAAGACCTTCGCTTCGAGCTTGAAGTCAGAGATAATCGCGTTCTGCCCAAACGCACTCGTGAATTGAGAAATGCTTTCAGCGAATATGTGATTCGCACCGGCGAACCGCTGCTCATCCGCTCCGATCTGGAGACCGTACGGCAGAATCTAGGGATTGGTTATATTCCGGGGCGTCCTGCTAAGTGCCTCATCGCCGTCCCCATCTTTATGGGCAAGAAAGTGGCCGGCGTTATGGTCGCGATGAATCCCGACCGCGAATTCGTCTTCGAGCAGCGCGACCTCGACGTGCTGGCCACGGCAGCAGGGCAGGTTTCGGTCGCGGTAGAGAATGCCCGCTTATTTGCGGACGAACAGCGACGCTCACGCCAACTCGCGTTCCTCAACAACGTTTCCCGCACCGCCATCTCCAGCGATGATCCGGTGCATATGCTGGCCCAGATCGTGACGGAAATTCAAAAGAATTTCAGCTTCGATCATATTGGAATCGGATTGCTCGACTATGGTACCAAGGAAATCGAGATCAAAGCGGAAGCAGGAGCGACGGCGCATGCCGTGGGCAAGCGTATTCCTCTGGGCACCGGCATTCTTGGCCGTGTGGCGCGCACCGGTGAACGCGCGATGGTACAGCACGCCTTGCCCGGCAATCTAACCGGGATTCTTCCCGATTCTCGCGCTATCCTTTGCATTCCGATCAACTACGGCGAATCGCTGCTGGGCGTGCTGAATATTGAAAGCCGCAACGAGAATGCTTTTTCGCCGCAGGACGTTCTGATTCTCAACACGCTGGCCGATTTGCTCGCCACTGCGCTGCATAATGCGTTTGTCTTCCAAAAGCTGCAGCAGCAATCGATCACGGATGGCCTGACGGGAATCAAGACTCGCCGTTTCTTCTGGGAAGCCTTGTCGGCGGAGTGGAAGCGCGCATCGCGCTCCGGACGGCCCTTCTCCGTTGTGCTGATCGACCTCGACAAATTCAAAGAGGTCAACGACACGATGGGTCACTTCGAGGGCGATCTCGTGCTAGCCCGCGTGGGGCGGCTGCTCGAGCAAAAGTCCCGGACGTCGAATGTGGTCGCCCGTTATGGCGGCGACGAATTCATCGTCCTGATGCCGGAGACCGGCGCCGAACAGGCTCAGGTCCTGGCCGAGCGCTTGCGTCAGTGGCTGGCCGGCGATCCCATGCTGGCTGAGCACCACATTACCGGCAGCTTCGGAGTTGCCAGCTTCCCTATGCACGGATTCTCCATCGAAGACATTATTCGAGTAGCCGACGCAGGTATGTACGTTTCCAAGCGCTCCGGTGGAAATTCCGTCTCGACGGCGCAGGAATACGTCGAGGGTCAGGACTTTGCCCGGCAGCGCCAACAAATCTCGGCGTATATCGAAGGCTTCCTGCAGCGCGAACAAACCGGACCGGAGCATCTGGAGGAGTTAACTTCGACTCTCTATAAACTTTGCGGCGGCGATGAAAATTGCAATGTTCCAGTGCTAAAGGAAGCGATCGAATCGCTCAGCCGGGCTGCCGAGTCGCGCGAACTGCAAACCGCCGGCCACGGCGATCTGGTGGCGCGCTATACGGAAGTGATTGCGCGGGCCCTCGGCCTCTCATCGGAAGAAACGGCCGACCTCGTTTATGCCGCCCGGGTTCACGACGTTGGCAAGATTTTCATTCCCGAGCGAATCCTCAACAAACCGGGACCCCTGACCGACGATGAGTTTCTTCAGGTAAATATGCACGCTCATGTCGGCGCGGAGATTGTGGGAACCATTCCGCACAGCCACATAATGCGAGAGGCCATCGAACATCACCACCAACGCTTTGACGGCAGCGGCTATCCCGACGGCCTACGGGGCGAAGAGATTCCGCTGTGGGCGCGTATTATCGGCCTGACGGACGCTTACGCCAACATGGTCACCGAGCAATCGTTCTCCGCTGCCCGAACGCCGGAGCAAGCCCTCGACGAACTGTCTAAGATGAGCGGAACGCGCTTCGATGGCATGTTGGTACGCCTCCTCCTGCGCGGGCTGAAGTCGGAGCGCATGTCTTCGGGGACCGGAGACTGACTCTTCAACTTGCAACAGCAAACGAGAACCTAGAAACTAGTCTGCAATGTCCATTCCTCTTTCTCTTTCTAGCAAGGTCGCCCTCATTTCTGGCGGTTCGCGCGGCATTGGCGCAGCTACGGTACGCATGTTCACCTCTGCAGGCGCGAAGGTCGCATTCAGTTACCGCAGTGCCCGCTCGCAGGCAGAAGCGCTGGCCAAAGAATGTGGCGCAGCTGTGTGCCATCCGATCGCGTCTGATTTGAAAAACCCTGAAGCGGCTCGGGCATTGGTCGCGGAAACCGTGCGGCATTTTGGTCAACTCGACATTCTTGTCGCCAATCACGGCGTCTGGCCACCCGAAGACGTGCCTATCGAGCGGATGTCCGACGAGCAGTGGCGCTCCACCATGTCGATTAATCTCGATGGGGTCTTCGGCCTGGTCAAATACGCGGTAGCGCAGATGAAGGCGCAGCCGCGCAAAAACTCTACGGCTGGCCACATTGTGCTCATCAGTTCCACCAGCGGACAGCGTGGCGAAGCGTTCCACTGCGACTATTCCGCTACCAAGGGCGCGCTGATCAGCATGACGAAGGGGCTGTCGACTGAACTGGCATCCGCGGGCATTTACGTAAACTCCGTTGCGCCTGGCTGGGTAGACACAGAGATGAGCGCGGCCGCGCTTGAAGATCCGAAAAGCGGCGAAGAGATTCGTAATACTATTCCTCTGGGGCGCGTGGGGAGGCCGGAGGAAATTGCCGCTCCGATTCTGTTCTTGTGCACCGAACACGCCAGTTTCATCACGGGAGAGGTTTTCAACGTGAATGGTGGCGCGGTCCTCACGGGATAGAAAAGGCTCTCCAACGCGCGCGAGCGGCGTGCTTTCCATCCTTTTCCTGCATCCAAAGAACGAGAGGAGCTTCACTGGCTCAGGCGGAAAGTCCACTGGAAACGCTACAATTCTTATTGCGCGTGGTTCCTCCCTCAACCGAAATGAAACGGTTTGTGCAGATTCTGGTTTTGGTGTGTTCGGTCGGCTGCCATGCTTTGGGCCATGCTCAAAGCACAGGGCCTCAGTCGCCGAGTCCCGCGCCACCCCAACCCGCACCCGCGCCCGCCATTTCGCCAGATCAGGAGAATGCTCGCAAGGCGAAGGCCATCATCGACCAAGGAATTCAAGCACTAGGGGGAGACACTTATCTCACCATTCGCGACCGGGAGCAACAAGGACGCGGCTACAGTTTTCACCACGGCCGCCCCAACGGCAGTGGCGGCGTGTTCTGGAGCTTCACCGAGTTTCCCGATAAAGAGCGGATCGAACTTACCAAAGAGCGGGACATCGCGGAACTCTACGCCGGCAACAAGGCGTGGGAGATCACGTACAAAGGGCCGCATCCCATAGAACAAAAAGATCTCGACGACTACCTGCGCCGGCGTCGCTTCTCGCTCGACGCCGTGCTTCGAACCTGGGTCAACGATCCCACTGTCGTACTTCTGTTCGACGGCTTCGCCGTGGCCGCGCAACACCCCGCACAGCAGGTCACGCTGATCAATGCACAGGATGAAAGCGTCACCATTTATTTCGATAACGACACCCACCTGCCGGTCAAGAAGTCGTTCTCCTGGCGCGATCCCGTCGATCGCCAGAAAAATCTGGAAGAAGAAGTTTACGAGAACTACCGCCAGGTTTCCGGTGTGATGGCGCCCTACAACCTGACTCGCTATTTCAACGGGGATATGACCAGCCAGCGCTTCCTCAATTCGGTCACAATTAATCAGGGACTCGACGAAACCATGTTCGACCCTCACTCCGGCTACAACCCTAACAAGCCAACCAAGCAAAACAGTAAACGCTAATTTACGATGTATTGGTCCCTGAGTTCCCGAATATTTTCAAGGTCGGAGGTCTTAAGCTCGATAACACATACTTTCAATTACGGTTAGCTGACTTTTCCTAGGATTTTCCGATTCAGGAACAGTTTGCACATCGCCACGCACTGTGGCTAATTTGCCACAGCCAGTTTTCGTAGAGATGGGCGTAGTCTAGTTCATTCATTCAGCACAAACTTGTCCTTCTTGACCCCAGAGCAAACAATACGCTCCGCGGTGGAGTGCAGCGGCATCGGCCTGCATAGCGGCGCTCCTGTTTCCATGCGTATCCTGCCCGCGCCATCGGGCACGGGTATCGTCTTCCGCCGCATCGATCTCGATGGTTTCGAAATCGAGGCCATCAGCCGCAATGTAGCCCGCGTCAGTTATGCCACCAGCCTTATGAAGAAAGGCGTATTCATTTCCACCACGGAACACGTGCTCTCCTCCTTCATCGGCATGGGAATTGATAACGCGATCGTCGAACTAGACAACCTTGAATTGCCCATCCTCGATGGCAGCGCGCGTCCCTTTGTCGAGATGATTCAGAAGGCAGGCACGCGTAAGCAGCGCCGTCCCCGCAAGTATTTGAGGATTCGCCGCGAACTGGAGATGCGGGAGGGAAATAAGTTCATCGCCGTGTATCCCGCGGAAACCTATTCTGTTTCCTATTCGATCAATTTTCCACATCCGCTGATTGGAAAAGAAACCTTCCAGGTGGAATTGACCAACGGAAGTTATGTGAGGCATATTGCGGGCGCGCGCACTTTTGGTTCGCGCCAGGACGAGCAGGCCATGCGCGACATGGGGCTGATTCGAGGCGCCTCCAGCGAGAATTGTATCGTGCTTACCCGCGACGGCATTGAGAACGGCCCGCTCCGCTTT
>Ga0185299_10003328_pt1 | contig 21744 bp, 21 predicted proteins | sample PaiPotPPA55metaG_FD_128002 | JGI IMG/M metagenome (GOLD analysis project Ga0185299, IMG submission 128002) | Iron sulfur acid spring bacterial and archeal communities from Banff, Canada, to study Microbial Dark Matter (Phase II) - Paint Pots PPA... ... | reverse complement strand
AGCAACAGCAAGGCGAGATCCCACTCGCGGAGCTTTTGCGTTGCCGGATACGCTATTTTACCGATGGAGGCATCCTCGGTAGCCGGGCCTTTGTGCAAGAACAATTCACCCGCTGCAGACAAATCCTCTCTTCTTCGCAATCCGATCGTGGCTACCGACTGCGCGTCATTGCCGGCGACCAGATCTGGGCGCTCCGCAATCTCCGTCTCCGACCGGTCAGCTAGCCCAGCATTCTAGGCTGTGTGCAGCTCGAGCCACGTCCCGCAGCCGCGGCTCCGAACGCTCCTCCCGCTTTAAAGCTCTCCCTAGGAGCTCTCGCAAACAGTCACGCCCTATTTTTCCGCCCGACAGCATCTTCTCTTTCTTCAAAGCGGGACACGTCAATTTATCCGAGACAGATGTGTAATCAGTAGGGGCCGCTAATTTGTTCTGATTCAGGTGTCTATTAACTATTAACCTGTCCCCAATCCGGTTCCTTGCGGGCACACGACCAACCCGAATTCCACAATCAGATACCAGGTTAGTTGCGGTTATCGGACGCTGGACGTCGGACGCCGGTAATGAGAGCTCAGCCTGAAAAGGGGTCAGTCAACAATTGACCTGTCCCCTTTTTCGGATCGATCCGGTTCTCCCGCATTTTTGAAAGCCAGCGAGAACAACTGTTCCAGCTGGCGCGAGGATATTCAGAAAGTCATCCTCCATGGCTGGTAGAAGGTGGATCTCAGCGGGTCGGAAATTCAGCTTCGCGGCCATCGCCCACCAGGATCGGCAATAGGACACAAACTCTCGCGGCACCCGAGTCTACCGAACTACTTTAAGATCCGGCGATACCTGGATTCGAAAAAAAAGACGCCGTAGCGTTGCTCGACAGGCTTCGGCATGTAAACCGCGACCGTGGCAATATACTTTCGGTTCGTGGCCTTAAATATTTCTTTCACGTCCGAATGGACTTTATCGCCAACCTTCTCTGCAGATTCCCCCGGAAATCTTCCCATGACGGTAGATTCGGGAAGGCTAGCCGCTCCTCCATTGTCCGCCGATGCCGTTCCGGCAAGACCGATTTTGCTAAGCTCAGCATAGACTTCCTGATAGACTTTTTCCGAATTTTCCTTGGGAACGTCATGCAGGTCGAATTTAACGGTAACAAGACAACTCATTATGTCTTTCTAATCCGCCTGTACCCTCGAATTTCAGGATATTCGCGAAATCTTGTGCGTATCGGAAGCGATCCAGCGCATCGGGGGGAATAGGTCCGATCATTAGCAGGTTATAAGCACCAGCGACCGCGCGTTTGGTGGGTTGCTGACCGTGAACAGGAGAGCTTCGGATAGGGACAGGTCAACTGCTTTGTGGGCCATTGTGCAAAGGCGTGTTGTCGAATGAGTTAAGCGAGCTTGCCGGACAAACGACCAGCGTGGTTGGTAGCACCATCGGAGACAAATGACCTGTCGCGATTTGCGGATCCCCTCCTCTTCGGCCGCACCACTTCGTTCTCTGGGTCCAACCCTTCGAAGGCTTTCTCCGCCCTATTATTCAGATCGATTCGAGATTGTCCGAGACCAAATTTTACCCGCCAGGCGTTTCGTTCAGTCGAATAATTGACCTGTCCCTTATTCACTCTCCCTAGGATATAACTTCGAAAGCCCTTTTCGCTCTTAATTGCCTGTCATTCAAGCTATGCACCCGCCGAGATTCGAACTCAGAACCTTCTGATCCGTAGTCAGATGCTCTATCCAGTTGAGCTACGGGTGCGAAACAGGATGGGAAGGGTACCGCTCGAGGGGGCAAAGTCAAGGGCGTTGATAATGGCAAGGCGCACGATTCTACCGGGCAACTTTGCTCACGTTTTGGAGTTTCGAGGACGACGACGAGGACGCTTATTCATCGCCCCAGGTAGAATTCTGGAGAACGATGCGATAACCATCGGGGTCTTCGAAGGTCACTCCGTTGCGATCCCAATAGGGATTGAAAGAGGGCACGGGTTCGAAACCCGCGGTTCGCATCGATTAAAGAGAGGTTTCCCATTCATTTCGATCAGGGAGATAAAAGACCAACAGGTTGTCCGGGGTGGGCGCACGTCCTGCCGAATGTCCGTGCGCATGAGTGAACTCCAAATGATAAGGCGCACCTGGACGGCCTAGCATCACGCCATCGAATCCGTCGTGGTTTTCGAAACGATACAGGATCTCCAAGCCTAGTCCGTCACGGTAGAAACGGATCAGCGCATCAAGATGATCGGTGGGCCGGGCTACACGTAACGCCGGAAAATCGCTCATGAGGCTCGGTCGAAGGATTCGGCATTCATGGTTTCGCGTTCCCGAACTGCTGATACAGATCTTGGCCTAGTTTTCGCAACGCGGCATCGGCGCCTTTGCCCCCGATATTGGTCATGATCACGAATCCGAAATCGTTCTGAGGCCAAATCGTCACAACCGCAAGATTCGCATTGTTTGATCCGGTGTGAGTAAGAGCTGGCTCGGGGGCCCAGCTTTCGAGAACCTGGCCCCAGCCTAGCGCGTATTTACCGGTCTTGGGAGTACCCGGAGCAGCGTCTTCACGTACCCCAGTATCAATAACGGGTGTATGCAGCTTCTTGAGGATCTCCGGTGAAACCAACGCCGGGGGCCGTTTCCCCTCGCCTGCCTGCCACGCCGCCCATTTTGCAAAATCGAGCACGGACATATGAATGGTGCCGGCAGGGCCGAGGATGAGTGGATTGTCGCCATTGGGAACATCGCCTTCGGTTTGCCATCGATGATGAAATGCCCAAGGGTTGCGTCCACTTGGCCCAGACTGGCTTGCGGGCCAAAGCCGGCGCTCTGGAAACCCATCGGTTCGAAGATCTTTTCTTCTACCAATTCTTCCCAGGTCTTCCCGCTTAGCCGCTCAAGAATAACGCCAGCGAGGGTATACCCGAGGTTCGAATAAGAGAATTTACTGCCCCGCGGATGATCTAGCGGTTTTGGCGCCGTCTCTTTCAGCATCCAGTAACGGACATCATCCATGTTACCGTCTTGCTGATAGGAACGGTTAACCAGATCGAGCAAGTCCTTATCGGCCAGGCCGCTCGAATGGGAGAGTAATTCCTCCACGGTGATCTTAGCAAACTCAGGATCCATCGTCTCTTTGAGCTCAGGAAAAATCTCAGCCAGCGTTGAATCCCACCGCAGTTTGCCTTGTTGCACGTACATACCGGCCAGTAAAGCCGTGAAAGCTTTGCTATCAGATCCAAGATGAAACTTGTCATCGATGGTGACCGGAAGGTTCTCCCCCGCCCTGCGGGTGCCAACCGCTCCGGCGGCAATAATGTCTCCATTTTTGAAAGCCGCTGCCGACAAAGCGGGTAAACCGAACTCTTTCAAATAAGGTTCGAGGGTCGAGTTTAAAGATTGCGGCTGATCGGCGGCATACGTGGTAATTGAGAAAGCAACGAGATTGATTAACCCAGGAATCGTTAGTAGACGGTTCATTTCACTCCGGTACCGCCGGATGATGCAGGCCCAACGAGACAAAAGTCCAGACAATCGGCTGACTCCTTTACCTCTGCCCGCCTTTTCTTCCAGGCTACGGCGAACAGGTCGGGATAAGCTCGACATGTCCCAACAGCCGGCCTTCGTTTTTTTCGCTAACCAACTCGACGATACCACGCCACTCTGGCGCCGCTTTCAGGGCGCGTCGCTTTCTAATACCTAACCCAGGGGTTAAAACCCCTGGCTGAGTCCTGTTGCCCCTTCGGGGCAGAAGACCGCCTCGTCCCGGGATCGCGGGAAGGCAGCTCTCCACTTTGTGACTCAGGCAATGCCGATCTTTTCTCGAGCCAAAGCATCACTGAGGCCAAGAGCAAGATCGCTCCGGACCTGTGCCCAGTCCTGATAACGATCGGTCCAAGCGCGTAACTGGAACACGATCGCGCCGGCGGTGAAACTGGTTACATACACCTGCGGCGCCGGTTCCTTGGCGATGCCTGACTGGCTCGCCGCCGCGGTTTTAAGGAGCTCAACGATCCGCTGAGAATCGGTGCCCGGCAGGATATTGACGGAGACTTCGATGGCTCGCGCCCGGTCTGAGAACGTCCAGTTGGTTACTTGATTTGCGATTAATGATCCATTCGGCACAATGATTTCTGAGCCGTCCGCGGTCCGGATCACACAGGCCCGGATACCAATTCGACGGACTTCACCCACGGTGCCTCCGATCTCAATAACGTCCCCAATCTTAATCGGACGTTCGAACAGCAAAATCAGGCCGGAGACGAAATTATTAATGACATTTTGTAAGCCGAATCCGACCCCGACACTGAAGGCGCCGGCTAAGATGGTGATCTTGGTTAAATCGATTCCCAGCGCGCCCAGGGCAACGAAAAAACCGACGAGCAAGATCGAATAATGAACTATGGTCGAGATCGCGTACGGCAACCCGCGTTCAAGCCGGAAGTGCTGGAACACATCTTCTTCCAACAGAAAACGCAAGAACTTCGAGACCAGAAATGATGCCCATACGGCGATCGCAAATGCCAGGACTCGTCCCAAAGAAATATCGAGTGAACCAATCGCAATGTGGGCATTGAGAACTTCTCCTATCCTGGCCAGGAGCGGGTTGCGTAGACCAAAGAAGTTCAGGATCAAATCCAACCACAAAAGGAAGGCAAGGAACTCGAGAACCCGGCAGGTTCGCCGGTGGAGCATATCGCGGTGAAGTTGGACAGCGTGCAGAGCACCGAGCGGCCGCACTTGTAAGCCGATGATGAGAAAGCCTTCTAGAACCCTGATCACAACATAGAATAGAGAGGCCAGAAAGACGCTCCGGACATAAAGGATGCCCAAGAGGTTCGCCAAGTTCAGGTAACCCAGAATATTGGCCAGGATCGCGGCCGGAAATATGACGAGTCCTATCTTGGCGATGATTCGCAACACCCGGAAAAACCTGGTGGTCGCTCCGGCTTGAGCTGTGCCTATCTTTCCGCTCCGGAACAACCAGATCAAAAAGATGAATCCGCCCAACGTTTCTACCAGAAAAAAGAACCGGGATAGAGCCGGTAACGAGGCAGCTAAGACCCGGAGCTGGGTGACTAAATACAAACCGGCCAACGCGTAAAGGATCGGAAATAGATTACGCTCTAGTAACCGTCGAAGAATCAACACGGTCGGAACTAAAGCGACCGCTCCCATCAACGCTTGGATCCAACGTGGCGCTTCCAAATACACCGTCGGGATAAGCACCGTTGACAGGACAAACGCGGTTGAGATGGGAAGATCGAGAATCGGCACTGCCCGCTGTAAGGCAGCCTCTGTGAGTTTACGGAGCCGGCGCCGCAGCCATTGAATAAAAATCGCGAGAAGAGCAATGGCAACCGCGTGCAGCACAAAAGAGAAAGGTAGCCGCTGAACGAACGCGGTGGTCGCGCCCCATTGCGCAGAAATGCTCTCCCCACTCCGAGTTTGCCATTCGTTCGTCAAAGTGGCTGGAGCAGTCCAGATCGGTTGACCATCTCGCACCAACAAATCTTTGAGCGCCTGACTCTGCGCTCGGGCAATGGCCGCGACCGCGGTTCGGATCCGGGCGTCTTCGAGCAAGAGGCTGCTTTCCAGGGTCAAAACCTGGGTCCGATCAGAATCTGCCCCTCGTTGAGCCTTGTTGATCGCGTCAAGCACACTCTGAACCCGTTGCAGGACCACCGGCGGCATCGCGACTTGCGCTGCAGATTGCAGGGTGGTTTGCCAGAGCTGGTTCATCTGGGCCAGACGAGCGATTTGAGTCTCCAGATTCGACGCCCGTTGGGCTAAGTCCTGCTCCGAGCTCGACAGATTATCGGCAAAGGTCTGCCAGGTCGTTCTTAGCCGGTAAAGTAGATCGAGGGACGGGTTCCCGGCCAGAATTCTGTTATCCTCCGCCATTCGCGCTTCGATCTCGTTCTCGAGGTTAGAGAGACCATCTGCCGTAGCCTGCAGAGTACCTCTATCTTTGGAGACGCTGTCCTCGATTTGACGTAACTCGCCAAAGGCAGCCTCCGCTTCGGAAGGAGCTCTAGCCAAGGGAATCGGGGTTGGCGTCGCGGTCGCCGCTGGTGATGGGGATGGCGACGGTAACGGCGAGCCAGACGTATCTTGGCTTTGGGCCAGAGGGCTACCGATGACCAAAACAAGAGCCACTAGCGCGATAACGAAGATCGATTGCTTACGGGCAAGTGTCATGGTCTTGAGAAAAGCGAAATGACAAATCACAAATGACAAATGACAGATGGCAGCGCGGCCGCTTTTCTCAAGCAAGAGCTGCAAAGCGCGACAAGATCTGAAAATTCTCGCGCAAAGCCGCAAAAGTAAGACAGAGAAAGGAATAGCCGCGAAAAGGCACAAAAGACGCAAAAAAAGGAGGACCTAAAATTCGGCAAATAGATCGTCACTGAGGGGCTCTGGATCGATTGAAACTTTCTGGCTCGATGGCTACCACGCGCTGTCGTCTTACGATTCAGTTTTTTTTGCGCATTTTGTGCCTTTTTGCGGCTATTTCTGCTTTCTCTCTTAGCTTTGCGCCTTTGCGGCTTTGCGTGAGATTTTCTTCTTCGTTTTTGGTTCGATTACCGGGTAGTTCCCGGGATACAAACGGGGACGTGGAAGAACGACACCCGCCATTGCTTTGGCAATTGGTCATGCTGCTGGCTTCGGTCATTACGGTGGCTACCTTGGCGCTCTCGATTTCGATACAGTTACCCGCGGACGTTGAGTCGATGTTACGCTGGGCCGATACAGCGGTTTGCGGAATCTTTTTTTTGGATTTCCTGCTGCTGCTTCGCCTGGCCAAAAACAAAAGGAAATATCTACTGACGTGGGGCTGGATCGGTTTGTTATCCTCGGTTCCGCTCGTACCGACCCTGCAATTGGCGAGATTTTTCCGGATTCTCAGGATTCTTCGGTTACTTCGAGGTGTTAAATCAGCGGCCACCCTCGTTCAGGAACTGACAAAGAGCAGACGGCAGACGGCCACGTTTGCTATCCTGTTGTTAACCGGAATAACCATCACTTTTTCGAGCATTGCGATCCTCATTGCCGAAAAAGGGCGAGGACAGATCGATAAGCCTGGCAAGGCACTGTGGTGGGTGTATTGAGACGATTGCGACAGTGGGATATGGAGATGTCGCTCCGCAAACCACTTTAGAGAGAATCGTCGCAGGCATCACCATGATAATGGGCATCGCCATTTTCGGGTCGTTGACGGCAGTGATTACCAGTTTGGTGCTCGAGCCGGCGAAGGAGACGAATGATCCGATTCTAGCGAAACTAGACAAGCTGGAGGAAGAGATTGCAAAGCTCAGGAGCCGTTTAGAAGAGAGCTAGCGAACAGCGCGCAAGAAGACAGGGATAGCCGCAAAAAGGCGCAAAAAGCTCAAAAAGGAAGACTTGAAATTCGTTACAGAGACCTTCACTGCGGCGCTATGGATCCACTGAAACTCTCTGGGTCGATGGCTACCTCACTATGTCGTCTTACGATTCATTTTTTGTGCTTTTTGTGCCTTTTCGCGGCTATTCCCATCCTCGCTTTATTTTTGCGCCTTGGCGGCTTTGCGCGAGATTTGACTTATCAATGCGGTACCTGGTCAAAGCACGCGTTAAACCTGGGCAAGAAACGGCTCTGGCAAGAGCGATCGATGAAAAGACATTGGGTCGAGGCTCTGTCGCCGGTGACGAATATCTCTGGGACATGGAGCAAGCCCGCATCACTCCCGATCACGCGGTGACCTGGGTCGAGGTTTGTTTCTGCGCTACTCCGCTCGCTGAAGAACGACCGTACTGGGAAGAATATTTTGACTTTCTTAGCGTTAAAGATGCGCACGCGCGTAAGAATTGCCGGGATCTGAACGGGCAAGAACCTTGGGCCTGTGGCGAGTGCGATTGTACGAAGAAATTGGAAGAACGGCTGAGTAGTCAGGGTGAGCCGTTTCTTGCCAAACTCAAAGTCAGGTAAAATTCACCACAGAGCAGACTTCGCCCCTCAAAAAATATATTAGTGAAAACGCGAGGCTACGTCAGCCAAGGACACGGAGGCGGGAAGCCAAAGATTGTTTCGGAAAGTCCGATAAAACCGTATTTACTCCCGATTGGATACTCAGGCCTGGGTTCATAAGGTATTATGGACCCGTTTGCGTTCCAGACATGCAGCTGCGGTATTCAGTCGTGGTAAATTGCGTTTCCGCGCAAATGTAGAAAGGCCAATTCTTCAGACCGATCGGTGAGCGGGCAGAAACCGCATAGTAACCGGCGAAGACCTGGCGAATGTTCGGGTCAGCCCGGATGGCAGCTGCCAGTGCCTCAAGGTTTGTGGCCGTTAGCGCACGGTATCCATAGACTTTAGAAAAGCGGTATTCCAAAGCCCAGCCCGGGTTATCGCCTCCCTTCACCAGATCCAAGAAATAGGTGGCAATGTCTGAGATAGCACCGGTACTCAAACTATAATCCAAAACTGAAAATGCCGGATTATTTCCAAAAATCGGGCTAACGGCCGGAGTGATGCGAAAGGCGACCGGCACCGCGCCGCTTGGAGCGCTAAGAACCCGGAAATCGTCCATGTGCGTATGTCCCGCCAGCGCGATCTGCACGATGTCTCCATAGGTCTGCATCAGCTCCTGAAAGCGGGTGAAGTAACGATCGTGCCAAAACTCGGTCGCGGGTTTGTCGTCACCGGCTTGCGCCGACTTGTAGGAATCGATTCCGGGAGGGATATGCATCACTAGGATAACCTTGTTTCCTAAGGCTTTGGCGCGATATAGTTTCGAACTCAGCCAATCAAGCTCGGCAGCACCGGGATCGCTCTTATCCGATTCACAATTCGAATAAAGAGACGACCACAGCACAGAATTTAAGACCAGGATCTTTTGATTGGGCACGGTAGGATGGGGCAGCTCGCAAAAACCTCCCGCGCGGAAATCGGCTGCCGCTTCCGGGTTTTGCACGAGCACATCAAGCGCATCAGCGAGCGCGCCCAGAAAGGGACTTCCCGGAGCCATCCGGTAATCACCGTAGGGCGAGTCGTCGTTCTCGAGAGCGAGACAAACGGGAACTCCAAGTGACGTCTGTAGAGTGTGAACCACGTAAACGGCGGTCTTAGTGGCAAATGATGAGAACTCTTTTGGGTCACCTCCCGCTTTGACAAAAGCGGTCTCGAAATCGTGCCGCAGATAGTCTCCTAAAGCGATCGCGAAATCGGTTGGATTCTGTCCGGCAGCGGCAGACAGCGCAGACCTGAGGAGAGGATAGTTCGAGTCTTGGGGCGAATGCGCGTAACCCGTTTGTCCGGAACGAGCAAAAACGGCCTCCCACTCCGAAGCCGGCGCAGCAATGAGCTGCTTGAGGATCGCCGGGTCGGACAACGGGTCGAAATGAAGGTCAGAAATGAGAAGGGCTTTACCAAACGGGCCTGGCGATGAAGAGGCCCTCAAAACTAATGAAACCGGCGGCAAGAGTGAGACCAGGAAGAAAAGAACCGCGAAGCAGATCCGGCGCATAGAAGGATAGCTCTAACGGGAAATGTGCTTCTGCAAGCGGAGGAGCGCGCTCGATGATACCTTCGACGATGCGAAAACTCATCAACGAGATGAGCTTCGATTCCCGATTATTGACTGGGATTCCGGTTGTGCTGGCGGTAGTTGACGCCGGATCTTTTGTTGGAGCCGGGAACGCTCTTGGATTAACCCAGTCCGGGGTAAGCCGAGCGATTCAACGTTTGGAACAACGCTTAGGTGTACGTCTTTTCGAACGTAACGCCAAGGTCATGCGGTTGACCGATACCGGTAAACGGTTCTGTCAGGAGGTCGGCCCATTGATCTCCCGGCTCCAAGAAGTCGCGGAAGAAACCACACACTCGGTAACAGCAGTCCGTGGACGGCTCCGGGTTAATGTCGACCCTACCTTCGCCCGGTTGGTACTGGTTCCCCGTATCCAGGCTTTTCTCGAGACATTTCCGGATCTGCAAATCGAGTTGCTAGTCCGGGATGAGCTCGGTGACTTGATTGCCGAAGGATTCGATGCAGCGGTTCGTTTCGGAGAACCGCAGCCTTCATCGTTGATCGTCCGGCGTCTTCTCCAGTTCCGGGTTTTAACCTGTGCTTCTCCGAAATATCTGCGCCGACGGGGTCAGCCAAAGGCGCCTAACGATCTAGCTAAGGATCAGCATGAATGTCTTTTGTTTCGCGATCCGGTCACAGGAACGCCCTTCCCCTGGGAATTTCATAAAGGTAGGAGAATCGTCAGGGTACCGGTTTCTGGGCGTCTCATTCTGAACGATGCTTTAACTCATCTCGAGGCATGCATTGCGGGGATGGGCATCGCTCAAGTATTCCAGCTAGGGATCGAGCCGATGTTAGAAAGCGGGAAACTGGTCAATCTTTTCCCTGCTTGGTCAGACGAACTTTTCCCGTTATACGTCTATTATACGTCCCGCCACTATGTCCCGGCTAAACTGCGGGCCTTCCTTGATTTTCTTGGGACGCTGGGCGCGGGCGCTGCGCGCATAGCCAATAGCCAATAGCCAGGGCGAGGAATTAACCCGCGGTCCGAAACACAACGTCTCTACGGGACGGGCTGCGTGCGTGATAGTTCCCAGGCGATAAATTGCCTGGCTACCGTCATTCGGTCCCTACGGGACAAAGCAGGCGCGGCGCTTTAAATGATCAATAGTCATTGTTAATATGTTAAGAATGCATTTTTGACTTGTTAGAGCTAAGCCTACGATACCCCATGAAGAGCACGGATCGGCGCATCGCATTGATTACCGGTGGCAACCGAGGCTTGGGGCTGCAGACCGCACGTGAATTGGTTAGTCAGGATATTCACGTGATCCTCGGATGCAGAGACTATCAGAAAGGAACCGTCGTTGCTCAGAGTCTTCGGGACCTCGGGTATCAAGCGGAAGCCATTGCGCTCGACATTGCCGACCAGCGCACTCAGAAGGCCGTGTACGATTACCTTGAGAAAGAATATGGCCGCTTGGATATCCTGATTAACAACGCTGCCGTTTGGATAGAAAGCACCACTGCAAGCAGCCCGCTTCCGGAGAGCAATCGAACGAGCACCCTGCCCTTAGAAATTCTGCGGGAAACGTTTGAAACCAACTTTTTCGGAACCGTTGCTCTGACCCAAAAACTCTTGCCACTGATCCGTAAGTCAATTGCAGGCCGGATTGTGAACGTCTCGAGCAGCATGGGTTCTTTGACTCTTCATTCGGATCCTAAGTCGCCCATCTATTCCAAAAAATTCTTCGCTTACGACACTTCGAAGGCGGCTCTCAATTCATTCACAATTCATCTGGCGCACGACCTCCGAGAGACATCGATCAAAGTGAATTCTGCCGATCCCGGTTGGGTCCGAACTGAGATGGGCGGCGATGGTGCGGACCTGGATATTGTCGAGGGCGGCAAGACGAGCGCTTGGCTGGCTACCCTGGCGGAAGACGGGCCGACCGGAGGTTACTTCCATCTGGGTAAACCGCGTCCATGGTGATGAGGGTTAAAGGTTATAAGTTAGAGGTTTTAAGTTTTAGGTTGGGTATTTCGAGGACCGGTTGCCACGCCGACTTGTCCGCAATAGTTCCGGGAGGGGGGGACGAGGGAGGAAGGACTTCGGCGAGCTAGTGGAGTCGCTTGGCGAAGGCGGGAGAACGATTCAAAGAAGAAAAGGAAATACACCATGTACACGATCATGGGAATAACTGGTCAGACGGGCGGCGCCACAGCGCGGGCGCTGTTAAAAGACGGAAAGAAGGTACGGGGGATTGTCAGGGATCGAGCCAAAGCGGCGTCATGGGAAGCAGCCGGGGTCGAATTGGTGGTCGCTAATTCTGACGATCCGCCGGCTTTAGAAGCCGCTTTTCGCGATGCCGAAGGGATATTTGCTATGGTCCCACCCTATTTTACGCCTGCTCCCGGCTACCCCGAAGCTCGCGCGGTCGCTACGGGCTGCGCAAAGCCATCGAAAAAGCTGGACCAAAACGGGTGGTCTATCTTTCGTCAATCGGCGCTCACCGCGAAAAAGGACTAGGGCTGATCACTCAGTGCCACATCCTGGAGCAGGAACTTTCAACAGTATCCCGTCCAAATGCATTTATCCGGGCGGCTTGGTTCATGGAAAACTCGCAATGGGATATCGACTCGGCCCGAGAAAAAGGAGAGATCGCTTCTTTCCTCGATCCATTGGATCGGCCATTCCCGATGGTCGCAACCGGCGATATCGGCGGGTTAGCCGCACGAATTCTTCAACAGGACTGGATCGATAACCGTTATCTGGAGTTGGAGGGTCCGCGCCGCTATTCCCAGCTCGATGCCGCAGGGACTTGGTCTCGCCTTTTGCATCGACCTGTAGTCGCGAAACCGGTTCCGCGTGAAGAATGGGACATGTTCTTTCAACAACAAGGAACATCGCAGGACAGAACGGCTCCCAGAATTGAGATGCTGGACGGATTCAACTCCGGTTGGATCGACTTTGAAGGAAACAGCACAGAACATGTGCAGGGGACCCGCACCTTAGAGGAAGTATTCCGGGGATTGATCAAGCGGTAGGAACGACAACCCCCGAGAGCAGCCCCTAACCGAACAAACTCTCACCCAAAGCAGACTTCGCCCCCTGTAGCTACGTCGGCCAAGGACGCAAAGGAAAGAGAGAAACCAGAAATAGCCCCTCCTCCGCCAAGCCTACGGCGCGGCAAGCTGCGAAAAGGCGCAAAAAGCACAAAAAAAACTGAATCGTAAGACGACAGTAGTGTGGTAGCCATCGAACCAGAAAGTTTCCATAGCGCCGCAGGTGAAGGTCCGTTTGCCAAATTTCAAGTCCTCCTTTTTGTGCTTTTTGCGCCTTTTCGCGGCTATTCCCTTCGGTTTTGTCTTATCTTTGCGTGAGATTTTCCTTATCCGGTCCGCACGCGGACGAGCGGGGGCTCGTCCCTACCGCTATGGTAAAGGTCATGTTGAAAATTCGTGAGGCTCGCGCGGAGGATTCGGGGGCGATTTGGGCAATTCTGGAACCGATTATTCGCGCGGGAGAGACCTATGCTTTAGATCGTGATTTAACCCGCGAACAAGCCCTGGCTTACTGGTTCTCCGACGGACACGAGGTGTTTGTCGCCGACGACAATGGACAGATTGTGGGCACTTACTTTCTGCATCCGAATCAAAAAGGTGGTGGATCCCATGTCGCCAATTGCGGATACATCACCGCCGCAGCGGCCTCCGGTCGAGGAATCGCCCGACAGATGTGTGCCCATTCAATCGAATATGCGAAAAGCCGAGGGTTTCGCGCGATACAATTCAATTTCGTGGTTAAGACCAACGAAAGAGCGGTGCGCCTTTGGGAGAGTCTGGGGTTTGCGATTGTCGGGACTCTACCGGAAGCGTTCCTGCATCCAGTAGACGGCTACACGGATGCGTATGTGATGCATCGGGAGTTATAGACGATGGGCTTTGAAGTGCGCATCGAAAAACGATGCGCACGGAGGCGAACTCGGCCCGGTGCGAATAAAAAGAGTTGTAGGTCCGGCTGGATTTTTCTTTTCTGGATGGTATCAGGTAACAAGTCTATCAAGATCTTACCCCTTGGCACCGGCATGGACGCACGCTTTCGCTTTGAAGAATATCTGGAAAAAGAGTGCCCGATCATATTGCAGCTACTTGAACCGGCCGGCCGGGCCTTGGACAAAAAATGCTTGTTCTACCAGTTCATGCCCAGGCATCGGCAATACTTCGAAAATCTTTCAAACTCGCCCTTGGTCGACTCTCTGGCTCGAGCTGCTACCCAAATCAAGCTGGATATCCGGATCACGATAAACGATCTAAAAACCGGATTCCAACATGAGATCCTGATCAGAAGGACTGCGAATGGCATTGAGGCTCTAAGAAATATCAAAGACCGCAAGCCGGACGATTCCGCCACTGAAGGGACAGACTGGTTGAGACCCGTTATTTATACGTAGACGCGTGCGAAGGCCTTAAAACGCGAATCCAACCGCATTCTGACGCCCCTTCAGCACCTCCAACCCCCGCGATCGCGAGGTGCAATTCGGACTTGGCGCAGTAGTCCCACACTCCGATACCACCCCACTTTTCGAGCACGAGCACAGCTTGTCCGCCGTAGCCACCGCTCTATGATGCACGCCGCTCAAGGTCGGCCTCGCGACTTGTCCTCCGTAGCCACACCCCTCGACCCTGGCACACCCTCAATGTCGGCCTCGCAAGCGAGGCACGCTCCAACACCTTCGAGTAAGCGACGATCGCCCTTTCGGGCGACGACCTATTTATTGACGGCGTAGGCGGTAGGCAAGAAGGTAATTAGTGGACCAAATAGAATTATCACCGTGGTCGTCGGTCAGGTATTGACTATGGAATTATCTGCTTGGGTTGAAGCTTTGTTTCCAAAAGAGTTTCTGCAAAAAGTTTTTCGGTTATTGCTCAATCCCTCTTTCGAACAACGCATGCGTTGGGACCTATTTAAGCGGCCCGATTATGCCTACGGGGTCTATCGCGCTGCGCTGACCGCCCAAGCGTTGGATATCAAGAAGATCAGCGCAATCGAGTTCGGGGTTGCCGCCGGGAACGGACTTTTAGCGCTCGAAGAAGTCGCCAGAGAGGTTAGCCGGCACACCGGTATCGGTGTCGATACCTATGGGTTCGATACTGGAACCGGCATGCCACCGCCGATCGATTACCGGGATAATCCCTATTTATGGCACGCCGGTTTTTTCCAAATGGATCAAGAGGCGTTGGTTAGCCGGTTAACTCAGTCAAAGCTGATTCTAGGTGAGTTCACGCAGACGATACCCGGTTTCGTTAATCAGTATAACCCGGCGCCGATTGGGTTCATCTCATTCGACGCCGACTATTATTCATCCACGGTTACGGCTTTTGAGTTACTGAAAGAAGATCATGCTTATTTCCTGCCTCGCGTCCTTTGTTACTTCGACGATATGATCGGCGGCGACTGGGAATTACACTCTGCATACACTGGCGAGCTTCTAGCCATCGACGAATTCAACCATCAGAACCCGCACCTGAAGATCGCTAAGATCAACGGCATGCGTCAGAAACGAGTTGTCCCGAATTGGTGGCACGAATTGATGTACGCGCATCATCGCTTTGATCATCCACTCTATAATAAACACGTCTTCCCGGATAAAAATTGGCAGCTCAAGCTGGGAACCGAAGTGCCTAAAAACTAACGGAAAAATCTCACGCAAAGGCAAAACGGAGACTGGAATAGCCGCAAAAAGGCGCAAAAAGCTCAAAACAACTGAATCGTAAGACGACGGTGGAGCGGTAGCCATCGACACAGAAAGTTCCAATCAATCCATAGCGCCGCAGTGAAGGTCCGTTCACCAAAGTGCTCCTTTTTTGTGCGTTTTGTGCCTTTTTGCGGCTATTCGTCTTCGCTTTATCTTTGCGGCTTTGCGTCTTTGCGTGAGATTTTTAGTGGTTTTTTGTCCGCTTCCCTTTCCAAAGTTAGACAATAATCTGTAAATCCCACTGCTCGCCAGAAAGCGATGCCCGCTTGATTATAGCAGAGGACGTCCACAGTGATTCGCTTGTCCTTGGGCCAGATTTCAGAAATCAGCAGTTGAATACAACGCTTGCCAACGCCGCTCCGTCGATGAGCACGCTGCACGAAAAATTGGCGCAGATAAACCTGATCTATTTCTTCTCGGTAAAGCGCATAGGCCAGAATTTCAGTATCATCCTCAAAGATTGAAGCCCGGTAGGCACCGGCTAGCCATTCGTCTAAACGCGACACCAGCTCCGGAACCGACATCTGGTTTCGATGGCCCTCATCCTGGATCAGTTGATAGTTTAGTGCGCCGAGGATCTGTGCATCCGCTCGGGTCGCAAAACGATGACGCATCTGACAAGGGAATTCCGTAGTTGCGAAAATTCAAGCGACTCGAGCAGGCTCTAGGTGTCGTCTCCCTTTTTGTGCGTTTTGTGCCTTTTTGCGGCTATTCCAGTCTTCCTTTTACCTTTGCGCCTTTGCGTCTTTGCGTGAGATTTTTCCGTCACCGTCTCTTTCGCGCCTTCAGCGCTAAACGCTTTTTCTTACGACCCTACCTAGGGCTCGATGACTCACCCTAGGCTTTATTGTTTCACCGCTTCGCGGCTCTATAGGCTATGTTATTTCACCGCTTCCAACTTCCTCCGTCGTCCCACGGCCCCACAACTATGGAGGACAAGTCGCCCTTCTTCCCTTAGCTACGTCGGACAAAGTCGCGGCTCTAGTACGCTGTGCTCTTTCGCAGCTTGCCGCGCCGTAGGCTTGGCGGAGGCGGGGCTATTCATCTGCGTAAATCTGCGTCCATCTGCGGTTTGTTTTTGTTTCGCGGCTTGTCGCGCCGTAGGCCTTGCGGAGGCGGATCAATTCGTGTGCATTCGCGGTTTGTTCGTCTGCGGTTCGTCCTTGACTCGTCGCGGTCACAGGCACTAGAGTGCGCGCGTTCATGTCGCTTAGCCGGTCCAGTCAACGAATCGGTAAGGCGGCCGCAGTAGTAGCCTACTCGAAGGTACGAGTAGCCTAACGCGGACCGCCCTCGTTGACTATTCTGTACCGGACCAGCTCTCTCTTGCGAGCGAGCTAGGATTCATCAGGAAATCAACCCAGTCGGTCCATCACACCCACATGTAAACCTATACCCACACCATGCCCCATGATACCTAACCCGCACGGCAGAGACTTTACTATAATGGCTTCAGGAGTCTTGTTTCGGCCCCATAAGCGAGGCCGCTCTCGGAACTCTCGATCTCGCAAGCAAGACCGTTCCGCATCAGACGACTGTTTGTCTTCGCGTCCCTCTCACCATTCGACAGATCCACTCCCGTCCGACAAGCCGGAAAATGGGAGCCCTTATCCGGGGATCAGTATCGGTTCTGGTAATGAACTCCTGGATTTCCGGTTCGAGGACACTGAGATTCTTCGAGGAAGAGAGGAGTAAATACAATGTCCTCCAACGAATCGGAAAAAAACGACATTCCGAAAGCGAACGCTAGTTCCTGGCAATCGACTGATGCTCAGCGATGGCAAGGCGTGACCAGACCTTACGCGCAGGAAGATGTAGAACGTCTTCGCGGTTCTTTCCGGATCGAATACACCCTCGCCCGAGAAGGCGCTAAACGTCTCTGGAACTTACTCAAGACGGAACCGCCGGTCACCGCGTTAGGAGCGTTATCGGGGAATCAAGCGGTCCAACAAGTTCGAGCCGGGCTTAAAGCCATTTATCTAAGCGGCTGGCAGGTGGCTGCCGATGCTAATCTCTCGGAGCAGATGTATCCGGACCAAAGTTTGTACGCGGCGAATAGTGTTCCGGCAGTAATCCGGCGAATTAATAACGCGCTGCGCCGGGCCGATCAGGTCGACCATCACGAGGGACTAAGTGACACTTATTGGATGGCGCCGATTGTAGCCGATGCCGAGGCAGGTTTCGGTGGGTGTTTAAATGTTTTTGAGCTGGTTAAAGCGATGATTGAAGCTGGCGCGGCCGGGATTCATCTGGAGGACCAGTTAGCATCTGAGAAGAAATGCGGGCATCTAGGTGGAAAAGTTCTGATCCCGACTCAGCAGGCAATTAACAATCTCGTGGCAGCCAGACTAGCAGCCGATATTTGCGAAGTTCCGACTATCTTAATTGCCAGAACTGACGCGAATGCAGCGGCTCTTTTAACTAACGATATCGACCGGCGGGATCACCCGTTTCTCACTGGCGAACGCACCAGCGAGGGCTTTTTCCAGGTGCGCCCCGGAATCGATCAAGCGGTGTCTCGCGGGTTGGCCTATGCCCCATACGCGGACGTGCTCTGGTGCGAAACGAGCGAGCCGAGTCTGGCTGAGGCCAGACAGTTTGCTGCTGCTATCCACGAGAAGCACCCTGGTAAATTGCTGGCATATAACTGTTCGCCCTCTTTCAATTGGCGCAAGAAACTCGATGAAGCTGCTATCGCTTCTTTTCAGCAAGAGCTAGCCGGCTTCGGTTATCATTTCCAATTTATTACCTTGGCTGGCTTCCATACCCTCAACTTCAGCATGTTCCATCTTGCGGATGACTACAAAGAGCGCGGGATGTCAGCTTACGCGGATTTACAAGCCGCAGAGTTTTCCGTGGAAAAGCGGGGATATACGGCGACCAGACATCAGCGAGAAGTTGGAGCCGGCTATTTTGATGATGTGGCCCAAGTAATTACCCAGGGCACGTCGTCCACAACCGCGCTAGCGGGATCAACGGAGAAGGAACAATTTCATTGAGGGTGCGGGCTGGGCAACGCGATCGAAGAAATTAGCAGCGGGCGGCTCCCGGGAACGTCTCGAGGTGCAGCAGTTATATGGGCCGTTGTATCCCAGCAACAGAACCGACGCGATGGGCAAAACCTTGCGCTGGGTAATTCCCGGGAGCCGCCTGCTAGCAACCGATAGAGCTGCCATCTTGTAAAGCGGCTCCCCTCCAGGCCTTGGGCATGCGACGCCGCGTTCCTTACCGGGAGGACGACGAGGAGAGCGACTCGACAGAGCTCGCCGAAGTCCTGCCCAACATAGCCCCACGCTTTGCGCTGCCACCGGCTCAAAGTCGGCCTCGCAAGCGAGGCAGCGCTCCATCAATCAGTCCGCAGCTAGAACCGCGCGGGCGCAGTTCTCATCAGTGACTAAGCCATTTATCCAGTGGCCGCGTAACGCTCCCAGGACTGCCTTTGGCTTGTGTTCGCCGCCGCAAAAGGCGATGACCGGTTTTCTGGATGGACGAGGTAACTGGATGCTGGTGACGCGTTCTTGAATCGAGGCACACACGGGCTCCCCTTTTTCATCATAGGCCCAGCCAACGTGCTCACCAACCGCACGCGCGCTCATCAGTTCACTCACTTCTTCACTAGTGATAAAACCGTCCCGGTACAGTGGACAACCCTCGCGAATCTCTCCAATTCCCACGAAGGCGACGTCGGCTTCCCAGGAAAGCTCTTCCACAACCTTGTACAGGCGGTGACGACACCATTGTTTCCGTTCTTCGGCGGAATCGGCCAGGAGGGGAGCCGGTAGCAGGAAACATTTGCTGCCGATCTTTTCCGCAGCTTGCAGAGCCACGTCATAAGGATTGCTGGCGCCGTCGCGGGCGATCGTCCCGGCCAGCGAAAGAACTCGATGGTGCGGCCGTTCAAAATTGTTCAATTCACCAATAACGGCCTTGATGGTTTGGCCGGAACCAAGCGCGATAATTTTTGGATCGACCTCGCTCAGATAGGATTCCATGACCTGAGCGGCAGCAACGGCGATTTTGCGGAGAACCTGGTCGCCACTGTCCACATTGACCGGCACAACATTGCAGACCAACAGGTTGTAGCGCTGGCGTAACGCGATCGCGAGTTCCAAACAACTTGCCACCTTATGATAGACCCGGACCTTGACCAACCCGCGTTCGACCGCCAAGGCCACGAGTCGCTGGGCAGTCGGACGCGAGATCTTCAATTTTTGGGCGATCTCATGCTGGGTGTTACCCGCAACGTAATAAAGCCACGCCGCGCGCACGGCCGCTTCCAATTTTTCCTCTTGTCTTGGTGAAGATGGATCCATCTGCAATAAAAAGCCGTCTAGCTTTCCAACCGGTCCCAGAATTTCTCGCTGCTCTCGTAAAGGTCATCGAACACCGACTGCAGCTTTTGATAGCGTTCGGACCAGCGCGGGTTCGGAAGGATCTCACCCTCGTAGCGAACGAGATCAGCGCGAGCGGATTCGAGGCTGGAAAAGAATCCGGCGGCGAATCCTGCGAGCATCGCGCAACCCAGCACACCGCACTCCGGTTCACTCGGCACCAAAATCGTTGTGTTATAGATACTTGCCTTGATTTCCAGCCATAATCGGGTCCTGGCGCCGCCAGCCGCGGTTACCATCCGGTCGAGGCGGTAACCCCTCGACTTCATCAATTCGATATTCTTCCGGGACGCAAACGCGACCCCCTCCAGCGCCGCCCGGTACAGATGCGCTGCCGTGTGCCGGTTAGTCAGGCCGAAGAATTGCGCCCTCGAGTTTGGCTGACGCGCCAGGCGCTCCCCGTTCAGATAGGGTAAGAACAGCAAATTATCCGCTCCGGCCGGCACCCCTTCTGCCAGAGACATCATTTGCTCATAACTGTAAGGCTCTTGCTGATGAAAAGTGCGGCGCGCCCAGCGCATCGCGTCTCCGCTGGCATCAAGAATAGTAAAGGCAGCCCATCCACCGATGATGCCTCGTACGTTCGATATGATTGGATCCGCTGCCGGGTGCTCCGACAGTAACGTAATCACGGTAGAAGTCCCAGTGATGTCGCATCCCGTCCCCGGAGAGGTTACTCCGGAACCTAACAACGCGACTGGAAAATCGCCTGCCCCAACCACAACCGGAGTGCCGGCGCGCAACCCGGTGCTCTCAGCCGCCTCTTTTGTAACTACTCCAAGGACCTCAGTTGCCTGGCCAATCAAAGGTAATTTGGCCGGATCTAATCCCAGCATCTTTAAGACTTTTTCGCTCCAGTCCCCGGTGCGGATATCAAAGAGATAGCTAGAGGACGCTTCAGTCACATCGAATCTGCGCTCACCGGTGAGCTTGAAATTGATATAGTCCTTCGGCATCAAAACCGTGCGGGCTGCATCATAGGTCTTGGGCAGATTCTGCTTAATCCAGGCTAACTTGAACGCCGGCCAGGCCACAGTCGGCGGGTTTGCGACGATCGGGAGCAACGCTTTGGTATCTTGCTTCGCACAGAATTGCGCAACCAGATCGCGGGTCCGTTTGTCGTTCCATATCGGCGCCTCTTCCAGGACGAGCTCCCCGGCGTCATCAATCAATACCACACCATGCATCTGCCCGCAGCCGGCAATGGACGCTACGCGATCGGCTCCGTTGGCGACTTTTCCCAGGACCCGGCGGACGCTGACAACTAGTCCTTCCCACCAAGTCCGCGGGCTCTGTTGAGACCAGCCGAACTGAGGAATCGACTGTTCCAACTCTTCGGCGGCGAATGCCAGGATTTTGCCGGTTTGTGAAACCAACGCAGCCCGGACGCTACTGGTGCCGACGTCAAAAGCGAGCAGCAGATCTTTAGTCATTTGCTGCAGTGATCGGAGCCAGGGGAACCAACGATCGACATTGCCAGATTCAATACCCTGAAACCCTGAGGGAGCGAGTCGAAAGTCAGTGAGAATGGCTCGAAACAGCAGTTCAAGCTTATGCTCGATGGCTATGCAATTGATTGACATCTGATCGCAGATAGATCATACGTTCAATCGGCACCAAATCTCAAGCCACATTCCAATGAAGCGTCTTGCTCTCCCCCTAGTAGCCGCGGTCTGCCTCTCCGCCATCAGTGCGTACGCACAGCAAAAGACAGTGACGATCTGCGCCGTGAATAACGGGCCCATGATCGAACTGAAAAAGTTGTCCACCAAGTTTGAAGAGAAAAACCCCGATATCAAACTCAATTGGGTTATCGTTGAAGAGAACGTCCTTCGCCAGAAGGTGACCCTGGATGTCTCCCAGCACAGCGGCCTTTACGATCTCGTGTATATCGGTCTTTACGACACGCCGATCTTCGCGAAACAAGGCAACCTGCTCCCGTTCGATAATTTACCCGCAGATTACGACGTAGACGATGTCTTCAAGTCGATCCGCGATGGGCTTTCGTATGATGGCAAGCTTTATGCCCTACCCTTCTACGGCGAAAGCTCAATGCTAATGTATCGCAAGGACCTGTTTGAGGCCAAGGGTCTGAAGA
>Ga0185299_10003327_pt1 | contig 21744 bp, 25 predicted proteins | sample PaiPotPPA55metaG_FD_128002 | JGI IMG/M metagenome (GOLD analysis project Ga0185299, IMG submission 128002) | Iron sulfur acid spring bacterial and archeal communities from Banff, Canada, to study Microbial Dark Matter (Phase II) - Paint Pots PPA... ... | reverse complement strand
CCACCACAACAAGGCTCGGATAGATGTATGCGATCAGCACGACAAGCGACGCCGGCAGCGATCTCAACGCGATGAAGTAGGTGAGGGACTGGCCCGTGTAGACGATGGCGCCCAGGCCGAAGAGCGTTAAGAGCTGGTTGCGGCGGAACCTCAATGGATTCTGGCCGAGGATGAACGCGAGGGCGACCATCCCGATCGCGGCAAGAAGAAATCGAAAGGCGAGAGTCTGCTCGGTGCCAAGTCCCGACGCGTAACCGAGTTTCGCAAAGATCGCGAGTGTGCCGAACGCGGTCGCGGAGATGAGGACCATGCCAGTGCCGGCCCACTGGGTGGCCGGCGCAGCCCGCGCTGCCGAAACGTTCGAGCCTAGGGCCAAAGAAGGTGGCCGAGAAGCATCCCGATGACGACGGCCAGGGCGTAGGTGACTCGTGGGTAGCGGCGGACGAAAGCCCGCACTCCGTTGCTCATCGGGTCAGTTCCCTGTCGCAGGGCGATTGACTCCTGAACCATGAGGAGAAAAGCCACCAGCGCGAAGGCGGTCGCGATCAGCGAGAGGATGGCTTCGGGGCTGAAGTTCATTTCGGTTGATTCACCGGCGATGTCCTGCCATAGGCCGGACCCCACAGGAAGTGACCCAGCAAAATGCCCACCACGACCGCGATCACGAAGGCGTAGCCCGGATACGAATGCACCGCGGGGCGGATGTAATCGGTGATCGGCTTGTGATTGGTCAGAAGTGCCCAGGTTTCGAAGGCCAGCAGCACAGTGATGACGCCGAACAAGGCCGTCACCAGCCACGACATGATGTTGCCGATCGCGACGCGCATGGTCACCATCGCGTGACCACGACCTTTTTGCGCGTGTAGAACTCCACACCGTCCATGCCGTGAACGTGAAGATCGCCGTAGAACGAACCCTTCCATCCGCTGAACGGGAAGAAGGCGAACGGCTGCGCGATCGGCACGTTGATGCCGGTCATTCCAGCCTCCACGCGGTCGCGAAATTCGCGAGCCGCTCGACCCGACTGAGTGAAGATCGTCGCCATGTTGCCGAGCGCCATCCGGTTCGCCTGCGCGATCGCCTCGTCCAGCGTCGCCGCACGAGCGAATGACAGGACAGGTCCGAAGACCTCCTCGTGCCCGACACTCATTTCAGAGGTGACGCGGTCGAGAATGGTCGGTCCGAGGAAGAACCCGGGCCGCGCCATCTCGCCGCGTCCGTCCACCACCAGCTCCGCTCCCTCCGAGACTCCTCTTTCCACGTAAGCGGCCACGCGGTCGCGATGGTCGGCTCGGATCAAAGGGCCAACCTGCACGCCCGGCTGATCGCCCGGGCCGACGACCATCTTCGAAGCGGCATCCCTCAGCGGCTCGAGCAGCCTGTCTCCGGCCTGGCCGACCGCCACCGCTACCGAGCCCGCCAGGCATCGCTCCCCCGCGTTGCCAAACGCTGAGTTGAGGATCGCCGGGACAGTGATCTCAGGGTCGGCGTCGGGCATCACGACGATGTGGTTCTTCGCTCCGCCCAGCGCCTGCACGCGTTTGCCATTCGCCGCCGCGGTCTGGTACACGTGCTTCGCCACAGGCGCCGACCCGACAAACGAGATCGCCTGCACCTTAGGGTGCGACAGGAGCGCGTCGACCGCCGCGCGCGTGCCATGAACCACGTTGAGCACGCCGCCGGGGAAGCCCGCTTCGAGAAAGATCTCAGCCAGTCGCTGAGCGCCCAACGGCGTGCGCTCCGACGGCTTGAGCACAAAGGTGTTGCCCGCCACCACAGCGAGAGGGAACATCCAGAGCGGGATCATCACCGGGAAGTTGAAAGGCGGAATGCCCGCGCACACGCCGACCGGGTAGCGATAAAGATCCTGGTCGACGCCAGCCGAAACGTCACGCAGCGTACGGCCCTGCAGGAGAGTCGGCGCGCCGCAGGCGAAATCGACCACCTCGATGCCCCGACGCACCTCACCGCGAGATTCGTCAAGCGTCTTGCCGTGATGCCGCGTGGTGATCGCCGCCAGGTCCTCGAAATGCTCTTCGAGCAGGGCTTTGAAACGGAACATGAGGCGCACGCGCTCCATGACCGGCGTGCGAGACCACGATGCGTATGCCGTGGCCGCCGCTTGAACCGCAGCGTCCACTTCGTGGCTCCCGGAGACCGGTACCTGGTCGATGACCTGGCCCGTCGCCGGGTTGTAGATCGGAAGGCTGTCGGTGCCATCCGATGGGTGGCGCCACTCGGAGCCCACCAGGTTCGGAATCAACGCTCCCCCATTCGCCCGCTCATGATCGCATCGTCCACGCGCCGCCTGATGAAGACCGCGGCGATGACTGAGGCGAGCAAGGCCGCCACGGCATACACGTAAAAGGCGGCCTGGATCCCGGCGATCGACCACGCCAGGCCTCCAAGAATCGGGCCGATGGTGATTCCGACGTTTTCGAACTCTCCGAACAGGCCCATGTAGAGCGCATGCCGGCGGCGCGGCATCGACTCAGCCATCCACGCGGTCGCGGCCGGCCAGATGAGGGCTGCCCCCAGCGCGCGCACAGCCGCGCCCGCGATCACCTGGGCAAGGTTGCCCGAGGTCGAATAGATGACAAAGCCGGCCGCGGACAGGATTCCGCCGGCGATCATCGTGGGCCGCCGGCCCCACCGGTCCGAAGCGTTTCCGCCCGGGATCAAGAGCAGTCCCCCGATCAGACCGACGGCCAGCATCGCGGTCCCCGCACTGGCCGCCGAGAGATGGAGGTGAGTCGTCACGAGAAGCGGCAGCAGTGCGAGCTCGCCCCCGGCACCGACCTGGATGAGCAGGACCAGGGAGGCGGTCACCGCCAGGATCCTCAGCACGCCGCCGCCCGCCCGTGACTCCTCGCTCCGCGCCTCATCGTCTGCGGTCCACGGGCTGTGATGGTTGCGGTCCGAGTAACCCTTGAAGACCCAGATCGCCAGCAGCGCCGACCCGAACGGCAGCACCGCCGCGGCCAGGATCACGCTGCGGATCGTGAAGTGGTCGATCAGCTGCCCGCCCGCTCCGGCGCCGACCGCCTCGGCGACCACCCAGGAAGCTGTCAAGAGGGCCAGCCCGGTTGCGCGAAGCCGGCTCTGCAACGCTGTGCCTATGTACGACCGGGCGATCGGGCCGATCGACACCATCATCCCGGCGGCGAGAAAGTAGCTCACCGCGATGAGAACTATCGAATCGACCCGAGACAAGAGGACGATGCACGCCGCGTACAGCAGCTGGGAGACGACCAGCGGCGCCCGGTAGCCGGCGCGGTCCGCGAGGACGCCCCAGAGCCATTCGAACGCGAACATCCCGAAGCCGTACATCGACAGCGTCACGCCGATCTCGTTGGGACTCGCCCGGAGTTGGCGGAGCTCGAGTGGCAAGGAGATCTGAAGCAGCCCGGTGGCCAGCGTTGCGAAAGTCATCGACGCGATCAGGGCGCCGCTTCGGCTGCGGATCAACGGTTCCTGTTTGGCCACGGCGTCGCGCCTTTCTCTTTCGTCGATGGCCGCCATACGCTATCTCAGAGTGCTCGGCTGAAAAAGTCGCTCTCGGGCGGGGATACCGAAACACGCGGCGGCCGTCCCGCTGCGGCAACTACCCTGGGAGCCAGCTGGGCGCCCCGCGCAGTCCCTCGATCGCCCACCTGAGCGTTTCCTGGACCTCAGCCAGGTGCGCGAGCATGGCCTCCTCCGCCGCGTCAGCGTCGTGCGCCTTCAGAGCGCTGAAGATCGCCTCGTGCTCGCGCAGCGACCTCTCCGTGCGGCCTGGCCGCAGGATCGTCTGGTATTGAAGGCGAATGCTCTGAGATTTCAGGCCGCCCACGAGCCGGCTCGCGGTCACGTGGTCGGCCGCCGCCCAGATCCGCTGGTGGAAGCGCGCGTTGAGGTCCGAGTAGCCGATCGCGTCCTTCTTGTCGACGCGCTGGCGCATCTCGACGACCACCTGGCGCAGCTCGCGCAGGTCGGCCGGCGTGGCGCGTGTCGCGGCGCGGCGACACAGCATGGCCTCGAGCGTGGCCCTCACCTCCTCGATCTCCAGCGCCTCGCGATCGGAAATGAGCCTGACCCGGGCGCCGCGATTCGGCTCGAGCGTCACCAGGCCTTCCTGGTCCAGCCTGACCAGCGCCGCGCGGACAGCGGTTCGACCAACTCCAAGGCGAGTGGCGACAGTGGCTTCGACCAGGCGCTCGTTGGGATGGAACTGTCCGCTGGCGATGGCTTCGCGAAGGCGGCGGTAAGCGGTATGGCCCGCCTCTGGCGCGGCGGGTTCGCGGAGTGTGCTCCTTGCCATCGGTCAGATTATCCTCAATAATGTCGACAATCCGATAGGGGTCCCCGCGGGTTTGACAACCTATGCAGCCTTTCTACCAAGGGAGCGAACGATTGTGAGAGGGTTCGAGCGGTACAAGGTCATATCGGCGCTTGGCGCCATGGTCGTTCTTGCCGCGTGTGGCGGCAGCACCTCGACCGGCGGCAGTGGACTCGGGAGCGGACCGTTGCTCGTCGGGGTCATCGCTCCCTTCTCCGGCGCCGACGCCGGGCTTGGTCCGGCTTATTACGCGGCGTGCCTGGCGGCTGCGCCATCGATCAACAACAACGGCGGCGTAGGAGGCCGGCAGGTCAGCTGCCAGAAGTTCGACACCCGTGGCGAGCCCGCCGACGCGGTCCCGGCCGCCAACGCGATGATCGCCAGCAACTCCAACCTGATGGCGGTGGTCGGATGCACCTCTGACGAGGCGGCGACCGTGGCGCCGATCATCGACCGAGGCCACATCCCGATGTTCTGCATGACAGGGCAGACCGAGTTCAACAAGACGACCCTCAAGTACTTCCACCGCCTCGTACCGGCGGACATCTACGACGCGTACGCGATGGTCGGGAGTGCGCTTTATGGACCGGGTCACGCGCCCTACAAGAAGGCCGCGCTCGTCTTCGGCAACGACATCGGTTCACAGGCCTTCGTTGCACCGGCGACCAACGCGTTCACCAAGCTGGGCGGCACGATCGCGATCAACCAACCGATCAATCTCACGCCCGGAACGTCGTATCGCACCGAGGTCGCCGCGATGCTCGCGACCCACCCTGACGTCATCCTCACCGAGGCCCTCGGCGCCGCCGGGACGTACCTGAAAGAGGTGAAGACGCAGAACGGCGGGCAGATGATCCCATTCATCGGCACCTCCGCGACCATAGACCCCCAGTGGTTCCAGCAGGTCCGCGATGCGATCGGCGTCGACGACCTCGTCAAGTACTACGCGGGCGTTGACCTCGGGTACACGTTCGCCGGACCGGCGTACGACGAGTTCATCACCAATCTCAACGCCGCCGCGTCGACCTTTGCCGACGCTCCCAAGTACAAGCAGCGCGGATCGACGCTGCACCTGTACGACGGCATCATCATGACCGCGCTGGCCATGACGGCGACCAACAGCGCGGACCCCACCGTCTACAACTCGAAGATCAAAGAGATCGCCAACGGCACCAGCGGCGCCACCGTGGTCAACACATATAAGGACGGAGTCGCCGCCATCAAGGCAGGCAAATCGATCCAGTTCGTGGGCGCCGGCGGGCAGAACAGCTTTGATGCGTTCAACAACTCCGTGGCGGGCTACATCTGGGTCACGTATGACAACCAGGGCAACGAGGTCAAGGCTGGGCAGATGACTCCGGCGCAGACCGCAACCATCGCCCAGGCAGGCGGAATCTAGAGTCCACTCAGCGAATCAAGGGAGCCGAACGCCGTGAACCTCTTCGTAGCGGCGTTCGGCTTCGGTCTGGTCAGCATGTCGGTGATCGCCATCGCGGCGGTCGGGTTCACGATGCAGTTCGGGATCACGAACATGATCAACCTGGCCTACGGCGAGGTCATGATCTCGTCCGCCTACCTGGCTTACTACCTGAACAAGGCCGGCATCAGCATCTGGATCGGCATGGTCGCCGGCGCGCTGTTCGGCTCCGTCTTCTCGTTTCTCCTCAACCGGCTCGTCTACGCGCCCTTCATGCGCAAGGGAACCGCAAACCTCGGGATGGTCATCGTGTCGCTTGCCGTCTCGCTGATGATCTCGAACCTGCTCCTCCCGATCGTCGGGTTCTACAGCGTCTCCTACCAGGAGGACCCCGGCAGCCTCATCCGCCTGGGAAGCATCGCGCTGACCCGCGACCAGATCATCGTGATCGCAATCGCGGTGGTGCTGATGCTCGGCATCCACGCCCTGCTCACGTACAGCCGCCTGGGCAAAGCGATGCGGGCGACCGCGGCCAATCCCACGCTCGCCCGCAACTGCGGCATTCCGACACAGCGTGTCATCGACTCCGTCTGGCTCATCACCGGCGCGCTTTGCGGGCTGGCCGGTGTCGTCGCGGCGCTGAACGCGGACTCGTTCGCCATCGCCAACGGCTCCGCGTTCCTGATCACGATCCTCGCGGCAGCCGTGCTGGGCGGCGCGGGGCAGCCCTACGGCGCGATGATCGGCGCGGTCCTGATCGGACTGATCACGGAGCTGAGCGCCGCGGCATGGTCGCCTGAGTACAAGGAGGTCGTGGCCTTCGGCATCCTCGTGCTGGTGATGGTGCTCCGGCCTCAGGGACTCCTGGCCAAACGAGGCGCGCTGGCCGCCGCAGGATGAACACCTACTACGCCGCCAACCTGCTCATCTATGCGGGGATCGACATCATCGCCTGTCTCGCGCTCAACCTGCAGTTTGGCGTGTCGGGCATCGTCAACTTCAGCTTCATCGTGTTCCAGGCTGTGGGCGCTTACGCCGCGGCCGTCCTCTCGCTGCCTCCGGATACCGCGAATGGCGGGTTCCAGCATTACGTGGGCGGATTTCAGCTCCCCTTCCCCATCCCATGGATCGGCGGCGCCATAGCGGGCGGTTTGCTTGCGATCCCGGTCGGGTTTGTCGTCTTGAGGAAGTTGCGGAGCGACTACCAGGCGATCGCCCTCCTCGTGCTCTCGGTGATCGCAAACACCGTGATCACGAATGCGGACAAGTTCCTGGGAGGAGCTGCCGGCCTTGCTCTGGTGCCGCCTCCTTTCTCGGACCGCATCGACCCCAACACCGAGTCGTACCAATACCTCTATGTAGGCATCACGATCGTGGCTGTGGTGATCGCCTTCGCTGTGGTGAACCGGGTCGTCAACTCGCCCTACGGACGGAGCCTCAGGGCGATGCGCGAGCGGGAGATCGCGGCCGCCGCGATCGGCAAGAACCCGGTCAACTTGAAGATGACGATCTTTATCGTGGGCGGCGTGATCGCCGGGTTGTCCGGCGCCATCCTCGTGGGGTTCATCCAGCTCTGGGCGCCCTCGGTCTGGCTGTATCCCGAGACGATCATCCTGTTCGCCGCGGTCATCGTCGGCGGGCGCGGCAACAACATCGGCGCCATCCTGGGCGCCCTTCTCGTCCCGGTGGGTTTCGAGGAGGTGACGCGCCTGCTCAACAGCAACCCCAACATCGCCAACCTGGGACCGCCCAACCTGATCTCGGCCCTTCAGTGGGTCATCATCGGTCTGCTCATCCTCGGGTTTCTCTGGTTCCGGCCCCAGGGCGTGCGGCCGGAGCCGCGCAGGGTATTCGAAGGCGGTGCGGATTGAGCTCAGCGCAGCCGATGCTCGTGGCCACCGACATCCACCGTCATTTCGAGGGCATGCGTGCGGTGGATGGCGTCTCCCTAGAGGTCACTCCGGGAAAGATCACCGGCCTGATCGGGCCGAATGGCGCCGGCAAGTCCACTTTCATGGCAGTGCTCGCGGGCACGCTGCCGGCAACGAGCGGGACGATCGTGTTCGACGGCGAGGACATCACGCACCTCCCTGCCTACCAGCGAGCGCGTCGCCGTCTCGTACGCACGTTTCAGCTGCCGTCGGAGTTCGCGCAGCTGACCGTGCTCGAGAACCTGCTGGTTGCGGCCCCCAGCAACAGGGGCGATTCCCTCTTCGGCGCCTTGCGGGGCAAGCGCTACTGGCGTGACGATGAGCACCGCCTGATCGACGAGGCGCGTGCTCTGCTCAAGAGGTTCGGAATGACCGCCAAGGAGTCCGACTACGCCGGCACGATGAGCGGCGGCCAGAAGCGATTGATCGAGATCATGCGGGCGCTGATGCTGCATCCTCGCCTCCTTCTCCTCGACGAGCCGATGTCGGGCGTGCACCCGAAGATCGTCGAAGAGATCCAGTACTACCTACAGGACCTTCGCACCGGAGGACTCACGATCTTGATGGTCGAACACGAGCTCCACATGGTCGAGCGGCTGTGCGACACGGTCGTGGTGATGGCGCAGGGAAAGGTCATCGGCAGTGGGACGATGTCCAGCTTGAGACGGCAGCAGGAGATTGTTGACGCTTACCTCGTCGGATAACCAGCAGCGCGTGGATGGACGTCCGGCGCCCAGCCTGCGGGCCGAGCACATCACGTCCGGATACGGCGGCGTTCCGGTCATCCGCGACGTCTCGCTCGCGGTCGGGCCCGGCGAGATCGTCGCCGTCATCGGCCCCAACGGCGCCGGCAAGAGCACGCTGCTCAAGAGCCTGGTTGGCATCCTGCGCGTGACCGAAGGCAGGATCTTGCTGGGCGACGTCGATGTCACCAACCACCCGCCCGAGGAGCTTGCGAAACGCGGCGTCGGATATGTGCCCCAGGTCAACGACATCTTCGAGCCGCTCACCGTGCTCGAGAACCTGGAGATGGGCGGCTACCTGCTCAGCAATGCACAGATCCGAGCTCGAGTCGCGGAAGTCGGCGACGTGTTCCCACAACTGCCGCCGCTGCTCAAGCGCCGCGCGGACAAGCTGAGCGGCGGCGAGCGCAAGATGCTTGCGATCGCGCGCGTTCTGATGCTGGACCCGAAGGTCCTGATCCTCGACGAGCCCACCGCCAACCTGTCGCCCAAGCTCGCCGACAGTCTCCTGACCGAGCACGTCAAGCGACTTGCCGGCGTGGGCAAGGCCGTGCTCCTCGTGGAGCAGAGGGCGCGTGCCGCCCTGAAGATCGCCGACTGGACGAGCGTCCTGGTCTCCGGGCAGACCAGGCTGGAAGGACGCCCGGACGAGCTCCTCAGGCGTGAGGACTTTGAGGAGCTGTTTTTAGGAGCCGGGACCAGCACCCCGGTTTCGCCTGAGGAGGACGACAACAAGAGATGAGACTTCTGATGTTCAAAGGCGACGGCGGTCCGAAGCTCGGGGTGCTGAGGCCTGGAAGCACTGATGAAAACGTCGAGGTCGTGGAACTGTCCGAGATTCCCGACCTGCGCGCGCTGATCGACTCGGGCGATGAGGGCCTGGCCCACGCGAGAGCGGCTCTTGAATCGTCGCGCTCGAAGGTCCGGCGCCTGTCGGACCTCGAGCTCCTGGCGCCGCTCGAGGAGCCGCGAGGCAACGTGATCGCGATCGGGCGCAACTACCAGAAGCATGCTGAAGAGACTGCGTTCATGGATGGTCGCGAGCCCGCCCCACCGACCATCTTCACCAAAGCAATCACGTCGCTGACGGAGCCATTCGCCGACATCGCGATCGACCCCAGCATCAGCGACAAGATCGACTGGGAAGTCGAGCTTGGCGTTGTCATCGGCAAGCGCGGCGCGAACATCAAACGAGCGCGTGCGATGGATCACGTCTTCGGATACACCGTGCTGAACGATGTCACCGCGCGCGACATCCAGAGCGGTTGGGGCGGCCAGTACTTCAAAGGCAAGAGCCTTGACCGTTCCAGCCCCACGGGCCCCTGGGTCGTGACCAGGGATGAGATCGAAGACCCTCAGTCGCTCAAGCTGTTTCTGCGGGTGAACGGCACCGTGAAGCAGGAGGGAGATACCCACGACATGATCTACCCGGTCGATGCGATCATCGAGTGGGTCTCCAAAGGCATGACGCTCCTGCCGGGGTCGCTCATCGCGACCGGCACCCCCGACGGGGTCGGCTTCGCACGCACTCCGCCCGAGTTCCTCAAGCCGGGTGATGTGATGGAGACCGAGGTTCAGGGCCTCGGCCTGCTGCGCAACCGGATGGTGTCCGCCGTCGGATAGCCTTTAGCCCATGTTCAAGGTCGAAGGGCTGACGGGCGTGCTGCCGGCGCTGATCTCTCCTGTGCGGAGCGACGGGAAGGTCGACGAGCCGGCGGTGACCCGTCTCGTCGAGCACGTGATCTCCGGGGGCGTTAGCGGACTCCTCGCGCTGGGTTCGACCGGAGAGACGGCATCGCTGGATGAGACGGCCCGCCGCACGCTTTTGTCGAAAGTGGTCGAAGCGGCGGCCGGCCGCGTGCCCGTGATCTGCGGCGTCGCGCAGAGCCACCTGGCGGCGGCGCGCGTGGAGGTCGAGGCCGCGGCCCGCCTTGGCGCGGCCGCGGCGTTGGTCGCTCCTCCCTTCTACTACCTGATCGACCAGACCACGCTGCTCGCGTTTTATCGCAGCCTGGCCAGGGACAGTCCGCTCCCGATCCTCCTTTACAACATCCCGCAGTACACGAAGGTGGTCGCCCAGCCGGAGACGGTGGCTGCTCTCGCGCGCGAAGGAACCATCGGCGGAATCAAGGATTCGAGTCGCGATTTCGAGTACTTCGAAGGCGTCTGCATCGCCACACGCGAGCTGCCGCGGTTCCGGATTTTCACGGGCAGTGACACCATGCTCCTGCCGGCTCTCGCGATGGGTGGCGCGGGAACGATCTGCGGCGCTGCCAACGTCGCGCCCGCCTGGATCGTGCGCATCTATGAGGATTTTCAGCGCGGCGACATGGCCGCGGCACGAGACGGCCAGGACAAGCTCTACCAGCTGGTGATGATGCTGCGCGGAGGTGTTTTCCCCGCCGCGATCAAGGCGGCCTGCCGCCTGCAGGGAATCTGCGAGCCCTGGTGCGCTCCCCCGGTCGCCCCCCTGGACGACCAGGCTGAGGCGAAGCTCCGGGACCGTTTGGCGGCCTGGGGTCTTCTCACGCCCGCGATACCGCAATGAGTCTTGCACCAATTTCTGCACCAATTCGAGGGTGCAAGATCCCAGAGTGACCCAGGGGCGGTCGAAGCGCGACCGCCTCCTCGAAGGCGAAAGTCCCGACTCCCTGCGGCCTCCCGTGTAAGGCGAGGCCACGGATGGGAGTGGCCTGATCTCGACGGCAGGTATCCTCCTTTCACGCGTGATCCTCTCCATCGGAGACCTGCTGCTCGACATCACGATCATCCCCGACGGACCGCTTCGCCCTGACGACGACCGGGCCGCCCGGATCGGAGTCGGCGGTGGCGGCCAGGCGGCGAACTTCTGCGCGTGGGCGGCTGCCCTGGCGGAGCCCGTGCGCCTGGTCACGAGGGTCGGCGACGACGACCGCGGCAGGCGCCTCGTGTCCGACCTGGAAGCCAAAGGGGTCGAGGTCTACCCGGTCTGGGCAGACGAGCCCACAGGCGCGATCGCGGTCCTGGTCGGTGTCGATGGCGATCGCGCGATGGCCACCGAACGGGGCGCCAGCGTCGGACTGCGTCCAGACGACCTCATCGAGGCCTGGTTCGACGGCGTGCAGCTGATCCATGTCCCCGCGTATTCGCTGTTCCTGGATCCCCTCGGCAGGGCGACTCGCGCCGCGATCGGGCTGATCCGCGATCGTGGTGGGATGCTGTCGATCGACCTTTCTTCGGTCGCCGGTCTTCAGCAATACGGACCGACGAGGATGGCGTACGACCTGGCGCGCCTCAAGCCCGAGCTACTTTTCGGCACCGCGGCCGAGGTGGCGACCATCGGCGTTCCAGCCGAACACCTCGCGCAGGTGCCGGTGATCAAGCTCGGCTCTGGCGGCTGCAGCGTGTTCGGGCGCCTGGTACCCGCTCCCGCCGTGCAAAACGTCGACGGCACCGGTGCGGGAGACGCGTTCGCGGCGGCTTTCTGCGCGGCCTGGCTCCACGGCGCCACGCCGCTGGAGGCTGCCGAGCGCGCTGTGATGGTGGGCGCGGAAGCAGTGACGCGAACTGGGGCAAGACCGAGCTGAGCGTGCCCCTCCAGTTATCTAAAGAGGTCGCGGAGGCTGTGGCCGAGGGTCGCCCGGTGGTCGCTCTCGAAACTTCGATCGTCGGGCAGGGATTGCCGGCGCCGCACAACCTGCGAGCCGCATTTGAGAGCGAGGCTGCGATACGCAAGGAAGGGGCCGTCCCGGCGAGCGTGGCCGTGCTCGACGGGAAGGTGCACATCGGGCTCACGGAGGGCGACCTCGAGCGGGTGGCCGCCGGCGCGGTCAAGGTGAGCTCGCGTGACATCGGCCCGGCCATCGTCAAGGGCGAGGTGGGAGCGACGACAGTGGCGGCAACCATGCGCGCGGCGGCCATGGCCGGCATCCGTATCTTCGCCACGGGGGGAATCGGGGGCGTCCACCGAGGACACCCGGAGGACCAATCGGCCGACCTGGTGGAGCTCGGCCGCACGGCGGTGGCCGTGTTCTGCGCCGGCGCCAAGATCATCCTCGACCTGCCTCTGACGCTCGAAAGGCTGGAGAGCCTTTCCGTGCCGGTGCTCGGCTACGGCTGCGACGAGTTCCCCGCCTTCTATACCCGGCACAGCGGCTGCAACGTGAGCGCGCGGGTCGCCGGTCCCCAGGAAACGGCGCGCGTGCTGCGGGCGGCCTGGGATACGGGCACACGAGGGATCGTCGTCGCCGTGCCGCCGCCCGCCGATCTCGACGGTGCCGAGGAGATGGCGCAGCGCGCGGCGCGCGAGCTCGCTGGAGCAGCGGGACCTGAGGTCACACCGCGACTGCTCGCCCGGATGGCGGAGCTATCGGGAGGCCGGTCCCTCGACCTGAACGTCGAGCTGGTGGTGAACAATGCGCGAGTCGCGGCCCTGGTGGCCGGCGCGCTCATCTGAGCTGGCACCGGCGAGCGCGAGCTCGCCAGTGTGCCTCCGCCCGGTTAAGGGATAGTTGAAAGGTGGCTGTGAATTCTCCGGTGGAGCTGATCGTCTTCTCCGATTACGTTTGACCCTGGTGCTACATCGACTCGGTCCGAGTCGACCAGCTCGAGCGTGAAAACCTCGTAAAGGTGACGTGGCTGCCCTACGAGCTTCACCCCGAAGCACCGGTCGAGGGCATTCCCCGCGAGACTTACTTCCGCGGCGCCCGCTTCGAGCAGATGCGCGCGCATCTCGAAACGATCGCAGCCGAGGTCGGCCTGACGATGAGGCAGCGCGACGTCATCATCAACTCGCGCCGCGCGCTGGGCGCGGCGGAGTTCGCTCGCGAGCAGGGTAAGTTCGATGCGATGCACCAAGCGCTGCTGAAGGCGCACTGGGAAGGGACCGGGCGCCTCGAAAACGTGGACGACCTCGTGCGGATCGGGACCGAGGTGGGTCTGGATGCCGCCGAGCTGAGGGCCGCGCTCGACGAGGATCGCTATGCGACGCTGATCGATGAGAACCGCTTCGAGGCGGAGTCCCTAGGAATCAATGCCATCCCGGCGCACATATTCGGACGGCGTTACCTGGTGCTTGGCGCGCAGCCCTATGAAGCGTTCCAGCAGGTCCTTGACCGCTTGCGAGAGGAAGCGGCCGCGGGATGAGAATCGTTTCGCTCCTGCCGAGCGCGACCGAGGCTCTCTTCGCGCTCGGGCTCGGGGACCAGGTCGTGGCCGTCACGCATGAGTGCGACTATCCACCCGAGGCCGTTTCCCTTCCCATCGTCACTCGATCGACCCTGGAGCTCACCGACAAAGAGAGCGGCGCCATAGACGCGGCGGTATCGCTTGCCGCGATGGAAGGCCGGTCCCTTTACTCCGTGGACACCGACGCCATCCTGGCGCTCAAGCCTGACCTCGTAGTGGCCCAGGACATCTGCGACGTGTGCGCGATTCCCGCCGACCAGGTCGCGCATGAGCTGGCGGGAATCCGCATGATCCGCCAGCACCCCCACTCCTTCGAGGATGTCCTCAACGACATCGAGGAACTGGCCGATGCTTGTAGCGCAAACTCCACTGTTTTGATGAAGGATCTGCGCCGTCGCATACAGGCCGCGTCCGGAATGGCGCGCTCGCTGGCGCCCGTATGCGGCGTCTTTCTCGAATGGCTCGACCCGCCGTACCGCGCCGGACACTGGACGCCGGACCTGCTCGCCCTGGCCGGCATCAACGATCCCCTGGCGCGCGCCGGCGTCCCGTCGGTGGCGATGGAATGGAGCGAGGTGGCGGCCGCACGGCCGGAGCTGCTGATCCTCGCGCCGTGCGGGTTCAACCTGGCGCGCGCGCAGGCAGAAGCCGATGTCGTGCGCGACAGGATCGACTCAGTCGGCGCTGACCGAGTGGTTGTGCTGGACGGCTCTGCTTATTTCAACCGGCCGGGACCCAGGCTCGTCGACTCGCTGGAGCTGCTCGTCGCCAATCGTTGAGGTTGGCCTCACATGTGGGCCGATAGTCGACCGCACGGACGAACTTACTCCGCGGAGTTAGCGGCCCTCGCGAGCACTAGCTGGTCACGCAGCTCGTGTTGCAGCCGGTGCGAATCGATCTCCGCGGAGAGGTGCCCCGCCAGCAAGCGTTTGAGGGGCGGAGGCATCAGGCGCTCGAGCTCCGCGCGCGCCTCCTCAGGGCCCGCGACGAAGATCCGCCTGTAGGCGCCTGACTGCACCTCGTGCCCGATCGCATCTGTGACCCGCTCGAGGTTGGCCTTCGTGCGGTTGTCCGCCTTGCGTTGATTGCTTGCCGCTGAGGTGCCCCCCGCCCGGGTGTGCTTGACCTCCATGCCATGCACCTGCTCCAGGGGATAGACCTCGTCCAGCACAGCGGCAAACAACCTCGCGCGCTCTTTGTCGACCACAGCGATCAGCGCCGGCGGAAACCGCTCCAGCTGACGCTCGATCGGTGCCAGCAAGAGCGGGCCGACCTCCAGCCTCGCCTCGGTCTCCATGGGCAGCTTGATCAGCTCGAGCAGGCCGGCCGGCTCATCCGCGAAACCCGCGAGCGCGGGACTGCCCGACGGCTTCACCACCTCGAGGTGCTCGCGCAGACGCCGCAGCTCCCGCTCCATGATCTTCCGCTCCTCGTCGTCGAGCCGGTCCTGGTAGCGCCGTGTCAACTCACGGAGCTCGCGGTCGTAGTGACGCATGTCGAATCCCTCTGGACGTGCGGTCAGGTAGACGGTCAGGGCTCGGTCCGAGGTACTGCGAAGTTTGGGGGCGAAGGCATACAGCGGCCTCAGAGCGCTCTCGTCTCTCATTTGACAGCTTGCATCGCACAGCTTGTTTTACGCCCCAATCTCCCAGCGTGCGTATCGTTGTCGTCATGTTCGATGACGAAACAGCGGTCGCATGGCGCGCGATGCCGTATCGGGCGCCGGTTGTGGCGGCGGACGGTTCTGAGATCGGGACGGCGGAGTCTCTCCTGGGCGACGAGCAGGAGGACATCTTTCACGGCATCGTCGTCAAGCCCAAGCCGAGCGGCAAACCGCTCGAGATCGCCGCGGTGCGAATCAAGAAGATCACTGAGAAGCACGTCGTGACCGACCTGACCGGAGAGGACGTAAAGGCTCTGCCGGCGTACCGCGAGGAGCACTGGTTTCACATCGGTTGGGGTGGCCTGTTCCGCAAGCACCCCGAGTGGGACGAGACCTCTAGAACGTAGGCGCGCCGTTTCGCGATATCACTCGATCCGGCGTGCTGCTGCCGGGTTCAGGCCTGCGGCCGGCCCCCGGCTGCGTCGACTCGAAAAGACGCGAGTGACGGGACCACCACTGCGTAAACCGCCGGCAGAGCTGCCGATAGGACCACGCTGCCGAACGGGACGATGATCCCGACCGTCAGGCCGATGAGGACAAATCCGATGGTCCCCGCGCCGTACAGGAGAGCCACGTGAAGCGAGGCGCCGTGGTTCGCCCTGGCCAGCGCGAGCAGGCGCCGTGGGTCGAGCGCCTTGCCAATGCCAAGCCGGTCCGAGCCGATGAGCAGAGCCGCGAATACGTAGAGCGCGGCGAGCCACCACGCAACCAGGAGCAGCACGCCCAGCACCCCTAAGACGACCCCGATCACGACCAGCTCGGTTCGACCCGACGTCCCCAATGCCACGGCCACGACAGCCAGCACAACGAAGACGACCCAAAGCAAGACCCCGTAGACCAGGCCGACGACGAACGGAGCGACGCCCCGCTCGAGGTTCTGAAAACCTGCCGGGGGCAACTCCTTCCAGCCGCCGCGGACCATGTCCGTGGCGGTCAGCGTCCAGCCGAGCACGTTGATCGCCCCGATGATCGGGATCAGCCCGATGAGGCCCGTCACGATTACCCGCTGGGCCCAATCTGGCGTTTTCGTGAACCAGAACAGGTCGAGCGGGCCCTCGACCGCTCTCGACTCCCAGTGCGTGCCGTTCCACCACCAGCGGCCGTCGTGGGAGATCAGCACAGGCATCCATTCCATCATGGGGGAATCGGGCCACATCGGAGCCGGCCGTAGATAGGTTTCGCCAGGTTTCGCCATAATTTGGTCGAGGTGGGATCGCTCAGTTCGCACGCCCGCTCGCCCTGGCTCAGCCTCGGCGAGGCCAGCCGGATGCTCGGGATCACACCTGGGACACTGCGCCGCTGGGCCGACCACGGAGACGTCGCCGCCTTCGTCACCCCCGGCGGCCACCGCCGCTTCCCGCGCAGCGCGATCGAGTCGCTGGTGCCGCAGCCGCGGAGCCGCCGCCCCATGCTGACCGGCCTTACCGCGAGCGCGTCGCGCGTCACGCGCGCGTACCTCAGGACGCAGCGTGCAGGCCGGCCTGCCGCCGACCCCGGGATCGCCGCGCTCAGCGATCCCGAGCGGGCGGACCTGAGGGACCGCGGACGCAGGCTCTTGGTGCTGCTTCTCGATCACCTGAATGAGGAGCCGCGGCGGTCATCAGTCAAGCTGGCGGAGGCCGAGGAGCAGGCCGCGCAGTACGGGCGGCGTGCGGCGGACCTCGGCGCGTCGCTCGCCGCCACCCTCGAAGCCTTCGTCAGGTTTCGCGGAGCGTTCATCGCCGAGCTCGCGGCGATGGCGCGCAAGCGACGGCTCGATGTACGCGAGGCGACCGCCCTGCTCGTCGAAGGCGAGGGGGCTGTTGACCGTCTCCTGGTTTCGCTGACCAACGGCTATACGGCGGGCCGGACGTGACAGCGATACGTCTTGGGACGAGGGGCTCCGCGCTGGCGCTGGTGCAGAGCGAGCTCGTGGCGAAGCGCCTGCGCGCGGCCGGCCACGACGTACTTGTCGTACCGATGGTGACCGAGGGCGATGTCCGGCCCATCGACATGTCGCCGGGTGAGGGCGTCTTCGTCGCGGCGATCGCCCGCGCACTTCTCTCTCATGAAATCGACCTCGCGGTTCACAGCGCAAAGGACGTGCCGCTCGAGGAGGAGGCCGGCCTTGTGATCGCCGCCTATCCGGAACGCGCCGATCCGCGGGACGTGCTGGTCACCAGTCGCGGCGGCGGTTCCCTCGAGTCGCTGCCGCGCGGCGCGGTCGTCGGCACCGACAGCCCCCGGCGGGCGGGGTTTCTGCTCGCGGCGCGGCCTGACCTCAAGGTGATTCCCCTTCACGGAAACGTGGAGACGCGCCTCCAGCGCCTGGACGAAGGGGCGGCGGACGCGCTCGTTCTCGCGGCGGCCGGAATCGACCGGCTTGGAAAGCACGCACGGATCGACGAGAGGTTTGAGCCGGATGTGCTTGCGCCGGCGCCAGGCCAGGGAGCGCTCGCGGTGCAGGTTCGGCGAAGCGATGCGCGGCTCATGAAGCTGGTCTCCGCGATCGATGATGAGGACGTCCGGCTGGCTGTCGAGGCCGAGCGCGAGGTGCTCAGAACGACCGGAGGAACCTGCAGGGCGCCGGTCGGAGCGCTCGCATCTGTCGTTGGAGACGAGTTCGTGCTCCTTGCCGGCGGCGTGAACTCCGACGGCTCGGACAAGCTGGTCGAGCGATTGAAGGGCCATCGCGGCGACGCCACGGACTTTGCGGCCAGGCTTGGCCGGCGGCTGCTGGAAGAGGTGGCCCTGCGATGATCGCTGTTCTGGTAACTCGCCCAGACGGGGAGTCCGATCCCCTCGTGCACGCGTTGCGCAAACGTGGATACCGAGTGCACGCGGTTCCGATGGTGCAGACGGAGCCGCTTGATTTCAGCGCCGCGTCGCTGTCGGGATGCGACTGGATCGTGCTGACGAGCGCGCGGGGCGTCAAGGCACTGAGGGACCTTCCGGCTGGACCGAAATTTGCGGCGGTCGGGCCTGAGACCGCGCGAGCTCTGCGGGCGCGGGGTGTGGAGCCCTCGCACGTCCCGGGACGTGCCGACGGCTCCGACCTCGGGGACACGCTGCCCGACGTCGACGGCAAGCGAATCGCGCTGGTCCGGGCGTCGGCGGCGGGCGAAGATCTGCCGGGCCGCTTGCGGCGGCGCGGTGCGAACGTCGAGGAAGTGACCGTGTATCGCACCGTCGAAGGGCCGGCTGCGTCGGCCGAAAAGCTTCACACGGCGCTGGCTGACCGCGAACTGGGGGCTGTCGTCTTCGCCTCGGGATCGGCCGTACGAGGATTCCTCGGGCTGGGGGGCACCACGCACGTGCCCGCCATCACGATCGGTCCGCGCACGACGAGCAGCGCTCGCGGGCGCGGCTTCACAGTCATCGCCGAGGCAGACGCCCAGAGCGTGTCAGGCCTGGCCGACGCCGTCGCCAGGGTATTGCCGATGGAGGACGACAAACGTGCGTGAGCTGCTTCGAAGCCGAACCGTTCCAACTCCGGCGGGAGATCGGCCCCGGCGCTTGCGGGCCAACCCGCAGCTCAGGGAACTCGTCCGTGAGACCCGGCTGTACGCGGCCCAGCTCGTCGCGCCGATCTTTGTCGTCTCAGGGCGCGGTCGCCGCGAGGAGATCTCGTCCCTCAAAGGCCATGCCCGATTGAGCCCGGATCTCGCCGTGGCTGAGGCGGAGCGGTTGGCCGCGCTCGGCGTGGGCGGCGTGCTGCTCTTCGGCATACCCGACTCCAAAGATCCGCGGGGCGATGGGGCAGCCGACGAAAGAGGCCCCGTGCCCGAGACGCTGCGCAAGCTCAAAGCGGCGAAGTTGCCGCTCGTCCTTGCGGCCGACGTCTGCCTTTGCGAATACACGACCCATGGCCACTGCGGGGTGCTCGACGGTGACCAGGTCGACAACGATGCGACGCTCCCGCTGCTGGCGGACGCGGCCATCGCGTACACAGAAGCCGGGGCTGACGTCGTGGCTCCCAGCGCGATGATGGACGGCCAGATTGCCGCCCTCCGCTCCGGCCTGGACGCCGCCGGGTTCCACGGCACGGCGATCATCGCCTACGCCGCCAAGCACGCGTCAGTGCTCTACGGACCGTTCCGGGAAGCAGCCGGTTCGACGCCTGGTTTCGGCGATCGCAAGTCCTACCAGATGGACCCGGCCAACGGCCGCGAGGCGATGCGCGAGCTCGACCTGGATGCGCGCGAAGGAGCCGACATCTTGATGGTCAAACCCGCGATCACGTCGCTCGATCTGCTTGCGACGGCCCGGAATCGCTACGACCTTCCTCTTGCCGCCTACCAGGTGAGCGGCGAAGCCGCGATGATCGAAGCGGCGGCGGAGCGCGGTTGGATCGATCGGCGCGGGGCCGTCCTCGAGACGCTGACCTCGATCGTTCGCGCGGGCGCCAATGTCGTCGTCACCTACTTCGCGGCCGACACGGCATCTTGGCTCAGAGAATCAAGATGAGCGACGCCCGGTTCGTCCATGCGCTGGCCCTCGGCCTGGATGCGGCGTGGCGGCGTTTGCCGGCGAAACAGCGGTGCGAGACTGCCGAAGAGCTCGCCGCCGCGGTCACGACGGAATCGGAAGTCGTGACCCACTCGTACTCGATGGTCGGGCTCCAGCCCGGAGCGGACCTGCTGCTGTGGAGCCTGGGTCCAACCCTCGAATCCCTCGAGGAGCGCGCGGCGATGGTCCTCCGGTCCGGCATGGGAACGTGGTTTAGCGTGAAAGAAAGCTTCCTCGGCGTGATCCAGGGCTCGCAGTACGTCAAGAAGCCCACGCCGCAGGAACAGTCGCTGTTCAGTGGAGAGCGGTCGCGTTACCTGGTCGTCTATCCCTTCACGAAGAGCACCGATTGGTACCTGCTCGGCAAGGAAGCAAGACAGGGGATCATGAACGAGCACATGCGCGTCGGGCACGAGTACCCCGAGGTTCGCCAGCTGCTCGCGAACAGCTTCGGCGTGGACGACATGGATTTCCTGGTCGCGTACGAGACGGACGACCTCCCGAAGTTCGGCGAGCTCGTCCGCGCGCTGCGCGGAACAGACAGCCGGAGGTCGACTGTCCGCGACACGCCAATTCTCACCGCGGTCCATCGCCCGATCGAAGAGATCACGGCGTTGCTCGGCGCCACGAACGACGCGAGCTGATGCGCTTCCTCGACGCGGCGCATCACAAGGCGGTCGACACCACACCCGTCTGGCTCATGCGGCAGGCCGGCAGGTCGCTGCCCGAGTATCGAAAGCTTCGCGAACGCTGGACCTTGCTCGACATCGTCGCGCAGCCTGAGCTGTGCGCCGAGGTGACCCTGCAGCCCGTGCGCCGCCTCGGCGTCGACGCGGCGGTGATGTTCGCGGACATCATGCTTCCGCTGCGGGGCATGGGCGTTGATTTCGAGCTGGTGGAGAACGTCGGGCCCGTCATCGACCGGCCCATCGCATCGCCCGCCGACGTGGACCGGCTCGTGGTGCCTGCCGGTGAAGAGGCCGCACCGCAGGTGATCACTGCCCTGCGCCAGGTCGTGGCGCAATCTCCGGTCCCTGTGATCGCGTTTTCGGGCGGTCCGTTCACGCTGGCGAGCTATCTGATAGAAGGGCGGCCGAGCCGCGACTTCGCCAGGGTGAAGGCCTTCATGTTTTCCGAGCCCGAAGCGTTCGACAGGCTGCTCGCCAAGCTGGCCGCGACCATGGCCGGCTACCTCCAGGCGCAGGTTGCGGCTGGCGCGAGCGCGGTCCAGCTCTTCGATTCCTGGGTGGGCGCCCTGGCGCTCGACGATTACGAATCGGCGGTGCTCCCCCACACGCGCTCGATCTTCGATGCCCTGCGTTCCTCCCGAGTTCCACGCATCCACTTCGGCACAAACACCGCGGCGCTGCTCGAGCCGATCGCGTCGTCAGGGCCGGACATCGTGTCGCTCGATTGGCGCGTGCCGCTCGAGGCCGGCTGGAAGAGGGTCGGCCACGACCGCGGCATCCAGGGCAACCTGGACCCGGCCGTCCTGCTCGGTCCGCCACAGCTGGTGCGCGACCGCACACGCGACATCCTTCGCCGCGCGGGCGGCAGACCCGGCCACATCTTCAACCTCGGGCATGGCGTGCTGCCCTCGACCCCCCTCGAGAACCTTCAGCTCCTCGTCGAAACCGTGCACGAGTGGGAGGTCGCGCGTGTCGCGTGAGTCGGTGGGCGTTTTGTGCATGGCCTATGGCAGCCCCCCGGCTGAGGAGGACATCGAGGCCTACTACACGCATATCCGCGGCGGCCGCAAGCCTTCGCCGGACGCTCTTGCGGAGTTGAAATCGCGCTACCGGGCGATCGGAGGCTCGCCACTCACGGCGATCACTCGAGAACAGGCGGCCGCGATCGGCGACCGGCTCGGGCTGCCCGCGTTCGTGGGGATGAAGCACGCCGAGCCCTTCATCGCCGACGGCGCCGCCGAAGCGGCGAGCGCCGGTGTGAGCCGGTTGATCGGCCTACCACTTGCGCCTCACTTCGCCGACATGAGCCTGGGATCCTACCAGCGCTCC
>Ga0185299_10003325_pt1 | contig 21753 bp, 16 predicted proteins | sample PaiPotPPA55metaG_FD_128002 | JGI IMG/M metagenome (GOLD analysis project Ga0185299, IMG submission 128002) | Iron sulfur acid spring bacterial and archeal communities from Banff, Canada, to study Microbial Dark Matter (Phase II) - Paint Pots PPA... ... | reverse complement strand
GTTCGAGCAAGGAGTTCTGGACGGGCACGGACCCGCCCAGGTAGGATTAACTTCTCCTTTGTGAAAGAGACTGCACCGTTTCAGGACTTAGCCAACAACACCTGCGGTTCACACTAGCCGCGACCCGTTAGGGGAGCGCGAGCGTACGAGGAATCCTGTCCGCGCTCCCCTGGCGCGTCGCGGCTAAACGACGGCTAAACGGCGGCTAAAAACGAACCGGCGCGTGGTGCACCGTTCGCCAAATTACCAAAGCGCTCTTGCTTGGACGCCGACAATAGGAAAAATACCGTACGCGCCTGCCCTTGTCGCGCCAATAACTTAGAGACAGGAGACCAGGAGCCAAGGAGGGGACTGCCATGCCGACCGGCCAATGGAACGGCGTACTGCGTCAAATCCGCCGCGCCGCCCTCTTGCAGGAAGACGGCGAACTGGCCGATGGCCAATTGCTGGACCATTTTCTGGCCCACCATGACGAAACGGCCTTCGAGGCGCTGGTGCGCCGCCACGGGCCGATGGTAATGGGCGTGTGCCGGCGCGTACTCCGCAATAGCCACGATGCAGAGGACGCCTTCCAGGCCACGTTTCTGGTGCTGGTGCGCAAGGCGGCATCAGTCGTGCCGCGCGAAATGGTGGGGAACTGGCTCTATGGCGTCGCGTATCGAACCGCGCTCGGCGCCAAGACCGCCTGCGCCCGCCGTCGCGCAAAGGAGAGGGAAATGCCCCGGCGCGAAGCGCTCGACGAAGACATCTGGAGCAAGCTGCGGCCGTTGCTCGATCATGAGCTGAGCCATCTGCCGGACAAGTATCGCGTTCCGATTGTGCTCTGCGATCTGGAAAGCAAAAGTCGCAAGGAAGCGGCTCGCCAATTGGGTTGTTCGGAAGGAACCTTGTCCGGAAGGCTGGCGCGAGCGCGCGTCCTGCTGGCGAAACGACTTTCTGCCCGCGGCCTGACTCTTTCCGGCGGAGCAGTTGCGGCGGCGCTGGGCGGCAACGCGGCACTCGCAAGCGTGCCGTCCGTGCTCTTGATGTCTACGGTGAAGGCTGCGACGCTGCTGGCTTTGGGCAATGCTACGGCGGCCGGGGTGGTCTCGGTCAAGGTTGCGATTCTCATGCAAGGAGTGCTAAGGGCCATGGTGATGACAAAGGTAAAGCTCGCGCTCATCTGGTTGTTGGCCTTGGGTGCCGTCGGTGGCGGCGTAGGCTTCATTTCTTACCCGACTCGACTTGCTGCGCAAGCAAATCCAGAGCGGGGGCATCCGGACCCGTCTTTGCCGCCGGGGCACGGCCCGATGATTCCTAGATCCGGGGCGGCTGCCGACAAAAACTTTAAGAGTCCCGCATCGCCAAGGCGCATCGAACCGACCGACATTGTGAAAATCAAGTTGGCCAAGGGAATCGAGCATTCCCCAGCCAGGTTCACGCGGGAGGACGTCGCCAAATTCCGAAACATATTTGATCAGGGGCATGTGGTTTCGCCGTCCGGGACCATCGAAATTATGGATATCCCACTGTCGGTGCGAGGACAAACCAACGAACAGGTCAAGGAATTGCTCACCCACTTATTCAAAAGCTGGTACGGGACGGCTTATTCCACTGAGCCTTTCCAGGACAATCTAGAAATAGAAGTCCTGTCCGCGGAGGAATATAGACCGAAAATGTTTCATGTGGATTTGGCCGTCATAGCTACTGAGCGTCAGCCGGGGAATGCTGCGCCAGTAGAAAAGGTCCTTGCCCGGCCAAGCGTTGTGACTCAGAATGGCCGGCCTGCAAGCTTTACGACCGGGCAAGACGTAGCTGCAATCATTCCGGGAAGACCGTCCTCGTTGGAGTTGTCGTCTGGGTCAACTGTAAACGTCATGGTCGCGGATCTCGGCGGAGGCCGTTTGCGTCTCGAGACGACATTCGAACGACTACGCGTGGAGCGAAATGACAGGAATGGATCACGCGTCGCGACGAAGGGCGTGCGCGCGGTGGAAATTGTAGAATTGGGTGACCCTGTCGTCATTGAATTGGAGAGCGGCAAGAATGAGGATCGGCACTATCTTGTCTTAACGGTCACGCAAATGGAAAGGCAAGCAACAGCAAAGAAGGATCCTCGGCCACGTGTTGGTCAAATCAAAATCGTCGGCACGCAGAAGATTCCCAACCACGTAATTCGCGCAGCGATTCCCCTTCAATCGGGCGCGATTCTGACCGACACGGATGTGCGGCGCGCGGAAAAGAACCTGGCCAGGCTCGGCTTCTTTGAAGTAAATCCCGAAAAGAATATGCGACCTACCGTGACGGTTCTCGAAACGGACAATGCCAGCGGTTTCAAGGACATCGAAATTCGCGTCAAGGAGAAATAACGGCTCATCTGGCATTAGCGGCTGAGTTCCCATAACGGTTCCGACGCTGGGGCTTTCCCGAAACCGAGCCACTGATCCACGAGGTTAACGGGCCAGAACAGGTACACGCTGGCGTAGTTTCGCTGGCGCCAGCTTCGCGTGTTCTCGGGCGTGAAGTAGTAGAACGCCCGCATATTGAAGCGTTCGGCCTCAGCATAGCCTCGACGTGATAAGGCGAGTAGTAGCCAACGTACAGGAAAATCAAGATGCTACCAAGCCCGAACAGGCAGCGCGACCATCTTTTTGACATCGCAGCGGACCTTCCCCTGATTTGATGGAATGCGCGTGAAGCGTCAAGCTCGCTTTTGGCGAACCATTTGCCAATTGATAATCGCTACCCAGGCATTCTCTGCCGACGAGAAATGAATCTCCCCATCGGCTTCTAGTTCTTCATCGTGAAGAACAAGCTGCAAGCCTTCATGGAGAAGGACGCCTTGCCGCGATAAATCCTCTATCGTGCCGACGTTGTTCAAGCGGAGATGGCCGCGTGGGTCCGCATTATTGAAATCGGCATAAATGGAAGGCTTACTCATTTCGCATGTCCTCAGGACGATTCTTGCCTCCTCGGACAACAAGTGCATCATCGGGTATTAATGCCATATTACCATAGTTTCTTGAAAAACGTTCCTAGCTCGTCCACCGCGTCGGCATCTTTATACAGTGCATCGTTAGATGCAAGGATCTTTTTCCGCATTGCGTCCCGGAAATCTGGTTCAGTCCCAAGTCGGACTGCGAGCTGTACGTATTCACTGGCACTTGAGACGACGCAGTCCATTACCTTCATTTTCTTGTAGAGAGCCAGCGTGATTCGACCGCGCAGAAATGCCGACGGCCAGGTTACGATCGGCACGCCTAGCGCGAAGGCTTCATAAGCGGTGTTGCCGCCGCCGAAATGGATGGGGTCCAGGAGTGCATCGCAGACGGCGTTCAGGCTGAGGAAGTCCTCGTGGCTCATGCGCGGGAGGAAATGAACTCGATTGAGCACGTCCGGGATGGTTCGCCCGAAACGCTGCCGCAAGAGATCGTCCCAGGTGGCGTGCTTGCCTGAGATCAAGACCAGGATGCCTTTGGGATCGCGTTGCAGGATGGCGCCGAGCAGCGCGTCGAAGTCAGGATGAAATTTGAAGAGGCTCTGAGGACAGCCGTAAATGTGCGCATCAATAGGGAGGCCGAATACGGCTCGATCTTTCATTCGCGGCGGCAGCGCCGGCCGGTAGTAGTAGGTCGAAAGCGTCTTCAAGCGAACCAGCTTCTCCGTGTAATGCTGCTCGGCCAGGTTGGTCTCAAGCAAGTCGCTGGACATGAAGTAGTCGATGGCCGGGATGCCGGTCGTGACGGGATGACCCCAGGTGACGCACTGCACCGGCGCCAGCCGCGCGAACGCCAGGAAGTATGTGAACGGGTCCATGCCGACGTCGGGGTAGAAGAGCACGTCCAGTTGCTGCTCGGCTATCCGCTGCCGCGCCTGGTCGAGATGCTCGGGCAGCGGCACGACCGCGTCGGCGCTTTCCTGAATGGATTTTGCCATCGGGTCTTCCTTGCCCGGAGGGCGCAGCAGGAACACCCGGAAGTCGGTCCGTGGCAATTGGCGGATGAGACCGAGGTTCAGCCGGCCGATGGTGTGGCTGTGAAAGAACCGGGAGAGGAAGCCGATCCGCAGAGGCCGCCCTGTCGCTGCGGTGGGCCTTGCGCAGTGGGGCGCCACGTAGGCGAGCGAGGGCGCGGCCCGAATATAGATGCCAGCCAGGCCGGCCTGCAAATCGCGGTCGTTCAGTCCCTGGTAAGCCAGCTCGAAGGCGGTGGCGCCGACGGATTCCATGGGATCCGCGATGCATAGATTTTCCGTCCGCAGTTGCGCCACGGCGGTCTCGACGCGGCAACGCTGCCGGCCGATTTCCTCAGCGGATGAATAAATGATCGGCAAGGCGAGCAGGGCCCTGATCTTGAGCCCGTCATCCGGAGCAAGCGCCTGGACGCGCTCCAGGCAAGCCAGCGACTCGGACCAGTCGCCCAGTTCCTGGAGGTACGTCGCCAGGTTCTTGTGCGCCGCGGCGAGATTCGGCCTGAGGCGAATGGCTTCCCGGCAGCAAGCGACCGCCTCGGTTAGGCGGCCTTGACGCTGGAGGGCGGCGCCGAGATTATTGTGTGCGTCGGCGTAGTCCGGCTTCAGCCGGAGCGCGTGCTGGTAGCAGGCCATCGCTTCCGCGACCTGGCCCAGGGTCAGCAGGGCCGTGCCCAGGTTGCTATGCGCCTCCGCGAAGTCCGGGTTGGCACGCAGCGCCTGCCGGTAACAAGCAATCGCCTCGTCGATCCGGCCCGTGGCCTTGCAGACCGCGCCCAGGTTGCTGAGAGCTCCGGTGTAATTGGGCTGAAGCCGCACGGCCTCGCGGAGACTGGTCTCCGCCTCAGCCAGCCGACCCTGGCGATAAAGCATGGCGCCCAGGTTGTTGTGCACATTGGCGTATCCGGGCTGCAAGCGCAAGGCCTCCCGATAGCACGCCATCGCATCTGGCACCTTGCCCAATGTCGCGTAGGCCAGTCCCAGGTTGCTATGGAAGATCGCCTGAGCCCGGTCCAGACCAATGGCCCGGCGGATGAGGTCGACGGCCTCCTCGTTCCGGCCGGCATGATGGGCGGCCAGGCCGAGGAGATGCCAGGCGTCGGCGTTGTGCGGCTCGGTCTGAAGAACCTGGCGGTAGATGTCCTCTGCCTGGCAAAGGTTGCCTGCCTGATGGTGCCCGAGGGCGTTTGCCAGCAACTCATGCGGAGTCGGCATGGAGCAATTCTCCTCAGGAAATCCTCACCGGAGAAAGGTCCGTACAAGCAGGAATGTCCACCATACCAGGATGACCGGAGATCTTGATGACCCGCGTTAGAGACCCCCACTCTCAAGGTATGGCATCTTTCTTCAACAACAACGCCCAATCGCCACTGTCCGGAGGCTCAGGGGAGCTCCAGGTCGAGCCCTCAGCAGCCGGGAGTTTCAGGACCTGGCCGCTGCGCGGATTGAACCAGTTTGCGCGGTAGCGACCAGACTCCAGCTTGACGGTCGCCTTGCCGCCGCGAGGCAAGTAAATGGCGTACTGGCGGCCAGGCTCGGACAGACAGAAATTGCCTTTGTTGACGAGTTCATCATGCGGTTCGGTCTTCCACCACTCGAAGCTGGTGAAAAAACCGACGATGCGCGCGTAGCCCTGGAGCATCACCATGCTGTCGTCGCCGCGGCCGTTGACCCAGCCGCCGCCGGTGTCGGGCCAGTAGCCGGTGCCGCGCCGCGCGGTTTCGCCGGTGGTCTGATAGCAGCCGGCCATGTAGATCTCCCAGGCGGTCCGGCGCATGTTGTCGGCGTTGGCGCCGTCGGGGTAGTTTTGCGCCCACTTGGGATAATGGTCCTCGTAGCCGTATTCCTCATTGGCTTGAGGGATGATCCGGCCGGTCTTTTTTTGTGCTTCGCGCTGCTGGAGCATCCAGCCATGCTGCGGGCGCGACCATTCCTGAAATGAAGTGAAGCCAAACCACTCCGCCGTGCGATCCTGATGGCGATTATCGACCGGGTGATCGGTGCCCAGGTGATGATAGGGGTCGGCCTGGTAGAGCAGCATGCCGGTCTTGTGCGACCAGTCGAGTGTGCGGAAGAGGCTGATGTCGTCGCCCAGGTCCCAGGTGACGTTGGAAAATGCTGCCAGGCGTGCCGCGGCGTTCTGGAAATAGCGTTGCTCGTCGTCGCTGCCAGGGGCAGGGTGAACGGGGGAATCGTTCCAGTCAAACACCACCGAGATGATCAGGTCGCGATCACGGGCGTATTTCAGCAGGCGCTCGAATTTCTGCCAGTGGGGGAGATTGAAGCGCGTGTAATCGAAGCCGGGCGAATTCAGGTCGTCCGGGCGCTGTGCCACCCAGGGGTTGAGATAGGTGCGGAACTGGGCATCGGGAATAATCGGCTCGCCCCAGAAGCTGCGCGAGCGGCCGCCGCCGAGGAGAACGCGCAGGCGATTGACCTTGAGGCGGTGCTGGCGGTCGATGCAAGCGCGGATGACGGTTTCGTCTTGCCAACCCATGAGGAGGAACGCCGTGTTGCCGTTGAAGAAATAATGTTCGCCGGTTCCTTCCCAAATGAAATGCCAGGGATGCGCGCTGTCCACGCGAAGGATGCCGCGACGCTTGCCCGCGACGGCCTCAAACGTCCCCGCGAACGACTGCACCGATTCGCCCTGCTGGAACTGCACGGTAAAGGAATAGCTGCCGGGTTTCTGCGGCATGAAACGGATGCGGTAGCTCTTGCCATCCGACGAATCGCAGAAGCCGCGAACCGTCAACGGCATGTCGCCCGCGCGCTGGAACCGGCCGGAGATCGTGGTATCCGTGAATGGATTCTTGGCGGTTGGACTCTCGACCGTAAGCAGTATCTCCATGTAGTCGTAAGCGTCCACCTTCGACGCCGATTGCTGAAAGTGTACGGCGGGCGCGTTATCGGTTGAGCGCGCCACGGCGGCCTGGGGCATCGCGCTAGGCAACAGACAGAAAGCCGCGGCCGACGCCATGGCGCAGAGAATGCCAACCAATCTAAGGAGATAGGGCTGCATGGAATTCGAGCCTCCAGGGCGGGACTATCGAGTCATGGCCGACCGCGTCTTGCGGAATCAACTTGAAAAGTTACCATAACGCTATCGTTCGGCGGCATCGCTAACTCCCTTTCATAACACCCAAACCTGATCGGACAAAGAAAAATGACCAGGCGCTACGCTCGCAGGATGTGGTTCATCGCTATCGGGCTTGTTGGCGGCGCGCTGGTCGCGCAGGGTGCGCAGGCTGAGGAGAAAGCCATTGTGGTGAAAGAGATTCCGGCCGGGGCCCGTAGCGGTCTTTACATCGGCAACCGTGAGCCATTACAGGCGAGTCCACTGCTGAAGCTGCCCATCGGCGCTATCACGCCGAAGGGCTGGCCGCGGCAGCAACTGGAAACGGAAGCCAAGGGGATGATCGGGAGGTTGGCCGAGATTTCACCGTGGTGCAAGTTCGATGGCAACGCCTGGGCCGACCCCGCAGGGAAGGGACACAGCGGCTGGGAAGAGCTGCCTTACTGGCTCAAGGGCTATGGCGATCTTGGCTACGTGCTCAAAAACGAGGCGATCATCAAGGAGGCGCGGCGCTGGATCGACGCGGTGCTCGCCAGCCAGGAGTCCGACGGTTGGTTCGGACCGCGCGGCTTGAAGACATCGCTCAAGGGGAAGCCCGATCTCTGGCCGCACATGGTCATGCTGAACGTGCTGCAATCCTATTATGAGTACAGCCAGGACCCGCGCGTGCTTCCCTTCTTGACGCGTTATTTCCAGTGGCAGTTACGGGTGCCGGATGCCGACTTCCTGGCGGGTTACTGGCCGAGAATCCGCGCCGGAGACAATCTGGACAGCGTTTACTGGCTCTACAACCGCACCGGCGACAAGTGGCTGCTCGACCTCGCCGCCAAGATTCACAAGGCATGTCTCAACTGGGCGGACGGCGTGCATGACTGGCATGGCGTGAACCTGTCGCAGGGATTTCGCGAGCCGGCGGTCTATTTTCAACAGGCCCGCGACAAGGCCTTGCTCAACGCCGCGGTACGGAACTATCAGACGGTGATGAACATGTACGGGCAGTTCCCTGGCGGCGGTTTTGCTTCGGATGAAAATTGCCGCAACGGCTATACCGATCCGCATCAGGGCTTCGAGACCTGCTCGATGGTCGAGTTCATGCACAGCTTCGAAATGCTTACGAAAATTTCCGGCAATCCCATCTGGGCAGACCGTTGCGAGGAGATCGCCTTCAACTCCTTGCCCGCAGCCCTGACGGCCGACCAGAAAGCCCTGCATTACTTGACCGGGGCGAACATGGTGCAGCTTGACAAGAACAACCACGCGCCCGGCGTGCAGAACAACGGCACCATGCTGTCCTTCAGCCCGTTCGCGGTTTATCGCTGCTGCCAGCACAACGTGTCGCATGGCTGGCCGTATTATGCCGAGGAATTGTGGCTGGCCACCGCCGACCGCGGATTGTGTGCCTCGCTGTATGCGGCGTGCGAAGTCGACGCCAAGGTAGGTAATGGGACGCCGGTCCACATCGTCGAGGAGACGGATTATCCATTTTCGGACACCATCGTCATGAAGATCGGCCTGGCGCAGCCTACGCGCTTTCCGCTGTATCTGCGCGTGCCGCGCTGGGCCAGCGATTCAACTATCGACGTCGGCGGCGAAGCGATGACCGTCAAAGACGGCTTGTCGTACGCTGTCCTGGATCGGGAATGGAAGGATGGCGATGTGGTGAAGGCGCGGTTCCCGATGGCGCTGGCCGTGCGCACCTGGAAAAAGAACCAGAATGCTGTCTCGATCGATTATGGGCCGCTGACCTTCTCGTTGAAGATCGGTGAGAAGTACGTTCGCTACGGCGGCAAGGACGCTTGGCCCGAGACGGAGGTCTTTCCGACCACGGCCTGGAACTACGGGTTACTCCTCGATGAGGCGAAGCCGACCAGCTCACTCGAGTTGATGCGAAAATCCGGACCGTTTCCCGATCAGCCGTTCACACCGGACAGCGTGCCTCTTCAGATCAAGGCCAGGGCAAGGAAGATTCCGGGCTGGACGCTGGACAACGATGGTCTCGTGGGCAAGCTTCACCAGAGCCCGGTGCGCTCCCACGAGCCTGAGGAGCACATCACGCTTATACCCATGGGGGCGGCCCGCTTGCGTATTACGGCGTTTCCAAGGATCGGTAGTGGACCGGATGCGAAGGAGTGGTAGTCATTTCATTGCAAGCGGCCGTGAAATGAAATTACGGCGGATCGTTCATAGCTAAATACTTTGTGCATAAAGGTTTGTGCACCTTGCAGGCGACGTAAGGGTTCAAGAAGTCATTTCATTTCACGGAACATCGTTCCCGTGAAATGAAATGCATAAATCAATCACGCCGTGGAACTCTGCAGTTTGGACGCGGGTTACGATTTGTGGAGCCCGGGAATGGGCTGCCATTCGGTAAGAGGCAGCATTGGCAGAGGCAAGCCGCGCTGGACGCGCAGTTTGCCGACATCGAAGAGGATATGCATGATCGTCGCCACCAGATTCTGAATGGTGACGGGTGACGTGGCGGGTTCGCCGCCGTTGCGCGTGGAGCGGCCGATGACCTGGCCCATGTCGAAGCCGCCGCCGGCCAGCAGGAGCGGGGCGAGATTGCCCCAGTGGTCGCGGCCGCCGTTCTTATTGATCCGCGGCGTTCGCCCCATCTCGCCACAACAGACCAGCAGAATCTTGTCGCTCAGTCCGCGGGCTTCGACGTCTTCGAGAAATGCGGAGACAGCGTGGTCCATGGGCAGGCCCATGTAGCGCATGCCTTCGGCGACGCCGGCATTATTCACGTCCGCGTGCATGTCCCAGACAAAATTAGTCGTCACCGTCACGAAGCCGCAGCCGCGCTCGCACAGCCGGCGCGCCAGCAGCAACAGTTTGCCGAGCGATTTGGCGTTGTCGGCGTAGTTCTTGTGGTTGTTCCATTTCTTGCTGATATTCTCCGGCCGCACCAGCGGCGCGGTGTCGTAGCGCGCAACGATGCGCGGATCTTCCTTCGCCAGGTCGAAGGCATCGGCGACGCCGCCGAGGATGACGCGGAAGGCCTTGTCGCGCTGGGTGTCGAGCTCAGTATTGGAGGCGGCATCCAGAGCCGCCTGAAGCCGATCGAGCCCGCGGAGCAGATGTCGCCGGTCGTCGAGGCGATTGAGGGACAGCTTGAGCTTCATGTCCTCCTGAAGGGTGCCCCCGCCGCCCGGAACAAAAGGCGCGCAGGCGGCGCTGAGCGGCCCCGTGGCGGAGAAGTTGCCGAAGCTGGTCGTTCCCGGCTGCGTTGTCGGATCGACAGCGCGAGGAAAGAGAGCGGCATTGGTCGGCATGCCGGTAGCCGGATCATTGAACCCCGCCACATGCGCGTAGATGGAGCCAAGGCCGGCGCCGAAGGAATCGCGGCTGACGACCGGCTTGAGGTCATGGTTGCCGTTGCCGGTGACAAAGGAGCGCACAATCGCCAAATGATCGGAGAGCTGGGCCAATTTCGGAAACGTACCGCCGAAGGTGATGCCGGGGATCCGCGTTGCAACCTCGCCCGTGGTGCTGCGCGTTTCGGCCGGCGCCTGCATCTTCGGATCAAAAGTCTCAAACTGGCTCGGCCCGCCGTGCATGAAGAGGAAGATGACGGATTTGTCGCGGAGCAGCCGCTCGCTCGCCGCGCGGGCCTGTTCCGCCAGCAGCGCCGGCAATGCCAGCCCGCCGAGCGCAAGGCTGCCGACTTGTAGGAAAGCGCGGCGCGTGTAGCGTGGGTCGTGGATGGTGAGCATGGTGCGTGGTGCGGGGAATTATCGTTCCAACTCGTATTCAATGCGTGCTGGATCCGGTAAGCTCATCAGATGAATGTCCCGTCTCAAGATTTTTAGCTCTTGGTTTGGAATACCATCCGCCTCCTTTAGGTCTCGCAGATAAGTTTTCCAGAGGTCCAGATGAAAAGCATCGTCCCCTGGGGCGTCAGGCTCCTTCGGGGCTTGCAGAGTAGTTTTCCAGAGGTCCAGATCAAAAGCATCGACCCTGGAGTACGGCTGTTGCTTTTCGAGCAGGGCAATCAACCTTTTGGTCATATCCTCTCGCGCCCATTCAAGTTCTTGCGACCGAATCAAGGGATGCTCGGCGTTTTTCTCTGCTTGCAGGACTTTGCCGCGATTGCTCTCCTGTCCCAACTGGACCAGCGCAGGAAGAACGACAATGACCGAGCCGATCAGACACACAGCCAAAAGCGACCAGACCCAGCGCCTTTTCAAGAACTTAAGCATGAGGTTATTCTACAACCAGACGCGTCGCCGAGCGAAGAGAATCTGCTTTGGTAAAGGGGCGAGTTACAGGCAAGTTTTTCCGTAACGACTCCACCGGGCTTGTCCCGGTGGCTCGATGACTGGTTGCCAGTAACCGATGCCTACATAGCGATGGCCGCCGCCGGGCTTGTCCCGGTGGTGCCACGACTGATGGCCCGGCTGACAATCGTCGCTCCACGGGGACAAGCCTTGATGGCGGCGGTAACCTCTCTATGCAACGGATCTGGCTGCCACTCACCGGTCCGCGGGGACGAGCCCCGCGGTGCCGGTCGCGCTGCCGAATCGGGCAGGGTCATATGGCTGGAGATGTTGTCATCTCACCTGCCACATTCTATCCATCGCCAACGGCTGTCAGCGCGAAAGGAACCTTGTCGCTTACGGAACCTTTGTAGGCGCGGGCAGTGTCGCGATTCGCCGGCCTGTCCAGGAATCGGTGGTAAGGAAATTAATCGTCACCTTTCCGCCCGGCGAAACCTGCGCCTTCTCGACGCGCGTCAACTCCACATCCTTGATGAGCCATCGAGCCCGGAGCGTATAGGAAAGGCTGCGATCACCCGGCAGGGGTGGCGTCACGAATTGCCGATAGCTGCCGGCCTGGGCGGTCCTCGTTTCGTCAATCCAAAGTTCAGCTTCGGCCGGCAGTTTTACGATGAGCAGGGCTGTGTCAGGCGGCAGCGTTTGCTCTTGCCCCGGTGGCGTTGCGATGGTTCCATCGGGCGGGAAGTGCGGCAGCAGCTTGCGGCGGTCAAACGGCGTACCGGGTCCGTCGATCCACGGATAGGTGCCCGGGCCCGGCCCGGGGTAATAGCCGTAACCCGGGATGAAGCCCGGACTGCCGGGGTAATGTCCCATGCCCTGGTCGATCACGTCGTAGGGAGTCCAGCCGAAGGAGAAAACGGGATGTCCCCATTTCGACATCACCTGGGCACGTACCGGCTCTGTACTCCAGAGAAGAACCAGAGAAGAAAGAAGAGCAATCGCGCTGGCAGGAGAGCCAAGCTTACGCATGACCATGTTCCTTTTGACGAGATAACGTCGGTAGGCGCTGACTTGCTGGAATTATGGCCTACGAGCGGAAGGAGAATGGATGCGCGGCGACGGCCGCGGCCTGTCCGGCCTTTGAAATTCGGGAAGAACCGTCATACGCATCCTAAACGCTGCAATAGTCTCGCTCTGGAAAAGGGGCAAATTGCAAAGCGACAGAACCTCAGTTAGAGTAACGGACCTTGTCGGGATAAGGCGTACTTTAAGAAGTCTGGCCATCGCCTGCCCGATTCCCGCGTTTACTGGGGCGCTTTGAATGGACTGGCACAGGCTCTTTGGCTTGACTCTGATGGACTTCTTTACCGGCTCGCCGTTCATCGTCGAGCTTGAGAAGGATCTGGCGCTGAAGAAGCAGCTTCTCGACGTGGTCGTCTTGCGCCGCGGCCCTGGTCTGTTCGCCGGACGGCTGCCTGATGGCCTGGACAACCTGGCGGCGCATAACTTGATTGCGTTCAAGTCACACCACGACGCGCTCGATGATTGGACCTTGAAGGAGTTGACCGGACATTACGTGAACTACCGCAAACAGTGTAGCGCCCGCCACGAGCCGCTGTTGCCTGAAGCTGATTTTCGGCTATATGCTGTATGTAGCCGCCATCCGCATAACCTGGCGAATGACGTGAGGTTGGACCCCGTCCACCAGGGCGTCTTACACGTGCAAGCGCGGCACAGACGAGATCCGGATTATTGTGGCCGGTCAGGTGTCCCGAGAGCCCCACAATGCGCTCCTGCACCTGTTCAGTGCATCGGCGGAAACGGTCGGCTATGGGGCCGGCCATTACGAACAGCGCTCGCACGACAGGAGTTCGCTGGTGGGACGTTTGCTGGGGAATTATCGAGGAGAAGGAATAACCATGTCCTACACAATGGCCGACTACCGATTTGACACGGCCAAGGAGTACTTCGAGGAGCTAACTCCTGAGAAGCGGCGTGAGCTTCTCGGTGGCTTAACGCCTGAGAAGCAGCGTGAGGTTCTCCGGGGCCTGAAGCCTGAGGTTCTCCGTGGCCTGAGCCTTGAGGAGCGTTTCGCAGGCCTGTCTGCGGAAGAAATTGCTGAATACCTGAGGAAACTGAAATCGAAGCGCCCTTCTCGGAAGGGCAGACCGCGGCGCAAACATTGACGCGAACCGGTCATCATTTCGGCAGCTTTTGCATCAGATTCACCATGTCAATGGCCGTCATTGCCGCGTCGAAGCCCTTGTTGCCGGCCTTGGCGCCTGCGCGGTTGATGGCTTGCTCCAAGGTGTCGCAGGTCAGGATGCCGAAGATGACCGGTATGCCGGTCGCTTGGGCGGCGTGGGCGACGCCCTTGGCGGCTGCGCCGGCGACGTAGTCGTAGTGATCGGTGTCGCCGCGGATGATAGCGCCCAGGCAAATGACAGCAGCATACTTGCCGCTCGCCGCCAGGCGCTGCGCGATGAGTGGCGTCTCAAAAGAACCCGGAACCCAGACGAGATCGATGGCATCGTCGGCGACACCGTGGCGTTTCAGGCCGTCCAGGGCGCCGTTTACCAGCTGCTCGACAATGAAATGATTGAACCGCGCCGCGATGAGGACGAAACGCCCGGCGGGCGTCGCGAAGGTGCCTTCGTAGACCGTTGGCATGTCAGAACCTGGACCAGCCCGAAGCGCCAGCGAGGTGTGCTAGGGTGCCTCGCTGGCGCTTCGGGCTGGTAAGAGGATCGTATCGCTACGACAAATTCATGCTCATCAGGAACTCGGCATTGCTCTTCGTCCGCGCCATCCGGTTGATCAACAGCTCCATCGCTTCCACCGGGTTCATGTCGCTGAGCACCTTGCGCAGGATATAGATGCGCCGCAGCTCCTCGGCGTTCAGCAACAGTTCTTCCTTGCGCGTGCCGGAGCGATTCACGTCGATGGCCGGCCAGACGCGCTTGTCGACCAGGCGGCGGTCGAGGTGCAACTCCATGTTGCCGGTGCCCTTGAACTCTTCAAAGATCACTTCATCCATGCGGCTGCCGGTGTCGATCAGGGCGGTGGCGAGGATCGTCAGGCTGCCGCCTTCCTCGATGTTACGGGCGGCGCCGAAGAAACGCTTCGGCTTGTGCAAGGCGTTGGCGTCCACGCCGCCGGAGAGGATCTTGCCGGAGTGCGGAATTTCCGTGTTGTAGGCGCGGGCCAGGCGCGTAATCGAGTCGAGCAGGATGACCACGTCGGTGTTGAACTCGACGAGGCGCTTGGCCTTCTCGATGACCATCTCGCTGACCTGCACGTGCCGGCTGGCCGGCTCGTCGAAGGTCGAGCTGATAACCTCGGCACGCGGCCCCTTGACCGTGCGCTCCATTTCGGTCACTTCCTCGGGACGCTCGTCGATTAGCAGCACGATCACGTAGCATTCCGGGTGGTTCTTCAAGATGCTGTTGGCGATCTTCTGCAAGAGGATGGTCTTGCCGGTGCGCGGCGGAGCGACGAGCAGGCCGCGCTGGCCTTTGCCGATCGGCGTCACCATGTCCATGACGCGCATGTTGATCTCGGCGGGCTCGGTTTCGAGCATGAGCCGTTCATCCGGATGCAGGGGCGTCAGGTCGTCGAAGACGACTTTCTGCGTGAGCAGATCGGGGTCGTTGTAGTTGATGGCCTCGACGCGCAAGAGCGCGAAGTAGCGCTCGTTTTCCTTGGGCGGGCGGATCTGGCCGGCGACCACGGCGCCGGTGCGCAGACCGAAGCGGCGGATCTGGCTCGGCGAGATGTAGATGTCGTCGGGGCAGGGCAGGTAGTTGTAATCGGGGCTGCGCAGGAAGCCGAAGCCGTCGGGCAGGACTTCGAGCGTGCCTTCGCCGAACATCAGGCCGTTCTGCTTGACCCGTTCCTTCAAGATCTTGAAGATCAGGTCCTGCTTCTTGAGGCCGGTGTAATCGGTGAGGTTTTCGTCCTTGGCCACCTTGAGGAGCTGCGGCATGGTCATCTGCTGCAGTTCGCTGATGTGCGTGCTGCCGCGCTTGATCTCCTCGTAGCGGTTGTTGATTTCGTCGTCGAAGGCGCCGAAGTCCTCATTCCTTTTTTCCTGGGGGCGCGTTTCCTGGGGGCGCGGCTCCTGGGGGCGCGGCTCCTCCGGAGGCGCGGCAACGCCGTCCCGGGCGGGGGTATCAGCTTCGCCGGCGCGCAAATCCTCTTCGCCGTTGGCCGAGTCGTACTCCGACCTGGGACGTGGGCGCGTGCGTGGACCAGGGGCCTCTCTGCGACTTTTGGCTTCAGCCATGGTCAAGATTCTCCTTGTTGAGGCTGTCAATTCCCCAGCGCTTCAGAAGAGTTTGCACTTCTTCCTGAAGCTGCTCCGCCGAGCCGGAGTTATCCAGCACGGCGTGGGCGTGGGATTTTTTTTCGCTTTCGGACATCTGGGCGTTCTCGCGGGCCGCCACCTGAGCGGCGCTCCACCGACGCTGCTCCGCCAATCGTTTCAGCCGGACTGCGCGGGGCGCGTCCACGTAAAGGATCCGATCACAGTGCTTGCTCCAACCGGCTTCCACCATCACGGCCGCGTCCACGACGACGAACTTCACGCGCTCATCCGCCTGGGCCGCGGCAATCTCTTCTGCCAGGCGCCGCTTGATATAGGGGTGAACGATTGCCTCCAACTTCTTGCGTTCCTTCGGATTGCCAAAGACAATCGCGCCCAAGCTAGGACGATCAATCTCGCCCTGCCTGTCAAGCACCCGGCTTCCCCAGTGCTCGATCACCTGTCTCTTGAGGTCCGCGTCCCGCAGCGCCTCATGGCCCAAAAGGTCGCCGGAGATCACACGCGCGCCATGTTTCGCAAACGCGCTCGCCGCCGAACTCTTGCCGCTGCCGATGCCGCCGATCAGGCCGATGACTAACTTCATGCATCAGTCAGTAGTCAGTAGTCAGTAGTCAGTAGTCAGTAGCGTGGTGGAGGCTACTGACTACCGACTACTGGCTACTGGCTAATGCCCTCTCGATTTCTTCGACATCCAGCCAGTTCGGTCCCACTGCCAGCTCGACCTTGAGCGGCACTTCCAGTTTCAGGCTTTTCTCCAGCGGGCTTGTCATCTCCTCGGCCACGAGGGTGGAGACGGCTTCCATTTCCTCGGGGGGCGCCTCGAAGACCAGTTCGTCGTGAATCTGCAGCAGCATGCGGCCGCGGCGTTTTTCCTCGCGCAGGCGGCGATGGATATTGAGCATGGCCAGCTTGATCAGATCGGCGGCGGAGCCCTGAATTTCCATGTTGATCGCTTCCCGCTCCGGCTGGTTGCGCTGCTGGTAAGTCGAATCGCGGCGGATGCCGGTGATCTCCCGGCGGCGGCCCAGGATCGTGCTCACGAAGCGGTTGCGGCGGCAGCCTTCCAGCAGCCGGCGCTGATAATCCAGCACCTTCGGATAGCGGGCGAAATAGGCATCGATGAAGCGGGCGGCCTCCTCCTTGGGCATTCCCAGGCGCGCCGCCAGACCCCAGGGGCTGATGCCGTAGATCACGCCGAAGTTCACCGTCTTCGCCGCCCGGCGCATGTCCTCCGTCACGTCCTGCTCGCCGACGCCGAAGATCTGCGCCGCCACGGAGGCATGAATATCGCCGTCCTCCGCAAACGTTTGTCGTAACGCCTCGTCGCCGCACAGGTGGGCCAGGAGGCGCAATTCAACCTGCGAATAGTCGGCGGTCAGGAGCAGCCAGCCCTCAGCGGGCAGAAAGGCCTGGCGGATCTGCCGGCCTAGCTCCCGGCGCACCGGAATATTCTGCAGGTTCGGATCGCTTGACGACAAGCGCCCGGTGGCCGCCACGGTTTGGTTAAAGGACGCGTGCACGCGGCCCGTTTGCGGGTTAATCAGGTCTGGCAGGGCATCGACATAGGTGCCTTTCAGCTTGGCGATCTGGCGATGCTCCAGAATCTTCTTCGGCAGCGGGTGCCCCTGGATTGCAAGCCGTTCCAAAGTATCCTGGTCGGTGCTGGCCTCGCCGGAGATGCCCGTGCGCCGGAAAGCCGGCAGTTTCTGCTCGTCAAAGAGCACCTTGCGGAGCTGCTTGGGCGAGGCGATGTTGAAGGCGTGCCCGGCCAGCTCGTGGATGTCCTGTTCAATCGCGGCAAGCTGGCCCGCCATCTCTTCGCTCATGCGCCGCAGCCGCGGCACGTCGAGCCGGATGCCGTTATACTCGAGCTCCGCCAGCACCTCGATGAGCGGCACCTCCAGCTCATGGTACAGACGGTCAAGTTTCTCCGCGCGGACTTTCGGCTCGAGCAGCTCGTGGAGCTGCCAGGCGACGTCGGCATCCTCGCCGGAATACTCCGCCACCCTTGCCGTGGGCACCTGATCGACAGCGAGCTGCGCCTTGCCTTTGCCGATCAAATCGCTGATCGGAGTCACCCGCTGATTGAGATAGCGCAAGGCGAGATCGGCCAGGTTATGGCTGCGCTCGCCGGCGTGCAGCAGGTAGTCGGCAACCATCGAGTCGCCAACCACGCCCGCCAGGGCGACGCCGCTGTGCCGCAGTGCCAGCAGGTCGAACTTGATGTTCTGATTGACCTTGGCGATGTCGGCGTCTTCAAGGATCTCCGCCAGTTCGCGCAGGGTTTCGTCCGCATCGAGGGTCGGTTCGTTTTCGGGGCCACGCAGGGCCAGATACCAACCCTCATTTGCTTTCCAGGAAAATGCCAGCCCGACGATGCTGGATTGAATCGGACTGAGGTGAGTGGTTTCCAGGTCGAGCGCGAAGCGCTTCTGCTTACGCAGCTCCTTCAAGAAATCCCTGAATTTTTCCGGCGTATTCACCAGGTGATAAACGGCGTTGGACTTTCTTTTGCCTACTTCGCCGTTAACCGCGGTCTCTTCCTCGCCTCCGGCCGGAGCGTTCTCTCCAAACGGGAACAGCTCGCCCTGGACCGCCGACGCTTCGTCGAGGCCTTCCTCGAACGCTTGATCCCCGGCGTCCGGTTCCTGCTCCGCAACAGCCGGCTCAGGCACTGTGCTCTCGGGCGCCAGCCGCCGCACGGTATCCGCGAAGCCGCGGAATCCCCAGTCCATGAACAGGCGCAGCAGCCGAGGAGCGTCCCACTCTTGCAGCCGCCAGGCCTCCCAGGTCATGGCCACATCGACCTTGGTGTCCAGCCGGACCAGGCTGCGGCTAATCTCGATCTTATCGGCGGCCGCGCGCAATTTCTCCTCAATGGATTTGGCGCCGCGCAGGCCCTTGCAGCCTCCCACCTGGTCCAGGCACTTCATCATATTGTCGAGCGAGCCAAACTCCTGAAGCAGCCTGGCGGCAGTCTTGAGGCCGATGCCTGGCACGCCGGGAACATTGTCCACGGCGTCGCCCACCAGCGCCTGCAGGTCCACCACCTGTTCCGGAGTGATGCCCCAATCTTCGAGCAGCGCGGCCCGGTCGAAGATGGCATGTTTGCGCAGGTTATAGAGTTTGACCCGGTCGTCGATCAACTGCCGGCAATCCTTGTCGGTGGTGCACAAAAAGACTTCATGGCCGCGCTCCGAGCCGATGCGGGAGACGGTGGCGAGTAGGTCGTCCGCCTCAAAGCCTTCCTTGCCGAGCACGGGAATGCGCATCGCCTCCAGCATTTGGTAGATCAGCGGAATCTGCAGCATCAGGTCGTTCGGCGGGGGGGTGCGGTGCGCTTTGTAGTCCGGATAAATGGCGTCCCGGAATGTCTTGCCCGGCATGTCGAAGACGCAAACCAGGTAGTCGGGTCTCTTCTCGGTGCGCAGAAAGAGCATGTCCCGCGTGAAGCCGAACAGCGCATTGGTCGGCAGACCGGCCGGGCTGCTCATCTCCGGGATGGCGTGAAAGACCTGGAATATCAGCGAGTGGGCATCAACCAGGTATAGGGAGCCGCTCGCGGCGCCTGCTGGCATGGCCTAACTTACCCCAGTGGAAATTCATTCCTGCGGCATCGGGACAGGAGCCTTGGGTGACACCTTTTTGCGTCGGTCAGGATGCTGATCCTGAACGCAAGCTATCGGGTCAGGATTAGAATCCTGCCTAACACCGGCCGCCCCCGCGGCGCGGACATAACTTTTAACATGGCGGGCCAGGAATCTTCGGCGTACCGCTCTGCGGCATGCCGCCTGCGCACCAAAAACGAACACATATTGTGGTTCTGGATAGCGTTGGTGCTTCTGACCCCCTGCCTGGGCTGGATCGCTGCGATAGGCACCGGACAACTTTCGGCCCCGCTCACGAGTCAGATTGGTTCACCGGTCATGAATGGGTCCGGAAAGCCTCTGTCCCCAACACGTTCGCAAGGATCGGTCTGACCTATTCCTCAAAAAAACAGAAGAGTACGAGGGCAACCTCGGGGGAACAGGACGTGAGCACATTCGCAGGAGGGCGTTTGCACGCTTTCTGGTTGAATCTTAGGCGGGGTAAAATGTCCTGTCAAGTCCTTTCTGAAGACCCGTCGGCCGTTCCCAGGTCGGGGCCAAGAGTTCACGAGCAAGAAAGTATGGGGTCATTAGTCATTGGTCATTCGTCATTCGCGAGCGAATGACGAATGACTAATGACCCCGAGCCGCATAGCCGCTAAACCCTGCCCTCCAACCCCAAACCGCTGGCTCTTAAATGATTGACAACGCAGCCGTATCCTTTACACTTTAATGATACACTTTCGGCCGAGCCTCAAATGCGGAATGGCAAGCTTTGCCGGCTGGGCGGAATTTGCGGTGTATCCTTTCCGCACGCATTTCCCGAACACTCGAGGGTTCTTCCATGGCCAAGAAATCTGAAGGGGATTCCAAGCAGGGCTTGATCATTGCCCTTGTCTGCTTTGTGCTGTTGAGCATTGCCCTGGGCGTGACCGCGTACTACGGCTACCAGGATAACGCGGGTTCGCTTGCCAAGGCCAAGGAGGCCGAGGGCAAGGCGAAGAGCATGGAAACCAATCGCAACTTCTACAAGTACGTGTACCTGCAGATGAAGCAATTCAGCGGCCACCTCGAGCCCAACGAAGCGGCCGACCTGAACGCCCTGATCAGTCAGAATCCATCCGACCCTGAACAGAAAGCCAAGGTGGATACACTCTTCGCCACGCTAAAGAAAAACCTGGTGAAGGATAACAACGCCGCCGAATACTATGCGGACAAGGTTGCTCGCCTGACCAAGGAGCTGGAAGCCACCAAAACGCAATTCATGAACACGGATCAGGAACTGAAGAAGGCGAAGGCGCGCATCACCACGATGGATAGCGACGCCCAGAAGGAGCGCGAAGATTGGAATAAGAAGCTGGAAGACTCCAAGGCATTGGCCCTGAAGGAACGCCAGGACCTGGAAAAGAGGTTCGAGTCGAGTCTGGCGGAGTTCGGCGATCTCAACAAGAAGCTCGGCGACCTGACCAAGAAAGTTCAGGAGGACAGCGAGATTTCAGCCAGACAGAGAAAGAAGGACCTGGCCGTGATCAATGAACTCAGAGGCCTGCTGAACAAGGCCCAGGACCAGCTCAAGCCTATCAACGTGCTGAAGTTCGACACGCCCAAGGGCACCATCGTGCGGCTCGACCAGACTGGGGACGTGGTCTTCATCGACATCGGCTCGGCGGACAATCTCCGCGCCAGCCAGGCGGTGACGTTCAGCATCTTTTCGGCCAGCACCGGCGGCAAGATCGGCGGCGAACGCAAGGGCGCCCTGGAAGTGGTGGATGTGCTCGGGCCGCATCTGGCCAAGGCCAAGATCACGGAAGTCGTCGATCCCAACCGCGATCCCATCGTAAACGGCGACCTGCTGATCAATCCCGCCTGGAGCTCCGGCAGCCAGACGCATGTCGCCATCGCCGGCCTGATCGACATGACCGGGGAGGGCCGGGATCAGATCGACGAGTTCATGCGCAGCCTGAAGCGTGAAGGTATTGCGGTGGACGCATACCTGGACCTGCGCGACAACGACGTCAAGGGCAGCGGCATGACCTTGAAGACCGACTACCTGATCGTCGGTGAAGTGCCCGACCTCTTGACCGTGCGCGAGCGCGAGTTCAAGGCCGATGACCCGCGCAATCAACGCAAGATGGCCGTCGGCGAAAAGATCTCCGACATGCGCAAGCAAGCGACGGAGCTGGGCGTCACCGTAGTGCCGTTGCGGCGCTTCGCGATGCTGACCGGTTACCGGCTGCCCAAGGGCGTGGGTATCAGCGGCGGCGCCGGTTACGATTTCATCCGTCAGAGCGAAACCCTGAGCGCGCCGGAAAAACAACCGGCCAAGAAGAACGGCAAGGCGGAGCCCAAGCCGGACAAGAAAGACGACGACGACAAGGAAAAATAAACCGCGCAGTCGGCCCTGAAAGTCAAGGCCCGGAAGACAGGTTCTGCCGGGCCGTGTTTTTTTCTCTCGCCGATGTTTAGCCGTTGTTAGTGGGTAAGGGAGAGGGCCATTCCTCTCCCTCCCCGTTGTCGCGAGAGGGTCATTTCCCTCTATTTACCGGCGTGCCCCGTTAGGGCACCGGGCGACCCCATAGCAAGAGCCCCCGAGGGGGC
>Ga0185299_10003324_pt1 | contig 21758 bp, 22 predicted proteins | sample PaiPotPPA55metaG_FD_128002 | JGI IMG/M metagenome (GOLD analysis project Ga0185299, IMG submission 128002) | Iron sulfur acid spring bacterial and archeal communities from Banff, Canada, to study Microbial Dark Matter (Phase II) - Paint Pots PPA... ... | reverse complement strand
CACCGCGATGATGGCACTGACGGAGGGGCTGATCGCCGAGATCGCGCGCGAGGTGCCGGGGAGCACGCGCATCATCTATGGACAGCACGACATCGAGCTTGCCGGAGCATGGCCGCGCCAATCCATGGCGGCGCTGGTGCAGCAGGAGACCGGTGTCGACTTCCTCGCCATCGCTTCCGATGCCGAAGCCCGCAGCGCCGCGCGCCGGCTGCACGTCGAGCTTCCGGATACGGCCGGTTGGGGCCGCGCGCTCGAGGGCGTTTTCGCGGCACGCGTCGAGCACAAGCTCATACAGCCGGTCCACGTCACCCACTTCCCGCGGGAGATCTCGCCGCTGGCCAAGGCCGACCGCCAGGACCCGCGCCTCACCGAGCGGTTCGAGACCTATATCAACGGCTGGGAAGTCGCCAACGCCTTCTCGGAGATCAACGACCCGATCGACCAGCAGCAGCGCTTCCAGGCGCAGATGCGCGAGCGCGAGCGCGGCGACGAGGAGGCGCAGCATCTCGACGCCGACTACGTCACGGCGCTCGAATATGGCATGCCGCCGGCCGGCGGGCTCGGCATCGGCATCGATCGGCTGGTGATGCTGCTCACCGACAGCCCGTCGATCCGCGACGTCATCGCCTTCCCCACCATGCGCCCGAAGGCGTGACGCAGCCAAATCCCTGTGGCGATCACGGGTTGCTCCGGTTAGACTGAGCTGAACTTACGGTTGCCCCATAAGGCAATCGCGAGAGCCGGCGCCAAGAACCGGCCGATGGGAGGAAATGTGCTCGCTGCGCAACCAATCGCCGCGCGCCCCCGCGCGCCCATTTTCGTCGAACGCGGCCCGCCCCGCGAAGCGGCGGCGCCGCGCCAAAGCGCCATCAATCGCCAAACAACGAAATCGCGCCCAGCGGGACGCGACGGTGAGATCTGCCTAGGGGGAAGGCAAGCAACACAACATTTGGAGGAACGCTATGGACATTAAGCAAGGGCGAATGGCAGGCAGAGGGCCTGCTTCGATCGTCGGTCTCGGCTGCGTCGCTGCCCTGCTGGCGGCGGCGCCCGCCTCGGCCAATACGGCGTGCTCGCTGCCAGCGGTTCAGTTGCTGGGCGTGACAGGGCTCAAGATCACCGTGGCGACGGATCACCCGGCGACGGCCACGCTGCCGGAATATTGCGAGCTGGAGGGGACGGTGGCGACCAATGGGCTCGGCGCCGCACCGAGCAGCGCCAGCATCCATGCCGAGTTGCCGGCGAACTGGAACGGCAAGTTCCTGACGACGGGCCAAGGCGGCTTTGCCGGCAGCGACGGTCTCCCCAGGGTGAGCGTCGGCAGCCCCGTGGCGAAAGGCTATGCCGTGTCGACGACCGACACCGGCCATGAGGAGGGCAACACCGACGGTCGATGGGCCCTGAACGCCGACGGCTCGCCGGCAACGCCGCAGATCATCGATTACTATTATCGCGCCGTCCACGAGGTGGCGGTGACCTCAAAGGCCCTGGTCAAGGCCTTCTACGGCGCCGGCTCGATCAGCCGGTCCTATTTCAGCGGCTGCTCGAACGGCGGCCGCCAAGCCTATAACGAAGCGACCAAGTTCCCGGATGATTTCGACGGCATCATCGCCGGCGATCCCTTCCTCGACATCCGCGCCCTCATCGCCGGCTTGAAATTCCACAAGCAGAACCTGCAATCGGCCAACACCTTCCTGCCCGCGGCGAAACTGCCGATGATCGATGCCGCCGTCCGCGCCAGCTGCGACGCGGCTGACGGGGTCGTCGACGGGCTCATCCAGAACCCGGCCAAGTGCGCGTTCGATCCCAACAGCCTGGTGACCGCCTCCTGCACGCCCGGCGACAACACCTGCCTCACGCAAGGGCAGGCCGACACGCTCAAGAACTACTTCACCGCGCTGCGCGACGATGACGGGCATGTCATCTATACCGGCGCGGCGGTGAGCGATCTCGGCGGCGGCGACGGCATGGATCTGTGGAGCACCGGGTTCTTCGCGCCGGGGCAAGCGCTGCCGCCCCCGAACACGCAGAGCACCTTCGACGTGACTGCGCCCGAGCCGTGGGGCAATGCCGGGTTTTCGCCGGCGTCCATCGGCTGGCAGTTCGTGGACCACGGCATCCAGTACCTGGTCGAGCGCAACCCGGCCTTCAACGTGCGCAGCTTCGACGCCAACAGCCCGATCGGCGTCGAGAGCGACTCGGCGCTCAAGCTCTTCGACCGGCGCACCGAAGCCGGCGACGGCGACCAGCCGGCGAAGCTCCTGCCGTTCATCGCTCAGGACCGCAAGATGCTGATCTATCACGGCCTCAGCGATCCGGCGCTGCCCGCCTTCCGCACCATCAACCACTATGAGGCGGTCGCCGACCTCGTCGAGGGCGGCATCCACGAGCTGCAGGAGAATGTGCGCCTGTTCCTCGCGCCGGGAATGCATCATTGCTCGGGCGGGCCCGGCCCCAACGTGTTCGATACGCTGACGGCGCTGGAGAACTGGGTCGAACATGGTCAGGCGCCGGACAGCATCCTCGCCACCCACTTCAAGAACAACAGCACCGCGCAAGGGGTCGACAGGACCATGCCGCTCTGCGCGTTCCCGGAACAGGCGAGCTATCACGGCGCTCCCGGCGACCCGGTCGCGATCAACGACGCAGCGAACTGGAGTTGCAATCCAAAGAACGAGGAGATGTTGAAAGTCGGGCCGAACGGCCGGCTCGCCGGCGCCGGGAGCCAACGCGACACCTTCTTCGACGATCGCGGCGACCGATGATCGATGCGGGCGACCGGCCGTGAGGCCCGGTCGCCCTCGCCGCAGCAAAACCAAGGGCCCCGCGATTTTCCGCGGGGCCTTTTTCTATCAGCTGGCGCGGCTGGCGGCACGACATGGCCGTAGGGCTGATCATTCGGCGGGCATCGCGGCGCGGCGCAAATCCTGGGTCGTCCAGCCCTGGCCGTCCGGCCGCCAGCCCGGCGGACCGAAAAGATGGTGGAAGCGCTCGCGCCAAGAGCGTGCCCGCCGCAGATCCTGGCCCAAGGCCCGCCATTCGTGGAAATTGATGACGAAGGGATTGTTGGAAAGGAGCGGCGTCACCAGGCCGTAGCGGCAGGGCAGATCCTGGCGCTCCTCGATGAAAGTGCCGAACAGCCGGTCGAAGACGATGAGCACGCCGCCGTAATTGGCGTCGAGATACTCGGGATTGGCGGCATGGTGGACGCGGTGATGGGACGGCGTGTTGAGCACGTATTCGAGCCGGCCGAGCTTCGGGATCCATTCGGCATGGAGCCAGAACTGATAGAGCAGGTTCAGCGACAGCACGCCGAACACGGCCGCCGGGGGAAAGCCGAGCCATACCAGCGGCGCATAAAAGACCCCGGAGCCGCTCAAGCGGCCGGTCCAGCCGAAGCGATAGGCGGCGGAGAGGTTCAGCTGGTTCGATGAATGGTGGATCGCGTGCGTCGCCCAGAACCAGCGCACGCGATGGCTCGCGCGATGGAACCAGTAGTAGCAGAACTCGACGCCGATGAAGAGCACGCCGAAGGCAGCCGGCCCGCTGAGGGGCACGGTCGCAATGCGGTGGCTCCACGCCAAGGCGATGACGGGCAAAGCGAGGCCGAAGGGCAGGTAGGCGTAGACGATATACTCGCGCCCGAGCGCGTCGACGACCGAGGCGAGAGCGGCGCGCCAATTGTAGGCGCGCTTGACGACGGCGAGGACGACCGCCTCCGCCGCCGCCAACGCAATGACCACCGGCGTAAAATAAATCACATAGGCGAAGATCGAATTCATGGCCGTCCCCCGAATTGTCAGGCAGAGGCAGCATGGCGGATGGCGGCGCTGCGCTCTCGCCGGGATTCGAACGAGGCTGGCCGGAAAGCGCCAGCGGCTCGCCGATTTCAAGAATCGGCAAGGCTCAGGCGGTCTTTTCCCTCCGGCCGAGCTGGAGGCGGCGGTAGTCGGTGGGGGTCATGCCGGTATGCGCCTTGAAGGCGCGGTTGAAGGGGCCGAGCGATTGAAAGCCGGCATCGAGGGCGATGGTGACCACCGGCACGCCGGCCTGGCCCGGATCGCCGAGCGCGACCATCGCGTCGGTGAGCCGGAAAGCGTTGACGAAGGTGCTGAAATTGCGGTGTCCCAGTCGCCGGTTGATGAGGCGGCGCAGGCGGTATTCCGGAAGGGAAAGCTTGTCGGCCAGCACCGCCACGCTCAAGCCTTCCTCGCGATAGATCCGCTCCTCCTCCATCAGCCGGCGCAGACGCTCGAGCAGCGCCGTCTCCTGATCGTCGATCGGAGGGGCGTCGGAACGCGGCGACGCATCGACGGGAAAGCCACGCGGCATGACCGGCGCCACGGGAATCAGCTGACCACGCGTCGACAGCGACAGCTGCGTAAAGACGAAGACGAATGTCAGAGCCAGCACCCCCGCCGCGTTTATGGTGCTCAGCGGCGGCGAGGCCGGCGGCCCGCCCATGAAGGTTTCCAGCACGATCACAGCCGCCGTATAGATCGCCGAAGCAAGCACGAGCGCCACCCGAAAGCGGCGGCGCTCCTCGACGAGATCGGCGGAACGGCCGACCAGCGCCTGGCGAATGGCGAGCGCGACAAACACCAGCTGCAAAGCGTGGTAAAAGGGACACGCCGCCGACAGCAGCCCGCGCGCGCAGACGAAGCCGATGGCTACCGTGCCGAGCCAAGGCAGGGCATGGCGCCACGACGCCACGAAGGCGTCATCGAACGCGGCCAAGGCGAACAGCCAGAACATGGCGGGAGTGCCGAGGCTGACGAGGCGCAAGGGCACCAGCCAAGGCAGCGGCCGATAAAAAAGCAGGCCGGGCACGGTGACGACGACGTAAGCCGCGACGCTCGCGGCGAACAGGGCGCCGTAAAGCCCTGCCGGCGTCCGGCGTCCGTCACGCAGCAACAGCACGGCAAGCACAGCGAGAAGCGCCACCGTGGCGCCGCGCAGCCCTGCTTCGAGCGTCGCCAAGGAAAGGCCGGCCTGCATGGCCCCTCCTGCCTAGCACACCGCTGCGCGCCGCGGAATGGCACGACGAAACGGCGGCCCCGCGATTCTCCGCGGGGGCTCTTTCGCCGTCGGCGCGCGCTGTTACCGGATGTTGAGCGGAAAGATCAGGTTGATGCCCGAGGGCGGCGGGGCATAGACCACCGGCGGCGGCGCGTAGACATAGGCAGGCGCCGGCTCGCGATAGACCGGGCGGCGATGATGCTCGCGCACCACGCGCTCGCGATCGCGATCGACGTGCTCATCCCGCCCGCGGCCGCGGTCGTCATCGGCACGTGCCGGCGCCGCGGCGACGCCGCCGAGCGCGCCCGCCAGCACCAAAGCCAGCACCAGCCGGCCCATCACCGGACGGAAACCCCTTGCTCTCGTTGTCGCGCGTTGCATGGTGCTCCCTCTACTGCTTCGGCGGTTGCGACCCGCGGTGTCCGCGACCCGGCGGATGGCCGAATACCACGTCGGCATTCTTCTTCTGCTCGGGCGACATGGTGTCATAGAGCGCCTGGAAGGCGGGAATGAGCTTTTTCAGGCCGGCGAGATGGGTCTCGGTGACCTCCTCGTAGGAGCGCAGGTCGTCGACGGCGGTCATGGTGCCGCGGTTCTGCTTCCGCTTGGCGATGGCCGCCTGCATGGCCGCCGCGTCGTCGCGCATCGCCTGGGCGACGGCGTTCCATTGCGGCTCCTGCGCCGGGGTGATCTTGAGCTGATCATGGAGCTGCTTGATGCGTGTCTCGGCGCGATCGGTGCGCGAGGCCTTGGCGCGCGCGGCCGGCTTGGCCGCATCGCTTTGCGCGAGCGTGGTCGCCGGTGGATTTGTCTGGGCGAGCAGGGGGCTGGCGAGAACGGTCATGCCCAGGAACGTCGCCGCGGCCAGGCGTCGCGCGGCCGGTTCAATGAGTTTCAGCATCAGTGTGGTTCCGCTTTGGTTGTTCATAGAGGAGGCCGCGCATGCGTGGCCGGTCATTATCTGGCAGCGGCACACCCGATCATCCCCACCAGCCGCTAAAACGCAAGCGTCGGCCGTCAGCTCGGATTCTCCAGGCTCAACACGCCGCGGTCGTAGTCATAGGCGAAGAGCTCGGCGTAGCGGCCCCAGTTGATCACCGTCTCCAACACTTCGCGCGCCTCTTCCTCGCTCAGATGGTCCTCGAGCTCGGCGAGGAAGCGTCCTTCCGGCGCGCTGTGCCAGGGCCGCTCGTCCAGCACCTTGCGGATATGGGCGGCGAGCGGGACGGTGCGCAGCAGCTGATCGGCGAAGATGCGCTTGCGCTCCTGCAAGTCGGCCTCGGCGAAGCCGCGCCCGATCGGCGTCGTCCAGATGTCGCCGCCGGCGACCTGGGCGAAGCCCAGCAGCTGCAGCGCCTCGATCAGCACGAACAGCGCCTCGTCATCGACACGCTCGTGCTCGGCGAGGTAGGGAAGGTCGGCGCGGCCGGCATAGGGCGGCTCGACGATGGCGTCGAGCAGCCCGACGAGCTGCTGGATCGAGGCGCCGGGCAGGCGGTAGCCGATGCCGACCGGCTCGGCCCGGAAGCCGCGCTTGCCCGGCCCCTGGCCCGGCGTCGTGGTGAGGAGCGCGTAGACCTCGTCGACGATCTGGCGGAAGCGCGGGCTGGTCACCTCGCGCGGCCGCGGCACGGTCACCGGGATCTCGGCGCGGATGTGGCCGGGATCGCTGCCGAAGACGATGATGCGGTCGGCGATCTCGACCGCCTCCTCGATGTTGTGCGAGACGAGGATGATGCCCTTGGTCGGCACGCGCCGCTCGATCCAGAGGTCCATCAGATCGTTGCGCAGCGTCTCCGCGGTCAGCACGTCGAGCTGCGAGAACGGCTCGTCGAGCAGCAGCACGTCGGGGTTGACGACGAGGGCGCGGGCGAAGCCGACGCGCTGGCGCATGCCGCCCGACAGCTCCTTGGGATAAGCGGATTCGAAGCCGTCGAGGCCGATCAGGTCGATCGCCTGCAGCGCGCGCCGGCGCCGCTCGCCGCGCGGCACGCCCTGCGCCTCGAGGCCGAGCTCGACATTGCCGAGGACGGTGAGCCAGGGAAAGAGCGCGAAGCTCTGGAACACCATGGCGATGCCATGCGCCGGGCCGTCGACCGTCTGCCCGCGATAAGCGACATGGCCCGCGCTCGGCGGCGTGAGCCCGGCCAGCACGCGCAGGAAGGTCGACTTGCCCGAGCCGGACTTGCCGAGGATGGCGACGATCTCGCCTTCGCGCAGCGCGAAATCGACGTGGTCGAGCACGAGCCGGCCGGACGTCTCGGCGGTCTGATAGGTCTTGCAGACCTTCTCGGCGGAGATGAGGCGGCTGTCGTCGGGCATGCTCTGCTCGCTCAGTCGAGGCGCAGCCGCTCTTCGGCCAGGTGATAGAGCCGCCGCCACAGCAGGCGGTTGAACAGCAGCACGTAAAGGCTCAGCACGGTGATGCCGAGAGCGATGCGCGGAAAGTCACCCTTCTCGGTCTCCTGCGCGATGTAGGCGCCGATCCCGGTGGCCACCAGGGTGGTGTCGCCCCAGCGCACCACCTCGGCGACGATGCTGGCGTTCCACGAGCCCCCGGACGCGGTCACCGCGCCCGTGACGAATGCCGGGAAAATACCGGGAAGCACCAGCCGCCGCCACCACAACCAGCGTGTCACGCCGAAATTGCTGGCGACGAACTGGTAGTCCGTCGGCAGCGCCAAGGTGCCGGCGATGACGTTGAACAGGATGTACCACTGCGTCCCCAGGATCATCAGCGGGCTTACCCACACCTCGACATCGAGGCGAAGCCTGACGATGGCGGAGACGACCACCGGAAAGAACAGATTGGCCGGGAACGCCGCGAGGAACTGCACCACCGGCTGGACGCGGCGGGCGAGCCGCGGCCGGAAGCCGATCCAGACGCCGACGGGGACCCACACCAGCGCCGCCAGCGCGATCAGCACCACGACGCGTACCAGCGTGACGAAGCCCAGCGCGACGACGTGCAGCACTTCCTGCGGGTCGACCTCCGAGCGCACGAAGATCACGATGTCGGTGAGCGCCGCGAAGGTGGCGAAGGCGAGGAGGGCGTTCCAGCCGAGATCGATCCAGCGCGGCGGCGGCAGCTTGAGCCGCAACGGCTGCGGCCGCCGCACGGCGCGGCGGGCGCGGCTCGCCAGCGCCGCGACGGCCTCGACCACGGCGCGCAGCAGATCGAACAGGCGCGCGCGCTGCAGCATGACGAGGAACCAGGGCGACTCGATCTCGTCCTGGCCGATCGCCTCGACCTTGAAGCGTTGCGCCCAGGCAAGCAGCGGACGAAACAGCAGCTGGTCGTAGATGAGGATGAAGACCAGCATGGCGAGGATGGCGTAGCCGACCGCGACGAGATCGCGCTGGTCGATCGCCACCGCGATGTAGGAGCCGATGCCCGGCAGCAGCACGCTATGCCCGGCGACGCTGATGGCCTCGGAGGCGACGACGAAGAACCAGCCGCCGGAGACCGACATCATCATGTTCCACACCAGGCTGGGCAGCGCGAAGGGCACCTCGAGCTGCCAGAAGCTCTGCCACGGCGACAGATGGTACATGCGCGCCGCCTCGCGCAGATCCTGCGGCACGCCGATGAAGGACTGGTACAGGCTGAACGTCATGTTCCAGGCCTGCGAGGTGAAGATGGCGAAGATGGCGGCGCATTCATATCCCAAGAGCTTGCCGGGAAAGAGCGCGATGAAGCCGGTCACCGTGATCGACAGGAAGCCCAGGATCGGCACCGATTGGAGAATGTCGAGCACGGGGATCAGCAGCTTCTCGGCGCGGCGGCTCTTGGCGGCGAGAGCGGCATAGGCGAGGCTGAACATGAGCGAGGCGGCGAGCGCCAGCGCCATGCGCAGCACCGTGCGCAGCCCGTAGGCCGGCAGGTTGCCCGCGTCGAGCGAGATCGGCAGCGCCGCGCCCACCTGATAGGGCTCGTTCATCTGCCGGCTCGCCCAGGCGATGAGAATGATGGTGCCGAGCACCAGCGGCAGCGCGATCAGATCCCAGAAATTGGGGCGCAGGCGCGAGGGCCAAGCGACGATCGGCAGCCCCCAACGCTGTTGCATCGCCCGCTTCTCCCCGCAGATCGCCCTGCCCGGTGATGTAGCGCAACTCCCGCGTCGGGCGAAAGCGCGGCTGCGGCGCCATGGCGGCGAAACACGCTCGTTGGCTATGCTTCATCCGCTCGAACCGCAACTTCGGGAGGACACCATGCCGCTCGCCACGCGCCTGACGGAAAGCCTGGGCATCCGCCATCCCGTCCTGCTGGCGCCGATGGCGCTGGTCGCCGGCGGCGCGCTCGCCGGCGCGGTGACGGCGGCCGGCGGGCTCGGCATCATCGGCGGCGGCTATGGCGATGACGAATGGATGGAGCGGCAGTTCGCCGCCGCCGGCAACCACCGCGTCGGCTGCGGCTTCATCACCTGGTCGCTGGCGCAGCGGCCGGAAGTGCTCGAGGCGGCGCTCGCGCATGAGCCGGCGGCGATCATGCTGTCCTTCGGCGATCCCCGGCCTTTCGCCGCGCGCATCAAGCGGGCGGGCGCGCGCCTCATCTGCCAGGTGCAGAGCCTCGCGCATGTCGAGGAGGCGCTCGCCGCCGGCGCGGACATCATCGTCGCGCAAGGCGCGGAGGCCGGCGGCCACGGCGCCGCGCGCGCCACCTTGCCCTTCGTGCCCGTGGTCGTCGATGCCGTGGCGCGGCGCGCGCCCGGCGTGGTCGTCGCCGCGGCCGGCGGCATCGGCGACGGGCGCGGGCTTGCCGCCGCGCTCATGCTCGGCGCCGAGGGCGTGCTGGTCGGCACGCGCTTTTACGCCAGCGCGGAATCGCTGGCGCATCCCGCCGCCAAGGCGCGCATGGCGGCGGCGGCCGGCGACGAGACCATCCGCACCGCGACGGTCGACGTCGTGCGCGGCATCCCCTGGCCGCGCGAGTTCACGGCGCGCGTCATGCGCAACGACTTCGTCGCGCGCTGGCACGGCGCTGAGGACGCGCTCGCGGCGGCGCAGCCGCTGGAGATGGCGCGCTATCAGGCGGCGGCCGCGGTCGGCGATTTCGCCACCGCCTGCATCTTCGGCGGCGAGGCGATGGGCGTGTTCGATGCGGTGCTGCCGGCCGGCGAGATCGTCGGCCGCATGGTGGCGGAGGCGGAAGAGGCGCTGCGCGCCGGCGCGCGCCGCATCGCCGGCTGAACGCCGGCTATTCCTCGAGCAGTTGGCCCATCTTGAGGGCGACGCCCATCGAGCCTTGGATCTTCAGCTTGCCGGTCATGTAGGCCATGGTCGGGTTGAGCTGCCCGGCGATGAGGCTGTCGAGGTTGTCGAGGCTGATGGCGATGGTCGTCTCGGCGTCGCCGCGCGCGGTGTTGTCGATCAGCGGCGGCGTCTGCGTCCCGTCCCAGAAGATCACGCCGTCGCCGCCGAGATCGAACTGGATGGTGTGGCCGAGCGGCGCGGCGGTGCCGGCCTTGGCACGGATGGCGGCGGTGGCGTTTTCGAGGGACATCGTTTGCCTCGCCCTGGGAGATGACCGCCGATCATAGCAAGCGCGGCGCCGGCGCGGCAGGCCCGTGGCCGGATCTTTCCGTCGTGCTCATGACCGTTATTTGGCACCGCCTCACGACGCCGGTTTGCCGTAGTCGGGAAAGAACAGCGGCTCGCCGTTGATCTTGTAATCGGCGATGGTGCGCTGTCCCTCGGGCGAGGTCAGCCAATCGATGAAGGCGCGGCCATCGGCGACCTTCACGCCGGGATGGCGCGCCGGGTTCACCAGCATGACGCCATACTGATTGAAGAGCCGCCGGTCGCCGGCGACGAGGATCGCGAGATCGCCCCGGTTCTTGAAATTGAGCCAGGTGCCGCGGTCGCTCAACGCGTAGGCGCCCAGGCCCGCGGCGGTGTTGAGCGTCGGCCCCATGCCCGAGCCGGTCTCGCGGTACCAGGCGCCGGAGGCCGCCTTGACGTCGATCGCGGCATCCTGCCACAGGCGCTTCTCGGCCTTTTCCGTGCCGCTGTCGTCGCCGCGCGAGGCGAACGGCGCCTTGGCCGCGGCGATCTTCTTGAGGGCGGCGACGATATCCTTGCCGCCGGCGACCTTGGCCGGGTCGGCTTTGGGTCCGATCAGCACGAAGTCGTTGTACATGACCTCGCGCCGATCGACGCCATAGCCGGCGTCGAGAAATTTGAGCTCGGACGGCTTGTCGTGGACAAACACGACATCGGCGTCGCCGCGCTCGCCGATCTTGAGCGCCTGGCCGGTGCCGACGGCGACGACGCGCACGGCGATGCCGGTCTTCTTGGTGAAGGCGGGCAGGAGGAAATCGAACAGGCCGGATTGCTCGGTCGATGTGGTGGAGGCGACGGTGATGAAGCGCTCCTCCGCGCTGGCCATGCCGGTGACGCCAATAACGGCGAGCCATGCGGCGATGATCCGAACGGCACAGGCGCGTGCGTGCATACCTTATTCTCCTTCTCAGCGGATGCCGCGCGATGCCGCCTGCCCGGCGGCATGGGCGACGGCGTTGACGGCAAGGGTCAGCGTCAGCAGAACGATACCCAGGCCAAGCGCCAGCGCAAGGTCGCCCTTGCTGGTCTCGAGCGCGATCGCCGTGGTCATGGTGCGGGTGACGCCGGCGATGTTGCCGCCGACGATCATGATGGCGCCGACCTCGGCGCTGGCGCGGCCGAACCCCGCGAGCACCGCGGTGGCGAGGCTCACCCGCGCATCCCAGAGCAGGGTCGGGATGGCGCGCGCTGGCCCGGCGCCCAGCGAGCGCAGCGGGTCGCGGTAATCCTGCCAGAGATCCTCGATCACCTGGCGCGTCAGCGCGGCGATGATGGGCGTGACCAGGAAGGTCTGCGCCACGATCATCGCCGGCGGCGTGAAGAGCAGGCCGAAGCGCCCGAGCGGGCCGGCGCGCGAGAGCAGCAGATAAATGAGGAGCCCCGCCACCACCGGCGGAAACCCCATCATCGCGTCGAGCACGACGACGACCGCGCTGCGTCCGGGAAAGCGCGCCACCGCCAGCGCGCCGCCGAGCGGCAGGCCGATGAGCGCCGCGCACAGCACGGCGGTGAGGCTGATGCGCAGCGACAGCAGCACGATCCCGAGCAGCGCCGGGTCGCGCGCCAGGATCATATGCGCGGCGCTGGCGAAGGCGCCGCCGAGATCGCCCATGGGCATCCTGCTCCGTCGTTCCGGCCATTATGGCCATCCGCTTGCCGATCGCCACGGCCGGCGCCGTTCCGGCTGGCTCTACCCGGCCTGCAGGCGCGCCGCGTCTCCCACGCGAACGAGCACCGCCACCACCTTGCGCCAGAAGGCGCGCGCCTCGTCGCGGCTGAAGGGCTTGAGGAAACTCACGGCGGCGCCGCCATCGACGCAATCCCACAGCACTTCGGCGAGAGCGTCGATATCGGCTTCGATGTCGGCGCGGAAAGTGAGACAATCTCGGTCATTGCTCACCTCGGCGTTTCACGAGCACCACCAGATAGACGCAAGGCTCGGTGCCCGGGTTGGCAAAGAAATGCGGCCGGTCGAGCGCGCAATGCAGGCAGTCGCCGGGACCGACGTCATGCGCGACGTCGCCGCCGCCGAATTGCACGGTGCCCTCCAGCCCGACGATGTGCTGATCCGCAATCGGCCCGGACATCGGGGGATAGTCGATCCGGGCGCGCGGCGGCAGCGTGCCGTGGATGATCTCGACCGGCGAGCCGCGGCCGCTCGGCGACATGGCGCGGCGCCGCAAGCCGGTCTTGGGATCGCGCCAGGTCGGCTGGTCCCCGGCGCGCAGCACTTCGCTCGCCGCCCCGTCGATCCCGGCGAGCAGGCTCGACAGCGTAATCTCCAAGCCGCCGCACAGCCGGCCGAGCAAAGCCGCCGTCGGGCTGCTCTGCCGGCGTTCGATGCGGGAAATCATCGCGCGGCTCACCAAGGAGCGCTCGGCCAATTGTTCGAGCGTCAGGCCGAGCGCTTCCCGTTCCGCCTTCAGCCGCTCGGCCATGCGCCGGTCGATATCGGCGGCAGTCTCATACATTAGAATAATATCTACTATATTAGATGGCCGCGCGCAAGCTCGCTAAGGATCTGTTTGAGAACGGATTTGCGGCGGTTTGGCGGACGTGATTCAAGCTTGGGATGGGGAACCAAGCGCCGACATCGAAAAGAAGACGAAGCCTTCCCCGGCTGGTGCGGCGGTGCAGGACCCCGCGAACGCGCCGGCCCTGGCGGCCTGGCGGGGCGTTACACTGCGGCGGCGCCGGGCCTGAAGCAGCCGCTCCGGCGCCGAATCGCGGATTATGTGACGACCGGAACCATTTCACGCTTCCCATCCGGCGCAATTACCACCATATTCCTGCCGAGAAATCGTAACCCTCCGCTCTCTCTGAGAGAGGAGGAAACACCGAAAAAGTGCAAGAGATTCAACGTATGCGGGCCAATTTTGCTGGCGCCGAAACGCTCGACCGGCAGTCGGCGCTCGAGGAGACGCCCCAAGCGGGCCGTCCTGAGAGCCATCAAGAGCAACCGCGGCAGCGCTCACCGGAATCGGCCGGCGAGCCGGTGGTGGCGCGCGGCAACCTGGCGCAAGTCGATCTCGGCCGCTCGGCCGACCCGCTGCGCCGGTACCTGCAGGAGATTGCCGCCGCCGACCTGCTGTCGCGCGACGAGGAGGTGGCGCTTGCCCAGCGCATCGAGGCCGGGCAGGCCGCGGTGCTGAGTGCGCTGCAGCAAAGCCCGCTGGTGCGCAAGGCGGTCGCCGGCTGGTCGCAGGCGCTGCGCGCCGGCGACACGGCGCTGCGCGACATTATTGATCTGCCGGGCACCCAGGCGCGCATTGCCGCCGGGTCCAAGGCCGTGCGGCCGCCGGCAGGCGGGCTCGACGAGGAGACCGCGCCGCTGGCCGCGCTCGAGGCCGAACTGCTTCGCCCGGTGCTGCACGCCTTTGACGGCGCGCGCCGCAGCCGCAGCGCGGCGGCGCTCGGCAAGGCGCTGACCGCAATCGTCCTCCATCCCGACCGGATCGAGGAGCTGACGCTGCGGCTCAAGGAGCTGAACCGTCGGATCGTCGAGCGCGAGGGGCGGCTGGTGCGCGTCGTCGACCACGCCCGGCTCGACCGCCGGCTGTTCCTGGAGAGCTACACCAAGGCCGCGAGCCCGCGCAGCTGGTACGCCTCGGTGGCGCGCCGGCAGACCGCGCCGTGGCCGACCTTCCGCCGCCGACATGGCGAGGCCGTCCAGAAGATCGTCGAGGAGCTCGAGGGCGTGTGCCGCGAGACCGGCCAGACGCTGCCCGCCTTCCGCGCCCTCGTCGCCGACCTGCAGCGCGGCTCGCGCGAGGGCGAGCGCGCCAAGCAGGAAATGATCCAGGCCAATCTGCGCCTCGTCGCCTGGATCGCCCGGCGCCACGTCAATCGCGGCCTGCCGCTCATGGATTTGATCCAGGAAGGCAATATCGGCCTGATGCGCGCGGTCGAGAAGTTCGACTGGCGGCGCGGCTACAAGTTCTCGACCTACGCGACCTGGTGGATCCGCCAGGCCTGCACGCGCGCGCTGGTCGATCAGGGACACCTGATCCGCATTCCCTCGCACATGACCGACGAGGCGCGGCGCGTCATGCGCGCGCAGCATCAGCTGCTGGCCGAGCTCGGGCGCGAGCCCAACGAGGCCGAGCTGGCCGCGCGGCTGGGCGTGCCGACGGCGCGGGTCCGCGCCGTGCTCGAGCTGGTGCGAGATCCCGTGAGCCTCGACGCTCCGCTGGGCGAGGATGGTGACGCCACCATCGGCGATCTCGTCGCCGACGAGGCCGCGATCACGCCGCACGAGGCGGCGGCGCAGGCCGAGCTGCGCGCCGCCACCGACGATGCGCTGTCGCGCCTCACGCCGCGCGAGGCGGACATCCTGCGCCTGCGCTTCGGCGTCGGCCAGGCCGGAGAGCACACGCTCGAGGAAGTCGGCCGCAAGTATCAGGTGACGCGCGAGCGCATCCGCCAGATCGAAGCCAAGGCGCTCAAGAAGCTGGCGCAGCGCACCCACGGACGCACGCTCGCGAGCTTCGTCGAGCGCTGACGCCGATTTCGTCCGACGCATCGTGGCCGGGCTCAGTCCCGGCCACTTTTTTTGCCCCGAGCGCGGCATGACAACGATGAAGTGCGGCGCGAGGTTTCCGTCATGTCCGCCGCCGCAGTATAATCGCGCCATGAGCCATCGCCGCCACGATGTGGCGCCAATCGCCCGCCGCCGTCTGGCGTGAGAACGGACATGTCGCCCGCTGCCCGCCGCGGCCTCGCCGTGTTCGTCGCCGGTCTCCTGCTGATTGCCGGCGCCTTCGCCGTCGATCATTGGTGGCCCGGCGCCGGCGACGGCAGCGGCGGGCTTGGCGCGGCGATCGGCGGGCCGTTCGCCTTGGTGGATCAGAACGGCGTCGTCCGCCGCGACAGCGACTTCCGCGGCGAGCTGATGCTGGTCTATTTCGGCTACACCTTCTGCCCGGATGCCTGCCCGACGGCGCTGCAGACCATGAGCTCGGCGCTCGACGAGCTGGGCGACGGCGCCAAGGGCGTGCAGCCGCTCTTCATCACCGTCGATCCCGAGCGCGACACGGTGCAGCAGATGAAGCTCTACGCCGCGAATTTCCACCCGCGGCTGGTGGCGCTCACCGGCAGCGCCGAGCAGACCGCCGCCGCCGCCCGCGCCTATCGCATCTATTTCGAAAAGGCGCCGCATGGCGACGAGACCGATTATCTCGTCGACCACTCGTCCTTCGTCTATCTGATGGGCCGCGACGGGCGCTATCTCGCGCATTTCGGTCCCGACGTCACCGCCGACGCCATGGCGGCAGCGATCAGGAAATATCTGTGAGCGGCGGCATCATCCTCGCCGCCGCGGCGTCGCACAGCGGCAAGACCACGCTGACCTTGGCGCTGCTGCGCCATCTGCGCCGCGGCGCTCGCCGCGTCGCCTCGGCCAAGGCCGGCCCCGACTATATCGATCCCGCCTTCCACGCCGCCGCCTCGGGCGTGCCCTGCCTCAATCTCGACGCCTGGGCGATGCGGCGCGAGACGATCGCGGCGCTGGTCGCGTCGCTCGAGCGCACGGCGGAATTCGTGCTGTGCGAAGGCGCGATGGGGCTGTTCGACGGCGCCGGCAGCGGCGGGCGCGGCTCGACCGCCGACCTCGCCGCGCTCACCGGCTGGCCGGTGGTGCTGGTGGTGGATGTCGCGGGCCAGTCCGGCTCGGCGGCGGCGCTGCTGCGCGGCTTCACCAGCCACCGCGCCGACGTGCCGATCGCCGGCGTCATCTTCAACCGCGTCGGCGGACCGCGCCACGGCGCGACCTTGGAGAACTCGGTGCGCACCGTGCTGCCGCAGCTGCCGATTCTCGGCCACGTGCCGCGGCACGCCGAGCTGTCCCTGGCCGAGCGCCATCTCGGCCTCGTCCAGGCCGCGGAGCATCCCGACCTCGACCGCTTTCTCGATGGCGCCGCCGAGCTGATCGAGGAGTCGCTCGACATCAAGGCGCTGCTCGCGCTCGCCCGCCCCAGCAGCCTTGCCGCCGTGGCCGCGGCACAGCCGTTGAAGCCGCTCGGCCAGCGCGTCGCGGTGGCGCGCGACGTCGCCTTCGCCTTCACCTATCCCGCGCTGCTCGAAGGCTGGCGCAGCGCCGGAGCGGCGCTGCAGTTCTTCTCGCCGCTGGCCGACGAGGCGCCCGACGCGGCGGCCGACGCCGTCTATCTTCCGGGCGGCTATCCCGAGCTTCATGCCGGCGCGCTCGCCGGCAACGGCCGCTTCCTCGACGGGCTGCGCGCGGCGGCGAAGCGCGGCGCCACGATCTACGGCGAATGCGGCGGCTACATGGTGATGGGCAACGGCCTCGTCGACGCCTCGGGCGCGCGCCATGCGATGGCGGGACTGCTGCCGCTCGAGGCGAGTTTCGCCGACCGCCGCCGTCAGCTCGGCTATCGCAGCGTGCGGCTCGCCGCCGCCGGCCCCCTCGGTCCCGCCGGCGCTGCCTTCCGCGGCCACGAGTTCCACTACGCGATCATCCTGAACGAGGGCGGCGGCACGCCGCTCTTCGCCGCGGCCGACGCCGACGGCGCGTCGCTCGGGCCGGTCGGGCGCGTCAGCGGCCGCGTCATGGGGTCTTTCCTGCACATCCTCGACCGCGCCGACTGAGTGGCAATGGCGACGAGCGGCCTTTATCCTCCCGGCGCAATTTGCGGTCAGGATCGGATAGAGCGATGCCGAGGGACGGCGTAAAGAAGGAGCATCATCTGCGTACAGAGGATGCGACCATGAGTGAACAACAACGCTGGCAAGCCGTCGCCACGCGCTCGCGCGCGGCCGATGGCGCCTTCGTCTATGCCGTCACCACCACCGGCGTCTATTGCCGCCCCTCCTGCGCGAGCCGGCGGCCGTTGCGCGAGAATGTGCAGTTCTTTCCGCTGCCCGAGGCCGCCGAGCGCGCCGGCTATCGCGCGTGCCTGCGCTGCCGTCCGCAGCAGCAGCCGGCGAGCGACCCGGCGCGCGAGCAGGTGCGCCGCGCCTGCCGCTTGATCGAGCGCGCGCTCGACGAGGGCGAGGGCGGCGCGCCCAGCCTCGCCGAGCTCGGCGCGGCGCTCGGCATCGGCGGCCACCAGCTGCAGCGCCTGTTCAAGCGCCAGCTCGGCATCAGCCCGCGCGAATATGCCGATGCGCAGCGCCTCGGCCGGGTCAAGGCGCGGCTGCGCGACGGCGAGGACATCGCCGGCGCGCTCTACGGCGCGGGCTATGGCTCGTCGTCGCGGCTCTACGAGCGCTCCGACGCCCAGCTCGGCATGACGCCCGCCACCTATCGCAAGCACGGCAAGGGCGCGGTGATCGACTTCGCGATCGCCGACAGCCCGCTCGGCCGGCTGCTGGTCGGGGCGACCGGGCGCGGCATCTGCGCGGTGAGCCTCGGCGGCAGCGACAAGGCGCTCGAGGACTGGCTGCGCCAGGAGTATTCCGCCGCCACGATCCGGCGCGACGAGGCGCGGCTCGGCGCCTGGGTCGCCGCCATCCTCGCCCATCTCGACGGCAAGGAGCCCGATCTCAACCTGCCGCTCGACCTGCAGGCGACGGGCTTCCAGTGGCGGGTGTGGCGCGAGCTGCAGAAGATCCCCTACGGCACGACCGCGAGCTACGGCGCGATCGCACGGCGCATCGGCCAACCGGCCGCGGTGCGCGCCGTCGCCAATGCCTGCGCCGGCAATCCGGCCGCTTTGGTCATTCCCTGTCATCGCGTGACGCGCGGCGACGGCGCGCTTGGCGGCTACCGCTGGGGCGCCGAGCGCAAGGCGAAGCTGTTGGCCACCGAGAAGAAGACCGCGGAACGGCGGCGTTCCGGCAATTGAGCGAGAGGGCGCGAATGGAGAAGATGCGTTATCTGGTCATTTTTGCCCATCCGCGCCCCGACAGCTTCACTGCCGCGCTACGGCACGTCGTCATCGATACGCTGGCGCTGGCCGGTCACCAGGTGGATATGCTCGACCTCTACGCCATCGGCTTCGACCCGGTCCTCTCGGCCGAGGCGCATGCCGGCTATTTCACGCCGGAGCGCAACCGCGCCGGCGTCGAGGACCATGTCGCGCGCCTCGAGCGCGCCCAGGCCGTGGTGCTGATCTATCCCACCTGGTGGTTCGGCTATCCGGCGATCCTCAAGGGCTATTTCGATCGCGTGTGGCTGCCCGGCGTCGCCTTCGACATCGGCCGCATCGCGCCGCGCCGGCGGCTCACGAACATCACCAAGCTCGCGGTGATCACCACCTATGGCAGCCCGCGCTGGTATATCCGCTTCTTCCTGCGCGACCCCATGCGCAAGATCGTGCGGCGCGGCGTCGGCGCACTGTGCCACCGCTCCTGCCAGATGCTGTTCCTCGCGCTCTACAGCATGGACCGCACCACCGCCGCGCGGCGCCAGCGCTTCATGGAGACGGTGCGCCGGCGCCTCGCCGAGTTCTGAGCGGGCTCAGTCGCCCGGCTGCAGCAGGGCGTCGAGCATCCACGCCGCCTTCTCATGGGCGCGGACGCGCTGCGTGGCGAGATCGGCGCTGCCGACATCGTCATGCTCGTCGGCGACGTCCACCACGGTCTCCGCCGCGCGCACGGCGCTGCGGTTGTCGGCGAGGAGCTGGCGGATCATCTCGTCGGCGGCAGGAGCGCCGGTCTCCTCGCTGATCGTCGCGAGCTTCTTGAACTCGCTGTAGCTGGCCGGCGCCTTGGCGCCGAGCGCGCGGATGCGTTCGGCGATCTCGTCATTGGCGTCGGCCAACTCGTTGTACTGCTCCTCGAACAGCTTGTGCAGGTCGTGGAAGCGCGGGCCGGTGACGTTCCAATGGAAGCCCTGCGTCTTCACATAGAGCGTGTAGGTGTCGGCGAGGAGCTTGCTCAGGCTCGCCGCGATCTGCTGCCGTGCGGCCTGGTCGTTGTGATAGGCGATCGACATCGCATTTCTCCTTCGGGGCTGGAAGTCAGGCGGCGAGGCTCTGCTCGCCGTCAAGCGTGGCGGCGACGGCGTGGATCACCGAGGCCATGCGCACCGCCTGCTGGATCGCCTCGCGCGACACGCCGGCCTTGCGCAGCACCTGGTCGTGCGCGTCGATGCATTTGCCGCAGCCGTTGATCGCCGACACCGCCAGCGACCACAGCTCGAAATCGGTCTTGTCGACGCCGGGATTGGCGATGACGTTCATGCGCAGCCGCGCCGGCATGGTGGCGTAATCGGGGTCGGAGGCGAGGTGGGTGAAGCGGTAGTAGATGTTGTTCATCGCCATGATCGATGCCGCCGCCTTGGCCGCGGTGACCGCCTCGGGTGATAAGTGTTGCACCACGTCGGCCGAGACCGTGGCGATGAGCCGGGCATTGCGCGACGCAAGCGCGGTAGCCAGCAACGTGCCCCAGCGCTGCTGCTCGGTCAACACGCTGTCGTTGAGCAGCGACGAGAGGTTGAGCTTGATATCTTTGGCATAATCGGGAAGCGCGTCCCGGATGTTGTCGATGGTCATGGTTTTCTCCTCTGCGGCGGGAGACGGGAGCACGCGTGCTCCCGTCCTCTCGCGTCGGATCAAGCGGCTTTCAGCGTGTCTTCGCCCTTCTGCCAATTGCACGGGCAGAGCTCGTCGGTCTGCAACGCGTCGAGCACGCGCAGCACTTCCTGCGGGTTGCGTCCGACGCTCAGATCGTTGACCGAGGCGAAGCGGATCACGCCCTCGGGATCGACGATGAAGGTGGCGCGCAGCGCGACGCCCGCCTCCTTGTCGAGGATGCCGAGCGCCGCGCTCAGCTCGCGCTTGATGTCGGAGAGCCAGGGAAACGTCACCTTGCCGAGATCGGCGCGGCTCTGGCGCCAGGCAGCGTGGACGAAGTCGCTGTCGACCGACAGGCCCAGCAGCTCCGTATCGCGGTCGCGGAACGCGCGCTCGATGTCGTTGAAGCCGACGATCTCGGTCGGGCAGACGAAGGTGAAGTCCTTGGGCCAGGCGAACACCACCAGCCACTTTCCGGCATAGGTGTCGTTGGTCGCCGGCGTGAACGCGGTCTTGGGGTCGGTGCCGTTCACGGCGGTCAGGGAGAAGGCGGGGAATTTATCGCCGACGGTCAGCATCGAATGCTCCTCTTGTGGCTGACGAAAGCTTGCAATGACGTAGAGATGGCCCCACATGCCTTATCGAGCCAACGAATAATAGCGAACGTTATGATCGATTAATACGATGATACCCCTGCCCAGCCTGCAGCAGCTCCGCTTCCTCTCGGCGCTGGCCGAGCACAAGCATTTCGGCCGCGCCGCCGCCGCCTGCGCGGTGACGCAATCGACCTTGAGCGCCGGGCTCCAGGAGCTCGAGGAGCGCCTCGGCGTGAGCCTGGTCGAGCGCAGCCGCCGCCATGTCCTGCTGACGCCCTTGGGCGAGGAGATCGTCGCCCGCGGCCGCCGCCTGCTGCGCGACGCCGAGGATCTGGCCGAGGCGGCGCGCGGCGGCCAGGAGCCGCTGTCCGGCCCGCTGCGGCTCGGCATCATCCCGACCATCGGCACCTATTTCATCCCCGGCATCATGCCCGGCCTCGCCCGGGCCTTCCCCAAGCTCAAGCTCTACCTGCGCGAGGAGCAGACCGCCTTGATCCTCGACAAGATCGAGAAGGGCCAGCTCGACCTGGCGCTGATCGCGCTGCCCTACGACACCGGCGACCTCGAGACCATGGCGCTGGGCGAGGACCGCATCCTGGTGGCGCTGCCCAAGGGGCATCCGCTCGCCCGGGCCAAGCGCATCGCGCGCGCCGATCTCGCCGGCGCGGCGCTGCTGCTGATGGAGGACGGGCACTGCCTCCGGAGCCACGCGCTCGAGGCCTGCCGGCTCGCCGGCCCCGACCGCAACGAGGTGTTCCAGGGCACCAGCCTGCGCACGCTGCTGCAGATGGCCGCCGGCGGCATCGGCATCACGCTGATGCCGGAGATGGCGGTGCCGAGCGAGATCACCGCCACGTCCGGCCTGGTCGCCCGTCCGCTCGAAGGCGAGCCGTCGCGCCGGATCGCGCTCGCATGGCGGCGCAGCTCGGCGCGCAAGGCCGAGTTCCGCACGCTCGGCCGCTATTTCAAGACCGCGCTCGAAGAGACGCGCGCCTAGCAGGTTGCTGAAAAAGTCGATTTACGATGCGTTTCGGATGTGATTCGGTGCAGCGGTGATTTTCTGCATCTGACTTGCTCCGGTCGAGAGGGAATGGGATGCGCGGCG
>Ga0185299_10003323_pt1 | contig 21766 bp, 20 predicted proteins | sample PaiPotPPA55metaG_FD_128002 | JGI IMG/M metagenome (GOLD analysis project Ga0185299, IMG submission 128002) | Iron sulfur acid spring bacterial and archeal communities from Banff, Canada, to study Microbial Dark Matter (Phase II) - Paint Pots PPA... ... | reverse complement strand
GTTCGGGACCAGGGGGTCGGAGGTTCAAATCCTCTCTCCCCGACCAAATTCTTTAAAATCAAATAATTGCAGGCACAAGAGATTTGCTTTAGACGCCTGTTTCATTGGCTCCAGGTTTCATCCTTCAAGTCGTATGTTGTTTATAAGAAGCGACTTAGTAAGTTCAATGAGCCCCTGGGGGAAAACTAGGCGTTCAAAGGTTTGATTTCGTTCTGAGCACAAAAAATAAACCCACCTGAAACACGCCGCGGGTGTTGAAGGCTGCTGCGACCAGCAGAGCAGCGATCGCTCAGAACGCACTCGTGAGCCAAGAGCGACATTAGGCCAACGCCAAAATGCGGATCGCCACCGACGGAGGAGAGCCGAAAATATTAGTCGTGGGAAACTGAGTACCAAAAAGTGGCGGCGATCTCTGCGAGCGATTGAAAAATTGCCGGGCAGCACAAGCCAGTCCGACAGGCCCGGCACCGGCCACGTATCAGCAAATTCTGAGGCGGCCAGTCTTCGTCCCTCCGTTCACGGCGGATTACTGCCGGTTTGCCCTGGCCGCATCGTAGCCCAGTATCAGCGCTACGCGAATTGCTGCGCTGCGCCGGCACAGGGTAGGGTGAAATAGAAGCTGGCGCCGCGCGGAGAGTTGTTTGCCGCCCACAGGCGGCCGCCATGCGACTCAATGATTGACTGGCTGATGCGAAGCCCCATTCCGGTGCCGTTAGGCTTGGTCGTAAAGAATGCCTTGAAGATCTGTTCCGCCTGTTCCGCGGGCAGTCCCACACCGGTATCGCTGACCGAGATCAGCAGTTGACCATCGTCGACTTCCGACTTGATAGTGAGCTCACTTCCGCCACTCATTTCCTTCATGGCATCAATCGCGTTGAGCATGAGGTTCATGAAAACCTGTTGTAGTTGTACACGGTCTGCCATCACCTTGGGAAGGTCCTCGGCAAGCTCGGTACCGATTGAGATCGAGTAGCGGTTCGTTTCGCTGCGCAGCAGGACAATCATTTCTCGAATGAGTTCATTTACATCAACCAACTCCCGCTGCAAAGTAGCCTTCTTGACCAGCGCGCTGATTCTGCCAATGATGTCAGTCGCGCGCGTTACGTCTTTGACTATTCTTGATACCGCTTCGCGTGCCTCTGGCAGGTCGGGTTCATCGCGGCCAAGCCATCGCAAGCAGGTTTTAGCGTTCGTTGCTGCTGCGGAAATCGGCTGTTTGATTTCGTGCGCTAGCGATGCCGTCAACTCGCCCATCGTAGTCACGCGACTCAAGTGCGCAAGATCCGCTTGTACCTGGAGCAGTCTCGCTCTTTCTCCGCCCGCTTACGTTCGGTGACATCCATCACGGTACCCACATATTCGAGAGTGCCCGAGGAAGTCTCCCCTGCGCGCGCTAAAGGGTGGAGGTACTTGACCGAACAGTCCGGCATCAGCAAACGATGCTCAAAATCAAGATTCGCCCTTGCTTCGAACCCGCGGTCGATAGTCTGCCGCACAGGCTCTCTATCGTCGGGATGAATTCGCTGAAATATCAACTCCAACTTATTCTCCAGCGGGTGCATCCGGAAGACGCAGCGCTCGTGCAACAGACAATCGAACGCGCGACGCAGGATGAGAAGGATTTTGACCATGAATATCGCTTGAGGATGCCGGACGGGTTCCCTCAAGCATCTCCACGTTGTAGCTCGTGCCTTAAACGATGAATCGGGCACCGTAGAGTTCGTTGGAGCGGTGAAGGACGTCACCGAGCGCAAACGCGCCGCGGAGGCTTTCAGGCGGACCACCGAGTCTGGCGCAGGTCCGTCCAGGTATCGCCATCCTCGTAGCGCTCGGGATAGAGCACCTTCGAACGAGGATCTTCCGCGGTATCGAGTTGCAGGACCATCCACTTGGGATACGGAACGCCAGGGTCCGATGCTGCGTCTAAGCGCCGGACCTCGTCGCCGGAGAGTTGAAGGTCTACTGCACGGATGTTATCTTCCAGTTGCTCGGGCTTCCGGGCGGCGATGATCACACTACTGACGGCGGCCCGTCCCAATAGCCACGCGAGTGCAACACGGGCCGGGGTTGCGTCATGTCGATTGGCTACTTCCTTTAATGCATCTACGACCCTGTAGCCCATCTCCCTGTCGAAAGGCACGAAATTGCCTGCTTCGGCGAAGCGGGTGCCGGCCTGAGCAGGGTTAGCGCGAGTGTACTTGCCTGTGAGAAATCCGCCCGCAAGCGGGCTCCAGACGAGGATACCGATATTGTGATACTCGGCGAACGACTGGAACTCGTATTCCAGACCCCGGCCGACGAGGCTGTAATACATCTGCGCCGTTACGTATTTCTCCAACCCCAGCTGATCCTGCAGCATGACCGCGGTGGCTGCCTGCCATGACAAGAAGTTGGACAGCCCGATGTAGCGGACCTTACCCTGGCGCACAAGATCGTCCAGCGTTCGAAGAGTTTCCTCGAGCGGCGTGTTGCTGTCCCACCCATGGATCTGGTAGAGGTCGATATAGTCGGTCTGCAGCCGTCGGAGGCTGGCCTCCACTTCGCGCATGATGTTCACGCGAGTCGCGCCGCTCCGGTTGAAATTCCCGCTCATAGGCAGTCGGACTTTTGTGGCAAGGACAATCTCGTTCCTCACGCCTTTCAAGGCATTTCCCACGAGAGTCTCGCTCTCCCCAAGGCTATAAACGTCCGCTGTATCGATGAAGTTAATTCCCCTGTCCAGGGCTAGCTTCACCATGCGCGTTGTGTCCTCCTGGTCAAGGTTGCCCATGTTCATCTTGCCGCCGAACTGCATTGTGCCAAGTGCCACGCTGCTGACGATGAGTCCGGTATTCCCAAGTTTCCTGTACCTCATCTCCACGCTCCTGATGAAACGAAGATTGCGATATTCGCCGCACCTCACAAGCTGAGTCCGGGTCTTGGAATTCGTTGCGGCACAACATCGGATCAGCCGTTCAAATCGAGTGCTAGTTCGGTTGAGCATTTTGATCGCCACCTGCGTGAGTTACGAGTATTCACTTCGTTGGAAGGCTATTGCTTCCAGGCCGAGTCCATATTTCGACAGCGAGTCCTTATATCGACACATCAACCGCTGCAGTAGACCGACATATGGCGTCAGCCGAACGAGAACAGGCCTCGTGGACGAGTTTGTAGGTGATTTAACACTGAATGGGCTTTGGAAAAGGACATGCACTGAAATTGAATGGAGATTCAATATGTACGCTACAACCGAAGGCAAGCGATGATCAAAGCACGTCAACTAGGCTGCCTGTTGTTATGGATTGGGATGGCCACCTGGGTGGGATACTCACAGGAGGCGGGAGGAGACTATGTTGCTCCGTCGGACGCCGTTCCAAGAGGCAAAGCTCCCAGGATGCAGGTTCAATTGCTGAGCCGTGGCGCACAGGCACAGCAATATGCGGTCATCTTGTACCAGGGAGACGAGGCCTTTTCCGGACTACAGGAATTCGCGGAGAAGTATCACGTTACGAGTGCACACTTCACCGCCATCGGAGCTGTGAGCAGCGCTACGTTGGGGTGGTTTGATCCCCAGCGCAAAATGTACAAGAAGATCGCCATCCAGGGTCAGCATGAAGTGATCGGAATGAGTGGTGACATCGCGCTCTATCAAGGAAAGCCGGTAATTCATACGCATATGGTGGTGGGGAGTGAGGACGGAACCACGCGATGCGGCCATCTTCTCGATGCTCATGTATCCCCGACGCTGGAAGTAATGGTGACGGTCGATCCAATAGCAATGCACAAGCGGTTTGATCCGGAAACAGATCTGACGCTGATTGACCCTTCGCTGCAGTAGCAGCCGATTGTGCCGCGACTGCAAAGAAGACTATGGATAAATGAGGTTAGACACCGTGAGCGAAGTACGTGTGATTGCAAGATCCGTGGCGCGCAAGGGGAAAGAAGACCAACTCAGAGCGTTGTTGCAGGGCATGCTGGTCCCAACGCGCGCCGAGCAGGGATGTAAATCGTATGAACTTTACGAGTCAGATTCGACGGGCCGCTTCTATTTCGACGAAACATGGGCAAGCGAAGAAGCGCTCGATAAGCACACAACGACTCGGCACTTTAAGCATTTAGAACAAGCCATCGGGGAATTGCTGAAAGAACCATTCGAAGTAAATATCTTAACGAGGATTCTTACCGACGCCGCTGGGGCCTGACGGTGGTACGAAGACTTATTTTATCGAGATCGGCACCATGAGATCACCGGAGCAGCTTTAGGCACTTAGGAAGAAACGACTGAAAGACCATAAACAGCGAGCCCGGTTACCGCTCGCCAAAGGCTATTGGAATAACATGCGCCAGACTCAAAAGGAGGTTCGAAATGTCCACTACCGCGAGAGCCACGACAGAAGCAACCTCAATCTCAGGGGTGATGATCCCCGACAGCAGACTCGCTCGAGAAGCCACGGAGTTGGTGCATGATACCGAGTCTACGTTGCTGTTCAACCACTCGACTCGTGTGTATTATTTCGCCTCGCTCGCAGGAAAAAGGCGGGAACTAAAGTTCGATTCCGAACTCCTTTACATTGCCGCGATGTTCCACGACATGGGATTGACTTCGCCGTATAGAAGTAAGTCGGACCGGTTCGAGGTGGACGGTGCCAATACCGCGCAAGCGTTCCTGCGCCAGCACAATATTCCTCAGCTGGAGATCGACACTGTTTGGACGGCGATCGCACTGCACACTACGCCGGGAATTCCACAGTACATGCATCCGGTGGTTGCGCTGTTGACGAACGGTGTCGAGATGGACGTTCTCGGAATTGCCTACTCGGAATTTTCCGACGCCGATCGCGAAGCGATCGTCGCCGCGTATCCACGCACGGAGCACTTTAAAGAGGACATCATCCAGGCCTTCTACGACGGCATCAAGCGCAAGCCGGAGACGACATTCGGCAATGTAAAGGCGGATGTGCTGGCGGACAAGGATCCAAGGTTTCAACGCGTGAACTTCTGCAATGTCATTCGCGGTTCGCAGTGGAAGGGGTAAGAACCGCTGAGCGGGCGCCCAGAACGCCCACGCTCCCTTCAACTTATCAACTCTGCAACACGAACTTCTGAAATGAGGAATTCATATACCGAAGCCCGAACGTTTTACCAATGCAGCTGGGTCTCCCGTGTCGGACAACACAAATATTATGACAGCCGGCCGTCGTGGTCCGGCTCTACTCCAGGACATTTGGCTGATCGAGAAGCTCGCACACTTTGATCGCGAGGTCATTCCCGAACGCAGGATGCATGCCAAAGGCTGGGGAGCGCATGGAACCTTCACGACGTCGCACGACCTTACGAAGTACACCAAGGCAGCGATGTTTTCGAAGGTCGGAAAGCAGACGCCTATGTTCGCGCGCTTTTCGACCGTCGCGGGGGAGCGCGGAGCAGCCGATGCGGAGCGCGATATCCGCGGGTTTGCTCTCAAGTTCTACACCGAGGACGGAAATTGGGACATCGTTGGAAACAATACTCCAGTCTTTTTCTTCCGCGATCCTCCACGCTTCTCTGACCTGAACCACGCCATCAAGCGCGACGCTGATCTGCCGCTCGCGCTCGAAGGCGATGCTAATCACTATGACCACGGCTTAGAGGATGATCACTGGGAGCAACCTGGCAACCTCTTCCGGAAGATGAGCCCTGAGCAAAAGCAGTTGCTCTTTGACAACACGGCCCGCACGATTAATGGCGCGTCTCAAGAGGTCTTGGAACGGCATGTTGCGAACTGCCGAAGAGCCGACCCCGCCTATGGCGATGGTGTAGCACGAGCATTGAAGGTGAATGTTTTAACGGCCGCATAACATGCCATTACTCAGAATCGATGTGATCGAGGGCCGCAGCGAAGCAGAGTTAAGAGAACTGCTTGACGCGATCCACTGCGCGATGCTTGCCGCGTTCCGGGGAGCCCGTGCGGGTGAATCAGGGCCAGCGCGTGCTCTTTCACGTACTGAACGGCAGTGCGACGGAGATTCGCAGCTTGGCGTTGCCGGGGCACTCTTTCAAGGTTGTTGCGCTAGACGGCAATGCGGTTCCGACGGCTGCCGAAGTCCCGGTGCTCTGGCTGGGAACGGCGGAACGCATTTCGGCGATTGTCGAGATGAAACATCCCGGTGTGTGGATCATGGGTGATCTTGCGGATGATGATCGCGGTCACGGCATGGGCATTGTCGTAGAGTATGCGGGACACAAAGCAAAGCCGGTCTGGATACCGCCAAGGCCCCTTCATTGGGATTATTCGCGTTTCGCAAAAGCCGGTGCAACTGCGCTCTCGCCGGACGAAACGTTCGAGATGAGGTTTGCAAAGGACAATGCCGCCGAAAAAGGTTTCAACCGATGGACGATTAACGGTGTCGCTTACCCGATGACCCAGGGAGCCGTCCCTGCCTCATTTCACTTGAAGCAAGGCAGACGGTACCGCCTTCGCATGCGCAATTCCAGTGATGACATTCATCCCATCCATCTTCATCGTCACAGTTTCGAATTGACGAAGCTTGCCGGCAAGGCGACCGCGGGTGTCGTGAAGGATGTCGTGATGGTGGGCGGATATCAGGAAGTCGAAGTGGATTTTACAGCGGACAACCCCGGACTTACGTTGTTTCACTGCCATCAGCAGCTCCACATGGACTTTGGCTTCATGACGCTGTTCGATTACCTATGACCCGTGTTGACTTCATTCTCCAAATGCTCGGGCGTTGCGAAAAGAGAGAACAATGCTAGTGAACACAGATGCAACCTGGGCGAAGCACACGGCGAAAGCAATCTTGCTAATCCGTATCCTGGTTGGTTGGGTTTTTCTTTCCGAAGGCATACAGAAGTTTCTGTTCCCCCCGATTCCCTCGGAGTCGGACGCTTTGTGGAAATCGGCATTCGCGGCGGAGGATTGCAGTGGCTCGCGTTTGAGATAGAGTAGTGTCTTCGCTGTTCAATTGTTGTTGGCTATCTGTAGACCGAATATGTCTGTAAAAGCATTACAGTGTACCCATGTAGACTCGAATCAACGCGCTCTCGTTGCCCTACGCCAATCGTAAACCGGAATTCACTTTCGATTGGCCGTTGCCGCGGAACCTCTGTGGTCGACTTCAAAATCATTTGCCGTTGTTCTAACGCTACTGCCGCCAGGAGCTCCTCGCCTCTCTGCCACAGTCTTCTGCTCCGGATGCCTTCGCTGAGCGATCACAAATTCTCCAAGAATCCCTATCATTACAGTTACCAGAGCGAACCAAATCAGGCTTCGCTCCAAAGCGCAGATCGCAGCTAGCACTTCCACGGAGGATACCAGGAGTATTCGCCTCATAAACTGTTCAACGCACCCGGAATCCACGGTAAGAAACCGGCAGTGCTAAAGCAACCACCCGCTCTTTGCCTGAAGGTAGTACACAAGGACAAAAACAAGAGCGAAAAAGACACCGATCGTAAGAGTGAGGAATACTCCCTGGCGCGTCGTAAAGGATGAGCGTCTCCGCCTGTTCCGTGCCTTCCTAGACGGCCCCCCTTGCACGCTCCACGCGCTATTACGTTTTTGCGCGCAAGCAATGTCAGCGGAATTTGGCTGCAACGATCGCTCCACCTGCTTTTAGCTAAAGACTTTTTCCTAAAAGCCAACTGTCTGATACTGCAGGACTGCCAGGGTAAGGCGGTAATCGTAGGCGGCTAGCGCGTTACTGATTTGAGCTTGTGTCTCCTGGAGTTGTGCTTGACTCAGCTCGACAATGGAACTCAGCCCCAAACGGTACCGTGTCTGGGCAAGGTCGAGTGCGAGGCTCGACTGATCCAGTAGTTGTTGCGTTACGCTGAGCCGCGCGTATGCTGTATTCGCATTCAGCCAACCGGTGCGCACATCCCGCGAAATCCGGTTACGAAGATCAAGCAATCGTTCGTGGACCGCTTGCGCTCTCAGACTCGACTCCTTGGATCTCGCCGCGTAGAGAAAGCCGTTAAATAGAGGGATCTCCACGTTCACGCCCACTGCACCGTACCAATTGGAGAGAGCTGGGTTTCGTACCGGCGTGTCCCCCACGACGCCCACCGCGCGGATATCGGGAAGAAGCAAATCACGCTCCGCGGTGTGGAACTTCTGCGCAGACTGTTCCTGATATTCCAATGACAATATTTCCGGTCGCATCGCGAACGCCTGGGAAACAAGATCATCCACATTGCTGGGAGGGGCACTGAACGATGTCACGTCCTCGGCTAACTGAAACGTCTCCGTCCTGGAATAGCCCAGTATCATGGACAGCGTAGCGAGCGCCCCGTTTTCGTTATTCTCCGCGTCCAAAACAAGCAGTTTGGCTTGAGCGAGGTTGACATTGGCAAAGCTAAAATCCAGTTCGGACCTTAGCTTGCTCTTGAATAATGCCTCTACCTGGTCGGCAACGGTCTGCCGGGCGCTTACGGTCTGCTGAGCCACGGTCAGTACCGCATGTGCTTGCAGCGCGCCATAGAAGGCTTGATCCACCGCCAGAAGAATCTGCTCTCTCGTACCTGCGGCGTTCTGATCCTCAGCTTTGGCCGCAAGGTTGGCACTTGAGATCAAATTCGTTGTCCGTCCGAAGTCCGTGATCAACTGACTTACCGTGACCCCCGCAGCGGCGCGCTCATAGATGATGGGGTTATTGAGTCCACCAGCCGTGATGCGGCTGTTCGCGCGAGAATCTGCGCCCGTTAGACTACCGGTTGCGGTTGGCCACAAATTCGAACGCACTTCACGCGTGACCTGCTGGGATGCCAGCGCCGTCAGCCGAGCCACGGAAATTTGTGGGTTGTTTTTCAACGCCAGGGCCTCGGCTTGCTTCAATGACAGAGTCATTTGTGTTCCAGGGTTGGCTGGAGTATCGGAGGACGGATGGCCATTTGCAGCCATACTGGGCGCGGTTTGTTTGGGCACGGGCTGCGGCGCCGGGACCGACGGCAAACTCTGGACCGATGGTGTTTGATCAGCCTGCGAGTTTTGCGCATACCCCGCGAACGGCATCAGCGCAAGGTACAGAATGAAAAGTGATTTCATCTTCATGATCTTGTCTATGACCTCAGCCTTGCGCGGCCGGCGTCGGCTGTTCTTCTCGCCGATGGATCCACAAATAAGCGGCGGGGACAATGAAGACAGTCACAATGACCGACATCGCCAGCCCCCCGATAATCGCCCGTGCCAGCGGGGCATATTGTTCGCTGCCGGCTTCCAGCGCCAATGCCATCGGAATCATGCCGAGGATCGTCGCCAACGACGTCATCAACACTGGACGCAGGCGCACTCGGCAGGCAGTCGCCACCGCTTCCTCAATCGGCATGCCTTCTCTTCTCAAAGATCGCGCGAACTCGACGATCAGAATGCTGTTCGAGACCACGATCCCTGTCATCATGATGACTCCCATCAACGACATGACATTGACAGTGGTATGCGTTGCCAGCAGAAACAAAATGACACCCGTAATGCCCGGTGGAATGGCCAGCAGGATGATGAGCGGGTCGATGAACGAAGAAAACTGTGCCATCAGGATCAAATAAACAAGAACGACGGACAGTAGCAGGCCGATGCCAAAGCTCTTGAACGATTGCCGCATGCCCTCCACGGAACCTCGCATGGTGACGCGGACGTTCTCCGGCAGCTTGGTGCTGGCAATAACCTTGTCTACTTGATTGGCAAGACTTCCAAGATCTTCGCTGCGGGGTGAAACATAAACGTCGATGACGCGGCGCAACTGGTAATGGTCCACCTCAGTCGGCGTGTTGATCATTTTCACATCTGATACGGCGTCGAGGTCGGTCGAGTTCTGGTTGCCAGCGGCATGCAGAGGTATCTGCTTAAGGTCGGTTATGGAGTTGACCTGGGTTTCCGGATATTGCACCGTGAGCATGTAGTTATTCCCGCTCTTCGGATCGACCCAGTAGCTGGGAGCGATCATGCTATCCGAGGTCAGCGCAGTGATCACGTTGTCCACGGCTTCCTTGGATGACACCCCCATGCGCCCCGCCATTTCGCGGTTGATATCGAGCTGAATGCCCGGATAATCGAGGTCTTGCGGAATCAGCACATCGCTCGCGCCGCTGAGCCGGCGCACTTTCTGAGCGATTTCGGCCGCAGTCTGGTAAGCCTGTTTCTGATCGTTTCCGCTGACCTGGATGTCGATCGGAGCAGGCAATCCGAGATTGACGACCGCATCCACCAGTCCTCCAGATTGAAAGTACGTCGAAAGTTCCGGCAAATCGTTCGCCAGCTTTGCACGAACTCGACGCATGTATTCATAGCTGCCGACCGAGTGCTCTTTTTTGAGGCTGACCTGCACAAACGCCGTATGCTGACCGGAATTGCTGGTATAGATCGCCGAGAAATCAGGAGTGATCCCGATGTTCGAAACGATCATATCCAGATCTCGGGGCGCAACCACATCGCGAATGTCGGCTTCTACGTGCTTGATGTACTGGTTGGTCAATTCCAGACGCGTGCCTGTTGGCGCTTTGATATTGATCACAAACTGGCCTGGGTCGGTGCGCGGGAAAAAGCCCAGCCCCATGAACGGAAACAGCGCGAAACTGAACAGACAAATGCCAAGAATTCCGACGACAGTCCCCAAAGGGCGAAGCAGACTACGCCTCACGGCGATGTCGTAACGCATGAGCATCCGATCATAGCGGCGATTAAACCGCCGCACAAAACGTTGAAACACGGTATTTCCGGGATGGTGCGCTGCTTCGCCGTGTGGCGATTTGATGAAACGAGCGCAAAACAGAGGGACCACTGTCATGGCCACCGCGTAAGAAGCAAACAAGGAAAAGACGACAGCGGCGGCAAGCGCCGTGAACAGAAATCGGCTCACTCCATAGAGGAAGACAACCGGGAAAAAGACAATCGCCGTGGTGAAGGTCGCTGCCAGCACGGGCATTGCAACCTCGCTGCCTCCCTTCTCAGCTGCAACCTCGGGCGTTTCTCCCATCTCCAGATGGCGGAAAATGTTTTCCAACACCACCACGGAGTTGTCGATCAGTCGCGAGAAGGCAAGCGCAAGCCCTCCCAGCACCATGGTGTTGATCGATCCTCCGCTGGCATTAATCGCCAGGAACGCTGCCAGTGCCGAGAGTGGAATCGAAAGCATCACGGCAAACGTTGCGCGCACGTTGCCGAGAAAGATCAGGATCATCAGAGCGGTCAGCACCAAACCGATGCCGCCTTCGCTGCCCAGGTTAGAGATCGCTGTCTTCACGAAAACCGACTGATCGAACACGACCTTCGTGACCAGCGATTTCGGCACATCGATCAGTTTTCCGACAGACGTCTTGATCCCGTTCACGATGGCAATGGTGTTGCTGTTCCCACCCTGTTTGAGAATCGGAAGATAAACTGACCTTTGCCCGTCCACGCGAACGATGTTGGTCTGAATGGCGGCCCCATCAACCGCATGACCGACATCGGCCACCATCAATTCGGCGTTTCCTTCGGACTTCAGGGGCAGCCGGTTAATCTCCTCCGTGGTGGGGAGTTGGCTATTGGTGTAGATGTTGTAGTCTTTCGGTCCGATGCGCACATCGCCGGCCGGTAGTATCGTGTTGGCGTCATTCACTGTGCGCACAACGTCCATCAAACTCAGTTGATGGGCCTGCAACTTTACAGGATCGACATAGACCTGAATCTGGCGGTACTTGCCACCGAAGGGCTGCGGTACCGATGCTCCGGGCACATTCGCAATCTGATTGCGAACCGTGAACTGGCCTAGATCGTGCAACTCCGTCTCATTCAACCCATCGCCCTTCAATGTGATCAGGCAGACCGGCAAACTCGACGCGTCAAACTTAAGCACCACCGGCGGTAGCGTGCCTGGCGGTAAGCGCCGCAGTTGCGCCATGGCCAAATTTGAAATTCCACTGACCGCCGCATCCGGGTTGGTCCCTGGCTGGAAGTAAATCTTGATCAGGCTGACCCCAGTCAATGATCGCGACTCGATATGGTCGATGCCACTCCCCAAGGTGAAAAATCTCTCGAAAGGATTGGTAATGTTCGCTTCGATCTGCTCGGGCGGCATGCCGGAATAAAACGTCGCCACCACCACCACGGGGATATTGATGTCGGGAAAAAGATCCACCGGCATACGCGCCACGGTGGTTATGCCGACCACCATGATGATCAGGCACAGCATGATGATGAAAAATGGATACCGAATCGAGAAACCAGACATGTTTACTGTGCTCCCCGCTCTGCGGTGTATTTTTCGTCAGCCATCGAGCTCATCTTGGGATCGACATGCTGGCCCGGCCGGTACTTGCTGAGGTTACCTACAATCACTCGGTCGCCTTCATTCAATCCGGACAGAACCTGAATGCGATCGGAACCCTCGATCCCCGTGTGAATTTCGCGCTCTTCCACATGGTTCAGAGAATTGACCAAAAGCACCGTGGTCTTGTCTTCACCTCGATTGATCGCTTGCAGCGGAAGGGTAAGCGCGTTCGGGTCGTTTTGCACTCGCAAGGAAACGTCAGCATACATACCGGGTGTCAACTTATAGTCCTGATTCGGCACGTCCACTTCGACTTGCATGGTGCGTGTCGAGCGGTCGAGCGAGTCGGTTGAGCGCATGACTCTGCCAGAGAAGTGCTCGTCGGTTGCCTTCACGCGAATCTCGGCCGGCTCACCATCGTGCACGCTGGCGGCCAGAGACTCGGGAACCGGAATCCGCAGACGCAATACGTTCACCTGCGAAAGTTTCACCACTGGCAGCGAACTGATGTTGGAAGTGCCCGCCTGAATCAGCGACCCCGTATCGGCATACCGCCAAGTCACGATACCGTCGAACGGAGCTGTAATCCGCGAGAACTCCGACAGTGCCGCGTAATGCTGCTGGTCCGCCTGGGAGACCTCCAATTGCTGGCGGGAGGCTGCCAACCCCGACTTAGCCGCATCCACCTGCGCCTCAGCCGAACGATCTTTGGCGGTCGCGTCGTCGAGCTCTTGCTCCGCGATCAGGCCGGGACGCGCCTCCGATGCTTGCCTCAACCGGGCTGCGCCGGCGTGCAGCGCGGCGTGATCTGCTTCGGCGCGGCTTACGTCATTCTGAGCGCGAGAAATCTCCTCTTGGCTATGGCGCACGCCCGCGGAAGCAGCCTGTACCTGCGCTACTAGTTCTGGAATCTCAAGAACGGCGAGCACCTGCCCCTTGTGTACGTGATCGCCAATGTCAACATTGATGTTCCGGATGTAGCCTGCGACCTTGGCGTGCAGTTCCACTTCCTGGTAAGGCAGGAATTCACCCGCGATTGAGAGCGTGTTGGAAAGCGGAGCACGCCGAACCTGGACCACTGCGGCAGGCGGGGGCGCCTCGGCTGACACGGAGGCAGCGGAGCCGCCCGAATTCCCGCATCCCGCCGCAGCGCTGATGCACACGGCCACTAGAGCAAGAGCGGTCGCTTTTCCAAGCGGAACCGAATACGATTTCTTACGCATACCTAGAGTCACCCATTTGCGAACCTCAGTGCCGCCAAATTAGTGGACGGTCTTACAAGAATCTCCTGCAACGGGATTACGTCGGACGATGCGAAGCTTGACCTCACCGACGCCCGGAACGCTGACGTATAGGAAGTGCTTTCCGGGCCTGACCTCAACGGACTTTCCTGCTTTGAACACACCTGGCAAATAGTCAATCGGCGATTCGTAGCGCCCGACGTAAACCAGACACTTCAAACGGATCGAGACGTCGGCATCATATTGACTCGAAGGCGCAGGAGCGTCCGTGAATTTCCCATGGTGGGGGACTTCTGGTTCATATTTCTGTGCGCTGACTACGACCGCCGTCTGAAATTGTCGAGTTGAGGCATTTAACAGAACAGGAGAGTCGCCAAGAATGAATAAACAACAAATCACTAAGCCCCAAGTTCCTCTCAAGATCACCTCCGAGATAAAGTCCCGATGACGGAGACTGGAATAAATGGGGCGCGTCGCGGTGTTAGTCTTCCGACCGCGCCCCGGAAAAACTAGCTACTGCCCATGCAAGATGCGTCCTTAAGACTTCTGTGACTGCCGATACCCATCCGCACTTCACGATCACCGGGAAGGCTCACGTACATGACGCGCTTGTGCAGATTAACTTCGATTGGGTGATTGGGAGCGAAGACTGACGGCAGATAGTCGAAAGCGGAATCGTAACGTGTTCGGTAGACGGTACAGCCCAGTCGTATACTGATGTCATAGGAATAAACCTCCGACCGTAGCGGGGCATCTGATGGGTTACTACCGGCATAGTTGGATGGAGTCTCACGACTTTCGACACTCACCACAGTGGCCGATTGGTAATCCTGTTTCGTAGCTGCTTGCGCGCTCGCCAACAGCGCGCCGGACACGAGCACAAGTGACACTAAATTCTTTTTCATATCTCCTCCCGGAGAATGGCTCAAACGAATGCTGACCCAGTCCTGAGTCACCGGAAATGGCAACCGATTCATCGCCTGTAATTCGGAACTCGTTTCCGCACTGGCTCGAAACTCGATCAAGCCGCGCTAGAACCTCGCGTTCAAGCGAAGTTGCCTCAGTCAATTTCAACGACTGGGGTTGAGTTCAAAGCAGTGATTCACTGCAAAGGACGGAGAAGTCAGCAGGAAGGAGGAGGCCGGTTATAAAGCCAGCTCTCGGAACTTAGATTCGTGGAAGGGACGACCGCCGAGACAGTAAAAACGGAAGACCGCGGCGGTTGAAAGAGGGTGAAACTGGAAGCTGGGGACGTCCACTGGAGACCGTTGCTAAGCAGGCGCTGTCTCTTGGCATCCGCAGACTGGGATTTTGCGATTGTTACCTTTTGGGTGTCCGGAACCAGTACCGTGTAACGAGTAGCAAGGCTTACTGTGAGGGAGCAGATGGCTAGCAGAACAACCGCGATCCGGCACCGAAACCGCCAGCGTACTCGATCTCGCGAATGTTCTACCATGACCATTTTCAATAATTGTACATGATCCTTACCGGGGCAAACAGATCACGTACGTCACCTATGTCAATTCAATTCGACGCTTGGAGGACCGGCTTAGGTTGTACCCTCGAATTCAGCACCCGGCCTAAGCCCTTCCATCTAACGGTTAATCGCTCCAATGAGAGCAGGTCCACACTGGAGCGATAAAGACCGTTGCGGCTTCGAAACAACACCTCGCCCCCAAGGTAAAAGGAGAGAAATCTGGAGGCGAGGTTTCCACATACTACGGCAAGTAGTAGCGGAAAGAAGTCAGAACCATGTTTTCGACGCCGTGCGGCTCACCGACTGTGCCCCTCCATGCGCCTCGGCTCACGTAGGAATACTGCGGCCCGAGTTGCAGTTTTCCCTTGGGACCGTTGTACAAGCGGAGCCAGAACCCAAACGTGCCCTCGATGACGCTTTGGGTATCGGCATTGCAGTTGGCAAGACCTCCGAAACCGAAGCCGTTGCCCGATCCGGGCAAGGTTTCGGTGTAGCAGCCGGAGGTGTTGAAGAGCGGAGATCCGTAACCCACCGCCTTACCCGAAACAGGATCAATTTGCCAATGGCGTTTCACGTATTCCTCGCCGCCATTGAGGTACACATCAAACCTGGGCATGTGCCATTCCAGTGTGGCCAGACCCTGGTAGGTCCGCAGGGGTGCAAGCGTGCCATCGGGGTTCACCGTGGCATCCGGCAGACCCGACGTGCCGTAACGGCCCACACCGTTCCCGGCGAGTGCGTGTAGGCCGAAATCCACCTGCTTGAACAAAGTGATCCGCGCATTCGCTCCCAATCCAGCGCCATTCTTCGAATCGTTATAGGCTCCTTGCGTGGACGAGATGCCGCCATTGCAAAAGTTCGCGTTGGCTGGCGGTTCTTGGCAGGGATAAATGCGGTCGCGGAACCGGCTCACGATACCGAAGATTTCATAGTGACCGAAACCGGGTTCAAAGGCCGCTTTGAGGATGAGGTCCGGCGTCGCGTTGAACGAATAGTTGGCAGTCGAGTTGTACAGTCCGCCGCCATTTCCGGGACCACCGAAAGCGAAGTTCGAGGCGTTGCCGCGTGCCGCGAAGGTAGTCTGAGGATTCTCCAACGAGGCGGCCAGCCACACGTGATTGTTGAAGTTCTTGGCAATGCGAAAACCCCATTGCCGCGCCCAACTGAAACCGACCGTGTACTGCGGATCGATCGTCATGGGCAGAGCTTCGCTACGGTTGTCGACGCCCTTCTTAGTCTCGGTCACCAAGCTCCACATTTGACCGCCTGTGAAGCTCCAGCCGTTGCTCAAGGCAGCCTGACCCCAAAGCTGCCGTTGGCGCATGGTATAGCTGTTGCTCTGGTTGTTGTTGGAAGTTACCCCAGCCGAAAGAAAGTCGGCTTCTTCATAGCCGGTGAGCTTGGTGTTGTTGAACTTGCCCTCAGCGAGCAGGGAGATTCGCGACTGCCGGCCGGAGCCAAAGAATTCAGAAATCGCGTTCTGACCGCTTCCAGGCATTGAAACGCTGTTGAACGGAGTATTGATGTCCGCCCCCAACGCGCGATTGCGATACACGGATTCCGCCGCCATGAATCCGCCGGGAGTGATTGTGATCCCCTTAAAGTGGATGGCGAGCGGGCTTTCTAGATCCCCCATGCGCTTCTGAGTCTCTTGCAGAGTCAGCGCGGAGTTCGTAGCATTCATCTTCAAATCGGTGACATCGCTCTTGAGCGCCACGACCGATTGCTGTTCCTCTGCATTTTGAGCAACCGCGGCATCCGCTTTGGCCTGCGCCTGGGTAGCTACAGTTTGGCCCTGATCAAGTCGCTGTTCCAGTTGCTGAATTTTTTGATCGCGGCTTTGAACCAGATCGCTCAACTGCTTGATCTGCTGCTGCTGCGCATCAATCGCTTTCTTCATCTCACTGAGTTGAGTCGAAATGGTCGGCCCAGATGCTTTTGGAGTCGCCCTTTTTCGCGCGCTCTTCGTCGTTGGAGTTATCGTGCCTTGCTGAGCTTGTGCCGGGATCACGCTCCCAGCGAGCGCCATCGACAGCGCCACAGCGACAATTCGTTTCATTGTTCCATCTCCTTAGAAATAAACGTTTTAGATAGCAGGCAAAGCTGTGATGAGCAATACTTTCAGCTCGTAATTCATGATTACGCGAACCCTTACCGTAGCCCTTGGCTTGTTAATAATTGATTACAATTTGTTGAATATTCGGTGAATCGGTCAAGCTTGGCGCCGCGCCCGGCTGCCACTCATCACCAACCGGACTTTTAGACCGGGAGGACTCGGAGTTCCAATGGGAGGAACTTTGCTATAGTGATTTCCGTTCTGCTCCAGCTCACGATTCGATGAGACTCTTTCCGCGCACGTTCGTTCTGTTCCTGCCACTACTCACACCGCTCTCCGCGACTTCGCAGGATTCGATTCCGATAAAGGTCGCTGGCGGTGCAGTTCTGGTGCCCGTCAGGATCAATGATCGAAGCCTCAACTTTCTGTTGGATACTGGCAGCGGGAGCTCATCAATCGACCCATCCACAGCCGTCGAGCTAAAGCTGACCCCTCACGGAACAAAACGAATACAGAAGAATTTTCGGGACCTCGTTGTGGATGTCACTGCGGTCGGCCCCGTCAGGATTTTGAACACAGATTTCCCACGTGTGGAATTAGCTGAAGTGAATTTGGCGCCGGTTTCGAAAGCTTTGGGAATAGCCCTAGACGGAGTGCTGGGGATTGACATTCTTCAGGATGTTAATTTCAAGTTGAACTATTCACAACGAACCCTCATCATCGGTCCACTGACGAAACTAGGGACCTTGGGCGCACCCGTTACTCTCCGACGTTCCAACGGGCAATTTCTCGTCAGGACCGATCTGCTATCGGTCGCAACCGAGCTTGTGCTGGATACTGGTACGAATTCGACGAACCTTTCGCCGGAAACCTGGAATCGTTTGACAAAGAAATGGACTCCAAGGCAAGTCGTGGAAGGCATACAACGCGCAGGCAATCCTACGTCGCCGGCAATCTTGGTATGCCTGCCTTCGATTCGCCTCGGCCGGGTCATATTGACACATCAGGCAGTTCGCGCTCAAACGAGGTCCGACGCCGGGGCGTTTTCTTCAGACGATTTTGGTGGGATACTTGGTTCCGACATCCTGCGGCAATTTGAAATTGCATTCGACTTGAAGAAGGACACTGTCTATCTCCTACCAGATGTCCACTACACAGTCGATCCCTATCGGTACACGACTGTCGGGATTCAAATTGCTAGAGATATTCAGGGCGCAGTCCAGATCATGTCCGTCTGGAAAAATTCACCAGCTGCAAAGGCCGGCATCCAAGCAGGTGATCTGATTGACGCGATCAATGGCCAACCGATTGAATCCCAGACCCTAGAACAGGTGTCCAGTAAGCTTCACGCAAGGGAAGGTACGGAAATAAGGCTCGAAATCGAACGACATACCACATTTTCAACAATCAAGGTTCGGACGCAGACGTTACTTTGCAAGCGCTAGAAGTTGGTAGAGCGACCAGTGTGTCCGCGATGTGAGGGTGAATATTTTTATCTCAGGGTTCAAAGCGACGGCAAGAATCTTCCTTCGTTCAACCACGGCTGAGAAATCGCTCTGCTCACACACGAATAATCATGACCTCTTCGCCCAGTTTTGGCGAACGACACCGTGGTAAGAAGTCGCTGGCTGTGCGTTCCCAGCTGCAACTTGTCTAATACGTTTGCTACCACGTCGGCACTGAAGGCTTTCACCTCTGGCGTGGGCTTGCGGCCGATCAACTTTTGGAAGTCGCTTTCCTTCAGATCGCCTTCTAAAGCGTTGAGGCTGGGGATGCGCAACAGGGCAGAGTGTAGAAGGCTGTTGACCACGTCGAAGGTGGAGATTTCCGGGTCCCGACGCGTGTCGTTCAAACTCGCTAACAACGCCGGCAAGACAAAGACGTTGCAGGCATATTTCTCGAATTGGTGAAGCTTACCGCGTGAGCTGAGGATCCATGGCGGTAAGGTAGGCAAGCGCAGTTGCCGGCGAACGACTTCGTCCTGCTCGTAACAGCACTGTTTGTACTGGCTGCCGCTGCCGCAATGGCAGGCAGCGTTGCGCGCTATGGGTGGCGGAAATGCAAGCGCCCCAACCCGGTTGGACAATTCCGGGCCGGAATCGCTTATCGTCAGGCCCATGATCAGTTGTGAGTAGGAGGTTCGGTCTGGAGATCTAGAAGGGGACGGTTCACCGCTTCCTCGGCCTCTTGGGGGTGGATTGTCGGCGCCCGAGCGCCAGCAGTTGGGCGTTAGCGGCGAAGACCTCGCTCACGGCGTCTTTGAACTCGCGTCCCTGCTCGACCAGAGGGCGGATCTGCTCCACCCACTCGTCGGGGATACGCTCCACGCGTTTTTTACCGTCGACCATGAAAGTCAGTGACCAGCCGGGATGTCCCTCGTTTTGGGCGCAGTGGCAGCTGGGTTTTCCGCAGCGCCGGTGGGTGAGGGCGAGGGAGCCAGGCAGGGCGTCGGAGGGAAGCTGGAAGCGGCGCAGCATGGCGTGCTTGCGCTGACGCAAGCGAGCGGCAGCATCGCCTTTGGCATCATACCATTTCATCTGGGCGTAATAATACACCCAGAGTTACTCCCCATTTCAACCTGAAACGTGCTGGGGAATTTGCGCAACTTGATTCCCCCGAGTTCTTCAGTATCTACACAGGGTTACAAGCCTGGAGCGGAAGTCCTGTACAAGGGCGCCCCATAGTGCGAGTGGTCAGCGAAAATCTCTACGGCAACAGCCAATGCCCATTCTCGGTCGAGTGGATGAAACGAAGCTATGTCTCCCGCCACGAATTCTGCACTGTCGGGATTCGACGCAACGAAAGATCTTCCGAAGGGCAGATGTGATCACACACGAATGATCATGACCTCGGTTGCTTTAATTAAAGCTGCCGCAGTCTGGCCCGGTTTGAGTCGCATTTCACGGGCGGAAGTGGCGGTGATGATAGACGTAATCTGCTGTTCGCCAATCGAAATCTTTACTTCAGCCATCAGTCCGCTGATGCGCACACTATCGATCCGCCCCACGAGTTGATTCCGCCCGCTGACACGGCGCACCACCTCCCTGCGCTCGGGCGCCGTCTTGCCTCTAGTCCGGAACAACAGGCGATCGATTTCGCTCTGGGGAATTCTATGGTGTCCTCCGGGGGTGCGAACGCTCTTGATCTTCCGCGCATAAATCCATTGTTTTATGGTGGGAAAACTGATTCCAAGTTGCAGAATCGCTTCACGCGGTTTGAGCATCTTTTCGTTTTTCTGAGTCACGCGAACCAGTTTGGTTTGCATAGAGGAACGAAATCCTACAACGAGTGTGAGCCGAGGTCAAAGTCTTTGGAAATCGGGCGAGTGGTTCTTGACAAATCCGTCAGGTACATTGACAGCAGCGTTACCGAGCAGGATAAATACATATCATTCTTGCATTTATAAACGTATTGAATATATAAATACGTGCAGTGTATTCCAAACAGAAGTTCCCTTGAGGGAGGATATGCGCAAGACCATCTCGTTGTTCGTATTAGCAATCATCGGCTGCACCCCGAACCTATATGCGCAGGATGGCTATTTTGCAAACTGGTTTGCTCGTGTCGACAAAACCAAAGACGAGCAACCGCACTGGGTCACTCCGTTGGCCACTACAACGCCGCGTTTAGAAGAAGAATATCGTTACGATCAAGTGTGGCAGACAAATGGCAAGGGGATCACCACCGACAACTACGATGGTGGCAAGGGGCTTGAATTGATTCCTTTCGAGAAGGTAGAAGTGATTTTCAATCTCCCTCCATACATCGACCACAATAGCACGAGCGTGAAGAACGGCTGGGGGGATGCCGCGTTTCTGGTCAAGTACCGATTGCTCTCGGCGAACGAAGAACACGGCAGCTACATTCTTACTGCTTTTCTGGGCTGGAGTGTGCCGACCGGCCAATTCAGCAATGGCGCCTTGCACGCGGTCATCACGCCGACCATCGCCTACGGAAAGGGATTTGGGAACTTCGACCTGCAGGGTACGTTCGGAATAGCATTGCCGGTTGCCGATACGAATCTCGTCGGACGCAGCTATCTCTTCAACAATACCTTTCAATATCGCGTTTTGCGCAAGTTCTGGCCGGAGATCGAGCTCAATTCAACGATCTTTCAAGATGGCAAGAACGATGGCATGAAACAGAACTTCGTTACTCCAGGGCTCGTCATGGGACGTTTCCGTTTGTTAGGGAGGGTGGGCTTTACCGTTGGAGGTGGATACCAGATCGCGACAACCCACTTCCATACGAGTAATCACAACGCCATTCTGTCGATCCGATTTCCGTTCTAGATAACGTGGTACAAATCTACCGCAAATGTGGTATTGCTAACAACATAAATAGCAGTGACCCCGCATGCATGTGATGAAACCATTGGGGTGGTCGGCCCAACCGGGAACCGATTTCGTGTGCGGTAGAACGAGGGACCAAACGGGGACTGCCCAACGTTTCTTCCAGTTCCTTACAGGTGCTTAGGTGTCATCCGTGCGCTCATAAACAAAAGGTCGGTCGCTTACGTTCGATACCCACCGCGAACCTCCGCTTCTGATCCCTTGGTTTGGGGCACCCACTCCGGGGCACCCATAAGAAAATGAATGGGAGCGCCGAGCAGGAATTATGTGAGTTTGTACGGTTGAAGCACCACTCACCCAAACCCTTCCTGCGCCCACAGTTCGTTATTCGCGCGCTTGACTGGCAATCGTCGGATGCGCTTCCCGGTCGCGGAGAAGATAGCGTTAACCACAGCCGGAGCCACTGGCGGTACGGCAGTCTC
>Ga0185299_10003322_pt1 | contig 21774 bp, 17 predicted proteins | sample PaiPotPPA55metaG_FD_128002 | JGI IMG/M metagenome (GOLD analysis project Ga0185299, IMG submission 128002) | Iron sulfur acid spring bacterial and archeal communities from Banff, Canada, to study Microbial Dark Matter (Phase II) - Paint Pots PPA... ... | reverse complement strand
GGGAACATACCTACAACTGCGTGCGCCCTCACCAGTCCCTCGCCTACCTCACCCCATTGGAATTCGTCACCCGTTGGAAAAACAATCGGCGAAAGGCAAAGTGTCACTAATCTACTGGGCGAGTACAGCAGCTTGCCACAAAGAGCCGGTTGCCTTTAACATCCACATCCATGTGGTCAATGCGGCCCTTTACGTTTGGCAGGGGAATGGTTTGCACCAATTGCAAGGGAGGCGCACTCTGGGCCTTCGCAAGCTGGGGCAAAGCGAAAAGCAGACCAACAAGCCAGCAGTATGTTTTCATTTCACCTCCTTGAAGGTCGGAGAATATTGGACCTAGCGTCCTCCGGTCCCTTGTTCCGCCAGATTCCGCTGCAGACTGTCGCGATCCAGCTCATTTTCCCAACGAGCTACAACCAGAGTTGCCACGGCGTTGCCCGTCATGTTGACAACAGCGCGGCACATACTGAGAAAGCGATCAATGCCAAGAATCAGCGCCATGCCGGCGACGGGTATGGTCGGGATGACCATCATGGTGGCGACGAGCGCGATGAATGCCGCTCCTTGCACGCCGCTTGCGCCTTTTGAAGTAAGCAGGGCGACACCTAGAATCGTGAACTGCTGTAAAAGTGTTAGATGTGTGTTGGTAGCCTGGGCCACAAACAATGCGGCTAGAGTCATATAGAGACTTGTGCCGTCAGCGTTGAAAGTGTAACCCGTGGGGACAACCAGACCAACGAGGGCTTTGGAGCATCCGAGCTTTTCGAGTTTGACCATGAGTGCGGGCAGTGCGGGTTCTGAAGAGCTCGTGGCTAGTACAAGGAGAATTTCTTCGCGAAGGTACCAGAGGAAACGGAGGATCCCGAAGCCTGCCATACGAGCGATCCCCCCAAGCACGATGATGACGAAGAGTAGCGATGTGATGTAGAGGGTAACTATCAGTTTGACGAGAGGACCTAGGGATGCGAGACCGTATTTGCCGACGGTAAACGCCATGGCGCCGAAGGCTCCGATGGGAGCGAAGCGCATTAAGATTGCCACCACACCGAACACCGCGCGGGTGAGGTCCGCCAAAAAGTCGATGAGAGCTCTGCTCCGCGGACCCGCCAGCGACAAAGCGAACCCGAACAGAAGAGAGACGAACAATACCTGGAGGATGTCTCCCCTGGTGAACGCGTCGACGACCGTGTTCGGAATGATGTGGACGAGGAATTCGGTCACTTTTTGAGCTTTGGCTTGGCCGGCATATTCGGCCACAGCCCTGGCGTCCAGCGTAGCGGGATCAGCATTAAAACCGCTGCCTGGATGTACCACATTGCCGACGACAAGTCCTATGAGCAGCGCGACTGTCGAGACTATTTCGAAATAGAGGAGAGCTTTTCCGCCGACGCGGCCGACCTTTTTCATGTCCTCCATGCCGGCGATTCCAGTGACCAAAGTGCAGAAGATCACCAGAGTGATGATCATAGTAATTAAACGGATGAAAGCGTCTCCGAGCGGCTTCATGGCGACGGCCGTAGCTGGGCTGACATAACCAAGGACGATCGCAATAGCAACGCCGAAGAGCACTTGGAACGAAAGGCCAGTATAGAAGGGTTTCTTGCGCTCCAAAGTTGTCGCAGGTTCGGTCGCGGTGGAGGCCAGCATCGATCGATCAGCTCCTTTGAAGGACCGGCCGCAGCTCGTGGACATCGAGCAGAGTTTCCAGAGCCAACAGCTTGCCGATGAGCTTCGAGCACACTTCGGTTCCGAGCACAGGCGCGATGAGATCGCGGGCTTTGTCCACAACCTCTTCGCGACTCATTGGATTTTCCGCGGTGCCGCGAACATCGTGCACCCATTCGGTAAGTTGTGTCCCATCGGCAAGGGACAGTTCGACGATCGCTTCACGTCGTGGGCGACGCGCGTCAATGCGTGGATCGGCGACGACATCTACTTTAGCGCGCTGGCGAAGTACGGCGGGATCCTTCATCCGGGCTCGATCGTGGACTGAGCGGAACGTGACTGTCTTATCGAGGAGCATAATCGCAACCATGTGCTGCATGCAGATGTCGGGCATGTCGCGATTGCTGACAGTGTTTGCTTCGTCGCTGGCGATGCGGACGACAATTTTGGTCACATCGTCAGCGGAGAACGAGCGATGCTTGAAGAAACCGGCGAGAGCGTCAAGCGGCGCCTGAATCGGCGAGCCTACGGTCCATTTCTTGATGTTGGTTCGGGTGATCTCATATCGCTCGCCGAGCTTATCCACCAGCACGGTGGGCTCGGCCTTGATGGCGCCATTTTCGCGAGGCGCCAGAGCCTCGAAAAAGTTGTCAGGGCCAGAAAAGACATCTTGAACACCGGTCCAACCAGACTGAATCAGGGAAGCCGCCAGTACTGCGCCAGCGGCCGGCTTCCCGGCGAACAGAAATGCCTTCTCCATGTGTTCGGCATCTCGAGACCAGGCGCCGATTCCTGAGGTTTGCTGCGCCGTATAGTCGAGCAGCACGCGCATCTTTTCCGCATTCAGGCCGGCGGCACAGCCAGCGGCGGCACCGGCTCCGAAAACCGCCGCAGTGCCGTGCGTGCTGCGATGAGTTGCTGCTTGGTAGGCGGGTCCGCCCATGCTCATCGTGATACGTGAGCCCACGTCATATCCGAGGGTGACCGCGCGTATGAAGTGCACGCCGGCGATCGCGAACTGCTCGCCAGAGGCAAAAGCCGCAGGAACAACGGAAACTCCAGGATGCGAGCGGGAGGGGCCATGCGAGTCGTCGGTTTCATCCGAATGCGCGAGCACGCCGTTGGCGAATGCGGCCTCAATTGGGCCGCACACCATGTTCGAAGCTACGACGGTGGCGATCTCCTTGCCGCCATAGCCGCGGGCAAACTCGATCGCAGCGCGACCAGGAGGCAAGCTGGAGCCGGAAATCATCGCTGCGAAAGTGTCCAGGATGTGTTCCTTGGCTCTTTCGGTCACTTCATCCGGCAGCGCACGAGTGTCGGCCGAAGCCATGTAAGTGCTGAGCTGCTGCATGATGGGGCTAACGCCTTGAGGGGTCTCGTCCGGATCTAGAAACGACGCAGCGTTGGCGACACCACGCGGAACCGCGGCGACCATTGCGGACATGCCACCGAGCTTGATCAGGCCTCTGCGGGTCATTTGTAGGCGAACTTTTGGTTCGTATATATGTTCTTCTTCATGGCTCATGTTTGTCGTATCCGAGCTGCTTGATCCGCCTGCTCCTGGGGTGCGGTACAACGTGCGAGCGAAACGAAGTTATGCCAGGAATGAGCGGGATACCTGAAAGCAGCCTCAATTTTTATTAAGGGCAACATTGTTCTCATGTGTGCGGATACAGACTAGGTCTCGATCAACCCCTTCATTACGCGGAACAATTCATTTTTGGCTTCAAAGCCGATGCCGGGAATATCCGGCAAGCGGACATTGCTATCTTCCACAGGAATGCCGTCGGCAAATCCACCAAATGGCTGGAAGATGCCTGGATAAGATTCATTGCCTCCCAGTCCTAATCCGGCAGCGATGTTCAAAGACATTTGGTGTCCGCCGTGAGGAATGCAACGGGCAGGCGACCAATGATGTTCCTTCAGCATGTCGAGGATACGGAGATATTCGACCAAGCCATAGCTTAGCGCGCAGTCGAATTGCAACACGTCGCGATCGGAACGCAGACTTGCGTAGCGGATAAGATTGCGTGCGTCTTGCACCGAGAAGAGATTCTCACCGGTGGCCATGGGGCCCGCGTAGTGAGGAGCGAGCTTCGCTTGCAGATCGTAGTCGAGAGGGTCGCCCGGTTCTTCGTACCAGCGAAGGTTATAAGGTTCAAGCGCGCGGGCGTACGCAATCGCAGCGTCCAGGTCGAAGCGGCCATTAGCGTCCACGGCGAGTTGATCGGGGGTCTTTAGGATTTTGAGGACCGCTTCAATGCGGCGCAGATCTTCTGCAAGCGGCGCTCCGCCGATTTTTATCTTGACGACGGAATAACCGAGGTCAAGATAGCCTGACATTTCGGTCAGAAGCGCTGTCAAGTCTTTGCCCGGGTAGTAGTAACCTCCGGCGGCGTAAACGAAGACCTTCGAATTAACGGCGCCAGCACGATAGCGGTCGGCTAGAAGCCGATAGAGCGGAACTCTGGCAATCTTTGCGACGGCGTCCCACACTGCCATATCCACAACGCCAACAGCGACGGAGCGTTCGCCGTGGCCGCCAGGTTTCTCATTGCGCATGAGAACATCCCAGACTCGCGCGGGGTCCAAATTGTCTCCGGCATCGTTGAGCAGCGCACCAGATTCCGCGGCCTTGAGACGAGGAATAAAGCGATCGCGCAAGAGTCCGCTTGGCGCATAGCGGCCGTTGGAGTTGAAGCCAAAACCGACGACGGGCGTACCGTCTCGAACCACGTCGGTCACCAGTGCGAGGACACTAACGGTCATTTGGCTGAAATCAATGAAGGCGTTGCGAATCTGCGACTTGATCGGTACGACGATTTCGCGGATGTCGACGATTCTCAAAAAGGACCTTTCTTCCCATGAGTGTGAAAATCGGTCAGCTGCGCTGCAACAGCGGTCGAAGCTCGCGAATATCGCTTACCATTTCCAGGTGGAACACCCGCTCGATCAAACATGAACCGTTGGCAGTGCCGAGTATAGGAGCTATCAGATCTCTGGCTTTCGCAACGACCTCGTCGCGGGTCATCGGATTTTCAGGAGTCCCGCGAACATTGTCGACGCGCTGAGTGAAGCGAGATCCGTCCTCCAAGGTGACGTTGACGATGGCGACGCGCAGAGGCATGAGTCGCTCCAAGTCCTGGTCCGGAATGAGCTGTACTTTCGCGCGCTCGCGAAGGATCGCTGGATCTTTTAACCGGTCTTTGTCATGGGCGGAAATGAATGTGACAGTCTCATCCAGCAACATCACCGCGACCATGTGTTGGAGGCAAATATCGGGGATTTCACGATTGTTAACGATCGCCGCTTCATCCGTGGCGAGTTGCACCGACACTTGCTTTACTCGAGCGGCCTCAAAAGGCTTCTGCTTGCGCAAGATGGCGATTGCGTCGAGGGCGGCTTGGATGGGCGAGCCTACGGGCCATTTCTTAATATTCGTACGGACTACTTCGTAGCGCTCTCCTAGCTTATCGAGCAGACCGGCGGGATCAGCATGCGGATTGTAGGCAGCAAAAAAATTGTCTTTGCCCGAAAGGATGTCGTCAACGCCGGTCCAGCCTGCCTGAACGAGCAATGCGGACGTGACCCCGCTGCGTGCCGTCATGCCGCCGAAGTGGAAGGCTTTTTGAACATGTTCCGTGTCGCGATTCCATGCTCCCAGCCCAGAGGATTGATGCGCGGTATAACCCAGCATCCATCGCATCTGCTGAGCGTTCAAGCCTGCTGCGCAACTAGCTGCCGCTGCTGCGCCAAACAGAGGAGAAATACTGTGCGTGCTCCAATGGCTCTCTGCCTCAAAGCGTTGGCCACCTAAGGTAACCGTGAAGCGGGGCCCAATATCGTAACCAAGAGCCGCGGCGCGCAGAAAATGCGCTCCGCTAATTCCAAACCGTTCGCCCACTGCGAGAGCGGCAGGAACGATGGCACAGCCCGGATGGGACTGCGACGGAGAGTGGGAATCGTCGGTCTCGTCTGCATGAGCGAGCATGCCGTTGGTCAACGCGGCCTCGATCGGACCGCATAAGAAATTTGAAGCGACCACGGTGGCGACCTCCTTGCCGCCGTAGGCACGAGCAAACTGAACTGCCGTGCGCCCCGGAGGTAGCTCGGAACCTGAAATCATCGCGGCGAGAGTATCGAGAATGTGTTGTTTCGTTCTTTCAGCCACTTCGTCCGTTAGGGCACGGCCCGCAGCCTCACTCATGTACCCGCTGAGCGTCTCCATGATCGAGTTCACGTTTTGTTGTGCGTTACGGCGAGCTGGCGATGTGGCGGAGAGGCCGATCTGGCGCGGGAGAGCAACGGTCGCCATGGCCAGTCCGGCAAATTCGAAAAGGCCGCGCCGCGTCAGAAACGGGCGCGCGATCCAGTCTCTGCCATGATCGCTCGGGGCACGTTTCATCGTCACGGTCCTCCTCGGGCCTGCAACGGCTCCGGGGCAGGCCCCCGCTCGGTTATTCGAGTTCTTGACTCATCTCGTGTAATAATGTGCTGTGCGCTGACTCGTGCTGTGCCGGAGTAGGTTGTACTGGTCGATGCATTACTTCCGGCTCACTTGCGACGCAATTGCTGAACCCAATTCTGTCGTCGAGGCCGTGCCTCCAATGTCTGGCGTCCGCACGTTCCTTTCTGCCAAAACGTCCGCGATGGCGTTTTCGATCGCGTCCGCCGCCTCCGGCACTCCCAAATTCCGAAGCATCATTGCCCCAGACCAAATCTGCCCAGTGGGATTGGCAATCCCCTTTCCGGCGATGTCCGGGGCAGAGCCGTGAACAGGTTCAAACATTGACGGGAATTCCTTTTCGGGATTGAGATTGGCGGACGGAGCAATCCCGATGGAGCCCACCACCGCAGGACCAAGATCCGACAGGATGTCGCCGAACAGATTTGACCCGACGACGACATCAAACCAATCCGGGTTGCGGACAAAATGAGCCGTCAGGATATCGATATGAAACTGGTCGGTGCGAATGTCCGGAAACTCTGCCGCCATCGAACGAAAACATTCGTCCCAGAAAGGCATTGTGTGAATGATTCCGTTGGACTTCGTGGCCGAGGTCAGATGCTTCTTTCGTTTGCGAGCCAATTCAAAGCCAAAACGCAGCACGCGGTTCACGCCGCGGCGTGTGAATACCGTTTGCTGGACAGCCATTTCGTCTTCGGTGCCTTCGTAAAGACGGCCGCCAATGTTTGAATATTCCCCCTCGTTATTCTCACGAACGATCGTGAAATCGATCTGCCCAGGTTTCCACTTCTTCAGGGGCGACTCGATTCCATCGAAAAGACGCACGGGACGAAGATTGACGTATTGCCGGAAAGCTCGCCGGATGGGGATCAGAAGTCCCCAGAGTGAAACATGATCCGGGACGCTGGGGTGGCCGACGGCGCCAAGGAAGATTGCATCGAAAGGCCGCAGTTGCCCTAGGCCGTCGTCCGGCATCATTTTGCCGGTCTGTACATAGGTCTCGCAGCTCCAGTCGAACGCATGACACTGCAAGCGAAAACCGAAACGCTGCCCCGCCGCTTCGAGTACACGAATGCCTTCGGGAACCACTTCTTTTCCGATGCCGTCTCCGGCGATTACGGCGATTTTGAAGGTTTTCATCAGTTCCTATTCGTCTTGCTTACGCTGATAGCAGAGGTGATAGGGCGGACACATCGGGAGCGGCCTCCAAGGCTTTTGTAAAAGTGATTATTTCTTCGGTCTTTGCCTTGGGCCACTCGGCGAATTCGGCGCATCCCCGGAATTTCTCTGCAGTTTCCTCAAAGCTCATGGGGTTTGCCGGACTGCCTTTGCCGAAATCGGCCCGCCCGGTGATTACGCTGCCGTCCGTCAGGTGAACTTTCAGGATCGAGGTCATTTTGTCGTAGCCTGCGCTTTCCGCTTCGGCATCAACGTAAAAATTGATCCTGCGGATCATCTCCTGAACATCGGGGCGTTGAACCACCTTATCCGAAAATTGGCCCAAACCCGCCTTGTGCTCCAGCAGAAGAATCGCCAGACAGAATTCCATGCTGAATTTTGCCTCAAGTCCCGTCCTCGGCTGGTGGTGGAGAAGGGTGGTGGTCATATTGTGATTCGCGCCAACATCGACCTTTTCCACCTGCGTCGCCTGTATTTTGTGGGCATCGATCAAGCGGGCAAGTTCGGTCATCGCAGGATGCGTCAGAGACCCGGAAGGATAGGGTTTTAGTGAAACACCGGGCGTGGCAAACGTCCAAGGGTTTCCCATGCGGTTCATGATCGCAGACGGGTCGTAAGAACCAGCAGCGGCGTGGAAGAAGCCTCTGTCTGCTTCGAGGATTTGTTCCGCCGCGGACCACCCCAACGCCACCAGTTCTGCAGAGATCAGACCGCTCTCCGCAGCGTGTCCAGCCTGGAATGGTTTGGTCATAGTGCCGAAGTTTTCGCGCAGGCCTGCAGATTGGCTGGCAGCCAAGCCAAACGCGTTCAGCGTTTTGGGGAGGTCGAACTTGAGCAGCTTGGCGCAAGCTGCCACCGAACCGAACGGTCCACAAGTGCCGGTGGTGTGAAATCCATCTTGATAGTGGCGCGGCGCAACGGCTTCCGCGATCTTGCATTCCACCTCAGCCCCAACGTGATATGCGACCATCCATTCCTTCCCGCTGAATGCGCGTTGCTCCGCTAGAGCGAAAATCGCGGGCAGCACGGGAACCGTGGGATGCATGAGCAGACCGTATACTCTGTCTTTCGCGGCGGCAAGCTGAGTATCGTCGAAATCGTCAGCGTGAATGGAAATGCCGTTCACCAGCGCCGCGAAACGCGGAGAGGTCCTTTGTGCCGAACCAATGATGGTCGCTTTTCCATTACACACGCCAATTTGCTGAACATATTTCCGCGAGATCGACCCGGTTTCCGCGCGCGAGCCAGCCAAAGCCAATCCCAGACCGTCGAGGATTGACTGCTTGCCAAGTTCGATTACCTCTTTGGGAATCTGTTCGTACGTTGTGGTCGCGACGAATCTGCCCACATAGGCAGTCAATCCAGGAGTTTTGGGGAAGTTGCTGCTGGACGACTCGGCTCTGATAGCAGGCGCGGAAAGCGCACTGGAGGCCATAATGCCCAGAGAGGCTTTACCGAATTCCCGCCTTAGCATTCATTCACCGACACGTTTGATGAGCGACCGGCTTCAAATTTGGGCCAAAATTCGACATTCTCAGGGCTGTACGTCATAAACTCTTACTTCGGCCTCGTGATTCTCGTGATGAGGCACCGCCAGATAGTAGCGGTTCAGCTCGGGGACCAGAATCCCCGTCTTAGCACGGAAACTGCCAGGGATTCTGCCCATACGCTCATATTGGTCCGGGTCTTTTTGATAGAAGACATCCACGAATTGGTCCCCCGCAACGTAAATGCGTTTCTGTTTGGCATCGTAGGCCATGTCGTCGACCATGCCCACTGCCGGAACACTTGTCACAACCTTGCCCGTATCTGAATTCAGCACGATTAACTTGCCGGGATTTCTGGTGACCACGAAAAGGCGATGATCCGCTTCGTCCAACGCCATCGCCACATTCAACTTGTCGCCGGTTGGCAGAGGCCAAGTGGCCTCGAGCGTGACTTTGTTACGGTCCATGACCCCTACTGCGTTTTTGCCCGTAATATTCATGAACATGCGCGGTCCTGCTTTTTCCAACACGATCGCTTCGACATGATTCGAGTCGATCTTGATGTCGCGCAATTTCTTGGAGCTGTTTGTATCGATCACGCTGATTAATGAATAGGGCGTATGTGCTTCCCGACCGCCGTTCACCACGTACAGGTAGTGAGTAGCGGCATCGTAAGCAATGGAATCCGCGTCGATGGAAACCTTAATCTCATCTATCGGCTTGTAGGTCTCACCGTCGTACACCTTGACCGCCGATGCATCCCCCTCGACGACGAAAAGCCTCTTGAGATCGCCGCGGTAAAGAATGGCGTGGGGCGCTTTCGATTCTTCGATCGTATGAATCAGTTTATTAGTAGAGGTGTCAAATACCAGTACCTTGTCATTCTCCTCTCCGGTGAGGAAAAGACGGTGCCCTTCTAGATCAAGAGCGAAATGATCAAAGTCGCCGTCCTTAAGCCCGGGCAGCGAAATTGTTTCCGCAAGTTTCAGCGGCGGATTGTCCTTCGATTGGGCAACGACGCCCCCGAGCAAAACCGTTAACCCCACGATCGCGGCTCGCCTTGACTTCATTGCCGGTGCTCCTCTCGCACTTCAAACAAGGTCCCTCGCTAACTTCCTTTCGGCCCCAATTTGTCAGATGAAAGGAAGCTGCGGTTTCCGTGCCGTTTCGTCAATGTACTTCAACCGAAGGCTCGGACTTACCGAACTAAACAGAAATTAATCTTCGTTTAAGCTAAGAGGACGTTCGATGAATTATGCTCTGCCGGGCGATCTCGCACCTAAGCCCGATCAACGCTCAGGAGGGTAAATGAAGAAACGCTATTTCATGCTGGCGGCCTTTCTCGTTCTATTCGTGATTCCGGCAAGAGGTCAGGAGACTTCGGCGCTTAAGCTTGCGCAGACTTTAACGCTGCCCTCTGACATCAAGGGCAACTTTGATCACTTTGGAGTAGATCTCAAAGGCAATCGTCTCTTCGTGACCCCCGAAGGCTATAAGGCAGTGCTGGTTTTTGACTTAAAAAGCGGGAAACCGATTCATACGATCACCGGGATTGGGAAACCGCACGCAGTGCTGTACCGCGAGGATCTCAATCGCATTTACATTACCGATGGCGACGCCGGCGACCTGAAGATTTTCGATGGCACGAACTACGCTTTGCTTTCGAGCGTGAAGCTTTTGGAAGACGCCGATTCGATTGGCTACGATCCCAAAACGAATTATCTCTACATCGACAATGGCGGCGGCGACGTGCATCAGACCTATTCCATGCTGAGCGTCGTCGATACCACCGCGAGCAAAAAACTCGCCGATATTAAGATCGACGGAGACACTCTCGAGGCCATGTCTCTGGAAAGCTCCACTCCAAGACTCTATGTCAATAACAAAGCGAAGAATCAGGTGGACGTCGTCGATAGGGAAAAACGTGCCATCGTTGCGAGTTGGCCAGTCACAAAGTGCAAAACCAATGTGGCCATGGCATTCGACGAATCCAACCACCGCTTGTTCATTGCTTGCCGCACCGGACAGATCTCCGTTCTGGACACGCAATCAGGAAAAGAAATCACTGCTCTACCGATCACAAAAGGTGTTGACGATATCACTTATGATCCCGCGAGTAAGCGCATATACGCCGCTTGCGACGGCGACGTGAACGTTTACCAGCAGTCCGCCCCGGATCAATACAAACGAGTGGCACAGGTTCCCACGGGACCTTTGGCTAGGACAGCTCGCCTGGTTCCGGAGCTGAATCGATATTTCGTGGCCGTGCCACAGCATGGAACAGACTCCGCAAAAATCCTGGTGTTTGACGTTTTATAGGCGGCTCCGTCGAGGTCTTCCACCTCAAGCAACCGCTTGAATGATCCTATCGGAGGTCTACGTGAAAATTCTTGGGGTCCGGTTCGTGGCTTGTGCACTCGTGTGGTGTGCGGCGGTATCGGCACACGCGCAAGCTCCTCAGCTCACGGCGATTCGTGCGGGTCGCTTGTTTGATAGCAAGTCCGGCAACATCGTGGAAAACCAGGTGATTCTAATCGAGGAGGACAAAATCACTGCAGTTGGACCAGCCGATCGTGTGCAAATTCCTGCGGGAGCGCAAGTCATTGATTTCAGCGGGTACACCGTGCTGCCCGGGCTAATCGACGGACACACTCACGTCTTCGGATACGGGCTCGACGACATAAAGCCCGGGGGACAGCCATTCGCCAGCCCCATCAACGACACGCGCGAATACCGGACACTCCTTGCGCTGGCCAACGCGCAGAAGGATTTGCGGGCGGGATTCACGACCCTACGCGATTTGATGAGCCACGGAGGCGGCTACGCAGATGTGGACATCAAGAAAGCTATTAACCGCGGATTTTTTCAAGGTCCACGTATGCAAGTGTCAACCATGGGTCTGGTCGCCACGGGTGAGGGAATTCTCGGTTCGCCCGAGGTGAGCCTGCCCAGGAATTATCAGACTGTGGACGGCCCGTGGGCCGCGCGCCAAGCCGTCCGCGAGCAGATTCACTATGGTGCGGACTGGATTAAGTTCCACTCCACGGCTGACTACGAATTCGAATCCGGGGGCGAGTTGCGGAGCGATCCGACTTTTACCAACGAAGAGGTCGATGCCATTGTTAACGAAGCTCATCGTCACCAAAAAAAAGCCGCGTGCCATGCGTTCGGTGGCGAGGGCCTACGCAACTGTGTTAACGCCGGCGTCGATACCGTCGAGCATGCTATTGAGCTGGACGAGGCGACAGCCGATCAAATGAAAAGAAAAGGCATTTACCTCGAGCTCACCGCCTATCACTTTTCGCTTTCCGAATATACCCTCCGCGACGCCAAAGCCACAGGCGGGAAGTATAGTCTTGCCGCGTTGCGGGAAAAGAGCGGTCGATTGGCGATATCACGAGGAGTCAAAATTTCCTTCGGGAGCGGCGTCGGGCCCTTTCCTCACGGTGTGCAAGCGCGAGAATTTGCCTACCTGGTCAAATACGGTATGTCGCCCGCGCAGGCCATCCAAACCGCCACCGCCGTCGCGGCAGAGATGATGGGATGGCAAGAGCATGTCGGTTCGATTGACAAGGGGAAGTTCGCGGACATCATCGCCGTTGCCGGTGACCCACTTAGTGACATCACTGAACTCGAGCGCGTAAAATTCGTCATGAAGGGCGGGCAGATCATTCGCAATGATTTGAAGTAAGATTTGGAGGCTCTCCACCCGCGAGGGCTCCAGATGCGCAGGCCGCGCACCGTATGCAATGATATGAGCTACTCGCCATGCGGATTCTCTTAATTGAAGACGAACGGAAGGTCGGTAGCTTCATCGCACGAGCCTTGCGCGAAAATTCCTACGCTGTTGACGTTGCCGAAACTGGTGAGAAGGGTCTTGAACAGGCCACGGACCTCACGTATGACGCTATTCTTCTAGACGTTCGGCTGCCCGGCATGAGTGGCCTGGAGGTCTGCCGTGAACTTCGGCAGCAAGGCATCGAAGCTCCCGTCCTGATGCTCACCGCGCGAGGTTTAGTCGAGCAGCGGGTTGCAGGACTGGATGCTGGCGCCGATGATTATCTGGCAAAGCCTTTTGCCTTATCAGAACTGCTGGCACGCGTGCGGGCTCTTGTGCGCCGCGGTTTTCACGGCGGCAATGCCAAGCTGCGCTATGCGGACCTCGCGCTGGACCGCCACCGTCGACGGGCCATGCGTGGCTCCGAAGTGATCCCTTTGACCGCAAAGGAGTTTGCCCTTCTCGAATTGTTCTTGCTTCACGCTCCCGAACTAGTCACGAGGAGCGAAATCATCGAGCATGTCTGGGACTGCCACTTCGATAGCGAGACGAACTTGGTAGAAGTGTATATCAATCGCTTGCGCCAGAAAATTGACGAAAATCGCGCCGCGAAGCTGATTCACACGGTCCGTGGGGTCGGTTATCGGTTAGGGCTACCCGAATGATCAAGGGCCACTCTCTGCGGTTCCGCATGATAGTGCTCTTCTGCACCGTTGTTGGCGTGCTCCTGGGTGCCTCCTACTTGGCCTTCTGGGGACTTCTGGCTCATGAAGTTTCGGCCCAGCTCGACCGCCAAATCCAGGAGACGGCGCGCCCGATTCTCGCCGACTTCGCTGCCGAACCTAACTCGCAGGACATAAACCGAATGGATATAGCCGGGCAATTTTTTGAGTTGCTGGATCCGTCTGGTCATGTGCTCCAGCGATCCCGCAATTTAGAGGGCCCGATAGACTTAAGGCAGATCGGCATTCCCCTTTCGCAGACAACGTTCAGCCTTGCGACGCTCGCTACCGGCGAGTCCGTCCGCATCGCCCTGATACCGTTCCAGCAAGGAGCCAAGCCACTGGTCTTGGCCATCGCCATTCCCACATTGGGTACAAACCGAGTGCTCGACAGTTTCGGCAGGGTAGCTCTTCTCCTCTTTCCAGTAAGTCTGCTGCTCACCGCTCTCATTTCCACACTCTACGTAGGCAGGAGCCTCGCGCCTATCGCTGCGCTCACGGAGCATGCTGCGCTAATGGCGAATCGCGTAACGAACCGCGAGGGATTCTGGCGCCCTCTGCCTATTTCCTCTCCTCACGACGAACTGGGTCGGTTGGCGGAAACTTTTAATCACCTGTTAGAAAGCGTTGACCGTGCGATTCGTCAGTTGCGGCAATTCGTGACCGACGCGTCCCACGAGCTCAGAACCCCTCTCTCCGTTCTGCACGGCGAGTCAGAATTGATGCTTTCCAAACCGCGAACTGCAGAGGAATACCGCGAAACGCTGTGTGTCTTCGATGGCGAGTTCAAAAAGCTGACGCGCATCGTGGAAGGTCTGTTCACGCTTTCAATGGCGGATGCCGGACAGCTGCACCTCGTATGCGATCCTCTATACATCAATGAAACGCTGGAAGAGGCTTGTGCCTTGGTAGACTTCCGCGCGCGCACTAAAAATATCCGCATTGTCCGTGACCTGAATCAGGAAATTCCATACTTGGGAGATGAAGCCTTCTTGCATCAGCTCTTCCTGATATTCCTCGACAATGCCCTCAAATATTCTCCCAGTGGAACAAGCGTCCGCGTGACTTTACACAATCGCGAGGGCGAAGTGCGCGCTTCTTTCGCGGATCAGGGCGTGGGAATCTCGAGCGAGCACTTACCATTCATCTTTGAAAGGTTCTATCGCGCCGCTCCAGCCAATAGCGGCGACGCGCAGAGCGGTGGCCTCGGTTTGGCCATCGCGCAAGCGATTGTGCGCGCCCAAGGCGGCTCTATTGAATGCAAGAGCGCGCCTGGGGTCGGTTCAACGTTCACGATAGTTTTGCCAATAACTCAACCTCGTGAATCCCCTTCCGGAAGCACACCTAAACGGAAATTAATTCTCCATTAAGGTATAGTCCATTCATCTGCACTACCCTCCGCCTCAACGTGGAGGTAATCCTGTGTCCTATCGAAGATTCTCCAGAATGCCTTTGTTTGCTCACCTAGCAGCAATTTTTGTGATGGCGACAATCCTCTTTCCTGCTGCACTCCGCGCGCAGGTTGCGGGAGGAACTCTCTTCGGAACTATCAGCGATCCTACCAGCAGAGCGGTCCCTCAAGCACAAATCGTGACTAAGAACGTGGCCACGGGTGTGGAGAGGACCGCCATCACAAACGCCGACGGCTTCTATACCATCGTGAACCTGCTCCCGGGAGACTACCAGATCACGATAAGCGCTACAGGTTTCAACACGGAAATAAAGACGGGAATCACGGTAAATGTGGGCGCACAGCAAACCTTCGATTTGACTTTGCACGTAGGAACCGTATCGCACAGGATCGAGGTAACCACTGAGGCCCCGGCTGTCCAGGTGACTTCTTCAGAGATAAGCGCGACCGTGAACGCCACTACGGTTCGGGAACTCCCACTCAACGGCCGCAGTTGGACCGATCTTGCGGCGCTGCAGCCCGGCGTCGATACGATTCAGACGCAGCCGAGTTTCGCAACGGGTTCGGATCGTGGCAATCGTGGTTTCGGACAGCAGCTCACTATTTCCGGCGCGCGTCCCCAGCAAAATAACTACCGGCTTGATGGCGTGAGCCTCAACGATTACGCCAATGGCGCTCCCGGCAGCGTGCTGGGCGGAAATCTCGGCGTCGATGCGATTCAAGAGTTTTCTGTTCTAACCAGCAATTATTCTGCCGAGTATGGGAAGACTTCCGGCGGAGTGGTCAATGCCATCACGCGCTCTGGTACAAATGGATTCCACGGAAGCGCGTATGAGTTCCTCAGGAATAGCGCCTTAGACGCTGCAAACTTTTTTGAGAATGCCGGTGGTATCCCGAAAGCCCCTTTCAAGCGGAACCAGTTTGGCGGCGCAGTCGGCGGCCCGATCGTCAAGAACCATACATTCTTTTTTGTCGACTACGAAGGCATCCGGCAGTCGAAGGGCATTGCGAATCACAACTTTGTACCTTCGCCGGCGGCGCGGGCGGGCCTATTGTGTTCGAATCCACCCGGTCCGGATCCGAATAATCCGTGCACCCCGACTCAGCTGACCCCCGGACCCAATACGGATGCCAATGGAGTTGACCTGCAGGTCAAAAATTACTTCGCCCTTTATCCCTTGCCCAATGGAGGCCTGTTGGGAAATGGAGACACTGGGCTATTTACTTTTTCCGGGAAACAGATCGTTACTGAGAATTTCGTCACCACCCGCGTCGACCACAAGTTCTCCGACAGAGACAGCCTATTCGGGACGTACCTGTACGACAAAACCCCATACAGTTCCCCCGATTCATTCGGTAACGTTCAGCTCAATACTCTCTCATCAAGGCAGATCGTGGCCGCTGAAGAGACCCACAGCTTCACGCCTACCTTCGTGAACGCGGTGCGATTTGGCTATAACCACGAATACGTCAACAACGATTCGAGCGTCAGCGCGATTAATCCGGCTGCCGCCCTTACTTCTCTTGGCGCTTTTCCTGGCCGCAATGCCTCGGTTGTGAATGTCACTGGGCTTACTTCAATGACCGGAGGTGTCGGCGGGCTTCCAACGTATTTGTATGGTTGGAATTCATTTCAAGGATATAACGACGCTTTCTGGACCAAAGGCACCCATACTGTCAAGTTCGGCGCGGCTTTCGAGCGTATGTTGCTGCAGGCCACCGCTCTCACCGATGCCAACGGGATCTGGACATTCAAGAATTTGCAGTCTTTTCTTCAAAATGCACCCAGCAAGTTCGCCGGGGGAATCGCAAGCTCACTCACTCCCCGCAATTTTCGCCAGAATCTTTTCGGCGCCTACGTTCAGGATGATTGGCGCTGGAAACCCAACCTCACCTGGAATCTTGGCGTCCGCTACGAAATGACAACGGTGCCAACAGAGACGAAAGGAAAACTCGTCAATCTCCGGAATATCGGCGATCTGCAACCTGTTTGTGGCATATCTGGCACGGGATGCGCCAGCACCGGCGCCCTCTTCTCCAACCCGACACTTCATAACTTTGAGCCCCGCATTGGGTTCGCCTGGGACCCATTCCGCAACGGAAAAATGGCTGTGCGGGGCGGAGCGGGCCTGTTTGATGTTCTTCCGCTGCCGTATCAGGCCATCCTCCTCGAGACACAGGCCACGCCATTTTTTCAATATACCTCCGTCAACAACACGAGTGCTGGTTCGTTCCCTTCCGGCATCCCATCGCCACCGCCTGCGAATAAGTTGCGCTCCACCTACATTGATTCCAATCCGAAGCGTAATTACGTCATGCAATGGAACCTGAACGTCCAGTACCAACTCAGTTCAAGCTTGGCAGCTATGGTTGCCTACGTGGGATCGCGTGGCGTGCACCAACCGTTCCGCGTGGACGAAGCCGACCTGGTCATTCCGACAAAAACCTCGGCGGGCTATGTTTGGCCGCAACTCGATATCAATGGAAACCTCACCAGCGGGCCCAATGCGGGGTCGGCCGCCTCGACTATCAACCCGAACTTTGGGTCAATTCGCGGAATGTTTTACCAGGGCCGCTCCTACTACAACGCCCTCGAAGTGCAACTGGCCAAGCGCATGAGCCACGGTTTTCAGATGCAAGGCACCTATACGTGGGGCAAGAATATTGATACCAACTCGGCGACGCTGGCGGGTGACGCATTCGGCAACTCAATTTCGAGCCTCAATTGGTTCGACATGAAATTGACCCGCGGGCCAGCCGATTTCAACGTCGGGCGGACGCTTGTTGTGAATGGCACGTGGGAGGTTCCTTCGGCTAAGTCATGGTCCGGTCCGGCACGGTGGTTCACGGACGGCTGGGAACTCGGCCTCATTTTCACAGTGAGCGACGGCGTACCGTTCACCGCAACCTGGGGAACAGGTAGTGACCCCGCGAATACGCTCAGCAGCGATGATTTTGCCTTCCCCAATCGGCTGGGCGGTCCTGGATGCGCGACGCTCACTAATCCCGGCAATCCCAACAATTACGTAAAAACCCACTGCTTCGCTGTCCCCACTGCACCCGATATGACGTTTTGGACTCAGAACTGCAACCAATTCCCCGCGAGCGCCCAGCCGAGCGATCCTACGCTGCCGCCAGTCGCAGCCGTTTTCCCGCAGTGCTTCAATCTTCGCGGTAATGCGGGTCGCAATATTTTGACTGGTCCTGGCATAACGAATCTGGACTTCTCCGTTTTTAAGAACAATCACATCAAAAGAATCTCGGAAAATTTCAACGTCCAGTTCCGCGCAGAAGTGTTTAACATTCTGAACCACGCTAACTTTGCACCTCCGGGTCCAGGTGACGGCAATACCGACATCTTCGATGGGACGGGAGCGTCCCTGGGAGGAGCAGGCGGGACCGCGGGAGCTTTGCTCCGCACGACGATTCCGGAACGGCAGATCCAGTTCGCCATCAAATTCATCTTTTAGTTTATTTAAGTATTTTCACGAGCAGCCGCCGAACTGCTGTTGTCCATCGGAATAGAAGCCAAGGAGGTTCTCGGTGAAGGTTTCCAAGTTGTGTCGATTTGCTACGTACGGCATTGTGTTGGCGCTCGGAGGGCTCGCGCTAGCAGGTCCTCCGGAGGGAAGCTATCACCTGCTCAAGAAATACGATTGGGGACCGGCGCCCGACGGCAAGGAGTATTGGGATTACATCACCTTCGATGCTGCTAGACGCCGCCTCTTGGTCAGCACCTTGGACGCGGCTTCATCAGTGACGGCGGCGCTGATGAAGCCGTTGTCTTTGACCTAAAGACCCTGAAAGTCACAAATCACATTAAAACCGGCGGCAACCCGGACTACATCATTTACTATCCCGCCTCCAAACATATTTTCACCATGAACGGCAAAAGCAACGACGCTTCGGTCGTCGATCTCAGCTCCCTTGCGGTCATCGCCACCATCCCGATGGGTGGCCATCCGGAATACGCCGTGGCGGATGGCAAGGGAATGATTTACGACAACATCGAGGACAAAAACGAAGTCGTTGCTCTCGACTCCCGCACGAATAGCGTCAAGGCCCACTGGCCCATCGCACCCGCGGAAGAAGCCACCGCCATGGACATGGACGTTCAGCACAGGCGCTTGTTTATCGGCGGCCGCAACAAAGTGCTCGCAATTATGGATGCAGACAATGGCAAGGTGGTTCAAACATTCCCTATCGGCTCTGGAGTAGATACGAACATCTACGAAGCCGAGACCGGTCTTCTCTTTACGCCCACGCGCGAAGGCACCTTGCACATCTTCCACGAAGACAGCCCTGACAAGTTCAGCGTCATCGAGACGGTGGCCACCGAATTTGGCGCGCGCAACATGGCCCTCGATCCCAGGACGCATAAGCTTTTCATCGATACGGCCGATTTTACTCCAGCTCCCGCTCTGACAGCGGAGCAGCCGAAGCCACAGCCGACCCCTGTTTCGGGCACCTTCCGCTTGTTGGTGTACAGGCGCTGAAGCCGCGAATTCCCAGGAGTTTCACACTGTGCCAGCGCCGCCGTCGTTTACAGCGAAATTGTTTTTGGTGTTCGCCATTGTTGTTAGCGGCGCCGGTGCGACCGCGCAAGAACGGCCGGCGGCACGCAGCGAAACAGCGACTTCACACCAGGCAAGCTCCTTGCAGTCGGTTGCTGGCGACGCCGCCGGGCAGTCGCGCAAGGACTTCCAAGCGGTCTCTTCACTAGTGACGCGCGAGAACCCACTCAAAAGCCACTTCCTTCTGCACCCTCTCGCGCAAGAATCTGGCGGCGATCCAACCCACCCTGGTGGTAAGTTTTGGGCATCGCAGAACGATCCGGAGAGGCAAATGGTCGTCGGACGGGTTCTGCATGGCTCGCAAGCAACGTCCGGGCAGTCTGCCTCTCGTTCCTCCTCCACGCAGGAGGCTCTCGATTTTCAAGTGTTCAAATCAAGTGGCGAACCTATTTTCCTGAAGAAGCGGCCCGGCCACGCACGCTGCTACGGCTGTCATTCGGAATCCAATAGAATTTTTCATCTTCAAAAATTATCTTCCGGGGCAGCAGATTGGACCGAAGAGCAATCCCGCCAAAACTTCAAAAGCGTGCTGCAATTAGTGGTCCCAGGCGAGCCGGGTTCCAGTCCTCTGTTACTCCATCCTCTCGCGCCAAGTGCTGGCGGTGATCCGTTCCATTCCGGCGGCTGGCAGTTTTCGTCGCAGAACGATCCCGATTGGCTCACGCTGGCTGATTGGGTGCGTGGCCTCCGCGCGGCTTCCCAGCCTGCGCCAACGACGTTTTCGCTCATCTATATTACAAACAGCGCCGCTGACACGATCGACGTTGTCGACTCCGCAACCAACCAAGTCGTGCAGGTTATCCGAGGTATCGAACTACCTCACGGAATCAACTTTTCGCCCGACGGCTCGCGCGTCTACGTAAGCAACGAATCGGAAAGTGTGCTCGACGTAGTGGATCGCGCGAGCGGACGAGTCACAAACAAAATAGACCTCAGCGCCCGGCCAAACAACATCACTATTACAAAGGATGGCCGCCGCGTCTTGGTTGGTATCCGCACCCTGCCCGGTGCGGTCGACGTGATTGACACAACTTCTCTCAGCCGCGTGAAGACCATCCCCGTGAATCGCAGCGTCCACAACATTTACGTCACCCCAGACGGCAAATACGCGGTGCTTGGTTCGATTGAGTCCAAATCCGCCACAATCATTGATCTCGCGACAGATCAAATCGCATGGGAGGTCGAATTCGACCGCGGGGTTCGTCCCATGGCTTTTGAAGCAAATCTTGATGGATCAACTCGCCGTATTTTCGTTCAGCTCTCCGGCTTTCACGGATTCGCCATCGTAGACTTCGCCAAGCACGCCGAAGTGGCTCGCATCAACCTGCCCGGCCAGCCCACTGGTTTTGGAATCCTCGAGGAGCGCACTGGAACTCCGTCGCACGGTATAGGCGTCGCACCGGACGGCAAATCCCTGTGGGTTAACAGCACGTTTGCGAACGCCGTCTTTGAGTACTCACTTCCCGATCTCAAGTTAATCGGCCACTCCGCGCTGCCGCTCGTTCATCCGTTCATCCATCCAGCCACCGGAGCGGTTCCGGAGTGGATCACCTTCACACCGGACAGCAGAACAGTTTACGTCTCCAATTCCGCTGCTCGCTCGGTTTCTGCGATAGACACAAAGACGCTCAAATCCATAACCGTCATTCCGGTGGGGGAAGTGCCCAAGCGCATCAATACTTTGGTTTTGCACTGACCTCAGCCTCATTGCAAAGCTGTCATTCGCCAAAACTCGGGAAGGGCATGATCCTCGTCCGGTAACAATGTTACAGGCCCGTCCGCATGCTATTCATTTCAAACGCATTCTAGATTTTGGCGAGGGACAGGCTTTCGCTCAACGGAAAGACTTGTCCAGCGCAGAAGGCTGCATGGGGCTCAACGCCATCAGCGAATTCGGTCAGCGAGATGCCGGCGTAACGCGTATCACACGTACTGCGGCGCGGCGGCAGCATCAGACACTAATGCGCGTGCTCACAAGAGCAAAAAAACAGGGAGAAATTCGCTCAGATGCGGATCTGGACAGCATGGCGGACTTCTTTGAGAGCACGCTTGCCGGAATCAGGATGGCGGCCAAGGCCGGCAAAAGTCGCCACGCCCTTCGAAATATCGCCGCCTTTGCGTCAAGAGCGTACATGGCATCCGGTCGCCGAATAACTCCCGAGTGACGAGCAACCCTGAAGTAGTCCCAAGGTAACGTTTGCCGACCAACCGGGAGTTAAATCTTGGGGGGCCTTGGCCAAGTATGAATAGAAACACTCTTTTTGAGATCACCGAGCGCGAGCCCCTGCGCTCATTATCGTCTTGCCGACAGACGCTTCAAGTGCGAGCGTCCCCAGCTACACATCCTTTGGACCACTGGGCCGAGCGTCCTTCCATACGAGGAGAGTGAATAGTAAACGCAGGGCGGAATCGTTTTCTTATCGTCTCTTTTGACGATGCCATCGGCAACAAGCTCCTGAAGATGCCGGATCAGCATGCGCTCTGTGATCC
>Ga0185299_10003321_pt1 | contig 21777 bp, 17 predicted proteins | sample PaiPotPPA55metaG_FD_128002 | JGI IMG/M metagenome (GOLD analysis project Ga0185299, IMG submission 128002) | Iron sulfur acid spring bacterial and archeal communities from Banff, Canada, to study Microbial Dark Matter (Phase II) - Paint Pots PPA... ... | reverse complement strand
GGGCACGAGCGGCACGCATCCTGGTTGGATGCAGTCAGGCGTCTTGCGGGTTGCATTGCCTCAAGACCTGAAGTCGCTCAACGTTTTTCTCTCGTCGAGCACCGCTGAAGGTTTTGTTGAGCGACTCATGTTCGAGCCATTGATTTCAGCGGACCAGCGCGGCACGCCGGTTCCGATCCTTGTCCTCGAAGTACCCAGCATCGACAATGGCGGTATCAGTGCGGATGGCTTTACGATCGTCTACCACCTGCGCCACGACATCCGCTGGAGTGATGGCGTTGCACTTACGAGCAAGGACGTACGCTGGTCGTGGCAAGCCATCATGAATCCGGCCAACAACGTCGTCGCTCGCAACGGCTACGACGTGGTGCGATCCATCGATACGCCCGATGACGCCACCGTCATCGTTCACCTCAAAAAGCGATTTGCACCCTTCGTCGATACCTTCTTCGCCGAGAGCGACCAGCCGTTCAACATCATGCCGGCACACGTACTCTCCAAGTTTCCCAACCTTAATCAGATCTCGTTCAACACTGCGCCTACCGTGAGTGACGGACCCTTTCGTTTTGTCGAATGGGTGCATGGTGACCACATAACGCTTGCCGCTAATGACCAATTTTTCTTGGGGCGCCCGAAGCTCAAAGAGATCCTCATCAGCATTGTGCCTGATGAGCACACCACAGTTCAACTGCTGAGAACGCACGCGATCGACTATATGTTTCAAGCGTCGATCAATACCTACAAAGAGTTGAAAACCGTCCCTGGAGTGAAAATTGTCTGGAATAACATGAATGGCTACCAAGGGATCGAGATTAATCTCTTGCGCCCTGCGCTGCGTGATCGCCGGGTGAGGCTGGCGATTGCATCTGCGATCGACAAAGCAGAACTCGTTCGCACTCTAACAGATGGAATGGTCAAAGTCGCGACGGAGGATTTGCCGGACTGGATGTGGGCGTTCAATCCCAATGCGAAACCGCCGGTGTTTGATCCGGAGCGCTCGCGCAAACTCCTCCGTGAAGCCGGATACACTGCGGGGCCGGACGGCATGCTCGCTCGTAACGGGGAGCGTCTTCAACTTCTCCTCGTCACGGACGTTGCCGATGCGACACATCGGAAGATTTGCGAACTCGTTCAGGCCATGCTCAAGACGGCAGGCATCGACACGAGCATCAAATTCTATCCGGCCGATCTACTCTACGCGCCGGCGGGCATGGGTGGGATCCTGCATCGTGGGAAGTTTGATCTGATAATGCTGCCCTGGTACGCGGGCATCGATCCTGATAATTCGTCGCAGTTCATGTGCCGCAACATGCCGCCGAACGGCTATAACGATACCCACTACTGCACGAACGAGATGGACCACCTCCAAGCAGACGCGCTCTCGCATTACGACCTCCCGGCTCGTCGTCGCTCGTATTTTGCCATCGAGAGTTTGCTTGCGCGGGATAACCCCGTCATCATCTTGTGGTGGCAGCGCCAACAAGAGCCGATCAGCGTCGAGTTCAAAGGCTTTACGCCGAATCCGACCGTCGAGTCGTGGAACGCCTGGCAGTGGAGTATTTAGCTGACCCGCGCTTGCGTTCCAACACGCTCAAGACATTCAAGCACAGCCCGGACGCCATGATACGGGGCCTTCCACGGGCCGGCCTTGTTGCCGGATGCTGCTCCATGTTCGTCGATCAGCGGATGCCACTCGCCATGTTCCCAATCCCCCTGATGCGTCGCGATCCAACTGAGTGTGCGCAGAAAACAGCGCGCGTACTTTACATCCGACGTGGCGATATACATCCGTAGCGCGGCAAGCATGCCCTCAGCTTGGACCCACCATACCTTCGCGCGACGATCCGCAGGCACGCCGAAGCATCCGGACTCAAAAAATCCGCCGCCTACCGGATCGAAACCAAACCGCAGGGCATGTTCGAAAAGTGCTTTCGCAATCTCAAGCCCCGCGGTTTCAGATTTTCCAAGAATGGTGTAGGCATCGAGCAGCATCCACGCTGTCTCGACGTCGTGGCCGTACGATGTGCGACGATCCTGCGGCTCGCACAGCGGCGTCCAGTCGCGCGCATGTCTCTCGATCCCGAAGGCACCGAGCCGCCCATCATGGTGAACAACCTTCTCGCTTATGATGGCACAGAGCTCGGCCAGTCGCGTGCGCGCGACGGTATTGGAAGAGATACTCGCATAATTTGTAAGTGCTTCGAGCATATGCAGATGGGTATTCATCGACTTCACCGCGGGCGAGTGGCCGAGGTACCCGCACCGGTCCGGCGGCAAGGACCAGTCTCGTGCAAAAAATTCTCGATACCCGCCGTACGACTCATCCCACGCGTGGCGCTCCAAGGTGAGAAAGAGCTCCTCGGCGAGATCGGCGGGTTCCCTGAGGCCTGACGCAATAGCATATTCTGCGAGTGCGAATAGTGCAAAAGCTTGGCCGTAGAGATGTTTTCCTGACGCAACGGCGACGTGGCCGGATGAGCTCGTACGCCAGTAGAAGCCGCCGTACGCGTCATCCCACATGTGGCGAACCAGGAAATCGTACCCGTGGCGAGCCGCTCGAAGGTGAACCTCGCGCCCGTATGCTGAACGCGCGATGCGAGAAAAAAACCACATCGTGCGCGTCTGGGCTACAAGAGACTTTTCCGCCGGTCCACAGTAGCGACCCCGCGCATCGTGGTTCAGGCAATACCCGCCGTCTCGTTCATCGATTGCTCGCGTTTCCCAAAATGGAAGCAAATTACCAAGCAGCAGCAGCTCGAGGAGAGCGCGTGCCTCTGCCGGTAACGGTTCTAATGAACGACTGATTGCTATGGCCAAAGGCGTTCTCCCATCAGACGCCGTCGCTGCCAGTCGTGGCGCGCGCAGCCCGCGCGTCGGCGCGCCATCTCCTCGACCCTACGATCTCAAGAACAGCAACGCGCACCCCGCGAATATCGCTCAGCCGAAGTATCCAGACATCCCAAAAACGCACGCCCGTAATGCGGCAAAACCATGCCGTATTCATGAGGGCACCGGCAACATAGGTGATGGTAGATGCAAGCGCGGCGCCGCTCATGCCAAAGCGCGGAACCAGAGCAAAACACATCCCCGCTTGCACAACAATCATGGCGACGTTAATGAGGGAGATAATGAGCGGCCTTCCGGCTTGGACGATAAAGAATGCAGCAAACGTTCCTGCTGTTGAGAACGCGACGATGCCCGGCACAAGAATGCGTAACGGAGCAGCGGCGTCATGAAAACGCGTTCCATACACGGTGTCGATGGCCCACGGCCCAAAGACGAGCGCTATCACTGACGCAGCGGCAGCGATAGCAGCGCACGTTCGAATAACCTTGGCCGTAATAAGCGCCGACCCCATCGCGTCGCGAATGCCGATGTCGCGCGTAACAGCTGCGGTAATCGGTCGGGTCAACACAAAGAGCAACTCGCCAAAGTTCACGGCAATCGAATAAATCCCGAACGAAGCGACGCCCATGATCGAAATCAGTATGATTGAGTCGATGCGATAATTAATCGTGCCCAATAGGAGATTCACGCTTGACAGACCACCGAACCTAACCAGGCTGCGCGTGGTCTGTGCGAGGGGTACGTTTATACGCCTGCGCCCCAGCTTCAAAGCATGCCACACCACGACGATCGCCGCACCGTACATGCAAACGACCCACGCGGCGAGCGCGGCAATTGGGCCGCCATGAAAAAGAATGACTGCGAGCATGACGGCGACCAGCGTCACCAGCGCGAGCAGCACTGATTGCACGTTGAGGTTGCGAATCCGGCCAATACCGATGTACAGGCCGCCCTGCCATGCCAGAACGACCGAGCATGGTACGGCCGCAACGAAAATCGTCAGTACCGGACTCCAGCCGCGAAAGAGCGCCCATATAAATGCGCCGACCCAGGCGAGGCCGCAAATCCAGAGCAGCAAGGCAGCCATCGACGGCAAAAGATCCGACAGAGTCTTGCGTTGCTTCGTTAGCTCGTAGGTGATTGCAGCGCCGATTCCCGCAGGCGCGATCATCACAATCGATACTAACATCAACGTACCGCTGTACACACCTTTGCCGGCGGGGCCGAGCCATTTCGCCGTGATAATGCCGGTGGCAACTGAGAGCACAAGCGCGATCAAGCGGGCGATAAAGGTCCGCATGCTGTCATGGGCAAGCGTCGTACTCGATGACGGCGATACAGTCGCGGTATCTTCCGCCTTCTGCAGGTCGGTCATAGCCGTCTTACCGGCACCGTTGCAACCGATGCAAGAGCATATGCGCTCGTCGCAATGCGGCCGATGAGGCGATATGCGAACGAAGCTGCAAACGAAACCGAGTTTTGTTCGGCCTCGCGAAGCGGCAGCGCTTGCCGGGTTGCCGGTCCCCAGACCGTGCAGCCATTACAGAACCATGCGTCAGCAAACTGGCTTCTATCGCGCACGTACGGCACGAGGTTTTCTCGATGCATTACCCAGGACAGATATCGCTTCACCGCCGGGGACTCCGTGTACGTCAGGCCGGCGACGCGCGCGCCAAGGGCGATGACTGCTTGAAGCGCCACCGCTTGATTGTGTTCTTGTGAAATCGTCACATCAATAATCTCGAGGACGCGATTGTCGGAGCGCAACACCCTCGCGAACAGAAAGACATCGTGGAGGCGCCGCATACCCAATCCGTGGACGGCAAGATGAAATGCGGAGCCGATCGCATCGAAGCACGTTGCCTCACCGTGCGCCGTTGCGACGCGTTCGAAGTACTTCTGACATGCAGGCCAGTCGGTCGCGAGTGACAGGCTACCCAGTGGGGCGAGCTGCACATGCACTTCAATAGGCAGCCCCGCGTTCGCCGGTTGTAGAGGAACCCCGTGGTGATGACGCGCCCAATAGTGTCTCGAACGATCTCCGCTCGCGCGGGAGCTATAACCGCCTCGCTCGAGCGCGTGAACTGCCGCCACAGCATCTTCTCGGGGCACGAGAATATCGAGGTCGAACATTGTGTCGTAATCGGCGGTCGGATCGCCGCGGAATAACCGCGCGGACCCTTTGAGCAACGCGAATTGCATTTTCGCTTCATTGAGTAGATGAACGAGCTGGCGCAGTTGGTCTCGCACCGCGTACGCTTGGATGGCCGCCTTGCCGGCGTATTCTCGCACCGACTTGGTAAAGGCCGACACGCGTTCATCGCGCACGCCAAGTTCCACAATCCCCTGTCTGAGATAACCAAGGCAACGATGCCGAGCGGCAACCTGCAGCATCGCCTGTGGAGAAACGGACTGGAAAGCGGCCACGAGCGCTTCGGGCCGGCGCTGCTCAATCGCCGAGGCCGCGGCCAGCAACGCCACAAAAGGCCCCTCGCTGCGAATGTTCTCGGGATTCATCCGCGTGCGTCCGCCGCTACAAGCGGCACCTCGCGTATCCGCGCGCTCTGCACTTGCGGCGGTCCCTCAAAGAATTGCCCGTCGACCGAAACCCAAGCATGGCCGCGCAGTCGTTCGCGCGGGTCATCTCGTTCTTCGATGCCGAAGTGGATGTTGACAGTGTGTGAGCCAGTCTCGAGAAACCGGTAGAGCGTCAGGGCTCGGACATAACAGTTGTCGCGCGACCGCATGAGCGGCAGTGCAAGCCACGGCCGGCGCACGCGCAAAATGCGCTCGAGACTCGACTTCGCGTCGGCCGCAGCCGGGCGCGGAAGTCTGCGCAGGTGCACGAGGAAGGCTCGTAAGTTACTGCCATGCAAAAGCGTCGGTGCTCGCCACATAAAGTAGCCGACTTGCAGCGAGAACCAAATGTCGCCGGGTTTCTTAATGATGAGGCGCAAGCGCTGCGCAAGACCGAGTGGCGTCCACTTCCGCGCCAACTCTCGGGTCACCACCGCTCCCGTTCCTTGCGGCTCCATTGCGCCTTCATGAAGCCCAAACGCTGCGCAAACTTTTTAACAAAAAGCCCGCGCCGGTACAGCAATGTGTCATTCTTCGGTGGAAGCCACGCGGTTAGACCCAGACGACCGATATCGCCCCATTCTCGCAATTCGTTGGTGATCGTCCAATCACAGTCGTTGCGATGGCCGAGCACGAACTGACCGTAGCCGACACCGTACGCGTACTGCTGGCGCCAAAACGATTTCCAATCCTCGCGATGACGGTGGAACACGAGCGCTCGTGGTTCGTACACGAATGAGCCGCCCACCGCGCGCATGATGCGCCAATGAAGATCGCATGCCTCATACGTCACATAGCGTTCGTCAAACCCGTTAACTTTTTCCAAGGCCGCGCGTCGATACATAAGATTTGCCGATGGCGCGAAGGGAAATTTTGGATGCGCGAGGTGGCGCTCCGCGTCGAGACTGCCTGAGATGTCGCAAAATCTCGCCGCGGCAGTGCGCGACTCAAAGCCGACCGTCTTGCCGGCTGCGCCGACTGCCGTCGTTGCCTTGGTTTCGGCTGCGTTGACAAGCGCGCGGAGCCACGAACGAGCCGGCATGCAGTCCGAATCCGTGAACGCAACCCATTCACCCTTGGCAGCGCGCCAGCCGGCGTTTCGCGCGGCACCCGCTCCCCCATTCGGCCGACGAAGAACGCGCACGCCGAACGATTCAGCCACCTCTGGTGTAGCGTCGGTCGATCCATCATCGACGACAATAACCTCAAGGTCACGCTGAGGTACGTCCTGGCCGCACACGGCGCGCAGGCACTTGCCCAAAATTTTCTCGGCATTATATGCCGGGATGACGATGCTGACGGAAGTCATTTCAGCGCTGTCGCGCGTGCTCGAGCGCCGTAGTACTCGTCAAAGAACCCTCTGGCGAAGTTACGCGACCACATTAGATGGCATTGAGAAAACTCGAGTTGCTGAGTTGTCGCTATTCGAACGGCTCGCCCTGCGTGCAAGAACGCGGTGAGGATTGCCCGTTGCGCGAGCCGGCCTCTGACCTTGGCAGTTTTTAGGGCATCCCACCGAACTTCGTCGCTGTAACGCCGATACATCCGAGCCACACCTTGGCCGTAGGTTTGTGCCAACGTCACCAGTTCTTGGGGTGTCGAGCGAACGCGATGGAAGAGGACCGCGTTTGAAGCGTATGAGATATCAGATGGGTATGCCTTGAGCACACGGTGCGAAAAGTCAACGTCTTCTGCAGTCGTCAGTTCTTCTGCCCATCCACCCACGGCCATGGCCGCGCTGCGACGCACCGCCATATTCAACGACGGTACAAATGGAAAGGGGAGGCGGCTAATTGCACGATCCGTTTCGTAGAGGCCGGCGGCGGCAATGTACCGTTCGACAGCCGTAGCCGGTGAAAAGATGAGCGTGCGGCCTGCTGCGAGTACGACCTGAGGGTTGACAAATGGTGCGACGATGTTTCGCAGCCATGTGCGTGTCGGCAGCGTGTCGGCATCGAGATGCACCACAATATCGCCGCACGCATGACGTAACCCACGGTTGCGCGCTGCGGATGGGCCTCGTTTGTCTTCGTGAAGAAGCGTCACACCTTCAGTGGCCCGCACGATGTTAGCTGTTGCATCGGTTGAGCCGTTGTCCACGATAATGATTTCGAGATTCGATGGAGGATCCGACTGACGCCGCAGCGCGTTCATCATGTCACCGATCGTCGCCCCAGCATTATAGGCGGGGACAACAACGCTGACGTCTGTCATGAGGCACGCTCGATCGCGGATTCCAACGCAACCAGAAACTGCGGGTCCCGGTACGCGTCGGTCGGAACCTCGACACTCAAACCGTGCAAGCGGCCTGCGGCACGTGCAACCGTCGAGACGATCTCCCCCGCAGTGGCTCGGTCAGCTGGAATGACCGTTTGCCGCAGCAAGGTTTCCATGACGTCCTCTTCGCGCAACGGTGCAATGACTGCGTGAGTGACATCGTCGTTGCGGCGCAATGCGATCAAAACGGTGGGCTTGGCCGTTTGCGCGGGAGCGTGCGACCAGATCGAGGAGATGCTCACTTTACGCTTTTCCGTCCACACGGAGTAGCGAGGCAACTGCTCGAGGTCACCAACCTCCGGAAACCATCGGCGAGTCTGCGGGTGCAGATTGAATGTGTGGAGGAGCGCCGCCACGATGGGCTGGCCCTCCCTCATGCGAAGAAGAATTTTGTCATCCCCAAGCACTTGCCAACCACGCCGCACCAGCGCGGCGGTGAGCGTCGTTTTTCCACCGCCCGTTGGAGCGCAGATTACTACGCACGCGCCATTCTTGACAACCGCAGCAGCGTGAATCGGCGTCCAGCCCTCGCGCCTCCAGCCCGTGGTCAAGACTAGGCTGAGAACGTCTTCGATTTCTTCAAGCTTGTTCTGATCGACGAGGCTTTGCGGCACTGTGATATGCCAACTTTCGCGCGCTCCATCAAAACGCGCGCGAGCGCGGGCGCCGGATGTCGTCGAAGCAGAAAGCCCGTCGGACGATCGATCGACAAGCATGCGCGAGCAGCGCAAGAAATCACCTTTGGCGGCGGGTTCAGGCGTCTGTGACCGGCGCGCGAGGATTTTGACCTCACGGCGCGGCGCAGGCCAGGTCAGATCGTAAAGTTCGAGCGTCTCCGCAATTTTGTCATAAAGGTCAGCATCTTGCGCTCGAAGCGTCAGTTGAAGCGGGCCACAACAAAAATCTTTCGTAATGACTTGATCGCGGATCACTGACACCTTTGCCGCTCATTCCACGAGCGGCACGCTCGGATCGAATGCACTGATGATGACACGTTGCAGTGGCTCCGCCTGTTTTTCAATGGTTGGTGGTGACCAGTCAATCGCAGCGGCCTGTTCGCTTGGACTCGTCTGGGGTGGACCATCCGATACTTCGATGAGATTATCGCGCAAGAGCGTGTCGACAAGCGCGCTCACGGACGCCTGGTCCGAAGCAGTCGCCCCCGCGGCTCGGCAATAGGCATGGACGTCCTGCAGCGTCGCGCCTGATTCAAAGAGTTGAGCGATAGCCCAACCCGTTCGATTGAGCCTGTAGAAATATTTTGTTTCAAGATCGAGCAGAACCGCGCCGTCATCAATGACGGTCGCGACAACGTCGGGTCGAAATTCGCAACGCTGATTCAGCGGTTCGTTAGCTAGCATTTCACCAATCCGAGAATATACAGGCTCCGATAGAACGGCTGCCCGGCCTACGAAGTAGCAAGGTTTACTAAGTGTACCAAAGCACCGGTTTAGCGACTATGAATCACCTGACCTAGCTGGTGTTATCAGAAGTCCTAACCTGAAGCCTTCCAGACTACGGTTTGGGTAGTGCGAAGACGATCACGCCGTCGCCTCCGCTTGGTTTTCCAGGCGCTATGTCGGCAGCAACCGCGACGTATTCGCGCCCGCCCACTTCGTATGCGATTGGCGGAGCATTCAGGTGGGCGCTTGCATAATCGGGCTGCCGCAGGACGAATTGTTTGATTGAGGCTGCGAGGTCGTGAAGTCGATTCACGAACGTGGACAGGACGTCATCAGGGTTCGCACCCACCTGGTAGCGCCACAGTTCGGCGCCACTGCGGGCATCCAACGCATAGAGCGTGCCGTTTTGGTCGGGCACAAAAACGAGATTTCCAGCTGAGAGCGTGCCTCCGGGCATCCAGTTGTGTCCGCTCGACAGCTGCCGTCGCCACACAACGGTCCCCGTGTCCACATTAACGGCACACACGAAATTGTCACCAAGTTCAGATTGTCCAACGGTGCCTGCTTGAAAGTTGCCCGTCGCGAGATTTCCGACTGCAGGGTTAATGCGTTGTGGGAGGTTCAACGCTTGAATAAAGACCAAGTGCAAATCGGGGTTGGCTGCGACAGGTGCTATTGCCCCGCCGAGAGTCCCCGGCCTCACAACGCCTCCTGATGCCGGCACTCTCGCGTAGACGTCGTCTTGAGGTACGAAGTTCTGCGACACGCGAATGAACCGGCCGGTATCGCGATTGACAATATACAACCAGCCGGTCTTGCCCGCTTCCCCGACAGCTGGAACCCGGCGCCCTGAGCCATCGATTGCGTCAACGAGCACCGGGGGACTGGCCGCGTCATGATCGTGTGGATCGTGCGGACTCTCTTGATAGTACCAGCGCATCTTGCCGCTCAGAGGGTCAAGCGCAACGATAGAGTCAGTGTAAAGATTATCGCCGGGGCGCAAGTCTTCGCGGTATACGGGGCTCGCGTTGCCCGTCGAAACATATAAAGTCGAGCGGCCCACGTCGATCGCAGGTGTCATCCAGATCGCGCCGCCGCCATGACGCCACGCATCGCGGAACTTTGGCGCCTCACGCTTCTCGAATGCAATATCTCGGTGCAGCGTCACGCCGTGAACGCTGGCCGGATAATTCCCCTCCCACCCCGCAGAGACTGTCCACCAGCGCCACAACGGTTTTCCGTCGCTCGCGCGATACGCGGAAAGAAACCCACGGATCCCGAGTTCGCCGCCGGAGCTTCCGATAAACACGATACCGTGCCACGCGAGCGGCGCCATCGTCTCGGTCAATCCGGAATGCGTGTCGCCGATTGTCGTCTCCCAAAGCTTATGACCGGTTCGGGCGTCGAGTGCGATGAGACGAGCATCCAACGTGGCGTAAAACACCCGGTTGGCTTCTACTGCCACACCCCGGTTAATGAGGCCGCAGCACGGGCTGCTGAACCCAAGCGTGGGTGTATAGTGCCAGCGTACGGCCCCGGTCGTAGCGTCAAGCGCGATGACGCCATTCTCAATCGCGGTCGTAATGTACATCGTGTCACCAACGACGATCGGCGACGTTTCCATCCTGCCGTGCGTGCTCGTGAGAAAACGCCAAGCCGGTGCGAGATCGCCGACGTTGCGCTCGTCTATCTGAGCGAACGCGACGTGCCGTGTGTTTGCAAAGTCGAAACCGTACGTCGCCCACGAACCAGGCTGAGAACTCGCCTCACCTGTGAGGCGATAGCCGCTCACAAACGTAGCAACCACTATGGTACTTACCACCGCCAGGCGGCGCACGAGGTGCATTGCTCAGGCCTCAATGAAGTCGACGTTAGTTGAGATTAGAGTTCGGGCCCATAGTTCGGATGCCTCGCTGCGTCGGCTCTCCACCGGGCTGTCTTATTCGTATGAAGATAGGCCGCTCGGGTAACGCGACGAACGATTATGTCATGCGGTCGTATCAGGAGAGTCGGCAGACGGTGGAAACTTTTAATGTTCCACCGTGGACATTTGCCGCCATCGCCTCTTGTCTCGCCGGCGTACTCGCAATACTTTTCCTCGATGCGAAGTGTTTTTGGCTCGACGAGGCAGCGAGCGTCGAATACGCTGACCCACACCGCAGCCTTGCGCAAGTCGGCCTTGCGGACGGGGGCCACTTCGCCGTCTATTATCTAATGCTCCACATGTGGATGCGATTTGGCACGGGTGACGCGTACGTTCGCGTGTTATCCGTGATTCCCGCAGTGCTCGCCGTGGCATGCATATTCATTCTCGGCCGCCAGCTCTTTGGTACGCGTTCTGGAGCAATCGCGGCTTTTGCACTCGCATTGAACCCATTCTTCATTGCTTTTGCTCAGGAAGCCCGTGGCTACAGCCTCCTGCTGCTCGCGAGTATTCTCTCAACGCTCTTTTTTGTGCGCCTCCTCCAGCGGGCTGGATCGAGCGTTGACCTATTGTCGTATGTCGTCGCGAGCGTGCTGATGATTTATACACATCTCTTTGGAATATTTGTTCTCGCGGCACAAGCGGCAGCGCTTCCTTTTTTCGACAGGCGCTCGATTCAGTGGCGCACGATGGCGATCGCCGCACTAGCCATCGTCGTCCTTCTGTTGCCGCTCGCCTATACCGCCTATCGTCACGGCGCTGCATCAATCGATTGGATTCCTCAAGTTACGCCGAAGACCGTTCTCGGTGTGTTCGAAACACTCGCGGGCGGCTTACCACTGTTTCTCTTGTACATAGCGCTCTCGTTTTACGGGGTCTTTCGCGTTTTTAGGAATCGAGGCGACGGTGCTGTGCCGGACGGGGCTGCATTTGGACTCGTACTGAGCTGGTTAGTCGTACCCGTTGTGCTTGCGATTATTTTTTCCGAACTCGTGAAGCCGATTGTTGTCGCGCGCTATTTCATCATCTGCCTTGCACCGCTTGCCTTGTTCGCAGGCGCAATCCTCGGTCGGGTTCGTAACCCGGCGACATTCGCGGCGGCGAGCTTTTTGCTCGTGACGCTGAGCGCACTTGGTTTATGGCACTATTACTTCCACACGCCAAAGGAAGACTGGCGAGGCGCAGCGGGCTATATCCTTGCTCATTCCCAGGAGGACGACGTCGTCGTGTGCGACCCGTGGTGGACCGTGACGGCGCTGCGCCACGCTCTCGACCGACTGCCGGAAGTCGAGCGGTCTCCACGGCTCATCGGGCGATCGCCTTTGAATCCCGACCGCGAACTCGACCCGGGCTCTATGCGAGCGCGCAGCTTGGTCGCGACTCTCAAAAGGCACCCGCGCGTATGGCTCATTCTCAGCGAACACAACTTCGCCGAACGCTTTCAGCACAATCTCTCTGCGCAGACGGCGATGGTCGAGGACGCCTTGCGCTCGCACAAACGTCTTTCGATGGAACGTACTTTCTTCAGCGTCGACGTGCGTTTATACAGCGAACGACGGTAGCGGCGCACCGGCTCGGCCAGCGAATGGGACCTTTGACCTGCGAAGATCATGCAATCTGAATACCGGGATTGCGTTGTAGCTCGCGAAAAATTGCTCCCATGGCCGCTCCCTTTTCGCTGGCCCGCTCCTTGCTTGGAAGAGTCTATCACTCTGCGCGGTCGCGGGCAGCGGCGACGAGAATGCGGGGCGTGCGCCGCAGCATCGCAGCAGGCAACTCACTCAAAGACAAAGTCGCGCTCATCACAGGAGCAAGTAGCGGTATCGGCCTCGCGATTGCTACAGCCTTTGCCCGCGCGGGCGCAGACTGCATTCTTGTCGCGATCGACGCTCAAGCCGGAGCCGCTGCAGTCGATTCACTCATAGCACATAAATTACGCGCAAACTTGGAAATTGCCGACGTCAGCGATGTTACGCAAGTCGAGAAACTCGCGTTCGAGGTGGGCAAACGCTTCGATCGGGTTGACGTTCTCGTCAATAATGCCGGTGTGTTTTTGGATGACGACCGAGCGATGCATGCGGGAGCAGTCGACGATAGCGTCGTGCAACAGACCTTGGCCGTCAATCTCTACGGGACTCTTCATATATGCTCGTCGTTTGCTCCGCTGATGGCAAGTGGAGGACGCATCATCAATGTATCTTCCGTCATGGGCCAGCTCTCGCGCACATCGGACGGCTACGCGCCTGCGTATCGCCTCAGCAAAGCAGCGCTCAACTCTTATACGCAATCTCTCGCAGCCGATCTTCGTTCGCGCCGCATCATGGTCGACTGCCTGCATCCTGGCTGGGTGCGTACCGCCATCGGAGGTCCCCAGGCCGAAATCGACCCTGAAGAAGCCACCGATACCGCGTTCTTCTTGGCGACAAGACCGGCAAGCACGGCGACCGGTCTTTTCTGGTGGGATTGCCAAACGATTCGATGGTAACGACGAGCCTTCGCTCAGCAGAGCCCGACGTGACGATTGTCGTCACTCCGTGGCAGCACTTCAGCCAAACCAAAGCTTCGCTGGAAAGCATCTACGCGTTCACGCCGGCGCCTTTTGCACTCATTTATATTGATGGCAACTCGCCGCCCCACATCCAGCGCTATCTTCAAGAGGAAGCCCACAAGCGAGACTTCACACTCATCAGGACTGACCGCTATCTCACAACTAGCGAAGCACAAAATATCGCGTTAGCTCACATTCGCACGCGATACGTTGTCTGGGTTGAAAACTGGGTGCTCGTGACGCCGGGATGGCTTGGTTCGCTCATTCGTTGTGCAGAGGAAACGCAAGCTTGGGTCGTCGAGCCAGTATACTGCATCGGTTCCCTCGCATCGCCCACAATCTATTCGGCCGCACCTGACCTTGCAATTGTCGAAGAACATGGCGTGCGTCGTCTGCATGAGACGGCGCCGCTTGCGGGCAAACCGCTCGCAGATATGCGTCAAAGCCTCAAACGCAGCAGGTGCGGCTATGCAAAGTCACACTGTCTGCTCACTCGCAAGGACATTCTCGATCGACTCGGCGGATTCGACGAGGGATTCACCTCGTATCAGGGCCACCGCGATTTTTCTCTCGACGTTGCGGCAGCCGGCGGGTCAATGTATTTTGAACCCGAGTCGGTTGTGGTGCTTCGCGGTCCGCCGCCGCTCGCGTGGTCAGACCTCCCTCTGTATCTCCTGCGTTGGAGTGATGCGTGGCTTCGTCCGAGTATCCGGCATTTCGCAAACAAGTGGCGCATAAGCGAGGACGACTACATGCTGCAGGGCGGCGTCCGTTTTCGCAACGTCGAGCGCAGAAAATTGCTGCAACCGCTGCAAAGCGTGGCCCAGCGCATGTTTGGCTGGAGGGGACGACGCATCGCTGATAGGCTTATCGATGCGTTCTTCGAGCGCATACTCGAACCGACTGTTATCGCGCGCCTCGAGCGCACGCGCATGCGAACCGCACCCGCAGTGGCCAGGCCTTCCGCGACGGTATTATCGGTGGAAGGCGATGCCTGAAGCTACGGCGACCATTGTCGTCACGCCACGTGAACAATTCAGCAAGGCCAAGGCCTCGCTCGAAAGCGTCCTTGCCTGCACCGATCCCAGCGTGCCGCTCGTGTACATCGATGGGAATTCACCGCCACCCGTAGCACGCTACTTGAAGCAACGCGCTGGGGAACGCGGGTTCGCGCTCATCCGAACCGAGCACTTCCTCGCCGCGAACCAAGCGCGCAACTTGAGCTTGCAACATGTGCGGACGAAGTACGTTGTGTTTATCGACAATGACGTCTGCGTCACTCCCGGTTGGCTGGACAAACTCATCGCGTGTGCCGAGGAAACGGGCGCGTCGGCGGTTGGACCTCTCTACCTTATCGACAACCCTGCCAAGCAAATCATCCACACGGCTGGCGCGGACCTACGGATTATTGAGGAAGGTGGTCGTCGTCGTCTTCACGAGCATCATCGCTTTAGTTATGTGCCTGTCGCGCGCGTGAGTTCGCAGCTCGTTCGCCAGCCGATCGGCCTCGTTGAATTCCATTGCATGCTCGTGCGAAGGGATGTCTTTGACCGTCTCGGCCCGCTTGACGAGAGGCTGATTTCTTTCTTGGATCACGTTGATTTTTGCTTGGTCGTGGCGAACGCGGGCGGATCGGTCTACATCGAGCCCGCGTCCGTGGTTACTCATCTTGCGCCGCCACCGTTTTCGTTGTCTGACTTACCTTGCTTCCTCCTCCGCTGGAGCGACGCGTGGATGGAGCCCAGCATTCGGCGCTTCGCCGAAAAGCACAGACTTGATCTGAGCGATGAAGATTTCGATGCCCATCGGCGCTTCCGCGATAATCATCGCATGCGTTTGTTGGGCCGTGCGCGGGGCGCGGTTCGACGCCTGACGGGGGCGCGCGGGCTTGCGGCGACAGAGAGATTCGTTTCTCGCGTTGTTTTCGATCGATTTATTGAGAAGACGGTGGTTCGCCGGCTCGAGCGGGAACGGTTGGGTTTGTCGATTTGACTTCAATGGAACGACCGTCTGAGTCTAAAGAAATACCGCCGTCAAGATCCGTTTGATAGGATCGAGCACCAGCTGCGACGAGGGCAGCGAGGAATTCCGGCGTGCTCGAATATGCCGATCCATGATGACCGACCTTGAGAACGTCAGGCGCAGATCGGCGCCACCCTGTGAAAGCAAACGCGCTTCTGCTTCGGATTGCGTGTCGCCGGTCAGTAGCATCGCGACACGACCGAACGATACGCGCAGACGACTGAGTTGTTATTGATGTCGGACGACGTTCCCGAGATGAGAGGCTCTTCTGGAGCAAGCACATGGACGTGGGTCGTCTGGCCGAGATCAAACGCTACACCACGCCGCGCGCGAATCCAAGTGAGATGGCGTTGCCGCATTACCTCAAGCGTGCGGTGATATGCCGGCCCGGCATAGAGCTGCGCCGAGTCGTAGACTCTATCAACACGCTCGCGGAACAACACGACTGGAATTCCACCGACATGGTCGCAGTAGGATTTTTATGCACAGAATGCGGGCTGTGTATCGAGTATTTTGGTTGCGAATTTTTCTTGGCCATCGGAAGCCAAAAGGCAAGGTCGGTAGGTCGCTGGCCAACCTTAACTGAAGATGAGCGCCAACGTTTCGAACTACCCCTAGAAGGAGGGACTGAATGACCGTTCGATGGTTTCCCACGATCGGTGCGCTCGCGCTTGTTATCTGCGCGACAACAGCAATCGCTCTCGCAGCGAGCTCGCCGACGATCGAAAGTACGCCCGTGCCCAATCCGGCGAAGCCGAATTTCTCAACGATGAATTTCCAAATGGGCACTTGGACCTGCAGCTCACAGAGCGCCCGACGGCCGGCACCGTACATCACAACCTCCGTGACCACGATCGATCCTAGTGGTTACTGGATGGTAACCAAGTCTACGACGGCGAAGACATCTTGGACTCCCGCGGCGATGGCGACTGACTGGGTGACCTACGACTCGGACACTCGTCGTTGGGTTGACATTAACACGGGTGACTACGGCGCATACGGCGCAACGACATCGCCGGGGTGGAATGGGGACACCATAGTCTGGACCGACACTATGTTCAAGGCTGGCATGGACGTGGTCGGGGTAACCCCATTAACGGTGACAAAGGTCAGCAACACGAAGACGACCTCGCACACCACGTTCCAAGAGAAAAGTAGCGGCAAATGGATTAGCGTGGACGGCGTCTGCAACAAGAACGGCTAACGGCACGAATCGGTTCGTGCATTCTTTAGAGGTCGTCAGGCCTGCTGGCGACCTCTTGAATACGACGGCGGACCTCAAGGTTTGACAGACAGGCGACGGTAGCTGAGCTTAAAACGCTGAATTCATCGACTGGGCTTGAATCGAATTGCCGTCCGAGATAATGGACACCCCTCCGACGAGATCCGTTCGATAGACGTGAGCACCGCCGGCCCTGAGAGCGGCAATCGTTCTCGTGCTGGGGTGGCCGAAGACGTTATGCAAGCCGCAGGAGATGATCGCGATCTTCGGGTGAATCGCCGCGAGAAACTCCGGTGTGGACGAATAGGCGCTGCCGTGGTGACCGACCTTGAGAATATCTGCCTGAAGATCGCCGCCACCATGCGACAGCAGCCGTGCTTCTGCCTCCGATTGCGCGTCACCGGTCAACAGCATGGCGACATGACCAAAGGTCACCCGCAACACGACTGAATTGTTGTTGATGTCTGATGAGGTCCCGGTGATGAGGGGCAACTCGGGTGCGAGCACTTGCACGTGTGTGGTTGGACCCAAATCGAAACGGACTCCCCGTTGTGCCCGAAGCCAAGGGATGTGACGCTCGCGCAGAACTTCGAGCGCCCGATGGTACGCTGGGCCAGAATATAGTTGAGCCGAATCGTAGACCGTGCCCACCGGTTCGCGCGAAAGAATGACAGGGAGGCCTCCGACGTGATCGCCGTGCGGATGCGTGAGAACGACCGCATCTAAATGGAGCACCCAGTGCCGAAGCAAGAACGGCATCACGGTGCGCGTCGCGACCCGGTCGCCCAGCGGTGCTGCGACGACCGTTCCAAATGACGTGCGTTCGAGTCGACCACCACCGTCAACGAGCATAGCGTGGCCACCCGGTGCCCGGATAAGAATGCAGTCCGCCTGACCGACGTCGATTGCATCTAGATGGATGTTGTGATCGAATCTAGCGAGTATGCCGGGGAAGCAATAGACAATTGAAAGGAAGACAGCAGCACTCAAACTCGCCAGTACCATGCGTGCTTTCGCTCGTTTGAATCGCAGTGCCGTGGCGAAAGCAACAAGCCCGAGCCAGTACATTATAAGGAAGATGTGCGAAGGCGGCGGTACATCGACGTGCGCTGCCGGCAGCGATGCGAAAAACTGAACCGCGTTCACAACCAGGGTCAGTCCCCACCACACGATATTTCCAAGCGGTACCGCCATTGTGGGAACCGTAAGAGCGGCGATTGAGAACAGCGCGCCGGCCGCCATGATCAGACCGACGAGCGGCACGACAACGACGTTAGCGAGGACCGCATACGGCGTGAATGCGTTGAAATAGAGTGCCTGGAGCGGCCACAACGCGATTTGAACCGCAAGGCTTGTGCGCACAACTTCAACCGCAATGCGCGGCAGACCGCACCACCCATCGCGAAGACCCAGCTCACCTAACACGGGGCTAACCAGCGCGATCCCAATCACGCAGGCAAATGACATGGAAAAAGACGGGGACAATATGACAAGCGGATGCGGCACTATGACTGCGCTCGCGGCAGCTGCGAATATTGCGCTCGGAGTACGACCCCGACCGAGCTCGATAGCTGCTGTCCCTGCCGTCAACATCGTCGCAGCTCGTAACGTGGGCAGATGCATGCCCGCGAGGGCAGCGTACAGCCAGGCACCGGCGAGCACGATTGATGTCCGAATTGGGCGCGCAAGTGGCAACAAAGAGGCCAGCCACGCAATGAACCCGGCCATGATGCCGAGATGAAGACCGGCTGTGGTCAACACATGGACGGTGCCGGTATCCGAGAACTCTTGGCGCAGCGTTGCAGGGAGATTGCCTCGATCGCCCCAGAGGATCCCCTCGAGCACTGTCGCCTCAAGCGGTGGGAGGCGTTCTTCGACTGCGTTCGCCACAGCGGCTCGCCCGCGCGCCCACCACGGCTCCCACCCCGCTGCATCGTCTACGACGTGAATATCGCTCACTCTGTGCGCCGCAATCATGAGTCCGATGCCCTGATCTGCCAGCGTTTCGCGTTCTCCCGGCTCGCCATCGTTTCTCGGGCCCCCGGGAAGATCAACCCGGCCACGCACAACGATGTGTTTTCCGGCGATGGCTCCCCAGCTGCCCGCGGGGCTCGAAACAAGGGCAACCTCGTTTATGAGGGTGTTGGCGCTGCTGGTCGCCGGTATTCGTACGCCGACGATCCGGACTCGAAACGTCGCGGACTCGTTCATCCGTGGTCGTTCGAGCGCCACGGCTTCAATGACGACGTGGCGTCCGTCGAGCACCGCAAAAGGCTTATGCTCGAGGTGCCAGACGGAAAGTATTGCCGCCGCCTCTCCCGCTGCGAACGCGCAGACCATGATGAAGAGGAACTTCTGTCGTGTGGTGGAGGTTGTCAGGATAACTGTGAGAGCTGCGAGCAGTGCAGTGCAGATTGGAACCGCTAGTGGAGTTTTTGCAACCAGAATAACGCCGCACGCATAGGAAGCACATGCAATTGCAAACCGGTGGCCGCGCAGCAACTCGAGTGTACTTTCCAATACTCGCTCTTCACGCTATGGCACTCCGATGTCAATCGAGCACAAGTCTTTTTCATGCCCGCGCGAGGAACGTTGCGACCCTTACGTGAAAGAGGAAGTCCAGCCATCGCGTCTTTTTAGGGGAAGGGGGTTGAAAGAATAGTGGAAGCATTCGTCATCGTGCTCCTCATCCTAATCCTGCTCGCCGTAACCGGCCACTTACGCCTGTAGTCCGCTCGGGTTAAAAGCGGCAGTCCACCGTCGGATCCGCATACAGAGAAGGTGACATGCGAATACTGGTGACCGGCGGTGCCGGATTCATAGGCTCTCATGTCGTCGACGCGCTCATCGGCGCCGGCCATGAGGTAGCTATCGTCGACTCCTTTTGGTCTCATGGCGGAGGGCGCCGCACCAACGTCAATCCTAAGGCGCAACTCTTCGAAGTCGACATCCGCGACGCCGCTCTCGCGGATGTCTTCACAAAATTTAGGCCGCAGGTCGTCAGTCACCACGCCGCGCAGCACAGTGTCGCCATTTCCACCCAGGAACCGCTGTACGACGCCGACGTCAACGTCAAAGGTTTGCTTAACGTCCTGACGCAAGCCGCGCAGCAGCACGTGCGCAAGGTCGTCTTCGCGTCGTCCGCCGCCACCTACGGCACGCCACAGCACTTGCCCATCGACGAACAACACCCACAGCTGCCCGAGTCACCATACGGCATCACAAAGATGATCGCCGAACATTATTTGCGCTACTTTGCTGCCGGACCAGGCGTCCGATATACGGCGCTCAGGTATGGCAACGTGTACGGTCCGCGTCAAGATCCCAATGGCGAGGCGGGTGTCATCGCTATTTTCAGCGGGCGCATTCTGAAGGAGGAACCGATTCGCGTCGACTGGGATGGCGAGCAGCAAAAAGATTATGTGTTCGTCGGCGACGTCGCACGGGCGAACCAACTCGCTCTCGAGAGCGGCGACAATGAGATCATTAACATAGGCACGGGCATCGGCACGTCGGTCAACGCATTGCACAAATCAATTGCGATCGCGGCTGGCCGCGACGTCGAGGTCGTGAAAGCGCCAAAGCGGCCAGGCGACGTCTATCGCTGCGTGTTTGCCATCGAAAAAGCAAAAGTCGTGCTCGGATGGGAGCCACGGACCCAACTCGCCGAGGGCATCGCAAAGACGGTCGCCTATTTCCGCGCCAACCCAAATTAGGCGACGACGATATTGAGCAGCTTGTCCTTGACGTAGATGAGCTTGCGCGTGGCCTTACCGTTCAGCTGCGCGGCTACCGTTTCGATGAGCTTCGCCTTCTCGTAGACCGCTTGCTCATCCAACCCGGGCGGCGCTGCAACCACCCCACGCTTCTTCCCGTTGACCTGAATAACAATCTCAACCAACGACCGTTGCAGCGCAACGTCGTCGTATTCGGGCCAGCGCTGTTCGTGAATGCTGCCGCTTTGGCCCGTGCGTTCCCATAACTCTTCTGTGATGTGCGGAGCAAACGGCGCGAGCAGCAATAAGAGCGCAGTCAACGCCTCGGCAAATACAGGCGAATCGGCTGCATTTTTGTTTTTGGCAGCAAACTCGTCGATCTCGTTGAGCAGCGTCATGATTGCGGCAACCGACGTATTGAGGTGCATGCGATCGCCGAGCTCGTCGCCCACTTGTTTTATCTTCGCGTGGACGCTCCGTCGCAAATCTGTCTCGGCAGCGCTGAGGGTGCGGCCATCGCGTGCAATCCCAACTCCCGCGGCTCCCGTCTGTTCAAAGGTGACGGCATGCGTCAACACGAGCCGCCAAATGCGCTGCAGCGTCCGCGTCGCCCCGGCAATACCGGTCGTCGACCAGGGAAAATCTGATTCAGGCGGACCTGCGAACATCTCGAAGACGCGAAGCGCGTCGGCGCCGTATGTTGCAACCGCCTCGTCGATGCCGATTGTATTGCCGCGCGACTTGCTCATCTTCTCATGGTTTTCGCCAAGGACCATGCCTTGGTTGAAGAGACGCATGAATGGCTCATCGCTCTGCACGAGGTTCTCTTCGCGCAGCACTTCGTAGAAGAAACGCGAGTACATGAGGTGCAGCACGGCGTGCTCGATGCCGCCGATGTAGTGGTCAACGGGCGCCCAATAACGGACATCGCCCGGCGACCAGGGTGCCTTCGCATCGTGCGGGCTTAGATATCGCAAATAATACCACGATGAATCAATAAACGTGTCCATCGTCTCAGGCTCGCGTGTCGCCGGCCCACCGCATTTCGGACAGGTCGTGTTCATGAACTCGGGTACGTGCTGGAGAGGGCTGCCGTGCGTACCGGTGATGTGGACGTTCTCGGGCAGCAACACCGGCAACTGATCTTCGGGAACCGCCACGTAACCGTCACGCGCGCAGCGGACCATCGGGATGGGCGCTCCCCAGTATCGCTCGCGCGAAATCAGCCAGTCGCGCAGCTT
>Ga0185299_10003320_pt1 | contig 21781 bp, 19 predicted proteins | sample PaiPotPPA55metaG_FD_128002 | JGI IMG/M metagenome (GOLD analysis project Ga0185299, IMG submission 128002) | Iron sulfur acid spring bacterial and archeal communities from Banff, Canada, to study Microbial Dark Matter (Phase II) - Paint Pots PPA... ... | reverse complement strand
TCCAGAATATTGGACTCGCCGGCTTTAATCTGATGGTTGGCTGGGCCAATGACCACAGTCACGCGGGGCCTAACAATCCGAACGGCTATAACCTTGGGATGTGGATTTTTTCGATCTTGGGATTTCTAGGGTTGACGTTCGCCTTTCTGCTGCGGCGGCGGGAATTGGGACCACATGGACATGGCCTGGAGACCATCACCACGGCCAAGAGTGCGGCTTAACTTCGGCAGAAAACTACCATTTTCCGCAGATCGCATCTCTTTCCTCCGGGTGGGGTTTATCGCAGAGTGGGGGGCGTGCATCCAAACGACGGAAGGCAAAGGCTTTCCGAAGGCTTGTTGGTTTTACCGGACTCAGGCGAGTGCATCCAAAGTTCGGTAGAAATACTCTGGTATTCTGGAACAGCTGGAGCGCCGTTATCATTTGGTGAAGGCACGCAAATCGTACAACACAAACTAGTTATGCCGCATCCGAATGAGTGCGGCCCGGAAAAGACTATTTGACCGAGCCACGACAGAAACTCAGCACCGAACTTAGCGAGGCCGAGGCCATTGAAAGGGCCAAGCAAGGCGACGCAGAAGCGTTCCAGGTGCTCTATGACAAACACAAACGGCGGGTGTATTCGCTGTGTTTGCGGATGACCGCGAACACCGCCGAAGCGGAAGATTTGGCTCAGGAAGCCTTCTTGCAGCTCTACCGCAAGATTGGGACATTTCGCGGAGAGTCAGCATTCTCGACGTGGCTGCACCGATTGTCGGTGAATGTGGTTCTAATGCATTTGAGGAAGAAGAGTCTTCCGGTGGTTTCGTTGGAGGAGACCACGCAAGGCACCGAGGAAGATTCGCCGAAGAAAGATTTTGGAGCCGACGATGTGGCATTGGTCGGCTCGATTGACCGGCTGCAGTTGCAGAGGGCAGTGGACGACCTCCCTCCCGGCTACAGAACGATTTTTGTCCTTCACGATGTGGAAGGATACGAGCATAATGAAATCGCTGGCATGGTGGGGTGTTCGATCGGCAACAGCAAGTCGCAATTGCACAAAGCGCGCATGAAATTGCGCGACCTGCTCAGGATAAATAGAGCCGAAAAGGCCGGGAAGTCTCGAGCTGGTTAGTCAGACGCAGAAGTATAAGAGAAGCAAACGAGGAACATTGGTGACCTCGGCAGGGGCCTTAGAGCTGCGGTGAGCGTTCGATCGCAGGAGATTTGGGGAGAGTTCGTTATGAATTGCGTTGAGCTGCAGCAGAGCTTGGCGGAAGTGGAAGACGGAAGCACACCGGAACAGAGTAGGCATCTGAAGACGTGCACAGCGTGTTCAGAGTTGTTGGAAGAATTGAACCTGATCGTAGCGAGTGCAGGCGAACTGCAAGCCAGCGACGAACCCAGCCCCAGAGTTTGGAATTCTATTGAAGGTGTTCTGCGCCAAGAAGGGCTGATTCGTCCGCAGCCTTCTGGCGGAGCCTTCATTGTGCCCTCCTTTGCCGCTCGCTGGGGCCGGGCGCGGTGGCTCGTACCAGCGGCCGCGATGTTGCTCTTGTTGGTGGGAATTTACGAACGTCGGCAATCACGGCTTGAGTTATCGAGTGAACAGGCGACCGTGGTAGCGCCACTTTTGAATCCCTCCGGACTGAATGACGAGGATCTGATCCAGGAAGTTGCCGACAATTCTCCGGCGATGAAAAGCCAATATGAAGAGAATTTGAGGCGAGTGAATGATTCCATCCGGGATGCGCAATCTGCGGTTAATGAAAATCCGAATGACCAAGAGTCACGTCGGGCGCTGATGGATGCATACCAGCAAAAATCCATGTTGTTCGAGATGGCGATGGACCATCCTCTGCAGTAGGGTTGAAGGTTTCTCGGGAAGAGCTTTAAGGGGAAGCACGCGGGAGCGAGCTCTGGGGAGAATCATCTATGTGGAGTAGGCACGCGGCAAGGCTGGTGACGGTCACCGTCATTCTTGCGGGGACGCTGATCGCTGAAAACAAGAAGGAATACCACTTCACGGTGGGACCGCGAGCAGGCGTATCGGTGCTGAATCCTTATGGTTCGATTTCGGTCAAGCCTTCGCTGAATAATTTGGTCATCGTTACGGCGATTTTACATTCCGATAAAGTCGAGGTAGATAACAATCAAAGCGGTAATCGAGTAGACATTCAATCGCACTTGCTGCCTGGCGCCGACGCCAGCTCTGGACGAGTGGATTACGAAATCCTGGTTCCGGCAGATGCCAGCGTGACTTTACATTCCAGCACCGGGACACTGCACGCCGAGAAACTGCACGGGGATGTCAGTCTGGAAGGTCCAGGGGCGGATGTGGACGTCCGGGACATCACCGACGAACATGTACATGTGCACGTGAAGACGATGAACGGCGCGGTCAATCTTGACAACATCAAGAATGGGCACGTCGAGGTTGATTCGCTCAGCGGAGTCGTTACCTTAAACGGGGTGAATGGCTCGCTGGTGCAAGTGGTTTCTACCAGCGGCAAAATCAATTATATCGGGGACTTCGGCAACAGCGGAGAGTATCGGCTGACCAGCCACAGCGGCGATATCGAAGCCACCATTCCCGAGTGGACCTCCGCCGACGTCAGCGCTCGCTCGGTTCGCGGAGAAGTACTTGATGACATTCCTCTTCAACCCAAAACCCACACCTACTTCCCCCTCGACAAGGGGCGTGCCTTCGCAGGTACCGTTGGCCGCGTAGCCATGTCATCTACAGTGGTTTTGCGGACCTTCAGTGGTAAGATTCATCTCAGAAAACGCGCCGATAACCAATAAAGAAAACCAAGCAGCGAGCACGGCGGCGTCTTGGAGGTCGGCCGAATCGCGGAGGTTTGAAGTGCCTGCCGACGGCCTGATATGACCGGTCTTCTGCCGAAGGTGCGAGCTGTGATCCTGGTCGGATTCATGGGCGCCGGCAAAAGCACCGTGGGCCGGGTTCTGGCCGAGCACTTGGGATGGACCTTTGAGGACCTCGACGACCGAATTGAACTACGAGAAAAGCGGAAGGTAGGGGAGATTTTCCGTAAGGCGGGAGAAGCTGGGTTTCGTCGAGCGGAGCATCAGGCTCTGAAAGAATTGCTCGAGGCATTGCGGAGCGGCTCGGAAAAAGTAATAGCCCTGGGCGGTGGGGCTTTCGCCTACGAATCCAACATCAGTTTGATCGACGCGGGGAAAATACCGACCGTTTTCCTCGATGCTGGAGTCGAAGAACTTTGGGGACGCTGCCAAAGTCAGTCAGAACGGCAGGGGATGGAGCGGCCATTGCTCGGCAGCAGTGAAGGCTTTCGGGCGCTGTACGAAAAGCGTCGACCGCACTACTTGAGAGCATCGTTGAGACAGGAAACAGCCGGGAAGACCGTTGAGCAGATCGCGGCGGAGATGATTCAAGCTTTGGGGCTGGGTCTACCCATCGGAAGGCCAGGAGAAAACGAGTGACACTGATCGCTCGCGCAAGATGCATCGCCTACATAAGATGGGGCATAGTAGCGGTTATGGCCTGTTCGGCTGGAACCTACGCCAGCGACAAGAAAGATAACCCGAAACCAGCCGCCGTGCAGATGGTCGATTCCGGTTCGTTCGGAGTTTTCGTCAGGGGCCAACGCGTTGTCACTGAAAGGTTCAGCGTTCAACAGGACAATGGCGTCAGCATCGTGAAATCCCACCTTCAGGAAACTGCGAATTCAGCCGCGGCTGGTCAAAAGTCCGAACTGCAGATGACGGGCAGTGGAGAGTTGGTTCGCTACGAATGGAGTGATGCCGCCGGTTCGCTGGTAGTCACTCCAAAAGACGAATTCCTGCTGGAAAAGATTACGACCGGGTCCGCCTCCAAACCGGCAGAGCAGCCGTTTCTGATGCCGAACACCTCGGCCATTTTGGACAATAACTTTTTTATTCATCGCGAAGTGCTGGCCTGGCGTTTCTTGGCAACCAACTGTCACACGGATGGCGGTACTCTAAAGTGTCAGCAGGGGGCGGTCGAGTTCGGTGTGCTGGTGCCGCAAGATCGGACTTCCTTGCGAATACGAGTGGAACTAGCGGGAAGAGAGAAGATCACGATCCGTGGAACGGAACGCGAGTTATGGCGACTGAACCTGAAGGGAGAAGCCTTCGCCTGGAGCCTTTGGGTAGATGAGAAAGATCAGTTCAAGCTCATACGGGTTCAGATCGCCGACGACAATACCGAGGTGCTGCGAGATTAACGATCAGGACTTACAGAGTCATGCGGTCGCGCGCAGGATTTGATTCAGGGTTGACGGGAGATGCAAGTTGCCTCTGGCGGATGCACGTACGGCCCGGGTTATTATCACGATGCTGCTTTTCGCGCTGGGCCTGGGGTTCCTCTACGCGGCCCGGCAGACTTTAGTAGCGTTCCTGTTTGCCATCTTTTTTGCCTACCTAATGAGTCCTTTGGTTTCGTACTTGGAGAGACTTCTTCACGGGCGGGGACTCGCCATCGGCGTAATTTACGTGTTACTGCTGGTACTGGTGGTGCTATTTTTCGTTTCCACGGGACCGCGGATCGGACGCGAAAGCTCTCGCTTAGGCCAATCTCTTCCAGCTCTTTCCCGGCTAAGCTCAGGGCAGATCGCGGAACAACTGGGACAAGAACACGGCTGGAACGCCCGACTGGTCGAAATGATTCGCGACTACCTGGCCAGCCACAGCGACGAAATTGAGAAGCTCGCCAAGAACGTGGGGCTGCGCGTAGCGGATGTAGCAAAACAGGCGTGGCTGCTGGTAATTGTTCCTCTGTTGTCGATTTTCTTTCTAAAAGACGGTCGCGCCTTCAGCCAGATTCTGCTCGACTTGGTGCAGTCGCGTCCGCAGCGCGAACTGTTGCAGGGCGTTCTCAGCGACTTAAATCAGATGCTGGCGCATTTTATCCGGGCGCAACTTACCTTGGCCGCGCTTACGCTAGTAGTTTATTCGGCGGTTCTAGGAATGATGGGGATGGCCTATGCCCTGGTGCTGGGAACATTGGGAGGCTTGCTCGAATTCATTCCGGTTGTAGGACCTCTGGTAGCCGCGATGGTCATCGTAAGCGTCGCCCTGTTGACCAGCTACCCGCATTGGCTGGGGCTGGTAATTTTCCTGGGCATCTGGCGACTGATTCAGGATTATGTGACCTCTCCACGAATTATGGGCCACAGCATGGAACTGCATCCCCTGGCAGCAATTTTCGGAGTGATGGCGGGGGGCGAGGTTGCGGGTATTCTGGGAATTTTTCTTTCCATCCCAGTGATGGCAAGTTTGCGTATCGTATTCCGGCGCTGGCGCCTGTATGCGGAGAAAAGAAAATTCGGCCCGCTCAATGAGTACGCGATCGGCGGACAGGTCGGGGTTAAGAAGTAAAAAGGTTCTCAGGTCTCACCACTACGACTTCGTTTTCCGGGTTTGCGGTATCAGCATCTCTGGGCTGACATATTTATCGCGCCGCTCCCAGTGATTTTTCCGCGCTCACGTTACGAAGAAATTCCGCGGCCGCTTCGGGCAGAACCGTGTTGCTGAACATACCGGAACCGAGTTCGAATCCGGCCACGCGAGTAAGCCGAAGGATGCCACTCACATACCAGTGGACTGCCGGGCGCCGGCGTAGTCGGATAACCCGCACGCGGGGATTACCGTTGAAGGACCGCTGCGGACGGTAAAATTGTGGTAAGAAATTCTGTCGCAGTTCCGGCACAGTAATCCTGTGCGCTTCTGCTCTTCCTATCGGCTGGCGATCGATGCTCTGCAGTAACGGAAGGTCGCAGCAGGCGGCCTAGACTACTAGACTAGAAGAGCAGGTGCGAATCGCCCTTCCCTGGGGGGCAGTGAGGGGTACTCTCGGCAAACTGCTCAAAGCGGCGGATATTGTAGAATTCCAAGTATCTTCTCTTTGAACCAACAAACTTTTATGACTAACAAAATATGAGCAGCAAAACTCCCGTTGGAATTCTGGGTGCCACCGGCGTCGTCGGGCAGAGGTTTATCCAGATGCTCGAGCGCCATCCGTGGTTCGAAGTGGCTTGGCTGGCCGCTTCCGACCGGTCTGAAGGCAAGACTTACTCGGACGCCGCGCGCTGGCGTTTGAAAACACCGATTCCGGCGAATGTGGCCGCGATGACTGTTTCCCCGGCCACGCCGGAGGGCGCGCCTAAGATTATTTTCGCGGCTCTCGATGCCGCGATCGCTGCGGAAATGGAGCCGCGCTTTGCCGAAGCTGGATGCGCCGTGGTTTCCAATTCCAGCGCACTACGCATGCAGGCTGACGTGCCCTTGGTGATCCCGGAAGTCAATGCTGGACATATCAAATTGATTGACGGGCAGGCTTGGCGGAAGAAATCCGGTGGGTACGTTGTCACCAATCCTAATTGTTCGGCGATCGGCTTAGTGCTGGCGTTGGCACCCCTGCAGGAACAGTTCGGACTGGAAGCGGTGATGGCGGTGACCATGCAGGCCGTGAGTGGCGCCGGCTACCCTGGCGTGGCCTCGCTCGACATCCTGGGTAACGTGATTCCCTACATCCGTAACGAAGAAGAAAAAATGGAGGAGGAAACTCTTAAACTCCTCGGAAAACTCAACGGAACAAAAATTATTCCCGCAGCGTTTGCTATGAGCGCGCAGTGCAACCGGGTGCCGGTGGAGGACGGGCACACGGAATCGATCTCGGTGCGGTTGAAGACCAAAGCCAAGCGGGAAGAGATCATTGCGGCCTGGAAGGACTATCACAGTGAGCCGCAGGAGTTGAAACTTCCCAGCGCTCCCGAGCGTCCGGTGGTCTACATGGAGGCGGCGGATCGTCCGCAGCCGAGGTTTGATGTGGACATGGGCGCGGGCATGACAACGGCGGTGGGGCGCTTGCGGCCGTGCGGCGTGCTGGAGTGGAAGTTCACTGTGCTGTCGCACAACACCATTCGCGGAGCCGCCGGCGCGGCCGTGCTGAATGCCGAACTGCTCAAGGCCAAAGGCTACCTCGCAGCTTCCTCGAAATGAAACCTGAGCCGCACCGCCGCAGTTCCGCCTGGAAGTCACGCCGATGATTGTCATGAAATTCGGCGGCACTTCCGTGGAAGATGCCCGAGCCATCGAGCGGGTGGCCGCAATCGTCAAAGCCCGTCTACCACAAAGACCGGTAGTTGTGGTCAGCGCCATGGCCAGAGTTACGGACACGCTGCTTACCATGGCCCGTGCCGCGGGCGCCGGCGAACGCAAAACCGCTCTCAAGCTTTGTCGCTCACTTCAGGAACGTCACTACAATACCGCGAGCGAACTGCTGGGCACGGCGCTGTTTACAGAATTCCACTCGGAACTGGGAGGGGACTTCGAAGCGCTCGACGAACTGCTGCGCGGTATTTCCGCTGTCGGCGACTTGACACCTAGAACTACCGATCACGTTGCCGCGTTTGGCGAGATTCTCTCCAGCAAGATTGTGGCGGCGGCATTTGCCGCACAGGGACTGAACAGCGAGTTTGTCGACGCGCGCGAGGTACTGGTGACCGACAGCAATTACATGCAGGCTGTTCCCCAGGAAGAAGAAACTAACGCACGGCTGCAAATCAAACTAAAGCCTCTACTCGACGCCGGGCAGGTTCCGGTTATAGGGGGATTCGTAGGCGCAAATCACGCTGGCGTAACCACCACCATCGGACGAGGCGGTTCGGATTTTTCCGCTGCCATCGTGGGCGCGGGTTTGAGCGCGGAGCGAATTGAAATCTGGACCGACGTGGACGGGATTCTTACCACCGATCCGCGCATTTGTCCGGAGGCGCGGCGCATTAAAGTGATCAGCTTCGACGAAGCGGCGGAGCTGGCATACTTCGGCGCCAAGGTGTTGCATCCCGCGACCGTGCTGCCGGCGATCCAGAAAAATATTCCGGTCTACGTCCTCAATTCGCTGAATCCATCGTGCGAAGGGACGAAGATTACCACTCACACTCCGCAAATAAGAAATATTTTCAAGGCTATCGCTGCCAAGAAGCGCATCACTATTGTGGATGTGGCGGCACCACGCATGCTGCTGGCCCATGGTTTTCTGCGCGCGATCTTCGAGGCGTTTGATCGGCACAAAGTCGCTGTCGACGTGGTCTCCACCTCGGAAGTCAGCGTTTCGCTGACCGTGGATTCAAACCAGGCAATTCCGGCACTGGCGGCTGATCTTGCTAAGCTGGCAGATGTGAAGTACGAAGGCCGCAAAGCCATCGTGTGCCTGGTAGGCGAAAACCTTCGTGATAAACCGGGCGTTGCCGGGTTGGTTTTTGGCCAGCTGGCCGATAAAAAAATTCGCATGATCTCACAGGGTGCGTCGGAGATTAATCTGACCTTCGTCATCGAAGAAGATGAAGTGCCCGAGGTGATCCGGCGGCTACATAAAACGTTTTTTCAGGACCTGGACCCGGAAGTGTTTGCTTAATTCTTTCCCGTCCTTCGCGGCCCTTTTTCACAAGCTTTGCGGCTAGAGGCGCAACTTCATGAACATTCTCCTGCTGGGCCGCGGAAAGACAGGCTCGCTGGTAGCGGAAGTCGCGCGCCAGCGCGGACATCGCGTTCAGGTAGCTGGTTCCGCCGAAAACGCCGGTGGCGCGGCCATCACGGCGGAGAAGCTACGCGACATTGACGTGGTGATTGATTTCACTGCTCCCCGCTGTGTCGTCAGCCATATTGAAGTCTGCGTTAACGCGGTGAAGAGCATGGTTGTCGGCACCACCGGATGGTACGGAGAAATAGATCGGTTCAAGAGATTGGTCGAGAGTCACGGCAGCGGGTTGGTTTACGCGGCAAACTTTTCCCTGGGCGTGAATCTGTTTCTCGATGCCGCGCGCACCGCCGCTCAAGCCTTGCGTCACGATTATACGGGACAAATATTCGAGCGGCACCATATCCATAAGAAAGATGCGCCTTCGGGAACGGCCATCGCGCTCCAGCACGTTCTCCGCGAAGCCAGCGGGAAGGGCGACGATATCGAAATTACTTCATTTCGCGAAGGCGAAGTCGTTGGCATGCACGAGGTGGTGCTGGAATCCGACGCGGACAGAATTTATCTTTGTCACGACGCTAAGTCTCGCCGGGGATTCGCCGATGGTGCGGTGCGGGCGGCGGAGTGGGTCGTAGGCAAAAAGGGGTTCTACGATTTCAAGGAAGTGTGGCGGGAATTGTAGTTTTGCCAGCCGTTCACACCGGGCGTTATTCGCGTTATCTTAGTACCATGCAACTCCGCGGCTGTGGTACTGCGCTAGTCACTCCGTTTCATCAGGATGGCTCGATCGATGATGCTGCTCTGCGCAACTTGGTGGCGTGGCAGGTAGAGTCCGGAATAGATTTTCTCGTTCCCTGCGGAACCACGGGCGAGACGCCGACGCTGACCCACGATGAATGGCTGCACGTCGTGGATATTACGATTGAGGTGGTGGCGGGGCGCGTACCAATCATGGCGGGTGCGACGTCGAACTCCACGCGCGATGCTGTGGAAAAGGCCAAAGAAGTTGCCGCGAGGCCTGGAGTCGACGCCATTCTCACCGCCTCTCCCTACTACAACAAACCGACGCAGGAGGGCCAGTACCGGCACTTTAAGGCGATTGCGGAGGCGGTCGGCGACAAGCCAATTATCCTTTATAACGTGCCCGGGCGCACCGGAGCGAACCTCGAACCAGCAACACTGGCACGACTGGCTGAGATTCCTAACATCGTGGGCGTTAAGGAAGCCAGCGGCAACATGACGCAGGTCGCCGAGGCTATCAACTCCGTGCCCGAAGCCTTTCTGGTTTTCTCAGGCGACGATGCCGTAACTTTGCCGGTGATCGCTCTTGGCGGGGTCGGGGTTGTATCCGTAGCCGCGAATGAGATTCCGCACGAGATGGCAGCCATGACGCGGGCTGCGCTCAGCAACGAGTGGAGCACGGCGCGCAGCATCCATCGCAAATATCTGGCGCTGATGCAGGCGAACTTCATCGAATCCAGCCCCCTGCCGGTTAAGGCCGCGCTGGCGATGATGGGGAAGATTGAGGAGAACTACCGTTTGCCACTCTTGCCCATGCGGCGCGATACGCGCTCGAAGCTGCAAAGAGTTGTAACCGAAGTGGGACTCATCGCGAAGCCGGCGGCGCCGGGACCTGAAGCATCTGAATTCTATATTTACGAAAACTGGGTGGCCGGCCCGCATAAGATTGTGCTGCATCGCGGATCGTGCGGACAGTGCAACCAGGGCAAAGGGCGTCCCGCTGGACACGATGCCAACCACGCGCGCTGGCATGGACCCTACGCGACGCTGGTTCACGGACGCGAGGCAGCACATGGGATGAACGGCATTCTCATTCGCAGCGAGTGCAAGTGCATCTGAAAGTTGCTGATTGTCGATTTCTGATGGTTGGGTTGCGATCCAATCCGGATCCAGTTTTCAATCAACAATCAGCAATCAAGAATCAACAATTCCATGCAATCCCTGAAAACTTCCATTGGGCGTCTGGCTGCGCTAGGCGAAGTCGAACACAATCCTGAGGCGCGTCCGGCATTTCTTGAATTCCGTGACGCGCTCACCCAGGGTAAAATTCGCGCAGCCGAGAAAATCGACGGGCGCTGGGTAGTCAATACCTGGGTGAAACACGGCATTCTGCTGGGCTTTCGCCTCGGCGAACTTACTGAGATGGGCGATGCCGCACTGACGTTCGTGGATAAAGACACCTTCCCTGCCCGGCAATTTTCCCTGGCGGATCGCGTGCGCATCGTTCCTGGAGGCTCGTCGGTGCGCCTCGGGGCATATGTGGCTCCTTCGGTAATCTGCATGCCGCCGATGTTCATCAATGTGGGCGCTTATGTCGACGAGGGTACCATGGTCGATTCCCACGCGCTGGTCGGATCGTGCGCGCAGATCGGCAAGCGCGTGCATCTCAGCGCTGCCGCGCAAATTGGAGGGGTCCTCGAACCGATAAACGCAGCGCCTGTCATCATCGAAGATGACGTTCTGGTTGGCGGGAACTGCGGAATCTATGAAGGCACGGTAGTGCGCGCGCGGGCCGTGCTGGGCGCAGGCACAATTTTAACGCGGTCCACTCCGCTCTACGACCTCGTGCGGAGCGAGGTTTACCGAGCGACGCCGCACGCCCCGCTGGAAGTTCCCGAGGGGGCTGTGGTTGTCCCGGGATCGCGTGCGGTCAAGAAGGGCGCAGCGGCCGAGCTAGGAATCTCGCTGTACACGCCGGTGATTGTGAAGTACCGCGACGAGAAGACAGATCGTGGAATTGAGCTGGAAGACTGGCTGCGCTGACTGAGAATAGAAAGAGCCGGCTAACTTCCTATCCGATGGTGACCCGCAGCATCCGCTCACCGTCGAGATCAACCCCAATTTGCGCGAGCTTCGTGATCGCAAAGTCAGCGTCGCCGAGGGCTGAGGCGGGATATGTGCTGGCCAACGCGATCACTTTCATTCCAGCCCCGTGCGCCGCACGGATTCCAGCGGGAGCGTCCTCAATCACCAAACACTCTGCAGGATTCACTCCCAAAGACTCGGCGCCTTTAAGATAGGGTTCGGGGTTGGGCTTTCCGTGGACGACGTCGTCTGCAGCGATCATCACTTTCGGTGACGGTATCCCGGCGAGCTTCAAGCGCGCCCTGGCCAAGTGGTGAGTTCCCGACGTGACCACGCCCCACCGATCCGCAGGCAGCGCGCGGACGAGGTTGATAGCTCCAGGCATCACGACCACTCCGTCCCGATCGCCGGCCTCGCGATTTTCCAGCTTGCGAGCTTCCTTTTTGGCGTCAAGATGGGGCGCGACAGCTCGAATCACTTCGACGGATCGAACGCCGTGCGCTATCGCAATCACAGCGTCTTCGTCGATTCCCTGCTCGCGAGCCCAGGCTCGCCATTGCCGATCAACGGAACCTGTGGAGTCGACGAGAACTCCGTCAAGATCGAAAAGGATCGCGGCACATCGAAACGTAGTCATCCTTCTTTTTGTATCACAGCGATGGGAAGGCCAAGAAAACCGCGGAAGAATCTCCCTGTGTGCGCGGCACGCAGTCGCCGGACTTAACCGGTTTGGGGCGGCAGAACCCGCACCTCTGCAGGCGCCAAAATCTGCTGGTCAGGTTGCAGCCGAATCTGCAGATATCGCTCTCGGAAATGAGCCTTGGCCCGCTCGCCCCAGGCGCGTACGAACCAGTAGTTTAGCCCAGCGCCTAAGGCGGAACTGACTAGCGGAATCATGCGACCTGCCCACTTCTCGACGACCTCAGCGCTGGCGCGGGCGGCAATCCGCTGAATCACGCGCGGAACGAACTTGTTGACGACTTCCTTCTCCAGTAATTCGCGGCTGATGTCGACGCCAGCCGCGCTGGCAGCGGCGATCCAAAGTTCGGCGATTTCATTGTCAGTGTTGTACTGAAAGCCGTACACCAGGCTCAGTTTCTGAATGGTGCGCATCGTGATGGCTGACAGGATCCCAAGATCAGGAAGGATGGTCATCAAGCCGCCCAGCCCGAAGCCGGCGCCCTCCGCGGCAGCAAGTTTCATCGCGCCGCGAATAAGGTCGTCCGCCACCATATCGAGCTCGCCCACTTCTAGCGAATACACTCCGTGATAGCCGCTGACAGGCAACCTGTAAGCGGTGCGCAGTTGCAGCAAAAACTTCTGCGGATCGACCTGCACCGTCGAATAGGCCCTCGTGAGTCCCTTCGTGAGGGTCTTTTCGACGCGCAGGCGCAACCACGACTTGGGCTTGACACCGACCATTCATTTAACCTTAGCTCAGAAACAGCCGGACCGCTATCCACCGCGGCGGGTAGAAACGAAAGAATCGCTCTGTACGGTATGTGACACAGTCTGCTAGCATCAGCAGTACTCCATGCCAACTGGAAAACTGCAGATCATCCCCTTGGGGGGCCTTGGCGAGTTCGGTATGAACTGCATGGCCGTCCGTTGGGGCGACGACATTATTGTGATCGACGCGGGCCTCATGTTTCCCGAGTCCGAGCTGCTCGGCGTCGACATTGTGGTTCCCGATATTTCCTATCTTACCGAGAACCGCCAGCGGGTGCGCGGCATTATTCTTACCCACGGCCATGAAGATCACATCGGCGCGCTGCCATGGATTCTCTCTGAGCTCAACGTCCCCGTTTGGGGGACAGAGTTCACGCTGGCCTACGTAGAAGACAAACTCGATGAGCACGGATTGCTCGAAGACTCTGACCTGCGCGAAATGCGCGCCGGGGAGCGCTTCAAGGCCGGAGTGTTCACCGTTCATCCCATACGGGTAACCCACAGTCTGGTGGATTGTGTTGCGCTCGCGATTCATACGCCCCTCGGCGTTATCATTCACACCGGAGACTTCAAGGTCGATCCCACTCCCACCGACAATCATCTTTTCGATCTGCACTCCTTCGCCGAGTACGGCAAACAAGGCGTGCTGGCCCTGTTTCAGGATTCGACCAACGTTGAGCGCAAGGGTTACACGCCCAGCGAGCGCGCCGTGCGGCGCAAATTCGACGAAGTTTTCGCACACACGCAGCGGCGCCTGTTCATTTCCTGTTTTTCCTCGTCCATCCACCGCATCAGATTAGCCGTGGAGCTGGCTCATCAGCATGGACGCAAAGTGGCATTCGTCGGCCGCTCGATGAACAACTCCGCTGAGATCGCCGAAGATCTCGGCTACCTGGAAATTCCCGACGGCCTGGTGATCAATCCCGGCGAAATGAAGAATTTTCCGCCGGAAAAAATTTGCGTGATGATCAGCGGCACGCAAGGCGAGCCTATGTCGGCCCTATCGCGCGCAGCCGTGGACAACCATAAGCACGCCAAGATCGAGAAAGGCGACACGGTCGTGCTTTCGTCCCGGATCATTCCCGGTAACGAGAAAACGATTTACCGCATGATCGATCATCTGTTCCGCCGGGAGGCGTATGTAATCTACGAAGATGGGACGTCGCCTCCGATTCACGTGAGTGGACACGCCAGCCAGGATGAACTCAAGCTCATCATCAACCTGGTAAAGCCGAAGTATTTCACTCCCATCCACGGGGAGTACCGTCAATTAAAGTTGCACGCCGAAATGGCTGGCGCAATGCACAGCTCCGTGGGAAAAGTGATTCTGATTGAAAGTGGTGACATTCTTGAGATTGACGAACACAACGCCCGCAAGGTTGGGCGGGTGAACGTGGGTCGCGTCTGCATCGATTCCGGATCGCGAACCGATGTGGTTGAAGATTTAATTATTAAAGACCGGCGGCACTTGAGTGAAGACGGCATCGTACTTCCCATCATCGCCATTAACAAACTTACAGGCCGCGTAGAAACCGCTCCGGAGATTGTAACCAGGGGCTTCAATCCCGGTGACAACGGCTTGCTCGAGGGCGCCCGGCGCATTGTGGAAGACACATTGGCGCATTCGAGCGAAGAGGAGAAAGCCGATTACGGAGTGATCAAGGAGAAGATCCGCGCCGACTTGAAGCGCTACATTTCCAAGCAGACGCAGAAGCGACCACTGATCATGCCGGTGATTTTGGAAATTTAGCCAGGTTCGCGAACAGAGCGGGATTTTCTGCTGGCCAGAGAGAAAGCGTCTCTTACCTGACGTCAATGGGCCTCGCGATCGTGCAGCTTGCCACGGGCCGAGGGTTTTCCGTATCTTGAAACCAATGGAACTACATTTCACTCCCGACGTTGAGAGGAAGCTCGACGATCTCGCAGCGCAGAACGGACGCAGGACCGATGATCTTTTGCGGGATGCACTCGCCGCATACTTCGACGAATCGGTGCAGACGCGGGAGGTGCTCAACTACCGCTATGACGAACGGACGAGCGGCAACCTGGAACCCGTCGACGGTGAGGAAGCCTTTGCCCGCCTGAAAGCTAAAATTACGATCCTGAGAGGCAGAGATTGAACCTCTCCGCCCTAAAGGGCGAAGATTCTCAGGCTACGCTTAGGATTACAATCCTTACGTTAGCGCCTGAAGGGTCGCACCGACCCCACGCGTCTGGTTTTAGACGGGGACTAACCCCATCACAGCAGCCCTTTATGTGCTTAGGCTTCAGGTCCAGTTAAGCTACGAATCGCAAATCTGCCGGGAATTGTCTAGCCGCGGTAGCGTACCAAAAGGATAACTATATCCGGCTTATATCTCCGCTCTGAAGGGCGGAGTTTTACGCCGCTAGGAGGATAAACCATGGTCGTCCTCGATGATATCCGCGCCGCACAAGCCCGACTGCACGGCGTCACCGTCCGCACCCGTCTGGTCGAATTCAACTATGAACAATCCGACGTCCGCCGCCTTTATCTCAAGCCGGAAAACCAGCAGCCCATCGGCGCTTTCAAACTGCGTGGAGCTTACAACAAGATTGCGTCACTCTCGGCAGAAGACCGTAAGCGCGGAGTGATTTCATACTCCAGTGGCAACCACGCGCAGGGGGTAGCGTATGCGGCCCGGGCTCTGGGTGTGAAGTCCGTGATTGTGATGCCGGACAATGCTCCCACAAGCAAGCGCGAGGCGACAGCGGCGCTGGGCGCGGAAATCGTTATTGTGGGCCCGGGCAGCGCTGAGCGGCAAATCAAGGCCGAAGAGCTGGCCGCGCAGCATGGCTACGTGATCGTACCTCCATATAACGATGAGCGGATCATCGCCGGCCAGGGCACGATGGGGTTGGAGATCCTCGAAGACCTGCCAAACGTCGAAACGGTTCTGGCGCCAGTAGGCGGGGGAGGAATGATCAGCGGGGTGGCAGCGGCGATCAAATTGAGCAAGCCCTCAACCAAGGTAATCGGGGTCGAGCCGGAACTCGCAGCCGATGCGCAGGCGAGCTTGCGCGCGGGAAAGATCGTTCAGTTCCCTGCCAGTGACGTTTCGCGAACAATTGCCGACGGGCTACGCACACAGAGTATCGGACCGATCAACTTCGAGCACATCCGCCGCTATGTCGACGACATCGTCAGCGTAAGCGAGAAGGAAATTCGCGAAGCAGTTCGGTTGCTGGCCTCAAGTCCTGCAACCGTCGCCGAGCCCAGTGGGGCCGTGGCGGTCGCTGGCTTCTTGTTCCACGGCGACAAACTCCCCCAGACGAAGGTGAACGTAGCCATCCTCAGCGGTGGGAACATCGATCCTAAGATGTTGGAGGAACTCCGTGGAGATACGCGCCCATAGCCGCCGCGAAGTCACTTCGACCGCCCGGCTAACGCCCATCGGCGTAGCGCGACCACAGACCAAACCGCCTCGACCAGTCCGAAGGGCCATGCCCCTTGTAGAAAGCCGTAAGCCGAGCCCAAGACGCAAGCTGCAGCGAACGCAAGAATGAACCATCGGCTCCGCGCCTCGAGTGCATAGGAGAGGAGCATTGCCGTTACAGCGAACAGGCCGAAGAGTGTTAAGCGGGTCACGTTATCTTTTACAATTTTACTCTGTATACTACCCGAACTTTCGCACACTCCGCTGAAGTTGGAGATTCGTGCAACCAACGTCTATGCCAAGCTATCTAAAGGGTGGAAGTGTCGCTGAGTACTTGCGGCACCCAGATTCGCTGTGATACAAACAACCAGTTATAAGCTTATCTAAGATGCGATCGCTAGAACAGTCCAAGTCTCAACGCCGCAAGATGCGAGGCGCGGTGATTGTCTTGGTTGCTGTTTGTTCACTGACCGTGAGCCTGGCGACCCGTTATTCCTCTCCGAGCGACGATTCCTCCCCAATTGTAAAGGCCTTCCAGTCTAACGTTGCCCCGGACGCGACCAGACAGCGCCTTACCAAGAATGCTGCCAACTGGATGCCGCCGATTCTCAGCTTTACTGTATTTCAAATTCCTAGCTCTTATCACAGGATCGCGCCCGCTCGGCCTCCGGTTCGAAGTCTCCTCTGTGACAAAAGCCTCTATAATCGGCCTCCTCCTGCTTTCAACTCCCATTCATAGTCTTTTTTATAACTCCGGTGCGTAACGCGGGCGTTAACCCCGGGTTTTTCCTGGCTTCGGCGCCTAAGTCTTAAGGACAGTTCCGGATTAGGATGCCGACCCGCTTTCAGAAATTCAGGGTCGGGCGATTATTGTAACGCTGATCTTTCGTCTGGCATCCTGTCGATTGATTCGTGTATTTGTTCGCAGAGGGTTAGGTGATCTTCCAATTGGTGGGTTTCGGTCCCCGAAAGGAAATGGCATGGCGGCTGTGCCTTCGTTAACGGATAAAGGGCTCGAGTCTCTGCGGCAGATCGAAACGTGCCTGGTCGCAAACGCGATCGAATCGTTTCACGTGAGACTGCGGAACACAGGATTTGCAGATGCGCGCGTTCGATGCATGTTCGAAGACATGCCCCCGATCGCAGGATATGCAGCTACCGCTCGTCTGCGCAGCGGGGAGCCCCCGATCGGCGGTGGCAGGTTCCGCGACCGAGCGGAGTTCTGGAACAGCATTCTCGAAACTCCGGCTCCGCGGATTTTGGTATTGCAGGATATGGATGAACCGCCGGGGCGCGGAGCTTTCCTGGGAGATATGCATGCCGCCATTTTGCAAGCGATGGGTTGTGTCGCCTATGTAACGAACGGGGCCGTTCGCGAGCTGCCGGGCGCACGTGGGACAGGGCTGCAGCTGTTCGCTGGTGGCGTGGCCGTCTCCCATGCGTACTCCCATATATTCGAGATTGGGACCGCGATTTCCGTGGGAGGAATGGAAGTCCGGCCGAACGATTTGTTGCACGGAGATCGGCACGGCATCTTGACGGTTCCGGCTGAAATTGCCTCCCGCATTCCGGACGCTGCGCATCGATTGCAAAGGGCGGAGCGAAAAGTAATCGATTTTTGCCGATCCGCGGATTTTTCGGTTGCAAAATTATTCCAGGTGATGAAAGCAGCCGAGGAATCAGGCGAAAAGGGACAACTCGATGACTGAAAGTTGTACTAGATTCGTGAATATGTCGGGTCGGAGATCGAACTGGCTATTCGTTTGTCTCCTCGCCAGCCTGGTGGTCCCGGTGGCGGTCGATCTGACTTCGTGCTCCAGCGGTCATAATGACCGCGTTCAGGCCAGCGGACCGGCGGTGACCGTGGGCGTGACTAAGGTAGTGAAAAAGTCTCTTGGTCGGCAAATTACCTTGTCATCCGAACTGGTTCCCTTCCAGGAAATTGATGTGTACGCGAAGGAATCCGGATACGTAAAAAAACTGTTGGTTGACTACGGGACCCACGTGAAGGCCGGTCAGGTGATGGCCATCCTGGAGATTCCCGAACTGGAAGCGCAACTGCAGGAGGATCAAGCGGAGATCAAGAATGCGGCCAACCAGGTGAGCCGTGCGCAACACGAGTTGTATCGCTATCAGGCCCAGTACAAAGCGCTCCACTTGCAATATTCGCGCTTGAACGGAGTCTTCGAGAGCCAGCCTGGAATTGTGGCACAGCAGGAAGTGGACGATGCCCAGGGGAAAGATCTTGCGGCATCGTCTCAAGTGGATGCCGGTCAGGCGGCGCTGGAGGCGGCGCAGAGTCAGATGGCAGTAACCAAGGCGAAGCTCGCTCACGATCAGAGCCTCTTCGATTATGCGAGAATCACCGCTCCTTTCTCCGGAGTGATTACCGAACGTTACGCGAACCTGGGCACGCTGGTGCAGGCGGGAACCGGTTCGAGTACGCAAGCCATGCCTATCGTCAGGCTGTCGCAAGACGATCTTTTCCGTCTCGTGATCCCGGTTCCAGAAGCCTATGTTCGATACATCCATGTCGGCGACCATGTCGATGTGCGCGTGCCTTCGCTGAACCGGACGTTTCCTGGGAAGGTGGCGCGATTCTCCGTGGATGTGCGGGAAGATACGCGCACCATGCACACCGAAGTGGATGTTTCTAATGCGCAGCGACTATTGCTGCCCGGACTGTATGCGGATGCAGAACTCGCACTCGAACACCGAGAGGACGTTCCGACCGTGCCGCTGCAAGCTTTGAATCGCGAAAGCGAGAAAACAACCGTTTTTGTGGTCAATCATGACGGGGAGTTAGAAGAGCGACCGGTGCAGCTCGGATTGCAGACCTCGAGCGATGCTGAAATCCTTTCCGGATTGAATGAAGGAGAGCAGGTGGTGGTGAGCGATCGGAGCGGATTAAAGGCTGGGGAGAAGGTTCATCCGCAGCAAGTTGCGATGATGCAGTACCACGAGGAGAATACGCAGTAAGCTGCAGATCGTGAGTCCCGATCTCGGCTGAGACGCAAGCGGACAAACTTTATGGCAGGGTTTTCAATTCGCAATCCGTATTTCGTGATCGTGATTTGCCTGGTGCTGGTGGTGATTGGCGTAACCAGTTTGTCGCGAATGCCGGTCGATCTTTTTCCGCCGATCAATTTACCGGAAGTTGTGGTGGCTACATTTTTCTCGGGCATGCCGCCACAGGATATCGAGACTGACATCACGGACCCGCTGGAACGCTTCTTCACGCTGGCCTCGGGCGTGGATCATATGGAATCGCGATCGCTCTTGGGCGTCAGCATCATCCGCGTCTACTTTCAGCCCGGAACCAACCCCGACGCCGATGTGACTCAGCTTTCGAACTTGGCTCTTGCCGATCTGAAGCGGTTGCCGCCAGGAACATTGCCGCCGGTTGTTCTGAAGTTCGACGCGTCCAGCCTGCCCGTGGCGTTAGTGACGGTGAAAGGCGACGGACTGAACCAAACTCAGCTCCACGACTTCGCACAATTTCAGATTCGTAATCAGATTGCGGGGGTGCCCGGCGCCGAAATTCCTGGCGTGTTCGGCGGAACCTATCGCCAGATCATGGTCTACGTCGATCCCTACAAACTTGCTTCTCGTCAATTGAGCCTGATGGACGTGGTGGGTGCGGTCAACAATGCGAATCTGATTTTGCCCGCCGGCGACGTGAAGATGGGCCCCTACGACTATTTCGTCTACTCCAACAGCCTGGTTGACGATATGGATCAACTGGGCAAAATTCCTCTCAAGGTCAAAGGGAATTCCTGGGTAACAGTGAATGACGTGGGAAAGGCGGAGGACTCCCATCAAATTCAATCCAATATCGTGCGCATTGATGGTCAACGCTCTGCCTATATCCCCATCATGAAGCAGGGCGGCGATACCAATACGATCGCGGTCGTGGATGGTGTCCGCGAACTTATCAAACATCTTTACGACATTCCGAAGCAGATGAAAACCAGCATCGTCTTCGATCAGTCCGTGTACGTAAAGGAGGCGATTCGCACGGTATTGCACGAAGGCGCTCTGGGTCTAGTTCTTACCAGCCTGATGATCCTTATTTTTCTGGGAAGCTTTCGCGCCACATCGGCCGTGCTACTTTCCATTCCTTTATCCGCTCTGGCTGCGTTTGTGGTGCTAGCGATGATGGGCGGCACGGTCAACACGATGATCCTGGGGGGAATGGCACTCGCTTTTTCGCGCGTGATCGACAATTCAGTTATTTCTCTCGAGAACATCTATCGGCATTTAGAAATGGGAGCTGCGCCCATGATCGCTGCCGAGGTTGGCGGATCGGAAGTAAGCCTTGCCGTATTGGCAGCCACTCTCGTAGACGTAGTAGATTTTTTCCCCGTCGTCTTTCTTTATGGCGTCGCGAAATTCCTATTTTCCGCATTGGCACTGGCATTTTGTTTGTCGCTGCTGGCTTCATTCGTGGTAGCGATGACGGTTATTCCTTTATTCTGTTCGCGTTTTCTTAAAGCTGTGCCTCACATCCCCGAGCACGGCACGAAGAAACAGGAGCACGAGGTTGAGCCCACGTCGACCGCGAATCGCTCTTGGATGGACAGGTTCAATGCCCGCTTCAACGGGATGTTTAACCAGCTGCTCGATTTCTACGAGCGCTGGGTCAGGCGGGCTCTCGAGCGTCCCGGCTTGACGGTTGCGGTGTTGAGTGGGGTCTTCCTGTTGAGTCTGGCGATTTATCCGCTGCTGGGATTGGCATTTTTCCCGAAGACCGACGCTGGACAGTTCACCATCAACCTGAAGGTGGCGACGGGCACCCGCATCGAGATGACGGATCAATATGTCGCAAAGGTGGAAGATCTGATTCGCCACGAGGTGGGAGCAAAAGATCTCAAGCGAATTGTCTCTAACATCGGTGTGGTGCCGGACTTCTCGTCGCTCTACACTACAAATTCCGGGCCTTATACAGCAACGGTCCAAGTGGCTTTGAACGAACCGCACCAGCTCAGTAGTTTCGAATATATGGACCGCGTGCAAAAGGCCATGGCGAGCCAATTTCCAGATATTCGCACTTTTTTTGCCAGCGGATCGATGGTGGACGCCATTCTAAACATGGGCATGCCGGCGCCGATTGATGTGCAGGTCAGTAGTTCCGATCTGAGTCAGATCTATGATATAGCGCAGAATCTGGCCAGTCGCTTTCGCCAAGTGCATGGCGTGGGCCAGATTTTCATTCCGCAGGACATGAACTACCCCACCCTACGGCTCGATGTGGATCGAGTACATGCGGGGGAGCTGGGTCTGACACAAAAAGATGTAGTCGATAACGTTATTACTGCGCTCAATTCAAATTACATGATCGCTCCCAATTACTGGGTTGATCGCAAGAGCGGCAACGACTATTACCTGACGGTGCAGTTTTTCGAACATGGCGACGCCGCCATTCACGACATGGCCGACTTGGGACAGATTCCACTGCGAGATCCGGGTAACAGCGGAATGAATTGTGGCCCTTCGGGTCCGCCGCAGCCCGGGACGGGCCGAGCTTCGTGGGCCTGCGGCGGACAGGGCCGGCCGACTACCGTCCTCAAAAACGTTGTGAACGTTAAACAAATCCTGACGCCTACAGAACTCGACCACTACCAGATTCAGCGAGCGGTCGATATCT